>Ga0194121_10002307_pt1 | contig 30481 bp, 26 predicted proteins | sample TA2MahCa50mmetaG_FD_148609 | JGI IMG/M metagenome (GOLD analysis project Ga0194121, IMG submission 148609) | Freshwater microbial communities from Lake Tanganyika, Tanzania - TA2015020 Mahale Deep Cast 50m | ecosystem: Environmental > Aquatic > Freshwater > Lake | place: Tanzania: Lake...
ACAAACGTCGATCCGGTCAGGTCTGACATATTGAAGCGCGCCTGAGTCAGATTGCATTGCCCGAAGCCCGTGTTCTTGGCCGAGCGCTCGGTCAGGTTTGCGTTTTGAAAACTGGCCGCGAGGAATTCGGGTCCATCGAGTTTGGCCTGAAAGAACGCGGCTTTATCAAAAATCGCCTGGGCGCAGATTGTATTCCGCAAATTGGCGCGGCTTAGTTCCGCGCCGGTAAAATCGCAACCCGAAAGATGAAGCCCGGAAAGGTTTTGTCCGACAAAACTGACTCCTCTGAGGTCGAGCAAGCTCGGATCCAGCGGTTCGCCCATTTCATCGGCTCGGCGGAATGCTGCGATGATATCTTTGGCAGTTCGTTGAGGATCGGCGCCACACCGGTCGCGGCACGTTATGAATGCGCCCAGCCGCGATCGGCGAGGATTTCCTGGCCGGTAACGGCGCGGCTCAGATCACTCGCCAGGAACAATGCGACGCTGGCAATTTCTTCGGGCTGGATGAGTTCCGGAATGCATTGGGATCGTCGAATCAATCTCTTGACTGTAGGCGTCACGAAGTCACGAAGCTGGCGCTCCGTCATGATCCAGCCCGGCGAAATCGCGTTAACCCTGATGCCACGCCGTCCCAGCTCACGCGCCAGCGAGCGCGTGAACCCAAGCACACCGCCTTTCGTCGCGACGTAGGCGGACATCTCCGCGGGCGCAATGTGCCAGGTGATCGACGCCAAATTAATGATCGCGCCGGCGCCGTCGGCCATCCATTTGACGGTCTCGCGGCAGGTGAAGAAGTAAGCGCGCAAATTGCGAGCGAAGAGCTGATCCCAATCTGCGCCGGTCATTTTCGCGAGGGCCATCCGCGGATCAGCGGCGGCGTTATTCACAAGCACATCGATGCGCTTCCTGTTCTTGCCGATCTGATCGATCCAGAGCGCGATCTCATTTTCTTTGATGAGATTGACCGGCTTGAATTGGACCGAAGAGCCGAGCTGTTTTGTCAGTCGCTCTCCCGCGCTGACATCCGTATCGCAGAAGAAAACCCGCGCCTCTTGCTGGTGGAAAGCGCGAACCATGGCAGCCCCGATTCCATTCGCGCCGCCGGTAATCAAGACGTTCCGGTCTTTGAGATCTGGAAAGATGGCCGCAGCGCTCATGAAAATGTTGCCGTTTGGTTGAAAGCGCACCAGCGCTTCCCTGCCCCTGGCGAAAGTCCAATGCCGCGCTTACTTCGATTTGCGCCGGTCTTCAACCATTGTTTTACCCTCGATCTTGTTGTCCTCGAGCGTTACGACTCCAGCGTCCTCTTCAATCCGAATTCCAACGGTTTGCTTTTGTGCGTGAGCAGGCCTCGTATCGCGAATGGTGTTATTTTTGAAAATGAGGTCTCTCGTTTCACCACGCACTCGAATGCCGGCCGCGTCCCCTTTGCCGCCGTTGTTCTCGATCAGATTATGTTCGAGACGATTTCGATGCCCGGCCATTCCTAAAGATTCGTTACGGAAGAAAACGCCGTCTTGCTGGTTTGCTCGCACCTGATTATGTCGCAGAAGATTGTCCGAATCTTTATGCCCGATCGAAATGCCGAAGCGCCCGTTGTTTTCCAGAAGGTTCTTCTCAAAGAGGCCGTGCCGGACACGCCAGCAGAGAAATAGTCCATCCTCACCATTTCCGCGTGCTACACAGTCACGAACGACGGGACGCTGCGAACCACTTCCAGGGTGAATGCCAAGTGAAGCATTGTCCTCGCTCGTGCAACCGATCACATTGACATCATTCGATTGCTGGAAGCTGATGCCATCGCCAAAGTAATTCCGAACCACGCAATTCTGAATGACCGTTCCAAAGCCGCGATACAGGAAAATGCCCGCCCCGCGGCAACCGTTGAGGTGAATGTTCTCGGCTTTATTGCCATCCACGACGAGATCCTCGACGCGAGCCCCCTCCAACTCGTAGCCGCTGATCACTGGAAAGACCGTCGCAGCTTTGGCCTTGTTATTGACCATGCAATCGGCGTTAAGTGGCTTGTCGATTGAGAAGGTGTTTCCGTTTCGCCCCGTGATCCGAGCCACGGTGGTGTGAAAGCCGCCCGAATCCGAATCCCAAATCGCGACCCCGGCGCCGACTTCAAACCCGGCTGGGTCAACCACCGTGATCTGTTCCTCGCCAAAGTCTCCGTCCAAGGCCAACGGCGAAGTCGCGCACTTCGCTTTCCGGAGAATGGTCCCTCCCTGCTTTCCGCGGACTGTGACATGCGAACGCAGGTGCAAGGAATCCTTCATCAGAAATTCGCCTTCGCCAATCTCGACCATCCCGCCGCCAAGATTTGCCACATAATCGACAGCGGCTTGCAGCGCGCGATTGTCTGAACCGACGATGTCCGCATTGCGATGGCCGACGGTGATGCGAGGCAAAGCTTTCATCTTTGAGTGCATGGCACGGGGCAATTGCTCTTCGTCCCGTCGCGGCGAGAAGTCCGGTTTGTCCGACGCTAACGCGCAGAATGGAGACGCTAAGAACAAACCGATGACAAGGGAGGCAGAGAATTTATTCATAGGAAGTATAAGATTTGACCGTCACGATGCCCGATCACCGTAAAAATCAGAGTCATTGGCGTCAAGGTAAACTGCCGCGCCGGCCGGCTTTGCGATTTGCGATTTCTGGTTTTGCCGGACGATCCTGCCCATCGCGCGAGCGCAAATCGTAAATCGGCAATCGCAAATCGGAAATTCCCGGCGCCAGGCTTCCCCCTTCGTTCGTTACAGAAGAAAAAACAGGCGGCGTAAGTGTTGATGAGTTGCCGGACGGCCAAAACCGACAAAGCCCTTCCAAAGCATTCGGCGGAACTTCCACTCCGCATCAAGAATAGAACAGGATCAAAGACCTGAACGAGAGGCTAGGTTCATCCCACATCCAAATTCAACAAATAAGCATTCAACTCTTGCTGCTGTTTTCGTTCGGTATCTTTGAGGGTCTCGATTTCCTGACGCAGTTTTTCCAGCTCGGTTTCCTGTTCATCCAACTTCTTCACATAACGCGTGTAGAGGTCCGACGTCTGGCTGAGCCGCGTCATGTTTTCACGAATGCGAGCTTGCTCCTGTGAAATTTCATTCGTCCGCTGTTCGCGCCGGCTTCGTTCAGCCGTCGTTTGATTGAACCGGTCCCGGAGACTGACAACCTTTTGCAGCGCCTCCTTTACCGCTGGACTGACCTTCTGCGACCTTAAATAGAAAGCGATCACGTCTGAGCTCGAATTGATCAATTGCACGTGCTCGGCCAATTGATTCTCCTCGCGCACGACCAACTTCGCTGTCTTGTCCGGATCCACGTTCACTGGAAATCGATAAACGTCGCGCGTGCGTTCCGCGGCTTCTTTCGGTTCCACGAGCTTCCAGTCCGAACGAAATGGATGTTCGATCAAAATCGTTTTCTTTTTCTGATCACGATTCCGGACGCTGTAGGTCCTCTCCTCAGTCATCTTTCGATTGGCAATCAGCGTGCCTTTCTTGATGCTGACACTGACCAATTCCTGCCGCCCGCTGCCCGTTTGAGGTTCGACCTCCGTTTTCAAATCAAGGGCGTAACTGACAAGCCGTTCCTGTCCCGGCGCGAGGTCTTCAATGCGCGCATCGCCGGCGTATGTTCCCTCCTCGAAGACGGTGATCGGCCCTTGCATGAGATGCAGCGGCGTCGTGTTCTTCAGGCGGAATCCATTCAACGGACGCTTGGCCTGAACATTCTGATTGTAAATCGACACTTTCTCGCCCGCGATTTTCTGACTGACAATCGGCAGCATCGCCGACTGCTGCCGAGCCAAGGTGACGGGAGTTTTGATGCTGTATTGAAATAGCTCGCCGGCTTGCGCTCCTTCAGCGGAAGCCGCGACATCCTTGAAGAAGGCCGTCGGCTTAGCTGCGTCCGCCAGGGCAAGTCCAGCGGCGCCGCCACCAGATCCGAACGACCGGGAACGCGCGAGCGATTGCGCAGGGGCCCCCGTCACCGGATCAACGCCGGCTTTCAGGTCGAGCTTCCGTCGCTGGGCGCTTTCGGCGGGCATTGGACCAGCCGGCGCGTCCGCAACAAGGCCTCGTCCTGCAAAATCGGCGAGTCGGTCACTTTCGACGGCATCGCCGTACACCGGGGGCCGCAGTGACAAATAAAGTTCGGGCTCGACCACGGGCCGCGTTGTGTAGAGCGGCTGATAAAGGTCCATCACAAACGAGATCGGGCGCCCCGAAACAAGCGACAGTTGCACGTTGTTCCAATCCTCGTCGGTGGTGTTCTCAACGATCGCCCAGCCCTGCAAGTAAGGTGGATCTTGCTCGTCGAGCACAAGGCGATAACTTGTCTTCCAGACCGGCGTCTGCGCGATGTAAGCCACGCCTACCTTCCGCTTGCCTTCGCCGTCAAACGTGATCGACACGGTCTTCTTCTGTGTGTCGTGACCGGAGGCGAGGACTTCCAGCGCCTGCTTCAGTTCGGCATTAAGACGTTCGTTCAGCAATTTGATGCGCCGGATTTCCGAGAGCTGAAACGATTGCAAGCCGTCATCCGTCAGCAGGTTTAGGAATTCGACTTCGATTTGCTTATCTTCACCGACCGGCTGCATCTTGCGTTCGACGCCTAGAATCGTTCCTTTGACTTCTCCCGGACGCAGGACTTGCACGGGTTCACCGCGGACCTGGTTGAGCAATTGTCCCAAGCTTGGATTCTGGGTGAGGTCAATGCCAAAGCTCTTGAGGGTCTTCGTCAGCGGATCGCGAGAACCGTAAGCCACAGAAGCAATGCGACCGCCGCCCAAGTCCTGAACAACCATGCTCTTGAGGAGGTCATTGATGTCGTCGGCTTTGAATCGCAGGTCAATCTTGGTTTGGCCTTCGACCTCGCCGTCACGCTGAAAATAGCCGACACCGCTCGAATACAGCACGACCTCTGACAACGGCAACGTGGCCGCGCGGTCGCGGGTCTCGGCTTTTGGATCGGCGGCCCACGCCGTGCTGTCTTGCGTGGAAATCAAGCAGGCTGTCAAACAGAGTAAAGTAATTTGATTCATGACTTCTTCCTTTTTTAATTTCGGTTCCTGACAAAGCTCCCTCTCGGTTTTCTCGATCTTGATCTTGTTCTTGATCATAATCTCACCAAACACAAGCTCCGCTTGAAGCAACAGCAAGATCAAGATCAAGAATTCTGCTCAACCCATTGGGCGGGCATTCGGTTAAGCAGGCGGCACACATCATCGTACAAGGCCCTTCGAGCGCCGCGCTCATTCGGTCCAACTTGGCGTTCATTTACTCAATTCGTGTGGTGAGGTTATTCACGCGTTGTTCAGCAGCCACAAGCTGCGACCTTGCTGAAGCGAATTCGGCAACAGCTTCCTTGAATTCGCCCGTGGCAGGGGAAGACTTTGGCTGCTGCGCAATCGAAGCCTGTTCCCTCTGCCCTTGAACTAAGGTATTCAGTCGCCGCCGCAGGCCGAGTTGATTCACGAAAACCAGAACCGTCATTCCCATCAGGCCAAACGCCACCAAAAACGCGAGCGGTTTCATGCTATTGACTCACCATATCATGGCACACATCTATCAGACGGGAAAGCGGGGAAAATACTCCCAAATGTCCACGTGCCTGACTCGACCACCTTGACGCTTCGCAATCAAAAACCTAGTCTAACCAGGCATGATAACAGAGAGCGAACTGATTTTCGAAGTGCGAGACGATGAAATCGATGGCGGTTACATTGCCCGAGCTCTTGGTTATTCTATCTTCGCCGAGGCTGAGAACCTTAATGATCTTCGGAGGCATGTTCGAGAGGCTGTGGACTGCTATTTTGATGAATCGATGTCTGCGCCAAAGATCATCCGTCTTCACTTCGTCCGCGACGAGGTTATGACGCGATGAAGTTACCGCGCGATGTCTCCGGGAGACAGCTTGGCCGCGCGCTGGGTAAACTAGGATACAGTTCCACACGAACGAGAGGGTCGCATATGCGCTTCACGACCCAAAAGGAAGGCGAGCATCATATCACGATACCCGATCACAGCCCGTTAAAAGCCGGAACGCTTCATGGAATCCTGAAAGATATCGCGTTCCATCACCACATGAGTCTTGAGGACCTGATCCATCTTCTCGAGATTTGAGCGCGACGCCAACATAGACACACGTTGTTCCGCCGCCTCAACCGCCCAAATCAGCGTCCGTTACCGCTCCGAGGTGCGCCGAATTCACCAGCTTTGCATACTTCGCCAAAACCCCGCGGGTGTAACGCGGTTTGGGCGCGCGCCATTTCGCCAGTCGGGTTTTGATCTCTTTCGCCGGAATATCGAGATTCAATTGTCGTTTCTCCGCGTCGATTGTAATCGGATCGCCATTCCTGACGATCGCGATTGGTCCGCCCACGTATGCTTCGGGTGTGATATGGCCAACCACGAACCCGTGGCTTCCGCCCGAAAATCGTCCGTCTGTGATCAACGCGACCTCTTTGCCCAGCCCTTTGCCCATAATGGCTGAAGTTGGGGAAAGCATTTCCCGCATGCCGGGACCACCTTTGGGTCCCTCAGATCGGATGACAACAACATCGCCCTTAATGACTGTCCCATCGAGAATCGCGGTCAGCGCTTTTTCTTCAGATTCGAACACACGGGCGCGGCCAGTGAAACGCAGACCTTCCTTGCCGCTGATTTTCGCGACCGCTCCCGTCGGCGCCAGATTACCGTAGAGAATCACTAAATGGCTGTCCTTCTTTATTGGATTGTCGAAGCCACGAACCACATCCTGCCCGGCGGGATATGGCTTTGCCGCGGCGAGGTTCTCCGCGATCGTTTTGCCAGTCACAGTCAGGCAATCGCCGTGCAACAATCCTTTATCCAACAACATTTTCATGAGCGGCGTGAGTCCACCAATCTTGACTAACTCCGCCATGACGTACTTGCCGCTCGGTTTCAAATCAGCCAGCACGGGAACGCGCTTTCCAATTCGGGTGAAGTCATCAATCGTCAATTTCACACCTGTCGTGTGCGCCATCGCCAGCAGATGCAAAACCGCGTTCGTCGATCCGCCCAACGCAATAACCACGGTAATCGCATTCTCAAACGCTTTCTTGGTCATGATGTCGCGCGGTCGAATTCCAAGCTTCATCAAATTCATCACCGCCGCGCCCGCACGATGACAATCTTCGCTCTTCTCCTTCGACACAGCAGCTTGCGCAGAACTGTTGGGTAAACTCATGCCGAGCGCTTCAATCGCCGACGCCATCGTATTGGCTGTGTACATACCGCCGCAAGAACCAGCGCCGGGAATCGCCACAGCTTCCAAGTCGGAAAGTTCCTGGTCGCTCATCCGTCCGTTCGCGTGCTTGCCGACCGCTTCGAACACCGACACGACATCCACCGGCTTATCCTGAAAGCAACCCGGCAGGATTGTCCCGCCGTAAACGAACACCGACGGGCGGTTCAACCGTGCTAAGCCCATCACGCACCCCGGCATGTTTTTATCGCACCCGCCAATCGCGACCAATCCATCCATGCCTTCGCAGCCTGCGACGGTCTCAATGGAGTCGGCGATTACTTCACGCGAGACCAATGAATACTTCATTCCCTCGGTCCCCATCGAAATTCCGTCTGAGATCGTGATCGTGTTGAAAACGACCGCTTTGCCTCCCGCTTCATTAATCCCTTGAGCGACCTGAACGGCGAGCTGGTCGATATGCATATTGCATGGCGTGACCATGCTCCAGGTCGAAGCAACGCCAATCTGCGATTTCTGAAAATCTTCGCGTTGAAATCCGACCGCGTGCAGCATGGCCCGGCTGGCCGCGCGTTCGGCGCCATCAACGACAATCGCGGAATGCGCGCGTTCAAGGGATTGTGATTGGCTGGGGCGTTTTCCGGAGCGTTTCGTAGCAACTGTTTTCATATTGGGCCGGTAACTCTCACTGAAAAGCGCGTGACTGGCAAGACTCGACGTTTCTCTCGAGCGCGATTAAAACTGGCGATCAGGGGAACGCAGCATTTACGCTGTAGAAACGTGCGGAGTCGGCACTCCGTGCTTCCTAATTTAATTTAGTGATTAGTGTAGTGAGAATTGCCACATACAACCTGTTGCTGGCCGCCACCGTTCTAACGGCTGGGCTTTGCTTTGCGCAATTCCAACCGCGATCAGCTTCAAGTCCGCGCGACGCCGGACCCGGCAAACTTATCCGTATCGAAGGCGGAACAGTGATCAACGAGGACACGGTTCGCACCGCTCGCGAAACCGTTTCCCACAGCACTGACACACCTTTGTGGACCAATCCTCCCAGCTTCGACCAGGACGTGTTCACGTTTGCGCGGGTCATCTTTCAATCAGATCACAATGCTGCCGCTCGCCAGGGTTTCGGACGCCGTCTGGGTTGGTGGGTGGACTATCCCGGCGCGGATTTGAACCTCTCGTATCGCTTGCAACAATTGACCTCGATCCGGACCGATCCGGACGCCCGCGTGCTGCCGAATCGTTCTTGGACCGAACTGCCCATGGACCACCCGATCTTTCACTGCGTCTTCGATCTGCAATGCCCGATGTGCCGGCCGCGCGTGCCGACGATGCAATTCTGGAACGAGGACCATGACCCAAACGACCTGCAATCGCCGCCGCAGCGGGTTTCCCGCGGCGAGGGCTGGGAGGAGATGCATGTTCGCGCCATGCTCGATGACGCAGGACGCATTATGATCCTGGCGATCCACAACAGCGACGTCAGCGATGGCTGGGAACGCGAAGGCGAAAACGACACCTATTTCAACCGTTACTCCGAGACGATCGCTTATCCGCTCGGCATCAACATTGTCTTTTATTTAATGACGCACTGATGGATCGTAACTTACATCGGATAAGACCGTCTATCACTTGATTGGCGGCTTCGAGTTTTGATGTGCATACATCGTTGCGTCTGATTTCTCAACGACGACCCGCAATGAAATTCGGATTTCAGAGCTAGGATTTCGGATTTACCCTTTGTTCATGAGCGAAGAAGAATTCCTCGCTGCATTGACCGGCAGCGATTCCGATCTGCGGCTGGCTGTGGAAGCCCTGCAATCGACCGGCCAGCCTTTCTGTCTCATCGGCGGCTTGGCGGTTAATCATTACGTCGAACCTGTGGTGACTCTGGACGCCGACTTTGCCATCAGCGCGAATCTAGGAGTCGCGGAGGCCCTCGTCACCCGCGGCTTTCAAGTGCAGGAATTTCCGCACTCGATCAACGCGCAGTTGCCCGGCAGCCGTCTACGGCTGCAAATCACGATCAACTCGCGTTATGCCGCGTTTCCTGCCCGCGCCGTGCCGGGCAAAGTGCTGGGACATCAACTGCCAGTAGCGCAGCTGGAGGACCTCGTTCAGGGAAAACTTTGGGCGGCCACGGACCTGGACCGTCGCGCCAGCAAACGACAGAAGGACAAGCTGGACCTTACGCGTCTCTGCGAGGCGTACCCGAATGTCATTTCAGCAGTCCCGGTTGGGCTCATTCCCGAAGTGGATGCAATGCGCGACGCGAGGTCATGAAAGTCTCGAAGACCGAACGCACAATTAATCCTTAAAGCGGCGATTGAACTGAACAGGAGCTAATGGAGGAAAAGAGAGAAAGACCACCGACTGCAAAGGGTAATGCTACGGCTTATTGACTTCGGCTGAGGAGGCGGCGGCTGCCTTTTGATAGATCATAGCGAGCTCAATCATCAATGGTTCGAGCTGGCGATAGTAATCATCCTCGGACAATTGTCCTTTGGATTCGCGAAGTTTGGCGAGGGACAATTCCAATTGATCGCGCCGGCTCCGCAAGGCGGGGGATAACTCGCGCTCTTGCTGGCTGCGAAGCAAATGAAACTGGTGCGCGCGCAAGCCGTCGGCCGCGACGCCCTCAGAAGATTTCTTCACGGCGCGGACACCCCGAAACCAATCAGCCGGTGTGCCTCGTCCGTCCCCGTTATCGTCCAAGAGCGGATGTTCCGTCGCCAGGCGGCCCTCGGTCTTATAGAAGTCAGCGACGCGGTACGCGGCCGTCAGGAAGGCTTCGAGAAGCGACGTTTGTCCATCCTTGTCCAGGTCCGCTTCGGGATCGATGATCGCTTCAGAAATGAATTGTCCGAACCGCGCGTAATTCTGTTCGTGACCGCTTTTGGTCGCGGTAAGCACGATGCGTCCGGGCGCGGAAAGTTTGTTGAGAAACGGGCCGCTCGACGAGGTGCAATTAATCAGAATGAGAGGGCGACGGAAGGGTTGAAGCCAACTGGCAAGTTCAGCTGCCGACACGTCTGGGCCGCGGAGATTGTACTTGGCCTCTTTTCCGTCGTAGGTCCCATGACCAATTAAGACCAACCAAAGCTCGTTCTCCGATTCCTTTGGCGCGTCGAGCAATGCTTGCTTCAGTTGCTGGTAATCCGTCCCTTGCGTTTGATTTGTTAAACCTATCGTGACGGCGGAGGCGCCGGTCTCACGACAGGCTTTCTCCCAATGCTGAGCCCATTCCGCGAACTTTTCGCCGTAAGCCTCTTCACCGGGTGCGCCAACGAGCACGATTACAGCGGGCGGATTATTTGTCATGGCGGGGACCGGTTCAGCGCGAAGAGTAACCAGCGCCGCCAGGAGCAAACCAAGGAGGCAACGGTTTAATTGCACGAACTCCTTTCCGTGAACCCGTGGGAACGCTCGACGTCCCACTTTCTACTTTCAATGCGCGTTCCATGTTGAAGGTCGAGGCACCCCAAGGTAGGGCTGCGGTGCTCCGCAGCCTGCGAACAGTAATCGAGGCGGCGCAGCAACGCCGCCGTACCGACGGAATGGTTCATGGGCGCAGCGAAACGCATTTGCGGATGGCAATCGCTCCGGCTGAAGCCGGGACTACATGCCACCGTTTTCTGATTCGTCATCGGTTGGTTCATTAACGCTCAGGCCAAGCCTTTCCAGCGTCGCAAGCCCCATTCTGCGATAAAGCAAGCCAAGGCAAAAAGAAAAACGACTGGGGTGTGCCAGAGGGGAAAAGACCAGCTCTCGGTGACAGGAACGGATCGCTTCGGAAGGCTGCGCGCAAAATCAGCCAGGTTATTCGTCGAGACTATTTCACCCCGCGTCTGCTGCGCGATCTTTTCGAGAAGGGCCCGATTGGGTTTCAGAGAGCGAAATTCTTCGGCAGCGGGATTGGAGGTCCAGCCTGATTCCGTGCGGCCAACCTCGATTCCGGAGGCATCAGTCACAACAGCTTCAGCCTGATAAGCGCCGGTTTCCCGTGGTATATAGGTGGTGTGATAGAGCCCGGGCTCGCTGAGAGCTGGTTCAGCTTGTACGCGCACGGTGTTCTGGTTCGTCGAAAGACCGGGAGATTTTGCGCCGTCCGGTTTTCCAATCACCGTCTTCACTTCAAGATGAACCGACGCATTGTCCAACGGTTGGAATTTTTTGTCGCGCACGCGCAATTGCAAGAGGAGCGATTGATTGGCATCGGCTTGTTCTTCGGCCTGCAATTCCAGCCGCTGCGGCACATCCGCGATGAGCCAGCGGACCACTTGCCGCCAGCCCTTCGCCAAGTCGCGCTGCAACGCTTCCTCTCGAAGGCTGCCTTTCCAGAAATCGCCAATCAGCATAGCGGCCGTCCGTCCGTGGCCGAAGCGTTGCACAACCAACGCGGGAAGATGAGCATCGGCCCCATCGCGCACCGTCGCGATAACACTGGCGCCGGGTTTAATATCGCGGACACGATTCAATACTTGGAATGCAGGCTTTTCTTCGAGTCGCGTGCGTTCTTCGGCTTCGTTCAACCGCAGACGAGCCCAGGGTTGCAACCAGCCTTCGCGACTCAGGTCGAGGCGCAGGTTCGCAGGAGGAGTCGTTTCTCGGACGCGATCCAGGTAAACCGGCATCATATCACCAATTGGCGACCGGTCGTACTTGCCTTCGTGAAATGATTCTTGCCCTCCCAACATGAGCAATCCACCGCCGCGCTCGGAAACAAACTTTTGCAACAGGACCATTTGCTCGTGAGTGAAGAACTCCGCTTCGAGGTCATCGAGGATGATGGCTTCGAAGTCATAAAGTTCCTCGGGCGTCTTGGGAAAACCGCCCCGCAGTTCGGTGTCATCGCGGATATTCAGGCGGACCAGGACCGGTTGATCGTATCGCTCTGTGTCCTCAGTCTTTTTGTCGAACCCGCGAAAGAGCGGATTGCTCGATTCGCTGCTGCGTCCGCGGAAGTCGAATTTGGGTTCGCGCTTGGCGATCCGAATCAACCCGACAAGTTGCGTTTGCTCATCTTCAGCAATCGCGCGATTTAGGAATTTATATTCCCAATTGGGCCGCCCAGTTACATAAAGGACGCGGTGGGGTCCTTTCCCGCGGTCAACCACCAGGACGCGGCTGTTATTGGCCAACGTCGCCTCGGTGGAAGCCTGTGGATTATTAAATTGAGACAGTTCATCCCGGGCGGAAACTCGGAAGCTATAGAATGAAATGCCGGTTTTCTCTGGCCGAAATTGAAAGCGAAAGCTGAGAATTTCGTCCTCCTTTGAAACTCGATCACTTTGTTCTTCGACCTTCTTACCGGTGTGATCGAATAGCTGTCCCACAAGGCTAGCGCCCGTATAGCCGCTGGCGAGGACAGTCGCGTGAATCGTCACCGGCGCGTCCTCGAAGGAAGTCTGGCTGACCGTGACGTTTTGCAACGCGAGGTCTTTCGATGTTTGATCGCTTCCGATTACCACCGGGTAGATAGGCGGCAAGCCAGTCAGGTCTGGCAAACCGGACGGAGTATCGGTCGCATTGCCGTCGGTAAAAAGCAGAATGCCCGCGAAGGGCCGCCCCCGGTAACGTTCGGCTAATGTCTTAAGAGAGGCCGCGAGAGATGAGGCGCGCGCATCAAAACTCAATTCTCCGAAGTCTTTGGCTTGTTGCAGGCGGACATCGAAGAGATAACGTCTGACATCAAAGACTTCGCCGAGTTGGCGTTGCCATTCCGCTTCCGCGTCGGTGAGCAAAGCGCGCAACGCGGCGCCGCGAGTCGTCGACTGATCGCGGTCACGGATTTGCATTCCCTGGCTGTTATCAGCAACTATGGCAAAAACGTTCGCGCCTGGCCGGGCCCGGTTATTTGTCCAGAGTGGCTCTAGCAAACAGGCCGCCAGCGCCAGCAAGCCTAGGGCCTTGAGAAAAGCCGGGACGAACGGACGGCTTCCCGTGCGGGAGGCTTGTCGGAATCCCCAAAACAATATAAAAAGGGCCAGGCCAAGCAAGCAAGCCGCTGGCAGAATCCATTCACGACCGGAAAACAAAAGTGTCGCCATCCGCTTTACTCGCTAGTCCCGAGCTTTTCATAATAGCGCTTGACCAACTCGGAGAATTTCTTCGGGACGGGATCCCGGTCAATCGGAACCAGCGAATCATTCGATTCACGCTTGGCCAATTCCTCGCTAATACGGGTCCGCACCTCGGCGAGCGGCGCCACAATCTCGGACTTCACTAAGGGCCATTGAGGTTCTTTACTATGGCGCTTGAACTCGGCGCGCATGGTGCGAGCGCGTTCGCGGGCTTCAGCGATGCGATTTCGCAACTCCGGCAAGCCAACCATCTCTTCCACATCGCGGAGGCGGTCGGACCAATCGACGTAGTTTTCGCCGGTCAACGGCCCAGTGACGCCACCGCCACCGCCGGTTCCGCCTTGCTGAGCATCGAAGAATCTTCGCGGTCCATTTGGGTTTCCGCCCCCACGACCGGAACCGGGCTGGTTCTGATTTTGTTGATTGGCGTTTTGGGCTTGCCCTCGGCCTTGTCCCTGGCCACGGCCCTGGCCTTGACCTTGATTTTGATTTTGATTTTGGGCCTGCGCCTCGGGAGGTTGCTGGCCTTGACCAGCCTGTGCCTGTTGTTGTTGACCTTGACCTTGACCTTGACCCGGTTGATCGCCGTTCTGATTTTGTGAGTTCTGAGCGGATTGGTTCTGTTCCTGGTTTGGTTGTCCCTGGCCTTGGCCTTGGCCTCGATTCTGGTTTTGAGAGTTTTGAGCGGATTGATTGGATCGATTGCCAGGTTGCGCTCCCGGTTGGCGGCCAGAGTTCTGTTGGTCAGCATTGTTCTGCGCCTGCGCATTTCGATCACTCGGTTGACTGCCACTCTGAGATTGGCCTTCTTGACCTTGCCCGTTTTGGGCTTGAGGATTCTGGCGCTCGCCGTTCTGGCCTTGTGATCCCTCAGCGGCCGCGCGTGGCTGGCTCTGCTGGCCATCTTGGTTGGAAGCGCGCGCGCCTGATTGTGCATTGGAATCCGGGTTTTGCGCTTCGCTTCCTCCCTGGTTTCCCTGAGCTTGGTCGATTTCATTCTCCAATTGTTGAGTCAACTCGTCGAGCTGGCTTCGGGCTAGTCGCAATGCTTCGGCTTCATCGCCCAAAACGCTTTCCGCCGCTTTTTCCACGCCGCGCTTGAGTTCGTCAATGCCGGCCCGGGCTTGTTGTTCGAGTTCGCCGGCTTGAGGGACAAACCCGCGCCGCAACAATTCGGCCGTATTAGTTAAGGAGTTATTAATGCGGCCTTCGTCGGTTTTCCGAATCGTGTCGTACAGCTGTTTGGAAAGGAGAGGCTCGGCATTTTCCGCTTGCTCGGTTACGCGGCGCATATTCGTGAGCAAATTGGTCAACCCGCTCTTTTGCCCAACGAGTTTGTCGGCCAGCTCATTCCGTTGCGGAGAATCGCTTAGGGACTTGCGTTCGGATTGGGCTAGCGTCTCGATCTTCTTGGCCAGGTCTTCCTCTTGCTGCGCCAGTTGGCGGGCATCGGAACGCATCTGTTGCATTTCGTCGGCAAACTGGCTCGACGTCTTCTTTCGAAAATTCTCGCGCATCTGCTGCAAATCGCGCTGGGCGCGCGTGCCGGAGGCCAGCGCCTGAGACGCGGCTTCGCGTTCGAGCGCATCAGCGGCTTGGCGGACGTCCGAACGGGTCTGTTCAAGCTGCTGTCGCGCCTCGGTCATCTGCTCCTGATTCTCCGAGCGACTCATGCGCTGCTGAAGTTCATCGATGTCGGCCAGAATTTCACGCTGGTCGTCACGGAGCCGTTTGAGTTGTTTGCGGATCGCGTCGCGTTCCTCTTCGGTTTTGGCTTCTTGCAACGCGGTCTGGAGTTCTTTGAGGCGGTCGTTGAGATTTTCCTGGCGCTGGGCCAATTCTTTCAGGCGGTTCAGCACTTGCAACTGCTCGCGTTGTTCCGGGTTCTGCTGGTTCTGGGACAATGCCTGGCGCTGAGTTTCGTAGCGGTTCTCAGATTGCTTGAGTTCGAGTTGATCCAATTGTTGCTGGGCGCGCTGTTGTCCGCTCCGGCTGCTGCTGCCTCGTTGACCTCGGGTCACTTCAAATTCCCGCGCCTGCAATTTGAGCAAAGCCTGGTAGGCGGATTGTTCCGCGGCGAGTGCAGAGGAGAGAGGTTTGATCGCATTACCGTCCGCAGCTTCCTTTAACTGTTTGGCCGCCTTTTCCATCTCTTTAACGGCCGTTTCGATCAATGGTTTGAGCCGTTCGTCCTCGGTTTGCTCCTGCAATTCCTGAGCTTGTTCCAACGCTTTCTCCTGGGACTCCTCGATGACCTGCACATCCTTTTTGTAGTTCGTCGACGGCTTGGCTTTCGTTTCCTTGCGCTGGACGTTCCAAGTGGCGCTGATGATTTGCTTCTGGAGTTCGGCGAGCTTTTCACTTTCGCTCTGCTGACCTTGTCCCTGTTGTTGCATCTGCTCGCCTTGGGGCGCTTGCTGACCTTCGCGGAAGATTTCCTCGAAATGACGAACCTCAGCGAAATACATTTCGCTCGAGGACCGGCGGACTTGGCCATCCGGACCGAGGTCTTCGGCCCAGGCAAAATAGGTGACGAGTTCGTCCGGTTTGGCCGACATTTCTTCCAAAGCCAGGAGATGGCTCAATTCACGTTTCTCGTGAGCTTTGCTGGCGTTGCCGAGTTCGATGAATTTGGTTTCGTGCCCAGCGAGGGTGTAACCGAGGCCATACGCTCGGAGGCCAAAATCGTCAGACGCCTGGGCCTGAAGGCTGAGTTCTTCTAACGGTGAAACACGCTGGTCCTGGCGTGGGAAAGTAATTTTCAACTCGGCCAGCTTGTTGGGCAGCACATTGATGACAATATCCGAAGGCGCCTTGTTGGTCCGACCGGCGTCATCGACAAGCTGGAGTTCATAATGCTTGCTTTCCTCGAGCGTGAGATTGGCCAGGTAAAGGTTTGATTTCGTCTTATCCACGGTCAACGGCAACACCGATTTGTCCTTGGCGATCAGCTTGGCTGATGAAACGGGTTTATTCAGGTGAAAGGAAAAGTCGGCCACCGTGCCTTCCACTGCACTGACGCGCCGAGTGTCTTCAATCTGTTTCGGCGGCAGTTCAGTGTAAGTGGGGAAGGTCAGCTTTGCGTCTGAGCGTTGCAGAGAAGGGAAATCGAAAACCTCGACTTTGAAATTGGCCGTTCGCTGTTCGCCGCGCTCGCCAAATTCGATATGGTAAAGCAGATCGTGGTTCACCTCCGGCACCGTTCCGCCGAACACAGGATCATCCAGATTTTTCGTGAGGCGAATCCGGCGGCTGTCCTCGCCTTTGGAATGAACAACAAGCGTGGCCTCAGCGGGAACCTTGTCTCCAAAGCGTGCTAAGACGACCAAGGCACTGCCGCGTTCCATTGTGGTGTCGCCTGGCGTGACGGAGACGCCCGCAGCCTCCGCGACTTTAGAACGCGCGGCTGGAGTAATTAGGCCGAGGCCGATTAAGATTCCTATCATTGCGGCGAAGGCGGCCCATTGCAGACATTGCGCGCCGAAGAGCCGTTCCAGATGCTTTTGCAGCCACGGTTGCTTCTTGTTCTGTTCGAGCGCTTCGCGGACAACGCGTTCTTGGAGAAAACCGAGTTCGCCCGTGGCAGTGTCGGGTTGTTGTTCGAGCGCAGCCAGGAGAAGAGTGTTGAGCTTCGGATTCTCTGTCTCGACTTGCTGGGCGATCCAGCGGTAGGCGGGGTCGTTCGAACGATTACGAAGCCAGACGCGAGTCGCGGCAATCAACGTGACGGCGATTACAGCCGGCAAGGCAAGCGCAACAAACCAACCCGTCGCCGCGTACAAGAGCAGGAATATCCCGGCGGCCAGAGCGGCAAAAACCCAGCAGGCGGTCAACCCGCGACAGAGGTGATAACGACGATAGCTTCGAGCGATGGGCTCAAGTTCAACCTGCAGGATTTTGTTGGTCATGGCTTTACTCGCTTCAGTTACCTCTCTCTTACACTGGTTTGCCTGAAAAGCAAACTTGTTCACAGGCTAATTGACCGAATGTCTACGAGGTAGGTTGCAAATTGAAACACTAACGACTAACGCGGAGCGAAAGCCGGATGATTTTGTCCTTCATGATTTTGTCCCGTGAACTTCGGTATCGGCATTTCGCAACCGAGTAGCGGGACAATGTTGCCGGGAGCTGGTGAGCGAGACAAAATCATGGAGGACAAAATCATCAAGCACTGAACGGCAAGCTAAACAATCGCTGCCGAGCAGGCCCTTTCTGAGCTTGATCGGATCCTCTCAGTCGAAAAGGCCTCGACGAAGTTTACGATTAAGTTTACGACAAAGGCCAGGTTCACGGGTTTGGACCGCTCTGGCCTACCCTCAACCTCAGTTCAGCGAAGGCTTGGACCAAAATGGATCGAACCAGCCAAAGCCATTCTGTAATCGAAATGGATAAACCCACGCTCCTGGCAACCATGAAGTACGTGCTGATTTTGCTAATGCTCGTGTGTCTCACTTTGTTCAGCGGCCGCGCCACCGCAACTGACCGGCCAGCAGCAGATCAAGTTGCTGGAATGTTGGCGCTTCGGCTTACATCTTTGCTCGGGATGCAAGGCAGCGAGCGTGACGCGCGTATCTGCGTTGATGGTCGATTTGTCGGGAACTACGAGCCAGATGAAACGACGCTTGCGTTGCCAGCCGGCAGGCACGTGGTTGTTCTCGAGATTCCGCGAGTCCATTCGCGACGCAGTCTTCCGAATGGCGCCACAGAGACGCGTGCCTGCGCTTTGAAAGGAGAGGAGCGCATCGAGGTGTTGGGCAGTGGCAGTAAACAGAGTCTGGTTTTCAACAGTGATAATCTCAAAGCCAGAGAGATCCAAGATGACGATGGACACTAACCTGAACTCGCCGAACCAACGTCTGCACCCGAACACCGCGACTGCGCCGCGGTTTCAATTTCGCTACCATCGGCGCAGCGTCGGTGAGCCGGACCGTTCGGCAGCAAGTGAATCATGACCGTCCAGGACGCCTCACGAGCTTTCATCGATCCGCGCAAGCTTGAGGAATATTCGCTATCGCTTGAGCATCCGCGGGGCCGACACAAGGCCCGGGTATTCCAGTCGGCTTTGAACGTGTCTAAGAATAACGTCGCAGAACTTGAAATGAGAATTAGGCAGGCGATTACAGAGGAAGAATGCACGCAGGGAGACAGTGACAGATTTGGAGAACGCTATACCGTGGACTTCCAATGGACGCGACAGGGTAGGACGGCGACAGTCCGGACAACCTGGATTGTCAGGACGGGGGAAGATTTCCCGCGGTTGACTTCCTGTTGCGTGCTCTGAACAATACTCGCATGAAAGATACAATCCATGAGCTCGATGTGGTCGCCCTGCTAAGGGACCGGCTAGATCGGGGTTTGGTGGCGGGCCAGGTTGGCACCGTGGTCCAGAGCCTCGCCGACGATCACTTTGAAGTGGAATTCAGTGCAGACGATGGGCGTGCATACGCGATGGCGGCCATTCCGGCGAGGGAACTCATCGTGCTGCATTACGCGCCGGTGACCGCATGAACAGGCCGAACAAGACGGATGCACCGAACCCCGCGATTGCGCCTTGCCGTAACTTCGTCCTAAACTTTGTCGAAGAAGCCGCCATATTTCGACGAAGTTTAGGACGAAGACGAAAAAAACTGTTTTGGGACAAGCTCTAGCTATGTCGCTCGTCACCGTCAAAACCCGCTCCGTGGCGGCCAATGATCCTTGCTCAGTCGGCGCAGAAATGGCTGGATCGGCAATGTGTTTAATTTCAGATTTCGAATTTGGCTGCTGGCAATGTTCATTCCTTCGATGATCCAGCTCAATTCCGCGCTGGGAGCCGCAAGATCGATTCATCTTCCCACTCGTCACACAGGTGTCACTACGGATTTGGCGATCAGGGGCGAGGGCTTTTTCATCCTTCGGGACCCCGACACAGGAGAAAAATCTGCCACCCGCCGTGGTGATTTTCGAGTGGATGCCCTTGGCAGACTGGTGACCTTACAGGAGTTTCGTGTTCAAGGCTTCAATTCGCCGATTCGAATCGGCGAAGCGTACGGCGATATGTTCGCAATTGGAGATATCAGCTTGAACAAAGGGACACTGCCGGCAGGGATTGCCGAACAGCGCTGCGCTCGCCGACATCACAAATATCTCTATCGACAGCACCGGCCGAATTCTTGTGATACTGTCCGATGGGAGCATTTACATTCGGGGACAGCTCTTACTTGATAACTTCCGAAACACGCAGGCTTTGAAGAAGCGCTGGCTTTATCTTTACGGTGACCTCGACGCCGCAGGACCTCTGTCCTCCGCCGGTCGGGCCGGTCGGCAAGGCTTGGGTTCCGTCGTCTCTGGCGCATTAGATGGGAATCTTCCCGAACAGATTTTCCGTTGGGGGTCGATTCTTTTCGACCGACACAACGATGAAAACAAAATCTTCGCGCCCGGCGCCGCAACCCTTAGCACGTTGCAGATCTCTGAAGACCTCGTGAAATGGGTCTCCGTTTACACGAACCATTATCCAGGCTCGTTGTTTGAATTCACTGATCGATCAGCGCCAGAACCCGCCACGCGCTTTTATCGCTTGATCTCGCCAGTCATCAAACAAACCGGAGTTGCGACAGACCTTGCCATTAGCGGCGAAGGATTGTTCATTGTGCGCAGCCCGGCGAGCGGCGCTTTATTCGCAACGCGCGCAGGCAACTTTCGCCTCGATGCAGACAAATTTCTGGTCACGAGCGACGGGTTGAGAGTTCAGGGCTACAACACTTCGATTCAGCTCAATGAAGAGTACGCGAACGATGCCCCGGTGGGAGACGTGAAGCTCGATAAGGGCAGATTGCCGCAAGGTATTCCTGAGAACGCGGCTCTAGCGGGTTTGGCAAATGTCAGCATTGATGGCGCTGGAAAGATACAGATCCTTTTAAGCGACGGCAGACAATACACGCGCGGCCAAATTCTGCTCCAGAATTTCAAAAACCCTTTCGCGCTCCTGAAGGTGCGTGACTGGCTATTCAGCGTTACGAGCAGGGCAGAGCCGTTGGCTAGGCCCGGCAAACCAAACACCGAAGGTCTGGGCCGTATCGATTCGGGCGCTCTCGAGTTATTTCCCGAAACGTGAGGCCGCAACCTTACTCCGAGAAGCTGCGTCTCTGAAAAGATGGATGTTGAATTGCTCGACTTTTCATCTGAGTCTTAGAATCCTCTTGGTTTGCCTGAGGTCGAGGCTCCGCCGCCGAACGCGGGATTAAGCCAAGGTGTGAAGCGGTAGTACCATTGCGTGGACTTCATCGCTTCCGCGTGGCCATCCATGAAGCCAACGTTACTCCTGTTGCGATGGCGACCAGCAATTCAATCAAGGTGAATCCACGAATACTGGAAGAGTTTTCTCCGAAACACATTTTCGCGCGTTGCGCCGATGAACCTGGCGGGACAGCCCGTCTCGCCTGTCTATCCTGTGCTGGTGTGCGCAAACGCTGGACAGGCGGGACGCCTATCCTACAACTACAACGCGGGCGCTTGGAATTTCGTTCAAAACGGATTCGCCATGACGAACCGGAATCGAGAGTGGGCATAAACTGAACTTCCCTGAAACGCCTTCGGACCGTCAATCCTCAAGTTTCCCGAAATCGCTAAAGCCGTCCGAAACGCCGGTGGCGCCGCGCGTACTCTTCGAGGGCCTCGAACAATTGAGGACGTCGAAAATCTGGCCATAAGGTTGGTGTCACGACAAACTCGGCGTAGGAGACCTGCCAAAGGAGAAAATTGCTGATTCGCATTTCGCCGCTCGTGCGGATGAGGAGATCGGGATCGGGCCAATGCCGGGTATTCAAGTGCTGGGTGATAACTTGTTCGTCGATCTCAGCGGCTTCGAGCGAACCTTCTTTCACTTTCGTCGCGATGGCGCGGACGGCTTCGACGATTTCGGTGCGGCTTCCGTAGCTTAGAGCGAGGATCAAGGTCAGGCCTTTGTTTCTAGATAAGGCAGCCTTGGTCTTCTCCAATTGTTCCTGCACAAATTCAGGCAGTCGATAAATCTGGCCGATCACTTCGAGCTTCACATTGTTTCGATTCAGCTCGCCAATTTCGTTCTTCAAGTAGCGTGCGAGGTACTTCATCAACGTATCGACCTCGTCTTTGGGGCGGTTCCAATTCTCGACGGAGAACGCGTAAAGCGTCAGGTATTTGACTCCAGCCTCGCCCGCCGCGCGCACGACGGCTCGCACCGATTCGACACCGTTGCGGTGGCCTTCGACGCGGGGCAAATTGCGTTGCCTGGCCCATCGTCCGTTGCCGTCCATTATGATGGCGACGTGGGCGGGCAGGACGGCTTTGGCTTGCTCGCTCAGGTGTAACGCAGAGCTGGTCATGCTAAAGCCCTCATTCGCTTTGCGCGCGTTGTCAGGACCATGAAACCGTATGATTGGCAGAGCGGCGTTGCAGCGCCGCCCAGCTGCGATAGTGCAAATGCAGAAGGCGCAACAACGCCAGCCTCTGGAGTTCTGACATTTTTCAAGGGTCTTCTAAGTCCAGCCCGCAAATTTCCAAACTCCAGTGGGCGGCAGCAACCGCGCCCCGCCTTTAGAGAAAGATGGTTTGTTCCCGTGCTGGTCCAACCGATGCGATCCTCAATCGGGCGCCCGTCAATTGAGCAATTGCCTTAAGATACGAGCGCGCCTTGGCCGGAAGTTCCTTCCACTTGCGCGCGCCGTCAGTGGGCGTCCTCCAACCAGGGAAGTCGGCATAGACTGGTTCGCACTTCGAAAATGTTTCGATGTCATTCGGCACGTAATCGAGCCGGCTCGATCCGCAACGGTAGCCGATGCAAACTCGAATGGTCTCCAAGGTGTCCAAACCATCTAAGTTCGTGACAGCGAGTTCATCAATGCCATTGACCATCGCAGCATGTCGCGTCGCAACGGCGTCGAACCATCCGCAGCGCCGGGCGCGTCCGGTGGTCGCGCCGAATTCGCGGCCCATTTTGTGCAGCAAATCGGCAATCTCGGCATTTTCGGTCGGCAGCGGTCCTTCGCCCACGCGAGTGGTGTACGCTTTCATCACACCGACCACGCGATCCATTCGATTGGGCGGAACTCCGGAACCGGTGCAAGCTCCGCCCGCGGTGGTGTTGGACGAAGTGACAAATGGATAAGTTCCATGGTCGATGTCGAGGAACGTTCCTTGGGCGCCCTCAAACAGAATGTTCGCGCCGCGCCGCGTGGCGTCATGCAGGGCGATGACCGTGTTTCTTACGAATGGGCGCAGTTGATCGCCCGCAGCCCGGCAGGCGTCGTGGACCTTCTTAAACGAGAGCGGTGTGGCGCCAAAGGCCTTGAGAATTTCATTATTCTCTTTGATCTTTTGGCGGAGCATCAATTCGAAACGGGGCGGGTTGATCAGGTCGATCATGCGCAAACCCGTTCGAGCGGCTTTATCGCCGTAAGCCGGGCCAATGCCGCGCTTGGTCGTGCCGATCTTGTTTTTGCCTTTCAGAATCTCGCGTTGCGCATCGAGTTCCCGATGGTACGGAAAAACGATGTGGGCCGTTTCGCTGATTAACAGATTGCCATCGATCTTGATGCCCAGCTCCCGCAAACCATCGATTTCCGTTACGAGGCTGACAGGGTCAACCACGACGCCATTTCCGATGACGCAGAGTTTTCCGCGACGGAGGATTCCAGACGGAACCAGATGGAGAACGTATTTCTGTTTGCCGATGAAAACGGTGTGTCCGGCATTGTTGCCGCCTTGAGCGCGGACAACGATGTCGGCGTCTTCCGTTAAGACATCAATTATTTTGCCTTTGCCTTCGTCGCCCCATTGGGCGCCCACCAAAATGATATTTGCCATAGTTCGGTGATCTCGTGACGACAACAAAAAGCCCCGAAACGTAAATTCGGGGCGCGTGCTCGGTATTTACGGAGAGAAACTAGAGAGGGGATCGAACACTGTCAACGCCGGAATTCATTTTCGGCATGGCTCACATGACTCATGCCTTTCGCTTCCGTCGAGAAATACAAATAGGCAACAATGTATCCCGACGAAGCTGCCGCAACCCAAATAGACCAATACCCAGACCGCCGCGGATTCGGCGGCTCCACGCCGAACAACTGCACGATCAGACCATCATGGTTAGCCCGATGCTGCGCTTTTGGGCCCGCTTGTCTTGGAATTCTGTTCTCTGTCCTCAAACTGGACACTGCGCCGCGCAGGCTTTTCGGTCACAACGGTTCTCTGGATATTGTGCTCGTCATCGCTCTTTGCCGACGCGTCGGACCACGAGAAACTCATTAGGGTCATTACCGAACGTTCGGGGCACTGACATTTTGGGCGTCGCGCTGCCCTCGCCGTAAAGTTGAGCCTGTCCCAAATGCCGTCGCGCGGAGAAACCTTCGTCCTTCCCAATTGCAGCCTGCATTCTTCCGCCCCCGAAGAGCGGCTGATTGGCGGCGATACAGCAGCAGCAGTTGACGCCTCGCTGCTACCGGGATTTGGGCTCTCCGATGAGGAGCTTTCTTGCCATGTCGAGCTGGCCGGAATTGCCGAGCAAGAGCAATTCGTCTCCAGGTTGAATCTCCTCGTCCGGGCCAGGGTTAACCAGACTCGTTCCATTTCTTTGGATGCCGACAATACTGGCGCCGCTTATCGTTCGGAGCTGCAGTTCTCGAATCAACTTGCGCGCCGCCATCGAGTCCTCGGCGATGTGGATCGTTTCGAGTTCGGCATCTTTCAGAATCGCGAGTTTCGGGCTGTCGGATTCGGCGTGTCGCGGCGGTGAAGGCTGGGACAGCGTTTCCGAGAGGGCGACTTGGGCCTTCGAATACAGCTTCACAAACGAACGCCAGAGCAACAACGTAATCAAGGCGATGACGAGCAGCAGCACGATCAGGACATTGAGCGGAGGAAGCAAAGCCGAGCTCAGCACCAATACCAACAACCCCATTCCCACCAGGCCGGCGAGCGGAATGATTTGCGCCACGACCGCTCGAATATTTGCCGTGTGGGCGCCCGCCGCCGCGTGGCTGACGCTCATTTCGCTGACGAGCATGCCCAGCGCTTGGAGCTTGCGGAATGTGGCGATGAACAAAGGCAGGCTGAGCAGAACCGCCGCAAGCCAAAGCATTGCCTTCATGCCCGCAAGTCCTCCCGGGGCGTGCGGCAGCCAGGCCGGCTGTGTTTTCGCGAGGAAGGCCGCTATGATGAATACAGCGGAGACAATCGCCAAATTGAGGGCCATTTGCCAAATCCACTTTCGAATCAGGCGCAAAGCCATGTTGTTATTCCGGTGGCTGCCCAACTGTCCGACCCAATGCGTATAAGCCTCCAACTGCCGAACCAGCCAGGCGGGCGCCGAACGGTCGAACCAACCTACTAAGTGATCCGCGCTCTTAATCAAATAGGGAGTGCACAAAGTTGTAATCGACGAGACCATGACGGCGATCGGATAAAGAAACTCACTCGTCACTTTGAGGCTTAGCCCCAGCGACGCGATGATAAACGAGAATTCTCCGATTTGGGCCAGCCCCATGCCAACTCGCAACGCGGTCCGCGTATTGTGTCCCGCGACGAACGTCCCAAACGCGCACGCTAACACTTTGCCGACAATCACCGCCAGTGTGATCACCACGATCGGGACAGCGTATTCAAAGAGAAATTTGGGCTGAATCAGCATCCCGATAGCGACAAAAAAAATCGCGCTGAACATGTCCCGAATCGGTTCGGTTAATGTTTCGACCTTTCCGATTTCGCGGGCTTCGGCGATTATGGCGCCAATGACAAAAGCGCCCAAGGCGACGCTATAGCCAAGCTTCACCGCCAGCAGAGAGAATCCGAAACAGAGTCCCAGCACCGTAATGAGCAGCATCTCGGCGCTCTTGAAGCGCGCCACGTACCCGAGCAGCTTGGGCACAAGCAAGAGGCCCAACACCAGAGCCGTCACCAAAAAAATCGCCAGCCTGCTGGACGTTTCCAGCATTGCTCCGGCTTTGAACGAGCCCGTCATCGCGATGCCGGACAACAAAGCAATCATCAGGATCGCCAAAATGTCTTCGACAATTAGAATCCCAAAAATCAGTTCAGCGAATTTTTCCTTGGTTTTGCCCAGTTCCCCCAGGGCCTTGACTATGATGGTCGTGGATGAAATCGAAATGATTGCGCCTAGGAAAATGCTGTCCATTGTGTTCCACCCGAAGAGGCGTCCCATCTCGTATCCTACCCAAAGCATCAGTGTGATCTCCAAAAGCGCGCCGATCAGAGCCGTGAAACCAACCTTCTTCAATTTCCGCAGGCTGAACTCCAATCCCAGCGCGAACATCAATAGAATCACCCCCAATTCTGCGAGCGTGTCGATGGTTTCGCGGTCCTTAATCAGCGGGAAGGGCGGCGTGTACGGGCCGATAATCACGCCGGCGATGATGTAACCAAGGACGACCGGCTGCTTGAGTTGGTGAAAAATAATCGTCACCACACCCGCCACGATCATCACGACCGCTAGATCTTGTAGAAACGTTGCTCCGTGCATTGCGTTTTCAGTTTTGTAGCCGCGCATTAGTAGAACAGCGCACGGCACGCCCCACTGCCATTCGGTTTAGCAATACAATATAATGTTCAATCTTCTCCCTCTCTCCGAAACATCGTTTTCGCACATTGCGCCCATGAACCTAAAGGCAGGGCGGCGTTGCTGCGCCGCCTTGGCAAACCCACGATGTTGGCGGCGCAGCAACGCCGCCCTACCGACGCAGTGGTTCATGGGCGCAATGAGCGAAATCCTGTTTCGGAGAAATCTCTCCCCAACCTCCATCTGAACTGGAAGAGAGGGAGAACTGTATTCTTGGCAGGTTTTTGCCAATTGGTTAACCGAATGGCCCCGCAATGCGCCGTCCTGGCGCTTGCGCGACCAATTTGCGCTGACTATTTGCTATACAACGGCGGCATAACACGAGAGAAAATTGCAGCAAACAGAAAATAGTTTCTCAGCTTATGCCCGAATCATCCACTTCATTCAGTTGCGGAATCGCCGAAGGCTTTTATGGCCGCCCTTGGAACGCGCGTCAGCGCCACCAATTATTCGGCTGGATGCGCCAATGGAAGTTGAACACTTATCTTTATGCGCCGAAGGATGACCTGAAACAGCGCGTCGGCTGGCGCGAGCCTTACGCTGAAATGGAGGTGGCCGAGATCGCCGCTCTCATTCGCGATGCCGAAAGGCACGAGATTCAGCACATCTACGCTCTCAGTCCAGGACTCGACCTGCGTTACTCCTCGGCCAGCGACGTGGCCTTGCTCAAAGCGAAGCTCAGCCAGCTCATCGAGCTCGGTTGCCGGCACTTTGCGTTGCTGTTCGACGATATCCCACCACAAATGCCACCGGAGGACACGCGTTGCTTTCCGAGCTTTGCCCAAGCCCATTGTGCTGTCGCCAATCAAATCTTCAGTTTCGCCCGCACTCGCATTCCGGAAGCACGGCTCCTCTTCTGCCCGACGGTTTATTCAGGCCGCATGGCTCAGGAAGCGGGCAGTTATCTTGAAACAGTCGGGAATATGTTAGAGCCAAGCATCGATGTGCTATGGACCGGGCCAGAGGTCATTTCGGAAAGCATCTCCGTGCAATCGATCCGGGAATTGCAAGCGGTCATTCGCCGCAAACCGATGATCTGGGATAACCTCCATGCGAACGACTACGATTTGCGGCAAGTGTTTCTCGGACCTTACGCAGGCCGGCCCGTCGAATTAAAATCCGAGCTTGCGGGGATCTTGAGCAATCCCAACTGCCAATTTGAAGTCAACTTTGTTCCGTTGCGAACGCTGGCCCTGTATGCGGCGTCTTCGGCCTCGTGGGATGCCCGGCAGGCGTATAGCGCAGCGCAAAAGGAGTGGTTCGCCGCATTTGGCGAGAATGGCCAAACGTCCTTCACTGCAAACGATCTGGAGCTTCTCGGCGATCTTTTTTATCTGCCGCATCAATTCGGCGTCCGTGCCCAGCGTTTCATAGACGACTTTCAATGCTTGCTGCGGACGCCGCCGTCCGAGTGGGGAGAAGCTTCGGAAGCATTTGCTCGAACGTGTGGAGAGATTTGCCAGCTTTCTTCCAAACTGGCCGGCATTCGGAATCGCGACTTGCTCTATTCGCTCCAACCCTTCCTGATTGAAATCAGCCAGGCCGTGCGCGTGGCTCTCACCCATTTGGCAAGCTTGAAGGCGCAATCGGAATTGGGCGGAAAACCTTCTCCCGAAGCTACGGCTATGCGCAGCGGCGGCATTGCCGGCGCCATTCAACATCTCCTGATGCTCGCAGCACAACGACCTTGATTATTTTCAGCGGTTCTCCCCATGAACCTCCGGGTATGTAGTCCCGCCTTGAGACGGCAGCATTTGCGTGCATCAAGAGCAGGACAGGCGAGACGCGCTGTCCTGCCGCGTTCATGGCAGCGTTGCGCGCAAAGCACTTTCGAGGAAGTCTCATCGTGGGACCAACGGCAGATAATAGAATGAGAATTGCTTCGCGCCAAGAGAAGCCCTGGGAGAGGGGAGCGCGAAAAGTGTGAAACTCTCCAAACGAACTCTGTGGGTATGAAAAAGCCCACCCGGAAGGCTGATCCGCCACCGGAAGCGAAGGGTGAACCGGTGGAACAACACCCTGGCGTCGGCGCGGCGATTTCCCCGCGCGGGCGAGCGAAAATGGAAATCAACCTAAGGTATGACAACGCAACGTGACAAACGGAGTGAGGTCAGAAGCGCTCCGGTAGTCTTAGCTGCCTCATAGTCATAGTGCCGAGAGAAAGCAGGCGAACGAGTCCCATCGGAGCCTGGGAGTAGGGAAGGAGGCGGTCGGGTCATGGAACGGTTGTTGAGAAACATGAATGATACACAGAGATCAGAAGACGTGTGCACGGTACAACAACGGATAGCAGAGCTGGCGCGGGAGCGACCTCACGAATGCTTCACGGCTATCTGCACGAGGTGCTGGACTGCTGGTATCCCTACCCGGAGCTCCTTGCGGCTTCGCGGCCTATTTGCGCGGCGCCAACTCGATGTGGTTGATCTCCAAACCCGCGTCGTCGTGGATCGTCAGGGCGTACACGTCGGTCAGTTCCAATCCCTCCGGCGAAGCGGCCAGGTGCGGGTGAAGCGGGCGGAAGTTTGCCAGGGGAAGTTCCACCTCCCACGGCTCGCCCGCCGCACCGAGTGAGGCAGGTTGAACGTCAATTTCAAACTTCCCCGCGAATGCGCCCCGCATTTTCTGGGCGCTGAAACCGAAACGAACCATTTGCGCCCGCTCGGTTCGTCCGCGGAAGCTAAGCTTCGAGTCGGTGTGAAGCACCACAGGATGATCTGTGCTCTTCCAGGCCGCGAGGGCTACTGCGTAAAGCATCAGCGGATCCCGTCCCGGCAGAGGCCAGAGCAATGGATCGGCCCGCAGGCGAGATCGCTCGTTTCCGAGCGGGGGCAGCCACCGGCCCAAGGTGACTTCGGGGACTTTCCACAGATCACAAGCCCAATAGTTGATCGGCGCGGGTTGCGGCGTCACAGTGAGTGGCTCCCTCTTGCTCAATGATGCGGTCACCTGATGTCCGCTCCGCACTTCGACTGCGCCGCCGTCCAAAAGCTGTTGGACCCGCGCGGAGCCGCCGTTGACCCGCAGCATCGTCTCGGCGGAGGAAGCCTGAATGTCAAACTGAGTTCCCCGCGTCTCGACAGTCATCGTCGGCGCCTGAATCGACAATGGCTTGGCGGCCGTTCCCGCGGCGGGGCTGACCCAGAGACTTCCTCGCGACAACTTGAACCGCTGTCCACCGGCCTCCGAATCGAGGATTCTCAGGGTCGAGTTCCCAGCGATGGTGAGCGTGGAACCGTCGCGCAACTTCAGTTCGATCCACGCATCACAGGATCGCGTCTCCAACGTGTCGCCCGCTCCGAGAGACGTCCCGGACGTCAGCGTGTTTTCGATTTTGCCCTTGGAACCGAAGTATTGGCTGGAGCCCGTCACCTTGGTCACGCGGAGCAGTCCGGGTCGGTGTTTTGAGCGAAACTGGAAGGCCACAGCAGCCAGAACCACGACAGCCGCAGCGGCAGCCAACCACGATTGCCACACGTGGAAATTGACCGGCAGAATCTTGCGCCTCTGCTCCACCACGACTTGACGCGGATGAAATGCCTCCTTGCGGCCCGCCGCGCTGCGCTCCAAGTCCGCGACCATCACCGCTTGCTCCGAAACGGTGCGCAAGAACTCACGCGCCGCAGCATCCGAGCGCAACCACTCGGCGACACGCCGGCGTTCGTCCGATGTCAGGCGGCCGTCAAGGGAGCGCAAGAGAAGTTCGTTGCGGGAATCGTTCGGGTTCATGGAATCCGTGCTTCGCTGCTCGCAGCGTGACTGAGTTTGCCCTCGATGCATTCCTTCAGGCTCTCGTGCAGGCGGGAAATCCGTTTGTAAATGGCGTTCAAGCCAAGCCCCATCTGCTCCGCCACTTCCTCGCAAGTGTAGCCGTCGAAGTAGCGCAGCTTGAGCAGGCGCCGCGCGGACTCGGGCGCCGCCGCCAGACAGTCCTGCAACGCCTCGACTTTCGCCCCGGCAGGATGCGCCGCCTCGGATTGCCACTCGCGTTCCAACAGTTCGAGAATTTCCGCATCGAGGCAGAAAGTCTCGCGCTGATGCCGCCGCAGCCAGTCGATGCCCTCGCGCCGCGCCGTGATGAAGGCCCACGACATCAATGCCGCCTCACTCTCGAAGTTCACCTCTCGGGTCATCGCCTTGAGGGCGACGTTCTGGAAAATATCCTCCGACGCATGGGTGTCCCGCACCACGACCCACGCCGCCGCCGACAGGCGGGTTCGCCACTTCATCAAGGTTTGCAAAATCTCCGGTTCAGAAAGCATGGGTGCAAGAGTAAACGCCTCATCAGGCGTCATTCTGGCCACTTCGAGAGAGCGCAGCAGGTTGGCTCAGATGGTCGGATTTGTCTTGGCGAAACGGTAGGAAAAGCCACCGCCGCAACCGGACAAAGCGCCGGCCAAGGTCCTCCGCCATCAACAGGGCGCACGGCACGAGAAACAGCGTGATCATGGTGCCGAACAGCACGCCACAGCCCAGCGAGATCGCCATCGGGACGAGAAATTGAGCCTGGAGGGATTTGGCTGCCATCAGCGGTGCGAGACCCGCGAAGGTCGTTCCCGAAGTGA
>Ga0194121_10002308_pt1 | contig 30479 bp, 31 predicted proteins | sample TA2MahCa50mmetaG_FD_148609 | JGI IMG/M metagenome (GOLD analysis project Ga0194121, IMG submission 148609) | Freshwater microbial communities from Lake Tanganyika, Tanzania - TA2015020 Mahale Deep Cast 50m | ecosystem: Environmental > Aquatic > Freshwater > Lake | place: Tanzania: Lake...
GCTGCCAAGGAGCAGGTCGTGGTGTCGCGGAGCGGTTGGATCAGCGACCGCACCGTTTGCTACCTCGCCGCCGGCCGGCCCGCGATCGTGCAGGATACCGGCATCGGCGCCGTGCTGCCGGTCGGCGAGGGCCTGGTGACGTTCCGAACCGCCGAGGAAGCGTTGGTCGCGATCGAGGACGTCGCCGCCAACTACGAGCTCCACGCCCAAGCCGCACACGCCCTGGTCGATCGCTATTTCGACGCCGACCGCGTGGTCGGCGATATGGTCGCGGCGATCGGGCTCGCCTAAAACCTCTCCCCCAAGTATCCCTAGCGCGTGAACACGGAGGCGAGCACCGTGTACTCGACGCCCTTGTTGGTGTCGCGGAATTCCTGCTCGCGCTCGACCGTGAAGCCCACGTTGACGAATAGATCGCGATAGCTGCGGACCAGGGACGGCAGCAACAGATAGTCGCCGCTCTTGTTTTCGGTGTTGGCCATCAGCAGCCGGCCGCCCGGCGCCAGCGCCTCGAACATGCGGTGCGCGAGCCAGGCGACGTCGAAGAACGTGTAACGCCAGCCGAGATAGTGGATGGTGTCGTTGAACGAAATGAGGTCGAGTGGACCTTCCTCATCGCCCCAACCCTTGGCGAGGGCGTTGACGATTCGGAACTCGACGTTGGCGAGGCCGAGCCCGCGGGCGCGCTCGACCGCCTCGGCCGAGACGTCGCTCGCCACCAGCCGATCGACCAAAGGCGCGAGATGACGGGTGAACGCGCCGGCGCCGCAGCCGATCTCGACGCCCCGCCGATAGCGACGGTCGGCGATCAGGCCGGTCAAGTTCGCGAACCGGCGCTGCTCGTAGTCGGAGGTATTGAAGTGCCACGGATCCTTTCGCCAGAGGTCGTCGAAAAACGACCGCATTTCGGCATTGATTTTGTCGCGATCGCTCATCGGGCTGGCTCGGCCGCAAAGTGCGCGTAGCTCACCAGAACGTATCCCAACGCGTCGATCGTCGCGCGCACTTTCGGGTCGGTGAGCGTGTGAATCTCGGCTTCGCGCTCGGCGCCATAAACCGACGTGAAGTCGGGCGTCATGTAGCCGGGGTGGCACGAGAATTCGGTCCAACCTGGCGCGGCTTCCTCGCGCAGGATCTTCACCAGGAACGCGACGCTCACATAGTCGAGGTCGGTCACCTTCCACTCCCATTGAGCGTAGAAGCCGCCGACATATTTGACGCGGCCATCATCGCGGAGCGGCACCTTGAGCGGCGCGACCCATTCGCGAAACAGCGGAAACAGGTGCGGACGGCGGTGCGTGTGCTTGTGCGAATCGATATGGGTCGGGGCGCGGCCGATCAAGTCGACGAAGCGGCCGAGCTGGCGGCGGAATTCGGTACCGACCGCGGCCGTATCGTCGAGGTCGAAGTTCCGGTCGTCCTCTCCGACGACGTCGAAGTGGAGGCCGACTGCAAGCCCCGGATGGTCCTGGGCGAGCGCCGCGGCTTCGCGCGCGGCACCGCCGTCGACCATCAGGCTGGTCGACGTGACGACCCCGCGGCGATGGCACTCGACGATGCCGCGGTTGATTCCGGTCGACGCCCCGAAATCGTCGGCATTGAAAATGACGTGCCGGCGCGGGGCGCGCGGACCGCTCGCCGCCATCGGCGCGCCTACAGGGGTTTAGCTCGGGGCGGCACTTTCCTGTAGGCCGGCCGAGCCAGGCAGGCGGCGTGCCACTTGGCGAGATGCGGGAACGACCCGAAGTTGAAGCGGCCGTGGGTCAATGCCCACGCCAGCACCGCGGCGACGTTGAGATCGGCGAGCGTGAAGGACTGGCCGATCAAATAGCCGTCCTTGGCGAGCGCGGCGTCCAGCACTTTGAACGGCCGCTGCAACTCGGCCTCGGCTTCATCGGCCGCCTTGGGGTCGCGCTTCTCGGGCGGGAAGAAGGCGCGGTTGCGGAGCACGACGATGTAGGGACGTTCGCACTCGGTCGCGACCCACAGCGTCCATTGCAGTACCTTAGCCTGGGCTTCGAGTGCGGTCGGCCAAAGCTGGTGCTGACGGTCGTATTTTTGTGCGAGGTAGCAGTTGATCGCGAGCGATTCGGTCATCTGGAAGCCGTCGTCGTCGAGCGCCGGCACCTTGCCCATCGGGTTGACTTTCAAGTAGTCGGGCGTCTTCGAAGTTTGATCGGCGAAATGGATGGCGATGTTCTCGTAGTCGAGCCCGAGCTCGTTCGCGCACCACAACACCCGCGCCGCGCGCGAGCCGGGAATGCCGTAGATCTTGAGTTTACTCATGACGATTCTACTCCTCAAAATTGTCCGCGCTGGCGGTAGAAGTCGATCATCCGGCGATAGCCGATGTTGCAATCGAGGTAGTCGGGGAGCGCGCCGTCGCCGCCCTGGGCCAGGTGCAGGAACGACGCCGGCGCCCGTTCGGCGCGGGTCTCGTGCGGGGCCGGGGCGAGATCGGCGATCTCGAGGACCAGTTTGCGCCGGATCGCGTCGGCGAACGAGGCGAAATCGTTGGCGACGATCAGGAACGCGCCGTGGCCCCCGATCACGCATTTCTCGTAGTAGCGGTCGAGGTGCGGCAACGGCGGCATCCCGCCGATCCGCGTCGGGCGGTCGTTGACGATCGGCAGGCCGTTGATAGTGAGCCCGCGCGCGACCGCGGCATCGCGGACCGGCTCGACCGGCGGGCCGGAATTGTTCTCGCCGTCCCCTGAGATATCGATCACGCGGCGGACACCTTTGACCCCGCTCCGCGCGAACAGCGGTACCGCGTACTCGATCGCGCCGGAAAGCGACGTATAGGGTCCGGTCCCGACCGGCGCTGCGGCCAGGCGGTCGGCAAAGGCGTCGGCCTCGGCGGCGCTGCCGATCATGGTCCAACCGACGATCGGCCGCTGCCAGCCGGCGCCGGCCCACTCGAAATAGGTGACGGCAATCTTGCCGTTGTAGCCGTTCGCAATCGCCTTCTTGACGTCGGGGTGGCGGAACGCGGCAACATAGCCCTGGCGCTGGAGGCGTGCTTCCTCGGGGTCGATCGAACCCGAGATGTCGACCGCCAGGACTAGCTCGAGGTCGACCGGCTCGGTCGCCAGCGCCGGCGCGATGCCGGCGATCGCGAACACGAGCCAGCCGGCGAGCATGATGCGCAGATGGTGGCGCATGAGCCTACTCCTCGAACATTCGGCCGCCGTCGGCCGTAGCAAACGTGGTGCGCCCGGCGGGATTTGAACCCACGACCCCCAGATTAGGAATCTGGTGCTCTATCCGACTGAGCTACGGGCGCGTCGCGGCCCCTCCCCGCTCTGCTCCGGCGTACCGCGAGGGGGTGGGGTGGGGGAATAACCCAGTATGAACGATTTCATCGTGTCGGCTAGCGCCAGGCGTTGCCGAGGAGCTTCGCGAAGGGCACCGCATAGGTGATGGTCAGAATCTCGGTGCCAGGATTGCGGTCGTCGAGCCCGGCGTTCGAGATGTGGCCGAACGAAAGCGCGAGGCGCGAGCGGTCGTCGAAGCGGTATCCGATCTCGATCTGCGAGCGGAATTCGACGTCCGAGCCAAGCTCCTTGCCGTTGCCATTGGTGAAATAGCCAGCGGCGAAGGAGGGGGTCATCACGAAGCGGCGCCCGAGGTAGAGGTCGAGCAAAACGCCGACATAGCCGTAGAACGCCGAATCGGTGGTCACCATCACGCCCGAGAACGGCTTCACGAACAGGAGCTTCTTGTCGGAGCGGTACTCGAGCCGGAACTCGGCCGCGTCGTCGTCGTCGTTGATGTCGAAATAGCCCAAGCCCACGGCGAGAAAATCGGGGTCGTCCGCTTCCTGAGCGGCCGTTGGCGCACCGAAAGCGAGCGCGAACGCGATGCCGAGCGCCGCGGCGCGTCGGCGCCAACGGCGCGAACGACGAATGTCCATACCAGAACTTCGAACCTGACTTCGCTCCGGCGCTACAATCGGGTGCCGGCCGGCCTAAAGTTTAGTGGAAGAAGATTGTGCGACCAAGCGTTGGTGCCGTCATGATGCCGCTTACCCTGCCTTGCGTCCGAACCACGCTCGGCGCCGCGCTCGTCTTGGTGGGGGCGGCGTGGGCGGTTCCAGCTGTCGCGGCGACGCCCGACCTCGTCCGCGAACCGGGTGCGACCGTGGTGGAGGTTATCGATGGCGACACGGTGATGCTCGCCGACGGCCGCGAAGTCCGGCTGGTCGGCATCCAGGCGCCCAAGCTTCCGCTCGGCCGCCCCAATTTCAAAGCCTGGCCGCTGGCCGATGACGCCAAGGCGGCGCTCGAAGCGATCGCGCTCGACCGGACCGTGACGTTGGGCTTCGGCGGCGCCCGCGGCGACCGCCACGGCCGCGTACTCGCCCATCTCTTCGTCGACGACACCATCTGGGTTCAGGGCGAGCTGCTGAAGCGGGGCCTGGCGCGGGTCTACACCTTCGCCGACAACCGCGCCGCGGTGCCGGCGATGCTGGCGCTCGAACGCGAGGCGCGCCAAGCCGGCCGCGCGATCTGGCGCCACCCGTTCTATCGCGTGCGCACCGCCGCCGAGGCCGTACGTCACCTCGACAGCTTCGAACTGGTCGAAGGGCGCGTCCTCGCCGCGGTGCGGGTCGGGGCGCGCACCTACCTCAATTTCGGCGCCGACTTCAAGACCGACTTCACGGTCGCGATCGCCGCCGCCGATCGCAAGAGCTTTACCGCCGCCGGCCTCGATCCGGTCGCCCTCAAGGACCGGCGCGTGCGCGTGCGCGGCTGGATCAAGAGCTTGAACGGGCCCATGATCGAAGCAACCCACCCCGAACAGATCGAGTTGCTCGATGAGTGAACGCGAAACCCTCGCTCTTACCCCCTCCCGCGCGAAGCGTGGGAGGTTTGGGAGGGGGCTGTTGGTGGCCGGTGGCCTATTGGCGGGCGGGCTCGCGGTGCTCGCCGGCTGCGCACCCAATCCGGCGACCGGCAAGCAGGACTTCACGCTCTTCATGTCGCCGGGCGAAGAGTCGCGAATCGGCGCCGAGCAGCACACGCAGATCGTCCGCCAGTACGGCGGCGTCTATGCCGATCCCGAGATCGGCGGGTACGTCGCCGAGATCGGCGGCCGGCTTGCCGCCAATTCCGAGCGGCCCGACATTCGCTTTACCTTCACCGTGCTCGATTCGCCGGTGGTCAACGCCTTCGCGCTCCCGGGCGGCTACGTCTACGTGACGCGTGGCCTGGTCGCGCTCGCCAATTCCGAGGCCGAGCTCGCCGGCGTGATCGGCCACGAGATCGGCCACGTCGTCGCCCGCCATTCGGCGCAGCGCTATAGCCAGGCGGTCGCGGCGCAATTGGGCGCCACCATCCTGGGGGCGGCGATCGGCAACAGCGCCGTCAACCAGCTGTTCGAGACCGGTGCCTCGCTCTACTTGCTTTCGTTCTCGCGCGACCAGGAGTTCGAGGCTGACCAACTCGGCATTCGCTATTTGACTCGCGCCGGCTACGAGCCGGCGGCCGAGGCGCAGTTCCTGCAAAGCCTGATCTACGAGAAGGAGCTCGACGAAAAGATCAACAGCGCCAACGGACGCCAACCCCGAGCCGAGTTTCTGCAAACTCACCCCAACACCCCGGACCGGGTCCAGGCGGCGATCCAGGCGGTCGGCGGAGCGCCGCGCGGACTCCCGACGCTGCGTGATGAATTTCTGAAGCGGGTCGACGGCATGATTTACGGCGACTCGCCGGCGCACGGCTTCGTCCGCGGCCAGCGCTTCGTCCACCCCGAGCTGCGCTTCGCCTTCGAGGTGCCGCAAGGGTTTCGTCTCGCCAACTTCCCGACCCGGGTGGCGGCGCGCGGGCCCCAGGAATCGCTCATCATCTTCGACGACGCCGGGCCCAAGACCCACCCCGATATCCGCACCTATCTGACCTCGATCTGGGCCGCCAATCTTTCGCTCGAGGGGGTCGAGCGGATCGACATCAACGGTCTCCGCGCCGTGACCGGGCGCACCCGCGTCAACACCCAGAAGGGCGAGATGGATCTCCGTTTGGTCGCGATCCAGTTCGGCCCCAACAAGATCTATCGCCTTCGCTATCTCTCGCCGCCGGCGCTCACCGCGCGCCTCGCGAGCGATTTCCAACGTTCGACCTATAGCTTTCGCGGCTTGAGCCCGGCCGAGGCGCAAGGTTTCAGGCCCTATCGGCTGCGCGTCCACACCGTGCAGTCGAGCGATACCATCGATGGGCTGGCGGCGCGGCTCCCCTACGCCGATTTCAAGATCGATCGTTTCCGGGCCTTGAACGGCATGGGTCCCACCGACCGCTTGGCGGTCGGGGGCCAAGTCAAGGTGGTGGTCGAATGAAACGAAAGCCGGGCGATCTTGAGGATCGGATCGTCGATGCCGCGTTCGCGCGCGGCGCCGAGGTGGGGTGGGCGCGGGTGCGGCTCCATGATGTCGCGCGCGACCTCGGCGTACCCTTGAGCGCGATCTATCGCTACTTCACCGACCTCGATGCGGTCGGCGAGGCGATGCTCGGCCGCGCCGATCGCGCCATGCTCGATGCCGCAAGTACGCGCGGATTCGCCCGTCTCGAGCCCAAAGTTCGCGTCGAGCGGCTGATCCGCGCCTGGCTCGCCGCGCTCGATCCGCACCGGCACGAGGTCCGCGCGTTCCTGCGTTACAAGTTCGCCGCCGCACATATTCATCTGCGCGCGGCGTTGATCGTCAGGCTGTCGCGGACGATCCAGTGGCTCCGCGAAGCGGCGCGGTTCGATGCGACCGGCTTTCGCCACGATCTCGAGGAGGTTGGCTTGACCGCGCTGTTCGTCGCAACCGTAGCCGCGTGGCTCGCCGATGCCAGCCCGGGCGGCCAGCGCGCCCGTGCGTTCCTAGCGCGGAGTCTTGCCGTGGCCGACCGCGCGATGGCGCGGCTTTATCCGCCGGCCGACGGTTAGCCCTGCTTCAGCCCGGCTTCGACCGGGTCGCCGACGGCTTTGGTGATCGCTTCGCGGAGCTTATCGAGCGCCTCGAACTCGATCTGGCGCACGCGCTCTTTGCTGATGCCGAGCTTGTCGCCGAGTTGGGCCAAGGTCACGCCGTCCTCGGCCAGCCGCCGTTCGCGGATGATGGTCTGCTCGCGCGGGGTCAGAGTTTCGATCGCGTCCGCCAGCCAGCGCGAGCGCGCCGCCGTGTCATCGCGGCCGATCACGATATCCTCGGGCGATTCGCCCTCGTCCGGGAGAAAGTCCTGGAGTTCGCTTTCGCCGCCCTCGCCGACCGGGTCGTTCAGCGACTTGTCGCCGCCCGATAGCCGCCGGTTCATAAGGTCGACGTCTCTGACCGAGACCCGGAGCGCTGTCGCGATCTTGGCCATGGTCTCGTCGTCGAGCGTGGCACTCTCGGTCTTGGCGATCTTGGCGCGCAGCCGCCGCAGGTTGAAGAACAACGACTTCTGCGCCGCGGTGGTGCCGGTGCGGACGATCGACCAGTTGCGCAGGATATAGTCCTGGATCGACGACCGGATCCACCAGGTGGCGTAGGTCGAAAAACGCACGCCGCGCGCCGGATCGAACCGCGCCGCCGCCTGCATCAAACCGATCGAGCCCTCTTGGACGAGATCGCCGAGCGGGAGACCGTAGCTCCGGAAACGTGCGCCTACCGCGATAACCAAGCGCAAATACGCGCTCGTAAGCTCGTGCAAGGCGGCTTTGTCACCCTTGTTGCGCCAGCGCCGCGCGAGCTTCATTTCGTGTTTGGCTTCGAGCAGATCGGTCTTCATCGCCTTTCGGATGAAGCGCCGGTTGGCCTCGATCGTCTCGACCGTGTCGATGTACCCCATCGGGTCCTCCGCGGGCCAGCCTCGAGCCCACTGAATGCACGTGGGGGCACCGGCGAACCCGGCGCCCGCGTCACGGACGTTCCTTATATCGGGACGAATATAACGCTATTCAAGATTAGAATTCTTTCAAACCGACGTTACCGGCGTGCGATGGTCTAAGCCTCGATCCAGGCTTCGACTTCACCGGCAAGCGTCATACAGGCGCCGATCAGCGGCCCGCCGAAGCCGGAACCGCCATCGATGGTTGCAGTGAAGTCGGTCAAAGCAACCCCGCCATGGTCACGGTCGTAGCCGCGAACTACGCGGCGAAACCCTTGATAAGGCACGGTAATCTTCGCGAAGTAACCGCTGCCCCACCAAAACGTGTCGCCCTGCTCGGTCAGCGGGCGGCTTGGGTCGACGCCGGCGTGAACGTAGAGGAGCTCGCCGCCTTCGGTGAAGGCCGCGCGTTTGAGGCGGTTCAGGATGTCGGCGTGACCGGGGTGGCCGACCATCGCGTCGCGAAGCTCGGTTGTCCATCGCGTCAGCACGAGAACACCTTCGCGGGCGCGGAGACGCCCCTCGTCGGGGTTGCTGCCGTAAGCACGAATGGTGGGATCGACGCCGTGGCCGAGCATCCACTCCAATGCCTGGGCCGGGCCGATCGCGAACTGAAGCTGCAGGAGCTTCTGCCACATCTCCTCGTGGGCGCCCCGCAAATAAACGATGTCCGCGGCCTCGAGGTAGGGCGAGAATAGCGCCAGCAGCGTGCGTCGAAAGCGCACCAGTTCGTCGAGCGTTGCGATCGTTTCGGCGCCGACGCCCATGTAGTTGCCGAGGTAGATGAGCCGATCGCCCGGCTCGAACTTGTCGAGCAAGGCGGCGTGGAGGGCCGTCAGCCGTGCGGCGTCGGCGTGGATCGCGCCGATCGCCCATACGCGCCGGGCGCGCGCGATGACGGCGAAACGTTCGTCGGGCGGCGGGGTCATCCGTTTTCACGCGAAGGCGATGACGCGGGGCCCGGCCGCCATGGCGCGAGCCCCGTCGTCCTGCACGGTCCCGCCCTCAGGCGGCGCGGAGCATTTGCTCGAGCTTGGCCGTCGCTTGGTTTTGATCGATCCGCTCGACCGCCGCAAGCTCGCGCGCCAAACGGTCGAGGGCCGCTTCGTAGAGTTGGCGTTCGCTGTAGGACTGATCGGGCTTGCCGGCGCCGCGGTGGAGGTCGCGGATTACCTCGGCGATCGAGATCGGGCTGCCGGAATTGATCTTGGCTTCGTATTCCTGGGCGCGGCGCGACCACATGGTCCGCTTGATTCGGGCGCGGCCCTTGAGCGTGCTCAAAGCGACGTGCATCTCGTCCTTGCTTGCAAGCTTGCGCATGCCGGCGTTCGGCGCCTTATCGATCGGAACGCGCAGCGTCATCTTGTCCTTTTCGAAGGCGATGACGAAAAAGCGCAATTTCTGACCGGCTACCTCGGCCTCTTCGACCCCGGTGATTTGGCCGACGCCATGGGTCGGGTAAACCACGAAATCGGCAGTCCCGAAGAGCCGTTTGTCTTTCTTTTCGAGGCGCTTGGGTTTTTCGACCGGGCGCAGAAGCTCGAGCTTTTTCACGATCTCGGGTTTGCGTGCGATCACCTTCTTCGCCGGCACCGACCGGGAAGGAGCCGATTTCTTCTTTGTTTTCTTAATCTTAAGCGCTCTGACGCCGTTCTTTTTCTTAGCCATAGGTCTTGTCCAACCTCACGATCACGATCGTCCGCGTCCGCTCAAGCCCTTGAGGTCCGCGGCTGCGTTCAACCACGTTGCGACTAAAACTCCCGTCCCTGGCGCCATTGGATCCGGCGCCTGGCTCGACTTTCTAAGTAGTTGGGCTCCCAACAAGGGCAACTGTGCTTCGGCTCCCCGGCAATGGCGGGACCTCTCGCCGACGCAAAGATCATCCTACCACAAGTTAGCCCAGAATCCTAGGGCTATTGCGATAAACCCTTTGAATATATGGGTATTCTAGGTTCGTTCCCGGTCTGTAGCCGGCTTCAACGGGCGCCCGGCTTGGGACTGAAGTACTTTTCGAACTTGCCGGGTTCTTTCGCAAAGTTGTCGGCGTCGGCCGGCGCGGTGCCCTTGCGGGTGATGTTGGGCCACTGCTCGGCATAGGTGCGGTTGACCTCGAGCCATTTTTCGACCGCGCCGGCGGTGTCGGGGACGATCGCCTCGACCGGACACTCGGGCTCGCACACCCCGCAATCGATGCATTCGTCGGGGTGGATCACCAGCATGTTCTCGCCCTCGTAGAAGCAGTCGACCGGGCACACCTCGACGCAGTCCATGTATTTGCACTTGATGCAGTTCTCGTTGACGACGTAGGTCATGCCGCTCTCCGCGTAAGTGACTGCCGCACGCTCACCGTGATCTAGCGCCGAAATCCCGCCCGGCGAGCGCGCGTACCGCGTCGTGGCCAATAGCCCACCTGCGCGGGCAATGCAACCGAGCGCGGTCGTTAGCCGCCGCCTCTGCGCTCAGGCGCGAGTTCGTCGTAAAGGGCGCGCGCTTCGGCCGCGGGTCCCCGCCGCGTACCGAGGGCCAGGATTTTTACGACGCGGATGTTGGGACCGAGTGCGAAGGTCAAGACGTCGCCCGGCCGCACCGGCTGGTGCGGCTTCTCGACCACCGCGCGGTTGAGCCGGATCCGGCCTTCGACGCAGGCGCGGGTTGCGCGGGCGCGGCTCTTGTAGAAGCGCGCATGCCAGAGCCATTTGTCGATCCGGAGCGAGGCCGTCTCCGTCACCGGTGGACGCCTCCCCGCGGCCGCTTGAGACGCGCGAGCACGGCAAACGGCGAGTCCGGATTGGCCGGAGCCGTCGGCGTTACCCGGCGCTTGGCCTTCCCTGCCGTGCGCCCGCGCGGTGCGACAAGCCAGGCGTCGCCGGCCTCGGTCGCGCGGAAGCCCAAAGCCTTGGCGAGCGCGGCGAACTCGGCCCGTGGACACCCGGCCAGCGCCATCAGCTCGTGTGCGTTGGCGACCGTTGCGGCGGGCCGGGCGGCGGCGCGGGCGAGGGCGTCCGCCAGTCGCTCAGCCAGGTCGATCCGTACCCAACGCGGCCCCAGCCGCGTGAAGCCCAGCGTATCCTCGGCGCCGCCGGCGGCGGCGAACGAGGCACGACCATCGACCGGCTCGGCGGCCGCGCGTGCGTCGCGCACGGCGGCGAGTTGTCCGAGCAGCGCCCGGCGCTTGGGTTTGAGCAGCGCCGGGAGGTACGTGGCGACGCGGCCGATCGCGACCCCGAGCCGTTTCAGGCGTGCGCGGTCATCGGGCCCGAGCGTCTTCGCCATGTCGGCGATGGCGGCGCGCTCGATGAAACCTAAATTGCGCCGGAGCTCGTAAGCGAGGCCACGGGCGACCCCATCGAGCTCGGCTGCATCCAGGCGAGCCAACGCCGCGAGTTCGCGTCCGATGTGGGCGCGGGTCCAACGCTCGAGGCGCGCCACCACTTGGGCCCGGACTTCGGCGTCGAGCAGGTCGTTGGGCAAGAGCTGCACCCGCGGCTCGAGCGCGTCGGCACCGGCCGCGAGCTTGGCCACCGCGATCCCGCGCCACTCGATCTGCGCCTGGGCGTTGAGGTTGAAGGCCGGATCGGGCTCGGCGATGAGGGCGAGCGCGCGCGCCGCGGTCGGGCCGGGAAGCGCCTTCATCGCCGCCGTCCGGAACGCGCGCCCGTCCTCGCCGAGGGCGGCGACATCGGCCACGAACCGGAGGCCGTTCAAGCGCCCGACCGTGTGCCCCTCGACCAGGACTTCGCCGTCGGCGGCGACCGCGGCGATGACCTCGCCTGCGCTCTTGAGCTTGCGGCTGATCGCGGCGGCGCGGCGGTCGACGAAGCGCTGCGTCAGCCGCTCGTGGAGCGCGTCCGAAAGCCGATCCTCGATCGCCCGCGCCCGCTCCTGCCAATAAACCGGATCGTCGACCCAGTCGGGGCGGTGCGAAACGTAGGTCCAGGTCCGAGTGTGTGCGATCCGGGTCGCGAGCGCATCGATGTCGCCATCGGTCCGGTCGAGCCGGTCGACTTGGCTTGCGAGCCAATCGGTCGGCAGCCGCCCGCCGTCCGCCGCCATCAGGTGCTCGTAGATCTGCCCGAGCATGCGAACGTGGCTGTCTTCGAGCGTCTTGCGGTAGTCGGGAATCTGGCAGACCTCCCACAGCAGCCGGACCGCCGCCGGGTGCGTGGCTTTGGCGGCGATCGCCGGAACCTCGATCAGCGCGCGCAGGCTCGCTTCGTCTTCGGCGGTCGGCGCGCGCATGAGCACGCGGCCGGGCGCCGGCTCTTCGAGGCTCCGCAGCAGCGCCCCGACCGAGCGGTACTCGAGCCGGGTGTTCCGCCAATATAAGAACCGCAGCGGATCGAAGCGATGATTCTCGACCGCCTCGACGGTTTCGGGGTCGAAAGCGCCGGCCTCGGCGGTGGTGCCGAAGGTGCCGCTGTTCATATGGCGGCCGGCGCGGCCGGCGATCTGCGCGACTTCGGGCGCGGCGAGCGGACGGAATGAGAAGCCGTCGAATTTTTTCAGGCTCGCGAACGCCACGTGGTTGACGTTCAGGTTGAGGCCCATGCCGATCGCGTCGGTCGCGACCATGTAGTCGACGTCGCCATCCTCGAACAGCGCGACCTGGGCGTTGCGGGTGCGGGGCGAGAGCGCACCCAGGACTACGGCGGCGCCGCCACGGTGGCGACGGATCAGCTCGGCGATCGAATAGACGTCGACCGCCGAGAACGCGACGATCGCCGAACGCGGCGGCAGCCGCGAGAGCTTCTTCGGCCCGGCATAGGTGAGCGAGGAAAAGCGCGGCCGCGACACGAACTCGGCGCCTGGCACCAGCCGTCGGATCAGGCCGCGCGCGGTCTCCGAGCCCAAGAGCATGGTTTCCTCGGTGCCGCGCGCGTGGAGCAGCCGCTCGGTGAAGACGTGGCCGCGGTCGGGGTCGGCGGCGAGCTGGATTTCATCGACCGCGACGAAGGCGAAGCCGCGGTCCAACGGCATCGCCTCGACCGTGCAAACGAAATAGCGCGCCTGCGCCGGCACGATCTTCTCTTCACCGGTGACGAGCGCGGCGGCGGTCTCGCCGCGGGCGCGGACGATGCGGTCGTAGATTTCGCGTGCCAGCAGCCGCAGCGGCAGCCCGATCACGCCGTCCTTGTGGCCGAGCAGACGCTCGACCGCGAGGTGGGTCTTGCCCGTGTTGGTGGGCCCGAGGACGGCGAGGACCCGGGCGTCGATCCCGGGCCGGGACGCGGAAACCATCGCTAAGAGATTTGGCGGGAAGCGGTCCGGTTGGCAAGACCTCCGGCGGGGCGAGTGGTAAGGTCTTTAAAAAAATGGGAAGGTTGGATGCAACCGGATGAGTCCCTGGCGCTCCTGGAAGCGCGCGAAAGCGACGCCGCGATCGCCGACCTCATCGACATCAACGGCACCGCGACGGCCCAGGCCCGGGGTCTGATCGGCGCGACGCTCGATCTGGCCGGCTATGTGGCACCCTCGCTCGTTCCCGAGCCGCGCTTTGTCCTTTTGACCGAAGGCTCGCTCGCGCCCTGCCTCCTCTGCGGCAGCACCCATGGGGCGGGCGCCTAACTACAAGGCCTCGTTCCTGGCGACGCTCGGCGCCAACGCCGATTTCTACGATCCCTACCAGGCGAACGCCCGCCGCTGGTACCGCTCCGAGAGGCCAGCGCAACCAACGTAAAGCGTTGAGGGTGTGAGGGATTAGGGACTCGAACCCTTACGAGACCCACGCCTCAACGCCTTGCGAGGGCGCCGCGTCGATCGGCTTCCGTCAGCCCCCCACAGGCGCACATGAATCCTTATGCAACCTTTTGGGCCGGCGCCGCTGGCGCGGCGATTTGACGGCGGCGGGACCGGCTCCTATTAGTGAACACCGAGAGGGTCCGATGGTTAAGAAACGAATGTCGCGGCCGCGCAAAGCTGCGCCAGCGCGTGCCAGCAAACGCCTGAAAACGAACCCAAAAACAGCGACGCCCGCACGCGCGCCAGCCTTGGCCGAGTGGCGCGCGCTCGCCGCCAGGGAGTTGAAGGGCGCCAATCCGGCCTCGCTCACCTGGCAGACGCCGGAAGGGATCGCGGTCAAGCCGCTCTACACCGCCGACGATCTGGATGCGATCGCGCGCTCGGGCTATCCGCTCGAATCGCTCCCTGGGCTTTCGCCGTATCTGCGCGGCGTCCGCGCCACCATGTACGCTGGGCGGCCGTGGACGGTGCGCCAATACGCGGGCTTCTCGACCGCCGAGGAATCGAACGCGTTCTACCGCCGCAACCTGGCCGCCGGCCAGACCGGCCTCTCGGTCGCCTTCGATTTGGCCACCCACCGCGGCTACGACTCCGACCATCCGCGCGTTGTCGGCGACGTCGGCAAGGCCGGGGTCGCGATCGATTCGGTCGAGGACATGAAGGTCCTGTTCGACGGCATCCCGTTGGACAAGATCAGCGTCTCGATGACGATGAACGGCGCGGTGCTCCCGGTCTTGGCCGGCTACATCGTCGCCGCCGAGGAGCAGGGCGTCACCCAGGACAAGCTCTCCGGCACAATCCAGAACGACATCCTCAAAGAGTTCATGGTCCGCAACACCTACATCTACCCGCCGGGCCCGAGCATGCGGATCGTCGCCGACATCATTGCCTACACGGCGAAGCGCATGCCCAAGTTCAACTCGATCTCGATTTCCGGCTACCACATGCAGGAAGCCGGGGCGACGATCGTCCAGGAGCTGGCCTTCACGCTCGCCGACGGGCTCGACTACGTGCGCGCGGCGGCCGCGCGCGGGCTCGGGATCGACGAATTCGCGCCGCGGCTCTCGTTCTTCTTCGACATCGGCATGAACTTCTTCATGGAGGTGGCGAAGCTCCGCGCCGCGCGCCTCCTCTGGGCCCGGCTGATCGCGCCGTATAAACCCAAGGACCCGCAGTCGGCGATGCTCCGCACCCACTGCCAGACCTCGGGCGTCTCGCTCGCCGAGCAGGACCCGTACAACAACATCATCCGCACCGCCTACGAGGCGCTCGCCGCCGCGCTGGGCGGGACGCAGTCCTTGCACACCAACTCGTTCGACGAGGCGTTGGCGCTCCCGACCGACTTCTCGGCCAAGCTCGCGCGCAACACCCAGTTGATCCTGCAGGAAGAGACCGGCGTCACCAAGGTGATCGATCCCTTGGGCGGCAGCTACTACGTCGAGGCGCTGACGCACGCGGTCGCGGCGGCGGCGTGGGATTTAATCCAAGAAGTCGAGAAGTTGGGCGGCATGACCAAGGCGGTCGAGCAGGGCATGCCCAAGCTCCGCATCGAAGCCTCGGCCGCCCGCCGCCAGGGCCGGCTCGATTCCGGCAAGGAGACCATCGTCGGCGTCAACAAGTACCGCTCGAAGGACGCCGACAAGGTCGACATCCTCGATATCGACAATACCAAGGTCAGGACCCAGCAGCTCGAGCGCCTGAGGCAGACCAAGGCGAGCCGCGATGAGGCGGCGTGCCGCGCCGCGCTCGCTGCGCTCACCCAAGGCGCCAAGGGCGATGCCAATCTCTTGGACCTCGCGATCAAGGCCGTGCGGGCGCGCGCGACCGTGGGCGAAGTCTCGGACGCGCTCGAAGCCGTGTTCGGCCGCCACCGCGCCGCGACGCGAGGGGTGACCGGCGTCTACGGCGGCGCCTTCGCCGACGATCAGGGCTTCAAGCGGGTACAGGCCGAGGTCGAACGCTTCGAAGCGACCGAAGGCCGGCGGCCGCGCCTCCTCGTCTGCAAGTTGGGCCAGGACGGCCACGACCGCGGCGCCAAGATCATCGCCTCGGCCTTCGCCGACATCGGCTTCGACGTCGACATCGGGCCACTCTTCCAGACGCCCGAGGAAGCGGCGCGCGAGGCGGTCGAGAACGACGTCCACATCGTCGGCGTCTCGACCCAGGCCGGCGCGCACAAGACCCTGGTGCCGCAGATGATCGCCGAGCTCCGCCGCGCCGGCGCCGGCGAGGTTGTCGTCGTCGTCGGCGGCGTGGTGCCGCCGCAGGACTACGATGCGCTTTTCAAGGCCGGCGTGTCCGCCGTCTACGGGCCCGGCACCAACATCCAGAAGGCCGCGCTCGACGTGCTCGCCATCTTGAAGCGGCCGAAGAAGGCGGCGGAGTAGGGGCGACGAGATCGGACTCATCTGCGTCCGATCAACTGCGTTGAGTTTCGCGAATTTCGGCTGAGCCATGGCGAAAGCGCCGACCTCAAACTCTCCCCCCGGGTCGACGCGACCCTACGAGGTCTCGGACGCCGTCCAATACTATGACGCTCACGCGGAAGAAATCGCACTACGCTATGAGTTCGTGGCGTCGGAAAAGATTCTATCCTGGTTGACTGATCTTCTCCCCTCCCCGCCGGCCATCGTTCTCGATGTTGGCGCTGGTACGGGTCGGGACGCAGCTTGGTTAGCGGCGAAGGGGTTCGATGTCGTAGCGGTCGAGCCGTCAACGGCCATGCGAAACAAAGCGGAGCTCCTGCATCCCTCGGCGCTGATACGGTGGCTCGATGACGCACTCCCCGGTTTAGACGGGACTTTCCGCCTCGGTCTTTCGTTCGATGTAATCCTTCTAGGCGGCGTTTGGATGCACGTCTTGCCGAAAGATCGTGAGAGGGCGTTCCGCAAGTTAGTCACGCTTCTCAAGCCCGGCGGCGTCATCGCGATCACTTTGCGTCCGGCCGATCCGAACCGCTTCATGTATGAGGTTCCGAGGGGCGAAATCGAAAAACTCGCACGCAATCACGGCGCCTTTGTTGAGAGAGAAACTGAAGGTGATGACTTCAGCGGCCGTCGTGACATCCGGTGGATCTGCCTCGCGGTGCGACTACCGGATGATGGAACCGGGGCACTCCCGCTCCTTCGACACATCATCCTGAACGACGACAAGGCGTCCACGTACAAGTTGGCGTTGCTACGCGCCATCAGTCGGATCGCCGATAGCGCAGCAGGGTATGCGCGCGATGCGAACGAAGACCACGTTGCGGTACCGCTCGGCCTGGTAGGTCTTTATTGGGTCCGCCTTTTCAAGCCGCTTCTGGCAGCGAATCTTCCGCAGAGCCCGAGGAATCGCGGCGATAGCTGGCTCGGATTCGTCAAGGAACGCGGGTTCCGGCGTTTGCAGGATGTTTCGTACCTCGACCTGAGAATTGGTATGACGTTCACCGGCGAGCGCTCGGTCGCGCTGCATCACGCTATTCGCGATGCCTGCCGGACGATTGCAGAGATGCCTGCCCGCTATACGACCTATCCGAACGGTGTCCCTATTCTGCCGATTACTCGGGGCGGGCCGGTACTGCGGAGCGAAACGCTTCGTCTGGAGGACGACTACTTGTCTGAATACGGCGACCTTCTCATTCCCCGAGACCTATGGCGAGCGTTGCAGCGGTACGACGTGTGGATTGAGCCGGCTTTGGTCGCAGAGTGGGTGCGGCTCATGAAGGCGTACGCTGATAGTCAAGGCCGGCCGCTCGATGAGGGCGCGGTTGTGAAAGCGATGGAGTGGTCGGAACCGAGTAGGGATGTTCGAATCGCGCGAGAACAAGCGCTTGCGCTTATCGAAAGTTCGACGCTTGAGTGCGTCTGGAGTGGCCGGCGTCTCTCCGCAAACACTCTCGACATAGACCACTGTCTGCCGTGGGCCGTTTGGCCCTGTAGCGACCTCTGGAATCTACTTCCCGCCCACCAAAACGTTAATAAGGAAAAGCGGGACAGACTCCCAAGTCGAACGATCATTCAGCGCGCTAGGGACGCGATCGAGCGATGGTGGGACGTCGGTTACCTGCGGTCGGGCAATCCTGTCCTGCCAGAGCGATTTGTCACCGAAGCCAGGGCCAGCTTACCGACGATCAATGCGTCAGAAATTAAGCTCGAAGATATCTTTGCCGGTCTCGAACTCCGGCGCTTGCGGTTGAAGCACGATCAGCAAGTGCCTGTATGGGAACCAAGCGGCGGCCTTGCGAACTTCGGAGCATAGAGCGGCAATCTGTGACACCGTCCGCTTGAAACGTACGCCTGCGAGGCGTACATTGTCGGCGGAAAGACCGACGATGCCGCGCACCGCGCAACGCCACGACCGCATCAGCCTGCGCCTCAGCCTGCGTTCGAAGCGGAAACTCGAGCGCGCGGCTGCCTACAGCGACAAGACGCTGACCGACTTTGTGGTCGACATCGCGCTGGAGAAGGCCGACGCGGTCGTCCGCGCGCACGAGGTCATCCGCTTGACCGAGCCCGAGTGGGAGCGGTTCCAGAGGCTCCTCCTCGATCCGCCCGGCTTCAATAAGCGCCTGCGCACCGCGTTCGCGAGACACGCCGGCACCGTCCGCCGGTGACGTTAGATCGCGGATCGATCGTCATCCGGCCGCTGGCGGGCGATGATAACCGCGCGTCGTTTGTTTGCGGCAAGGAGCCTCTCGACCGCTACTTCCGCGAGCAGGCGACACAGGACGTGAGGCGGGGCATCGCCAGCGTGTTCGTCGCGGTGGCGCCGCCGGAGCCAGCGCGGGTCCTTGGCTTTTTCACGTTGAGTGCCGCCACAGTGGCGCCGATCGACCTTCCTTCCGAGGTGGCAAGACGCCTGCCGCGACACCCGGTGCCGGCGGCTTTGATCGGGCGGCTCGCCGTCGATCGAAGCTTCGCCCGGCGTGGACTCGGCGACATCATGTTGGCCGACGCGATCGCGAAAGCTCGAATGGCGTCCGAAACGATCGCCATCGCGGTGATCGTCGTCGATCCGATCGATGAAGCGGCGCGCGATTTCTACCTGGCGTTCGGATTTCGGTCGCTGAACGGCCCGCAACGCCGGTTGTTTCTCGTGCCGCCGCGCCGCCAACCGGCATGAATCCGCGCGGCGATATCTATACACACCAACAGGATTTCAAACGCTCATTTAAACGCTCACGGCGTTTTGTACGAAAGAACCTGCGCCGCGAGCGCGATGCCGCGTGCGCCGCTCTGGTAGAATCGGCAGGCACTTCCCATATCGCCCAGAACCGAGGATCCCGCGGCGAGCGGGATCGAACCAAGGAGCGATCCGATGAAAGACCGGCGCGGCGATGAAGTGACCGGGGCGACGCCCGAAGCGCTCGATACCTTCGAGGCGGCGCTCGCCGGGTTCCAGTGTTATGCCGGCGACCCGTTGGCGCTGCTCGACCGCGCAGCTACCACGGCGCCCGGCTTCGCGATGGCGCATCTCTTCCGTGCCCATCTCCTGCTCTCGGGCACCGAGGGCCCGAGCCTCGCGCCGGCGCGGGCGAGCATTGCCGCCGGTGCCGCGCACGCGCGGACCGCGCGCGAGCGCCTGCACGTCGCGGCCGCGACCGCGCTCGCCGACGGCCGCTTCGAAGACGCGGTCGAGCGTTTCGAGGACATCCTGCTCGAGCATCCGCGCGATGCGCTGGCACTCGAAATGGCGCACATCTTCGATTTCTTCCGGGGCGACGCCCGCAACCTGCGCGACCGTGTCGTGCGCGTGCTGCCGGCGTGGTCCGAGCAGGTACCCGGCTACCACGCTTTGCTCGGCATGCTCGCGTTCGGCCTCGAAGAGACGGGCGACTATGCCCGCGCCGAGGACACCGGCCGGCGCGCGCTCGACCTGAATCCGCGCGATGCCTGGGCCCACCACGCCGTCGCCCACGTGCTCGAAATGCAGGGCCGCGCCGCCGATGGCGTCAAATGGATGCGCGAGCGCGAAGCCGAGTGGGCGCCCGACAACTTCTTCGCTGTCCACAACTGGTGGCACCTAGCGTTGTTTCATTTGGACCAGGACCACATCGCCGCGGTCAAGGCGCTCTACCAGGAGCGCATCCGCGCCAAGCCATCGACGGTCGTGCTCGAGATGATCGATGCCGCGGCGCTCCTGTGGCGGCTTTATCTGCGCGGCGTTCCGATCGAGCCCCAGTTCTGGACCGACATCGCTGCGACCTGGACGCCCTTGATCGAGGACGGCAACTACGCCTTCAACGATGTCCACGCGCTGATGGCGTTCCTGGGCGCCGGCCGGAGCGACTTGGTCGCGCAGCAACTGGCGACCTTGAAACGCGCGGCGGCGGGATCGGGCAGCAACGCGCCGATGGCGGCGCGTGTCGGCGTCCCGGTCGGCGAAGCGCTGATCGCGTTCGCGGCTGGCGACTATGCGCGAACGATCGAGCGTTTGCGCCCGCTCCGCGCCTACGCCCAGATCTTCGGCGGCAGCCACGCCCAGCGCGATCTCCTCGACCTGACCCTGATCGAGGCCGCCAGCCGGGGCGGCCAGCGCGCCATGGTCTGCGCGCTCGCGGCCGAGCGCGTGCGCGCCAAACCTTCGAGCCCGCTCGCGCTCCGCTACCGCGACTATGGCGCCCGCGCCGCCTGACGCTAACCCGGCGTTAACGGTCCGTTAGCCATGATCGCCGGGTCGGGCGTGGCGGCGCACGTCCCGACCCGGTACACTTCCGCGGGCGAGGACCGATGGCATCCAAGTTCAAGCGCTTCATCAACCGCGTGTTCGCCGAGGACGAGGCCGCGGCGGGTAAACGCGCCGAGACGAAGCGCGCCGGCGATACCGCCAAGGCGATCGCCAAGCTCAAACGCGAGGTCGGCGCCAACGATCGCCCCGATGGCCTGCTCGGCCCGGCGGCCGGCGCGCTCGAAGACAAGCTCCGCGCCGCGTTCGATCGTCCCGACAAGCCCTTGACCCCGGCCCGGCTCGATCTCATCACCAAAGCGATGCGCGAGCGCGAAAAGCTTTTGGACGCGATTCCGGAGCGCACCCGCAAGCGCCTGATCGTCGCGCTCTACAAGCAGATCAAGGCCGGCAAACGCCACTAGGAGAGAAAGCCCTCATGGCGAGCGCGTCGAACCATGGGGGCAGTGCGTAATCCGCTCGCCGCCGCTGCGCCGGAAGGGTCGTGCCATCCGCTTGCGCGGGGAGGGTGGGGAGAGGGTATCGTGGCGGCGCCATGACCGCGGCCCCTTCCGAGGACGACCTCTTGCACGCGCTCGCAGCCGGCGACCGCCGCGCGCTCGCCCGTGCGATTACGCTGGTCGAATCGCGCCGGCCCGAAGACATCCGCCGCGCCCACGCGCTGCTCGACGCGGTGCTGCCCAAGACCGGCCGCGCCCGGCGGATCGGCGTGAGCGGCCCGCCCGGCGCCGGCAAGTCGACCTTGATCGAAGCGCTCGGGCTCCACGTCACCGGCTTGGGTCTGAAACTCGCGGTGCTCGCGGTCGACCCGTCCTCGACCCGATCGGGCGGCTCGATCTTGGGCGACAAGACCCGGATGGCCGAGTTGGCGCAGGCGCCGCTCGCCTATATCCGGCCCTCGCCCTCGCGCGGCGCGCTGGGCGGCGTTGCCGAGCGCACGCGCGAAGCGATGCTGCTCTGCGAGGCGGCCGGGTTCGACGTCGTCATCGTCGAGACCGTCGGCGTCGGCCAGTCCGAGGTCGCGGTCGCTGACATGGTCGATCTGTTCGCCCTGATCCTGGCGCCGGGCGGGGGCGATGAGCTCCAGGGCATCAAGCGCGGCATCGTCGAGCTGGCCGAACTGGTGATCGTCAACAAGGCCGATGGCGATCTGATCGGTACCGCGCAGCATCTAGCCGCCGAGTATGTCGCCGCGCTCTCGCTCCTGCGGCCGCTCTCGCCGGCGTGGAAGCCCGAGGTCGTATTGTGTTCGGCGCTCGCGCGCGAAGGCATCGCCGAGGTTTGGGCGACGATGGAACGCCAGCGCGCCGCGCTCGAGGGCGCGGGCGAGCTCGCCCGCCGCCGCCGCGGCCAAGCCCGGGACTGGCTCTGGCGCCAGGTGAGCGAGGGGGTCGTGGCCGCGCTCCGCGCCGACGCCGGCACCCGCGCGCTCGCGCAAGCGCTCGAAGCCCAGGTCGAAGCCGGCACGCTCTCGACCGCAGCCGCCGCCGACCGTCTGATCGCGGCATTCCGCACCAAGGCCTGAACCCGCTCTCGGCTCTTCCGGCGCCGCCCTTGACGCTCGGGCGAGGCACCCTGTAAAAGTCGCCGCCTAATCCATTAACGACGCGAACAACTTGCGGGAGGCCGCCATGGCCCGGCGCTGCGAACTCACTGGCAAAGGCGTGTTGGTCGGCAACAAGGTGAGCCATGCCAACAACAAGACCAAGCGGCGCTACCTGCCGAATTTGCAGGACGTGACGCTGTTGTCGGACGCGCTCAACCGGAGCGTCAGCCTGCGCATCTCGACCAACGCGCTGAAAAGCGTCGAGCATAACGGCGGGCTCGACGCGTTTCTGCTCAAGGCGAGCGACGGCGTGCTGTCGCTTCGCGCCCAACGGCTGAAGCGCGCGATCAAGAAAAAGGTGCGGGCGAGCGCCTGAGCTCGGCCGCCGCGCTCGGCCAAAGCCGTGCGTCAGCCGAGCGGGCTGAACCGCGTATCGCGGTCGTAGACGTCGCTCTTGTCGACCCGCTTCAGGTAGGCGACCGCCCCGTAGGTGAGCGGGGTCGCCAGCGCCTCGTAGGCCGACTTCGCCAGCCACTGCGCCACGATCAGCGACAGCAGCGCCCCGGTCGGAATGACGCCGGCGAATGCGATCGCGAGGAACACGGCGGTATCGAGCCCCTGGCCGACCAGGGTCGAACCGATCGTGCGCGCCCACAGATGGCGGCCGTGGGTCGCGATCTTCATCCTGGCGAGCACGTAGGCGTTGGCGAACTCGCCGATGAGATAGGCGACGAACGAAGCCGCGAGGATACGCGGGGTCGCGCCGAGGATCGCCTCGTAAGCGGCCTGGTTCGGCCAGAACGGCGCCGCCGGAAGCAGTCCGCCGAGCCAAATCGCCGCGACCGCGATCAGATTGCCGACGAACCCGAGCCAGATCACGGTGCGCGTGCGGGCGAAGCCGTACACCTCGGTCAGGATGTCGCCCAGGATATAGCTCACAGGGAAGATCACGATCGCCGCCGAGAGCGTCACGCCGGCGAGGGTGACGATCTTGGTGGCGATGACATTGGCGGTGATGAGACAGGCGACGAACAGCACGGCGACGACGACGTAGCGCGTCGTCGGCGGGGCAGCCGTTGCCGCCCCCGGGGTCGAGGTCATGGGAGCCCTCACTCGAATGCCACCGGCGCAACAAGCCGGCGCGAGCTTGGTCTAGCGCCGGTGCCGGCGTGGGGTCAAGCCGCGGGTACGGCCGCGGTCATGCCGCTGGTTTGAGCGTCGCGCGCAGCACGAGATAGCCGGCGATCGCCGACAGGATCGAGCCGCCGAGGACGCCGATCCGAACGCCGACCGCCTGAGCCGGATCGGCGAAGGCGAGCGTGCCGATGAAGAGGCTCATGGTGAACCCGATCCCGGCCAGCAGCGCGACCCCGTAGACGTGGATCCAGCCGACGCCCTCGGGCAAGCGGCAAAGCCCGAGACGGACCGCCGCATAGGCGAAGCCGAACACGCCGATCTGCTTGCCGAGAAACAGACCGAGCGCGATGCCGAGCGGTACCGGCGCGAAGATCGCGGTCCAGGTGACGTCGCCGAGCGTCACGCCGGCGTTGGCAAAGGCGAACGCCGGCATGATGCCGAACGCCACCCACGGGTGCAGCGTTTCCTCGAGATGTTCGAGCGGCGAGCCGCCGCGGCGATCGTCGAGCGGGATCGCGAGGCCGATCGCGACCCCGGCTAGGGTCGCGTGAACGCCGGACTTGAGCACGCATACCCACAGCACCGTGCCCACGATCGCATAGGCGCCGACGCGGACGACGCCGGCCAGGTTCATGACGACCAGAGCGACGATCGCGACCGCGGCCAGCACGAGCGAGAGCGCGGACAAATTGGCGGTATAGAAAAGCGCGATGATGACGATCGCGCCCAAGTCGTCGGCGATGGCGAGCGCGAGCAGGAAGATCTTGAGCGCGACTGGAACCCGCGAGCCCAGCAGCGAGAGAATGCCGAGCGCGAAGGCGATATCGGTCGCCGCCGGGATCGCCCAGCCGGCGAGCGTCGCCGGCGAGTCGCGATTGACCGCCCAGTAGACCAAGGCCGGGATCGACATGCCGCCGACCGCGGCGACCACCGGCAGCGCCGCCTGATCCCACGCCGCCAAGTGGCCGCGTCGGACCTCGCGCTTGATCTCGAGCCCGACCAGCAGGAAAAACACCGCCATCAGGCCGTCGTTGATCCAGAGCAGCAGCGGTTTCGCGAGTTCGAGCGCGCCGATCCGGACTTCGACCGGGGTCTCGATCAAACCGTCGTAGAGCCAGGACAGCGGCGAGTTGTCGAGCGCCAGGGCGAGCGTCGCCACCGCCAGCAGGATGATGCCGCCGCTCGCCTCGAGCCGCAGGAATTCGCGCAGCTTGTCCATGCCTCCCCCCTTTCGTTTCCGGCCGCGCGAAATCGTCTATGCTGTCGTCGGCGCGCGATCGCCGGAAGAACGCAATGTGGGGATGAGATCGAGGATGGCCAAGACGGCATTAACGCAACTCGGACGCAAGACCGCCCTGCCGCGCTCGCCTGCGGCGGCCAAGCTCGAGCGCGTCCCCAACGCGCACGCCGATTCCGACTGCGTCGTCCGCTTCACCGTGCCCGAGTTCACGACCCTCTGCCCGATCACCGGTCAGCCCGATTTCGCCCACCTCGTCATCGATTACGTGCCGCGGCGCTATCTGGTCGAGAGCAAGTCGCTCAAGCTCTATCTGGGGTCGTTCCGGAACGAAGGTCACTTTCACGAGGACACCACCGTCACCATCGCCAAACGCCTGATCGCACTTTTGAAGCCGACCTGGCTCCGGATCGGCGGCTACTGGTACCCGCGCGGCGGCATGCCGATCGACGTCTTCTTCCAGACCGGTCCGGCGCCGAAGGGTGTCTGGATTCCCGACCAGGGCGTCCAGCCCTACCGCGGTCGCGGCTGAGGTCGAGGCCGCTCACAGCCGCGCCAGCATCGGGTGAGTCCCGCTTTCCGCATGTTCGCGATGATGACAGCGGCGGTTACTGTGACACGAAGTCCAGCGCGATCGCACCGACCCCAATCGCGATCAGGAGCGCGCCGCCCAGCCGGTTGATGCGGCCGAGCGCCCGCGGGCTCGCGACCACGGCGCGGGCGCGCGCCGCCAGGAACGCGTAACCGAGCACGTTGACGAAGGCGAGGCCGACGAAGGTCGCGACGACGATCGCGGTCTGCGGGATCAACGCCCGCGCCGGGTCCATGAACTGCGGCAGGAACGCGACGAAGAAGGTGAAGGCGCTCGGATTGAGCGCGGTGACGGCCCAGGCATGACCGAGCAGGCGGGCCGGGGCGGCAGGTACCGCCGGCGCGGTCGGATCGGCTGCAGCGGGATTGCCGGCCCGCCACAGTTTGAAGCCGAGCCAAGCGAGGTAGCCGGCCCCGGCCCATTTGAGCGCGGCGAATGCGGCCGGCGATGCCGCGAACACGGCACCCAGTCCGGCGAGCGACGCGGTCATCGCCGTCAAGTCGCCGAGTGCAACGCCCACGGCCAGCGGCAGCGCCGTCCGCGCGCCTTGGCCGAGCGCATATGCGATCACCAGCAGCACGGTCGGCCCCGGGATCACCAGGAGCACGGTTGAGGCGCCGGCGAAGGCGAGCCAGGTCTCGACGGTCATCGGCGGCGTCCTCGACCGCGCCTCAGTCGGACAGATGGAACAGCAGCAGGACGGTCTGCTGCAGCGACCGGAAATTGTCGTCCGAGGCGATGAAGACGAGGTGGCCGCCGTCTGGCGCCGGCAATGCCGCCATCGCTTCGTAATTGTCGACAACGAGCGGCGGCTCGATCCGTGCGAGTTCGCGACCTGCGAGGCGGGCGCCGGGCTTGATCGTGGCGCGGGCGATCCGCTGCAGCCGTGCCGCGAACCCGCCGACGGCGGTGAAGCGGCGCTCGAGCGCCAGCACATCGCCGTTCTTGAGCCGGGCGAACTCGGTCGGCTTGAACAGGCCGGTCGGCGCGTAGGTGAGCGCGAACGCCCGATCGCCGGCCACGATCCAGCCGGGATGATCGCCGCCTTCGACAGCGGGTTCCTCGGCGACCATCAGAATCCGTCCGCCGCCCAGCGCGGTCGCCGCCTCGAACCCGCCGTTGGCCGCGAGCGCGCGCCGTTCCGGGATCGGCATCGTCGCCTTGGCGATGCCGCCGATATGGCCGGGCGCCGCCGGATAGCGCCACAGCCGGTGGTCCTGCTCGAAGGCAACGAAGGTCGCATGGCGGAGCGCGATCACCGCTTCGGCGTCGGTCGCGCGGCCCGCGAGCGCCAGGCCGTTGCCATCGAGGATCGGATCGATGGTGGCATCGGCGACGCCGACCAGCTGTCCGTTCGCGACGACCGGGCGGAACCCGATCCAGACGCCGCGGTCCGAAACCGCGAGCAGGCGGCCGTCGGGGGCAACCGCGAGGCCGGAAAGGCCGCCGAAGCGGGGATGGGTCGAGCGCAGTACGAGGCCGCCGCGATAGGCGAGGGCGCCGATCTGGGTGGCCTCGGGAACTTCCGGGTTGAGCGGGATGCGCCGGGTCGTGAGCGTGAGCGGCTCGGCCGCCGCCGCGACGGCGAGCGCGACCGACACGATGGCGACGGCGATCGCCATGCGAGCGAGCGCAATCGGCACGGCGGGCGCCGCGAGCGGCCGGCCCGGGCTCGGTCGGGTCAGGGCCGGCGCTCGGCGGCTAGTGGAGACGGCGGCGGCGACCGCCGCCGCTACGCTCGTCGTCGGGTAGCTTCTCGTCGAACAGCGACGCCAGCTGATCGACCATCGCGCCAGCGAGCTGATCGGCATCGACGATGGTGACGGCGCGGCGGTAATAGCGGGTGACGTCGTGGCCGATGCCGATCGCGATCAGTTGCACCGGCGAGCGCGCCTCGATCCAGTGGATGACCTGGCGCAGGTGGCGGTCGAGATAGTTGCCGGAGTTGACCGAGAGCGTCGAATCGTCGACCGGGGCGCCGTCGGAGATCACCATCAGGATGCGGCGCTGCTCGCGCCGCGCCAGCAGCCGCCGATGCGCCCACAGGATCGCCTCGCCGTCGATGTTCTCCTTCAGCAAACCCTCGCGCAGCATCAGGCCGAGATTCTTGCGCGACCGCCGCCACGGCTCCTCTGCCGACTTGTAGACGATGTGGCGCAGGTCGTTGAGGCGGCCGGGATTGGCGAGCTTGCCAGCGTTGAGCCAGTCCTCGCGCGACTGGCCGCCCTTCCAGGCGCGGGTGGTGAACCCCAATATTTCGACGTTGACGCCGCAGCGCTCGAGCGTGCGCGCCAGGATGTCGGTGCACATCGCCGCGACGCTGATCGGGCGGCCGCGCATCGAGCCGGAATTATCGATCAGCATCGTCACCACGGTGTCGCGGAACTCGGTTTCGCGCTCGCGCTTGAACGAGAGCGGGTGGGCGGCGTTGACGACGACGCGCGCGAGCCGCGCGGCGTCGAGGATGCCCTCGTCGAGGTCGAACTGCCACGAGCGGTTCTGCTGCGCCATCAGCCGGCGCTGCAGGCGGTTGGCGAGGCGCGACACCGAATTGTGGAGGCCCGAGAGCTGCTGATCGAGGTGGCGGCGGAGCCGCGTCAGCTCGTCGCCATCGCACAGTTCCTCGGCGCGCACGGTCTCGTCGTAGGCGGTCGAGAATACCTTGTAGCTGTCGCCGGTGCCGGGATCGGGCGGAAAGTTGTCGGGCTTGGGCTGGCGGCGGGTCGGTGTCGGCTGCTCGTCGCCCGAGGTGTCGAGCTTGAGATCGGCAGCGGTGCCGGCCTCGGCTTCGCTGTCGTCGGTCTCGTCGCTTTGCTCGCCGCGGGCGGCGAGCGATTCGGAGTCCTCGCCCTCGCCCTCGTTGCCCTCGCCCGCGCCCTGTTGCTGCTGGTCCTGGTCGTCTTCGCCGCCTTCCTGCTGCTCCTCGAGTTCCTGGTTTTCGTCCTCCTCGGCGAGGCCAAGATTGGCGATCAGGCGGCGCGCGCTGCGGGTAAAGGCGTCCTGGTCCGCGGCATTGGCGACCAGCTCGTCGAGCTCCGCCGCGCCCTTGGCGAGAATGTCGCTCCGCCACATGTCGACCAGCTTGCGCGCCGCGACCGGGGGCGGCGCGCCGGTCAGGCGTTCGCGCAGCAGGAGGGCGACCGCCTCCCCGACCGGCGCATCTTCTTTCTGCACGATCTCGGCGTAGCCGCCGGCGCGGTAGTGCTCGTCGAGCACCGCTTGAAGGTTGGCGGCGACCCCGGGCATGCGCCGGGCGCCCAACGATTCGACCCGCGCCATCTCGGCGGCGTTGTAAACGCCGCGCGCCTCGGTGCCGTCCGGCATGCGTGCAGCGTGGATACGCGGGTCGTGATGACGGAGCTGGAGCGCGAAAGCATCGGCGGTGCCGCGCAACGTCGACACTTCCATCGGGTCGAGGTCGCGCGAGGGCAGCGGCAGATAGGCCTGCTTGCCGGCGAGCCGCGGCGAATCGCGGCCATAGGCGACGACGACCTCGGTATCGCCGGCGATCGCGCGCATAGTCGCGGCGAGCGCCAGCGTGAAATCGTCGACCGGCGAGCGGGTGGGCGCCACGGATCGGCCTAGTTGCGCTTGACCGCCTTGACGCTCGACTCGGGCAGTTCCTCGTTGAAGCAGCGCTGGTAGTACTCGGCGACCGTCGCCCGCTCGGCTTCGTCGCACTTGTTGAGGAAGGTCAGGCGGAAAGCGAAGCCGACGCTGCCGAAGATGCGGGCGTTCTCGGCCCACGTGATCACGGTACGCGGCGACATCACGGTCGAGACGTCGCCGGCCATGAAGCCGGTGCGGGTGAGCTCGGCGACCAGCACCATGGTGGCGATGGTCTTGCGGCCCTCGGCGCTGTCGTAGGTCGGCGACTTGGCGAGGACGATGTTCACTTCGTCGTCGTGCGGCAGGTAGTTGAGCGTCGCGACGATGTTCCAGCGATCCATCTGGCCTTGGTTGATCTGCTGGGTGCCGTGATAAAGCCCGGTGGTGTCGCCCAAGCCCACCGTGTTGGTGGTGGCGAACAGACGAAACGCCGGGTGCGGGCGGATGACTTCGTTCTGGTCGAGGAGCGTGAGCTTGCCCTCGGCCTCGAGCACGCGCTGGATCACGAACATGACGTCGGCGCGGCCGGCATCGTACTCGTCGAACACCAGCGCGGTCGCCGATCGGTAGCACCACGGCAGGATGCCTTCGCGGAACTCGGTCACCTGCAGGCCGTCGCGCAGCACGATCGCGTCCTTGCCGATCAAGTCGATGCGCGAGATGTGGCTGTCCAGATTGACACGGATGCACGGCCAATTGAGCCGCGCCGCGACCTGCTCGATGTGGGTCGACTTGCCAGTGCCGTGATAGCCCTGGATCAGGACGCGGCGGTTGAAGGCGAAGCCCGCCAGGATTGCGAGCGTAGTTTCGCGGTCAAACCGGTAGGCATCATCGACGTCGGGCACGTGTTGGCTCGGCTGCGAATAGCCGGGCACTTCGAGATCGCTGTCGATCCCGAACATCTGGCGCACCGACACCTTGATATCGGGGAGGGCGGTCACCTGGGCAGTGGACAGCGCCGAGGAGGCGGTCATCGAATCACCTTAAAGCGGGTTGAATGCGGGCGGTCGAACGGTGCAGCGCGGCTCACGGCGATGGGGCCGCGCGCTTACGGAGCAGCGAATAGGCTTGATTGATAGCTTTTAGCCTTTCTTCGGCGTCCTTGGAACCGCCGTTGGTATCGGGGTGGTAGCGTTTCACGAGTTCCTTGTAGCGAACCTTGATGTCGTCCGAGGTGGCGTGGCCATCGAGCTCGAGCTGTTCGAGCGCGCGCCGCTCGGGGCCGCTTCGCCACCGCGCCGGTTTGGTCCGCGTCTCGGGCTTGGCCGAGGGCTCGTCGGCGAACACGCCGAGCGGGTCGCGGTAAGCGCCGCCGAACGGACCGCCGCCCTTGGTGTTGACGCCGAGCCGCCACGTCGGCCGGTGCCAGGTGACGTCGTCGCGCTGAAACGCCTCGATCTCGCCCTGATCCATACCGGCGAAAAAGTCCCACGACGCGTTATAGGCGCGCACGTGATCGAGGCAAAACCAATAGTGGCCGCTCGGCTCACGCGGCGACTTCGGCGCCCGGAACTCGCCCGAACGGTCGCACCCGGGATGCTCGCACCGTCGCGTGGTCGCGATCGGCTCGTCGAAATCCCAGTTGAGCTCGCTGAATCCGAAATATCGCACCGCTGGATTATGGGTGGTGGCATTTCGGCTGGCAAGCGCACGCCGGCCGCGCCGTACTACGCGGCCGCCGGCGCCGTGCGTGCGGTATTCGGCCGTAACCGAACGCCGTCGTCCTCGATGAACTCGACCCCAGCCGCCTCGAACGCACGCCGTAACGCCGACAAATTGGCGCGGATCGGCTGGCGGTATTCGAGCTCGAACGCGTTGATCGTCGAGACGCTCACCATCGAGACGTGGGCGAGTTCGGGCAACGTCCATTTGAGGAACGCCCTGGCTGCCCGGCACTGACCAGCCGTTAACATGACCTAACTATTGATCGGCCCCCACCGAGTGGTCCAGGTGGAATGTTAGTTCAGAGTTGGCCGTTGCGCTAGTTGGAGCGTGGCCGGCGAGCCTGGCCGAGGCGCGCGAGCGCCGGCGCAAGAACATGCTCGGGTTCTTCGTCGGCTACCGCCACCGCAACAGCGGCGCTGCGTGGCTCGCGAACGATGT
>Ga0194121_10002310_pt1 | contig 30470 bp, 27 predicted proteins | sample TA2MahCa50mmetaG_FD_148609 | JGI IMG/M metagenome (GOLD analysis project Ga0194121, IMG submission 148609) | Freshwater microbial communities from Lake Tanganyika, Tanzania - TA2015020 Mahale Deep Cast 50m | ecosystem: Environmental > Aquatic > Freshwater > Lake | place: Tanzania: Lake...
GCCGGTCGCGCCCGCCGTCGCGCCTCCGCGCCGACGCGGACTGGCCGCCCTGCTGAGGAGCCGCCGATGAACGAGCACGGCCGGCCCGAGGTCGCCCGCGGCGACCTCTTCGAGATCCGCCGGATGCTGGTCCGCTCCGGCACGTTCGACGGCTACCGCGCCGCGCCGGTGGCCTGGTCGGGCGCGCTGGCGCTGTCGGCGGGGATCGTGCAGCGGGTCGCCGCGCCGGGTCCGCTGGCGTTCGTCGCGCTGTGGGTCGCCACCGCCGCCATCAGCTCGGCGATCAACGTCATCGGCATCGCCCGCACCTACGGGGCCTCGCTGCGGCAGTGGGAGCGCAGCCTCGCCTTCGCCGCTCTGCTCGACCTGGCGCCGGCGGTGCTCGGCGGCGTGGTGGCGACGGCGGCGCTGCTGCTGCGCGGCTCGCCCGAGCTGCTGCCCGGCACCTGGATGATCTTCTACGGCAGCGGCGTCATGGTCTCGCGTCGCCATGTGCCGCGCGCCTGCGCCTGGATCGGTCTCGCTTACGTGCTGGCCGGTGGCGCGACGCTCGCGCTGCTGCCGGGCGGGCTGGCGTTGCGTGCCGACGTGATGGCGGGCGCCTTCGGCGTCGGACAGCTGGTGCTGGCCTCGATCCTGTCGCGCGGCGCGGAGAGCTCGCCATGAGCGGCGCGCGCGACGGCGAACAGCGCGGGCGCTTCGCCTACCCGGAACTCGACCGCGTGCTGCACGAACGGGCGCGGCTCGGGATCCTCTCCTGCCTGATCACGCACCAGGTGAAGGTGGCGTTCTCGGAGTTGCGCGACCTGTGCGACCTGACCGACGGCAACCTGAGCCGACACCTGAAAGCGCTCGAGGAGGCCGGGATCATCGCGCTCGAGCGCGAGGAGAAGGAGGGCGCGCGGCCGACCACGTGGATCGCCTTCACGCGCGGCGGGCGCAAGCGCTTCCTCGACTACGTCGAGGTGCTCGAGTCGATCGTCCGCACCTCGGCGGCGTCGACGCGCGCGTCGCGACGGGCGCCACCGGCCGTCGTGCTTCCGGACGGCAGCGTCGGCCGCGTCCCGGCCTGAGGCGCGGCGCCGCCAAGCGATGCGAATCCGGATCGCGAGCTGGAACATCCACAAGGGGATCGGCGGCGTCGATCGGCGCTACCGCCCCGAGCGGATCATCGACGTGCTGCGCGCGATCGACGCCGATGCCTGCTTGCTGCAGGAGGTCGATGACGGTGCGCGCCGCTCGCGCTTCGACCGGCAGGTCGACCTGTTCGGCGATGCGCTCGGGATGCGCTGGCGCGCCTGGTTCCCGAACCACCAGCTGAAGGTCGGCCGCTACGGCAACGCGATCCTGTCGCGCGTCCCGTTCCACGGCGCGCACAACCTGGGCCTCACGCTGCCGCTGCACAAGCGGCGCAGCGCGCTCCATGCCCGGTTCCCGGTGCCGGGCCATCCGCGGCCGCTCTGGGTCTTCAACTGCCATCTCGGGCTGGTCGAGGCGGAACGGCGCCAGCAGCTGCGCCGCATCCTGCGCTGCATCGACGATCACCACGGCAGCGAGGAGGACGTGGTCGTGGCGGGCGACCTGAACGACGTCTGGCAGCAGCTCGGCAAGGCGGTGCTGCAGCCGGCCGGATTCCGCAGCGTGGCCCGGCCGCTGGCGACGTTCCCCGCGTTCAAGCCGCTGCGTCCGCTCGACCGCGTCTTCGTCCGCGGGCGGCTCGCCATCGACTCGTTCCACCGGGTCGACGGCGCGCTGGCGCGAACGGCGTCAGACCACCGGCCGATCTGGTTCGACCTCGTCTCCGCGTGACGCGCGCGCGGCGGCGGGCAGCTCCGGCGCCGACCGCCACAGCTCCACCAGCAGCAGCAATCCGACGCCGACGAAGGACGCCAGCAGATTGGCGCCGGCGGCGATGAACCAGGCGGCGCCGCCGCCGCCGGCGGCGACGAGGAACGGCAGTCCGAACGTCGCCGCGGTCGAGCCGAAGCCGTGCAGCGTCAGCGCGATCTTCGCTCGATCGGAGAGGCGCGTCAGGATCAGCAGGTGCAGCAGGATGAACTGCACGATCGGGACGGTGAACAGGTGGGGGTGGACGACGTCGACGAGGAAGCGGGTCGACTTGGGCGGGGCCGGCTGCGCCGCGACCGCGGCGTCGATCAGGTCCTCGCCCGGCAACAGCGGCTCGGCTCCATCGCCGGCGGCGGCGTCGCCGTGGAAGTAGCGCTCCGCGCCGGTCGGCGTGAACTCGGCGCGATCACGGTACTTCTGCGAGCCGACCAGCAGCGCCGCCTCGATCAGCACGACGAAGCAGGTCAGCACGACCCGCGTCGGCAGCGGCAGGCGCGAGAGATGGAGCTTGGGACTCAGCGTGTAGCGCATGCGCTGCCCGGCCAGGCGCAGAGTCGCCGCGGCGCGGCGTCGGGTGCGACGAACAGGCCGCCGGTGGCCGGCCAGGTCGCGAGGAACGCCGCACCCTGCTCCGGACCGGCGACGAAGAGCGCGGTCGACAGCCCGTCGGCGCGCGCGGCAGTGGCGGCGATGACGCTCGCCGAGGCGACGGTGCGCACCGGTTCGCCGGTGCGCGGGTCGAGCAGATGGGGGAAGCGCTCGCCGTCGATCTCGACCGTCTTCTCGTAGCCGCCCGACGTCGACAGCGCGGCATCGCGCAGCATCACCACCTCGAGCGACCGGTCGGGGTGCGCCGGATCGCGGATCAGGATCGGCCAGCCGGCGCCCTCCTCGCCGCCGCCGAGCGCGCGGCAGGTGCTGCCGAAGTCGACCAGCGCGTTGCCGATGCCGCGTTCGCGCAGCACCGCGACCGCGGCGTCGACCGCCATGCCCTTGCCGATCGCGCCGGGATCGAGCCGGACGTGCGGCCGGGTGAAGGCGAGCGTGCGTGCCGCCGGATCGAAGGCCACGCCGGCGAAGCCGCCACCCGCGATCAAGGCCGCGAGCTGTTCCGGCGCCGGCCGCGCCGACGCGCCGCCGCGGAAGCCCCACGCGCGCACCAGTTCGCCGATGCCAGGGTCGAACGCGCCGTCGGTGGCGCGCCAGAGCGCCGCCGACCCGGCGAGGAAATCGGCGAAGGGCGCGCTGACGCGCACCGGGCCGGCCGCGGCCGTGCGATTCGCCGCCGAGAGCTCGCTCTCCTCGCGCCAGTCGGACAGCACCGCGTCGAGTGCCTCCGCGGCCGACAGCGCCGCTTGCACCGCGGCATGCGTGCCCGCGCCGCCATCGAGCGCCACCACGGCGAGCTCGCTGCCCATCACCAGGCGGCGGCCTTCGACGCGCACCGGCGCCGGCGCCGGCGTCATCTGCTGCAGCGCGATCTCCTTCGCGCCGTCGCGGCGCGCGGCCGCCAGCAGCTCGCCGGGTTCGCGCCCGAGGAAATGGTGGTCCAGCAGCGCCAGGACCTTGCGCGTCCCTTCGCACAGCGCCACCGAGGAGAGCGTCGCGCCGCTGACGTGGATCACGTCGCGGTGGATCTGGATCGGATCGGCCAGCGTCCGCCCCTCGAGCTGGGCGAGGAACCGGCGCGAGCGCACCTCGCCGCCGTGGCTCTCGCGGTAGACCATCACCGCGCAGCGGCGCACGCGGCCATCCGGCTCGGCGGCGACCAGCAGCGTGATCGGCTCGGTCTTGCCGATCTCGTTGGTGATGACGGCGAAGCCGTCGAGTCGCCCGTCACGCAGGCCGAGGTAGACGAGGAACCCCTTCTCGGCGAGGTCGCGGCGCAGCGCCGTCGCCAGTCGCGCCCGCGCCGCGTCGTCGAGCAGGAAGCGCAGTTCGAGCGCCGCGCTGCAGCCCGGGAACGCGAGATCGAGCGCCTGCACCTTGGTCAGCAGCACCTCGGCGGTCTCGTCGCGGGCGCCGCGCGCGGGCGCCGCCGCCGGGCCGCCACCCGTGCCCGCCGCGGCGGCCGGCGACGGCAGCAGAGCGGCGAGGAGCGTGACGCAGCCGGCCGCGAGCGCGCGGAAGCGACGGGGCAGGGATGCCACGGTGCAGGCCATCAGAAGTAGGTTGCGATCGAGGCCACGAAGGCGTCGTTGTCGACCGGCGCGCGCGTGCCGCTCTCGCTGTTCAGCTGGTAGTCGAACTTGAGCACCGTCTGCGACTGGTTCGGCCGGAAGTTCACGCCGAAGGTCCACCGCTCGCGCTCGGAGCCGTCGAGGTCGACTTCGTCGCGCCGCACCACCAGCGTGATGTGCGCGCCGGCATCGATCCAGCTCAGCCGGCCGGCGCCGGCGAGGAAGTCGGGGTAGAGCCGGTAGTTGAGCTGTCCGTACCAGCCGGCCAGCCGGTCGGGGATCCCGCTCGCCTCGGCCAGCGCATCGGTCTCGAGTCGTGCGTGGGCGGCTTCGGCCAGGAACTCGAAGCCGTCGACGAAGCTGCCCGCGCTGCCGTCGAGCCCGAGCAGTCGCGACAGGAGCCGACCGTCCAGCGCGCCGTCGAGGGCGACGATCGTCAGGTGGTTCTCGCTGCCCTCGTCGTAGGTCCCGTGGTGCGCCGAAACGCCGAGCACGCCGCCCAGCTGCGGGCTCCACTCGACCCGACCGACCCCGGCGAAGGCGTTGTTGATGTCGTTGTAGGGCTTCTCGGCGCCGAGCGAGTCGTGCGGCCGGCCGCCGCGCAGGCCGCTCGAGTCGTCGAAGCCGGCGGTGCCGTCATCGAGCAGTCCCTTGAAGCCGCCGGTCAGGTACGCCTCGTAGGTCACCTGGCCGACCGGGGAGTCGGCCGTGGCCAGCGTGCCGAACCCGCCGAACCCCGCCTCGTGCAGCGTCGTCGGGATCACGAACTGATCGACCAGCGGCCGGTCGGTCAGCTCGTTCACCGGCGAGTCGTGGACCAGGTTGAACTTGCCGAGCGGGCTCAGGATCACGCCCGCGCGGAAGTTGAATGCGTCCCGGATCAGCAGGTCGACCACCGCGAACTCGACGTCGACCTCGTGGCCGTCCTCGATCTCGATCTCGGTGGCGAAGCGGACGTGCTCGGATGGCTGGGCGTAGATGAACGGGATCAGGCGGTGGAAGCGGAAGTCGCGGTCGACCCCGTCGACGTCGAAGTACTCGAAATCGACGTAACCGCCGAGTGCGACGTTGCCGAAGCCGGCGAGGAACGGCTTGGTGTAGAGGCCGCCGAACGCCTGCGACAGGCCGCTGTCGGCGAGCCGCTCGCTGCCCGCCATCAGTTTCGCCGCGCCGTCGCCCGCCTGGCCGGCGGCCGCGCCGCCCGGAGCGCCGAGTGCCGCGAGGTCGGCGTCGAGTTCATCGGCGGCGCCGCCCACGTTGGCGGCGTCGAGCCGCGCGCGCAGTTCCGCGTTCTGCCGCTCGAGCGCATCGAGGCGGCGCAGGATGGCGGCGTCATCGGCGGCCGGAGGCGCCTGGCCGGCAGCGGGCGGGATTGCGCCGGCGAGCGCCACCATGGTCGCGCCAACGGCGGGCAGCGCCATCGATCGGGACGGCCCGCGGGCCCGCGGGCGCGAGGGAGAAAGGCCGGGAATCATGGTCCGTCGTGCTCTTCGAGAGTGGTTGCGCCAGGCCACGGCGGGCATGGCGGCAGGAACGCGGGCGGAAATTTATTGAGATGGAGTCTCAATTTCAACAGAGGATCGACCTTGCGCCCGTCTTCTGGGAAACCGATCGACTCCCCCGGCGGCACGGCGGTTCGCGCTCCGGAGAACCGGGCCTACGCTGCGGCGATTCCCGCGGAGCCTTGTCATGCCGTTCACTGATCCGGCGCGGCGCGACTTCCTCGCCTGGTGCGGCACACTCGGTCTCGGCGCGACCGCCTTCCCCGAGGCGCTGCTCGGCCTGGTGCAGGACGCGCCGGCAGTGACGCGCGCGATGATCGAGCAGGCCGAGAAGCTGGCCGGACTCGCCTTCACCGACGCGCAGCGCGCGCAGGTCGAGCAGTCGGTCAACGAGCAGCGCGCCACCTTTGCCCGCCTGCGCGCCGCTCCGCTCGACAACCAGGTTGCGCCGTGCCTCGACTTCGATCCGCTGCCGGTCGGCCGCGAGCGGCCCGCGCCGTCGCCGCGCCGCGTCCGGCTGCCCCCGGCCGCGCCGATCGCGGCGCCGACCGAGATCGAGGAACTGGCGTTCGCGCCGGTTTGGCAACTGGCGCAGTTGCTGCGGGCGCGCGAGATCTCTTCGGTCGAGCTGACCGAGATGTGCCTCGATCGCCTCGAGCGGCACGACCCGACGCTGCTCTGCACCGTGACGTTGATGCGCGAGCGAGCGCTGGCGCAGGCGGCTGCCGCGGACGCCGAACTCGATGCCGGCAAGTGGCGCGGACCGCTGCATGGCGTGCCGTGGGGAGCGAAGGACCTGCTCTACACCCGGGGCGTGCGCACCACGTTCGGCGCCGAGCCGTATCGCGAGCAGGTGCCGGCCTTCGACGCGGCGGTGGTGGAGCGGCTCGACGCCGCCGGCGCGGTGCTGGTGGCCAAGCTGACGCTCGGCGCGCTGGCGATGGGGGACCAGTGGTTCGGCGGGATGACGCGCAATCCGTGGAACCCCGAGCAAGGGTCGAGCGGCAGTTCCGCCGGCTCGGCGGCGGCCACCGCGGCGGGGCTGGTCCCGTTCGCGATCGGCAGCGAGACGCTCGGTTCGATCATCTCGCCGTCGGTGCGGTGCGGCACGACGGGTTTGCGGCCGACCTTCGGCCGCGTCAGCCGCCACGGCGCGATGGCGCTGTCGTGGTCGATGGACAAGCTCGGGCCGCTCTGCCGCGACGCGCTCGATTGCGCGCTGGTGTTCGCCGCCATCGAGGGGCGCGATCCACGCGACCGCTCCACCGTCGATCAGGGCTTCGATTTCGACGGCAGCGCCGGGCTCGCGGGGCTCCGGCTCGGCTACCTGCGCGCCGGATTCCCGGCCAACGCGAGTGCGGCCGACAAGGCCGTGCTCGACGTGCTGCGGGCGCAGGGCGCGACGTTCGATCCGGTCGACCTGCCGGGGGCGGCGGCCGCGGACCTCGGCGACATGCTGACCGTCGAGGCGGCGAGCGCCTTCGACGACCTCACGCTTTCAGGCGGCCTCGACCAGCTGCGCGAGCAGGGTCCGGGCGCCTGGCCGGCGACGTTCCGCAGCGCGCGGCTGATTCCGGCGGTCGAGTACCTGCGCGCGGCGCGCCGCCGCACCGAACTGCTCGCGGCGACGTGGCAGGCATTCGGCGACTTCGACGTGATCGTCACCCCGCCGTATGCGGGCGGCGTGCTGCAGCTGACGAATCTCACCGGCCATCCGGCGCTGGTGCTGCCGCACGGTTTCTCGCGCGACGGGACGCCGACCAGCATCACGTTCGTCGGTCGGCTCTACGGCGAGGCGGCGCTGCTGCGCGTCGGCGCCGTGTTCCAGGCGGCCACCGACCACCACCGGCGCATGCCGCCGCGTTTCGCGGTCTGATCCGGATCGGCGCCGGCGCGACGGCGGGCGCGGAGCCTGAGAGCGGTGCCTTCGACCTCAGTGCGAGTGCGACTCGCCCTTTTCCTCGCCGAAGTTGGCGGCGAGCAGGCCGCCCGTCACGAAGCCGGCGCCGAAGCACATGATCCCGACCGCCACCCGGATGCCCATCGGCTGCGAGCCGGAGACGGCCCAGTCGATGGCGAGCGCGACGAAGCCGCCGATGAACGACCAGCGCACCACCTTCTTCACTTCCGAGTTCATCGTTTCATCCTTGCGAGTCGGCTTCGCCCACGCGTCCCCTCGATTGCGGTGCGGCGCAGTCGCGGGAGGTTAGCGGTGGCGCGCGTCCGGGCGAAGGGGGCGCGGCGCGGCCGCGGCGGTCACTTCCACGCCAGCAGGTAGGCCACCCACGAGTCGTCGTTCTTCGCGTGCTCCACGTGGCGGAATATGCCGCTCCCCTCCCCGTTCTTGTCGTACAGCTCCCACAGCACGTCGACCCGCCGGAATCCGGCGTCGAGCAGCGCCTCGCGCGTCTCCGGGAGCGTCCAGACCCGCCAGTCGTAGCGGTAGACGTTGCGCCGCCGGCTGCCGTCGGGGAACTCGAAGTGGATCCGGCGCAGCGTCCGGTGGGTGATCGGGTCGACCGCACCCTGGTCCCAGACGTAAGTGAAGCCGCCCATCCGCCGCTCGTCCCGGCCGGGTGTGAACGACGTCGGGCCGCCATGGATGTCGAGCGCGAACAGCCCGTCGGCGGCGAGGCCGCGCTGCGCCGCCTTGAAGTAGCGGAGCAGGGCGGGGCGATCGAGGAAGACGCACCAGCTGAAGTTGAAGGCGCAGGTGAGGTCGGCGCGTGGCACGCGAGCGGAGCGCACGTCCAGGCGCAGCCAGCGCATCCGGCGCGGGTCGGCGCCGTCGGGGTTGCCGGGTCGGAAATGGCGGCGGCGACCCCAGGCCATGGTCGCCGCCGAGAGGTCGACGCCGACCGCGCGGCGGGCCGGATCGCTGCGGATCCACTCCGCGCACATCCAGGCGGTGCCGGCGAAGTCCTCGCGCAGGACCAGCGGCACCCGCCGTCGACGCCGCTCGAACCAGCGGATCATCAGGGCGACGTCGGCGGCCGGGTCCTGAACCGACTTCTCGTAGAGTTCGTGCGGATCGACGGTGCGGGCGGTGTAGCGATGGCGGGTCACGCGATTCCTCAGCGACGGCTGCGCGGCGGGTTCTCGGCGGGGAAGTTGGCCAGGCGCGGATCGAGTTCGGCGAGCCCCCAGGCCATCACCGCCATCGCCGCGACGTTCAGCGCCAGCTCGTGCGGATCGGCCTTGTCGGGCGTGTCGGCCGCGGTGTGGTGGTAGTCGAAGTACCAACGGCTGTCTTGGCGCAGGCCGAGCGTCGGCACGCCGGCGGCACGCAGCGGGCCGATGTCGGCGCCGCCGCCGCCCTTCGTGATCTCGCCGGCACCGATGCCGCGCAGCAGCAGGCCGAGCTGCTGCACCCGCGCGAGATCGCCGTCGCTGCTGGTGCAGCCGAATCCGAGCGGCCGGCCGGCGCCGGAGTCGGCCTCGATCGCGGCGACGTGGTTCGCGAGATCGGCGCGATGCTCGGCGAAGTAGCCGTCGCCGCCGCGCAGCCCGTTCTCCTCGTTCATGAACAGGACCAGGCGCAGCGTGCGCCGCGGCCGCAGGCCGAGCTCGCGGATCAGGCGGGCCGCCTCCCACGCGATCACCACGCCGGCGCCATCGTCGAGCGCGCCGGTGCCGAGATCCCACGAGTCGAGGTGGCCGCCGAGGAGGACGATCTCCTCGGGCTTCTCGCGTCCAGGCAGCTCGGCGACGACGTTGGCCGACTCGACGTCCGGCAGGGTCTCGCAGCCGAGGTCGAGCGAGACCTCGACGTCGCGCTCGCGCGCGATGAGGCGGTCGAGCATCTCGGCGTCCTCGGCGGAGAGCGCGACCGCCGGGATCTTCGTCACGCCGGGGTCGTAGTTCATCGCGCCGGTGTGGGGGAGGCGGGCATTGCCGGTGCCGACGCTGCGGATCAGGACGGCGACCGCGCCGAGCTTGGCCGCGGCGCTGGCGCCATCGCTGCGGATCGAGACGGTCGGGCCGTAGCCCGAAGCGGGGTCGTCGCGCTCCATCTTGCGGGTCAGCAGCACCATCTTCCCGCGCACTTCGGCGGGAGACAGCCGGGCGAGCGTCTCGAGGCTCGGCGTCGCGATCACCGCCGCCTTGAGCGGCCTGCCGCCGGTGCCGACGCTGCCGCCGAGGGCGCAAGCGGCCAGTTCCTGCTCCCGCGGCAGGCTCATCGTCACGCGGCAATGGCCGCGCACCCAGCGCGGCACCATCACCCGCTCGGCGTGGACGTTGCTGAAGCCGTCGCGGGTGAGTCGATCGAGGCACCACGCCACCGCGAGGTCAGCGCCGGTGCTGCCGGAGAGGCGCGATCCGCAGTCGTCGCACAGCTGTTCCAGGGTCTCCACCGCCCGATTGGCGATCAGCGCGCGGCCGATCAGCCGCGTGGCGCCCTCGAGCAGCGATCCGGCCAGCTGGGGAAGCTCCTCCGAGCGCAGCGGCGTGCCGAGGTTCTGGTCGTCGAGCCAGGGGCTCTCCGTCTTCATGGGAGACGACTGCCCGGCGACGACGCGCGCCACCAGCAGCGCCGCCGCGATCGTCCGCCATGCGCGCATCGTCTGCTCCTCGCGAAGGGCGAGGAGGATAGCCCCGTGCGCCGTGCCGGCCGACTCAGGGCTTTGCGGCGTCGTCGGGGGGACGCATGTCGTCGTCGTCGCGCGGATCGCGGCCGGCCTTGGCCAGCGCCAGGCGCAGCAAAAACTCGATCTGCGCGTTGACGCTGCGCAGGTCGTCGCGCGCCCAGCGTTGGAGCGCGTCGAACAGCCGCGGATCGATCCGCAGAAGGTAGGGCTTGCGTTCGCTGGCCAAGGGGGCGCGCGCGGCCGGCGCGCAAGGCGGCCGGCCGCGCCTCCGCATCAACGCAGGGTCATTGGTAGAGCGTGCCGACGTTCACGACCGGCGTCGATTGGCCGTTGCCGCACAGGACGACCAGCAGGTTGCTGACCATCGCCGCGCGCCGCTCGCCGTCGAGTTCGACGACCTTGTGCCGTTCGAGTCGTTCGAGCGCCATCTCGACCATGCCTACGGCGCCTTCGACGATCTTGGCGCGCGCGGCGAGGATCGCGCTGGCCTGCTGGCGCTGCAGCATCGCGTGGGCGATCTCCGGCGCGTAGGCGAGGTGGGTGATCCGTGCCTCGATGATCTCGACGCCCGCCTGGTCGACGCGATCGCGGATCTCCTCCTTGAGCTTGGCGGCGACTTCGGCCGGGTGGCTGCGCAGCGCGATTGCGCCGTCCTCGTGCGGGTCGTAGCTGTAGTGGGTCGCGAGGTTGCGCACCGCCGACTCGGCCTGCACGTGGACGTAGTTCTGGTAGTCGTCGACCTGGAAGAGCGCCTGCGCGCTGTCGACCACGCGCCAGACGACCACGGCAGCGATCTCGACCGGATTGCCGTCCCGGTCGTTGACCTTGAGCTTCTCGCTCTCGAAGTTGCGCACGCGCAGCGAGACCGCCTTCTTCTGCGAGAAGGGGTTCACCCACCAGAGACCGGGCTGGCGCACCGAGCCGCGGTAGTTGCCGAAGAGCGTGATGACGCGCGCCTCGTTCGGCTGCACCGAGAAGAGGCCCGGCAGGCACCAGAGCGAGGTGATCAGCAGGATCAGCGCCGGCAGCACCAGGATCGGCATGCGCGTCACGCCGGCGAAGATCAGCAATCCGATGGCGCCGAGGATCTGGAAGAGCAGCAGGAAGAGGCGACCGAGTCCTTCGACCGGCGTGGCGGGACGCTCGCTGACGGGGTCGCGAGCAGGAAGGAGTGGGACGGTCATGGGAGAGGCTCCAGCTTGGGTCTCGGAGAAGTGATATCACATCGATTACTAAATGCCATGACATGAGGTTCGAATCCCGGGAGCACCGCCGGGCGTCCCTGGGGCGCCCCGGGGAGGCACTTGGGGGCCCGGCGGGTGACCGCGGCACCCGCCGGAGGCGGTCCTACCGCTCGAACGCGGCGCCGCGAGCGGGCCGCCGCCGGCCACCGCCGGCTGCTGTGCGCTACGACGCCGGCTCGGCCGGAGGGCGCGACACCGCCGCTCGCCGTCGCCACTCGAAGACCGCGTAGACGACCACGCCGAGGCCGAAGACCCACGCGCTCCTCTCCATGGCGAGCGGCGCGGCGCTGCGGAAGTGGGAGCCGAAGACCCAGATCGACAGCAGCAGGAAGAGGCCGGGCACCCACGGATAGCCCCACGCCTTGTAGGGCCGCGGCAGGTCGGGCCGCGTCACCCGCAGCACGAAGAGGCCGAGCGCGCAGAGCGTGAAGCCGAGCCAGTCGAAGAACGTCGTCATGTCGAGCAGGTCGAGCAGGTCGCCGAGCGCCAGATGGACGATGGCGGCGATCGCCTGCAGCGAGATCGCCAGCGCCGGCGTGCCGAAGCGCGAGTGCAATCGGCCGATCGCGGCGGGGAAGAGGCCGTCGCGCGCCATCTCGCAATAGATGCGCGGCGTGACCATCAGGAGCGCCTGCGTGATCGCGAACGTGCTGGTCATCACCAGCGCCGCGACCAGGAGTTCGCCGTGCGGGAGGACCTTGCCGGCGGCGTCGGCGGTGGGGGTGGTCGACGCGGCGAGCCCGTCGGCGCCGAGCACGGCCAGCAGCGCTCCGTTCAGCGACAGGTAGAGCACGATGACGCCGACCGTCCCCAGCAGGATCCCGAGCGGCAGCGTGCGGCGCGCGTCCTTCACCTCGCCGCCGACCGCGGCGACGTTCTGCCAGCCGCCGTAGGTGAACATCGCCTTGAAGAGTGCCGCGTTGAAGGCGGTGAGCGTGATGCCGCTCGCGGCGGCGCCGACCGTGCTCGCGCCGGTCGATTCCGGCGCCGCATCGGTCGCGGCTCCCACCGCCGCCGGCGCGTCGCCGGACAGCCACCACCACGCGCCGAGTGCCACCACGCCGAGGATGCCGGCGATCTTCGCCACCATCGCGATGTTCTGCACCGTCGCGCCGAGTCGCAGCCCCCGCACGTTGAGCCACGCGAAGCCGACGATCAGCAGGAACGCGATCGTCTTCTCACCGAGCGGACCCGCCGCGCCGAGGTCCCCCGGCCAGTTGCAGGCGTGGGTCATCCCGTCGGTAATCGGCGCGAGCAGCGCGCGCACGCTCTCGCCCAGCGCCGCGAGGCTCGCCCCCGACTCGACGTCGCGCGCCGCGTCGATCACCAGCGCGAGGTGCTTGGCGAAGATCCGCCCGACCCACGCGATGGCGTTCGAGACGATCGCCGCCAGCAACAGCCAGCCGAACATGAAGGCCGGGAAGCGCCCGAACGGCTCGCGCACGAAGACGTACTGCCCGCCGCAGCGCGGGAACATCGCCGCCAGCTCGGCGAAGACCAGCGCCCCGGTCAGCGCGATCACGCCGCCGAGCCCCCACACCGCGAAGATCCAGCCGCCCGTCTTCACCTGCGCCGCCACCGCCGCCGGATTGGCGAAGCAGCCGGCGCCGATGATGCAGCCCATCACGATCATCGTGACGTCGAACAGGCCGAGGACGGGCTTCGGCGATGCGGTCTGCGGTGGCTGCAGCGGTTCGCTTGCCGCGGGACGGACGCCGCGCTCGCGCTCGTCCGCCCGCTTCACTCAGTCCCCCTTCTCGATCCGGTAGCTGTCGTCCTCGAAGTGCTGGGTCGAGAACTCGAACAGCTCGCAGTCCTCGATGCCGGTGAACTGGTGGGCGGTGCCCTGCGGGATCTCGAGGCAGTCGCCCTTCTTCATCACGAAGGTCTCTTCCTGGCCGCCGGGGTGGCGCAGTCGCATCGAGACGCTGCCGCTCTGCACGTAGAAGGTCTCGTACTTCACCTTGTGGGCGTGGAGGCTGCAGCGCTTGCCGGCCTTGACGAAGAGGATCTTCCCGCAGTAGCGCTCGTCGTTGTGGATCCAGACCTCGTGGCCCCAGCCCTTGGGCTGGAGGTGGACGGGGGCGCGTTTCGCGGCGCGCGCGGCGCCTTTCGCGCCGGAGCCCGGCGGGGAGGGGCGTGGGGAGGGAGCAGCAGGGTTCATCGAAGCTCCGATGCCGTCTTGCGGCGGCGCGCGAGCTTGGATCGCGGCACGACCGGCGCGAGACTCTACCGCCCGCGCCGGCGCCGCCGGATCGCACCGTCGAGGTCCGTCTTGCCCGCCGACCGCAACGCCGAACTCGCCGCCGCCATCAACGCGGTGCTCCCCGCCGAACTGCCGGGGCGCGCCGCCGTCGTCGCCGGCTCTGCCCGCCACGCGGCGCTCCTGCTCGACGCCAACGAGCGGTTGAACCTCACCCGCATCACCGCGCCGCGGGAACTGGCGGTGAAGCACGTGCTCGACAGCCTGCTGCCGTGGCAGAGGTTGATCGAGCTGTTTCCGGTGCCGTCCGGAGCGGCGGCGACCGGCGCCGCCGCGGAGGCCGCGGCGCCGACGCTGCTGCTCGACCTCGGCAGCGGCGGCGGCTACCCCGGCATTCCGCTCGCGCTGTTGCTGCCGCACGTGCGCGTGCTGCTGTGCGAGTCGATCCAGAAGAAGGCCGCCTTCCTCGCCGAGGTCGCCGCCGCGTTGCCGTTGCGCAACGTCGAGGTGCATGCGCGGCGGGCGGAAGAGCTGCTGCCCGAGCTCGCGCAGCCGGTCGCGGCGGTCACCGCGCGCGCGGTCGACTCCGCGCGTGAGTTGCTGCGGCTGCTGAAGCCGGCGCGCGGCCGTTTCGGTCGCCTGCTGCTCTGGAAGGGACAGGGCGTCGAGCTCGAGCTGGCGCAGGCGGCGAAGGACGCCGAGAAACAGCGACTGACCGCGGCGATCCACTGGCGCGGCGAACTGCCCGACGACCATGCGCCGCGCTGCCTGCTCGAGTACTTACCAGCATGAACGCCGCTTCCCCGCGCCGGTCGCGCCGACGCGGGGGGGCGGCGCCGCTCCGGCTACTTCGCCGCCCGGCGGCCGTAGGCGTGAACGGTGTACTGCTGCCAGATCCCGAGCACGTTGAACGTCTCGAGGTCGGCGTAATGGACCTCCTCGAGTCCGTTGCGTCGCATCACGTCGCCGATCGCGTTGCTGTCCCAGAGCAGGTCGAGTTGGACGCCGGTCAACGGGATGTTGAGGTGGTCGACGGCCGATTTGCCGGTCTGGTCGAAGCCGGTGAAGACCGGCGTCGCCGTGAGGTTCAGGTCGAGCGGTGCATGGGTGTGCTGGTAGATGCGCCCGACCATGCACGCCGACAGGAGCGGCGCGAGGGCCACGGCGCAGGCGATTCGCGCCCGCATGTCAGTCGCCGTAGACGATCGTGGTCTGGCGGCCGTAGACGAACCAGAGGATCGACATCCACTCCTCGTCGGCGTGGTTCAGCGTGGTGATGCCGCCGTCCTTCGCCGCCGCCTGCGTGCTGGCGTCGCCCCACGCGACCAGCCCGAGGATCTGGTGGTTCGACGCCGTGCCGACCTTGTTGCCGAGCTTGGTGACCTGCAGGTCCTCATCCAGCGGTGACTTGATGTGCGCGTAGACGCAGCCCGGCAGGGCGAGCAGCGCGAGACCGAGCAGGCAGGCGAGCGGACGCTTCATCGACGGTTCTCCGGCGGGGTTCATGCACGAGTTGCTGGCCGACACGAGCGCAACGCCTCGTCGTCGACCGCACCACGATCCGACGCCCGATCCTCACGGGCACGACGACGCCGGAACGGTAGCGGCGCAGCAGGGCGAAACCACTGGCGGGCGCGCGCTGCGGGGCCAGTGCAGCGGTGAACGGCGCCTCGGTGGCTCGCCAACCGTCAGGCTGCGCTCGAACTTGCCGCTCGCGCTCCTTCACCCGCCGGCGCTGGCGGGGCGGGCGGCGGTCGACCGGAAGCGCTGCGACCGCGCGTAGAGGTCGCGCCGCTTCTCGATCTCGAGAGCGAACGCCGCCGAGCCGCGCTTGCGCGCGAGTTCCGCGGCGCGGGTCGCCGTCTTCGCCGCCGGCCCGAACCGGCCGCATTCCGCCTGCGCCGCGGCGAACACGTCGAGTTCGAGCGGGTTCGAGCTGTCGGCGTCGACGAGCGCCCGCGCGAGCTCGAGCGCGCGATTCCCGTCGCGCGCGGCGTCGACCGGCGAGGTGGCGCAGAGCCATGCCAGCGCGCGCCGCACGTCGGTCGCGCCGTCGTCGAGGCCGAGCGCCGCCTCGTACTGCACCCGGGCGTCTGTGTCCTCGCCCAGGATGCGGAGCATGCGGCCGAGATTGGCGCGTGCCTCGAACATCTGCGGCCGCGCGGCCACCGCCGCCTCGAGGCGAGCGAGCGCCGCCCGCAGCGCGCCGTCGGCTTCGTCGAGGACCGAAAGCTGGATCAGCGCGCCGGCATGGTCGGGCTCGAGCGCGATCACCTGCTCGAACCGTGCACGCGCGGCGGCGGCCTGCTTCTCGCGCGCCAGCAGGGCACCGAGCTTGAACAGTCCGCGAACGTGCGTGGGCGCCAGTTCCACCGCCTTGACGAACTCGGCGAGGGCGCCCGCCGGGTCCGCCTGCTGCAGCCGCACGAGCCCGAGGTCGACGTGCGCGTCGGCGTCGCCCGGAGTCGTCGCGATGCGCAGCTCCAGCCCGGCGCGCACCATCGCGACGTCCTTCTCGACGAACGCCTTGCGCAGCGCCTCGAATTCGGCGCGACCCGCGGGCGTGACCTGGAGCCAGAGGTCGCACATCTCCTCGAGCGAGCTCGGGCCGTAGCGGACGCGTTGCGGCGGGTGGCTGGGATTGCGCGGGTTCTCCGCGGAGTTGTCGTAGCTCCAGCGCATCTCGAGCGTCGTGCCCGCCGGGAGGCGGACCGGCTCGGCGAAGCGGAACTCGTCCTGCCACGAGAAATTCCAGCTCGGGATGTCGAGCAGCTCCCGCGTCGTGCCGTCGGGAAGAGTCGCCGATCCGCGCACGCTGCTGCCGAGGAAGTGGGCGTGGGGGGCGAGCGCGTGCAGCTCGAGTCCGACCGGCAGCGTGAAGCGATCACGGATCTCGTGACCGGCGACGCCCGCCGGGATGTCGATCGACTTCGAGCCGAGCCGCAGGATGAACGGCAGCCACGCCGGCCGCACGTCGGTGAAGAAGAAGCCGACGCTCACCTGCACCGGCTCCGGCTTGCCGCTCGGCAGCAGGTGCAGTTGCAGCACGAGGTCGCTCTCCGGATAGAGCCGCCACGCCATGCCATCCGGCAGACGCACGGGCGTGCGGCCGGGCGTCCAGCCGACGAAATGGCCGTCCGGGTAGGTCGCCTCGCCCTGCTCCATCTCGGCGAAACCGAACTCCGGATCGAGCGCGTCGAGCCGTCGTGACGAGTCGCTGCGGTCGATCTTGACGGCGGCGTGGTGCACGACGCGCGGGTTGCCCGGCCGCACTTCGACGGCGCTGACGTACTTCAGCGTGTCGACGGGGAGCGGGAGCACGAAGTTGCGGTAGCGGTCGCCACCTTCGGCCGGCAGGACGTAGGCCGCCGGCATGGTGACGACGAGGTCGGGCTCGCCGAGCTGCCAGCCGGGCGTGAACTTCGGTGCGGCCGGCGCCGCGGCGAGGTCGCCGGCCGGGGCCCCCGCGTCCGCCCAGCGTGACAGCAGCTCGATCTGCGCGTCGGTGAGGCGGCGCGCGCCGACGAAGGGAGGCTCGCTCGGCGCCGCGAGCCACGGCGGCATCAGGCGCGAACTCGTCACCCGCGCGATCTGCCGGGCGCGAACCGCGGCATCCTCCGCCGTCAGGAGCGGGAAGGGCGCGACCTCGCCGGGCCGGTGGCAGTTCGCGCAGTGCTCGAACAGGATCGGCGCGATGTCGCGCGCCCACGTCGGGGTGTCGGCGGACGGTCTCGCGCAGAGCCACCAAACGACGAACGCGACGGCGGAGATCGGCATCGTGCCATCGATCGTAGCTGTCCGACTGCGGCGCGGGGCGGCGCGCCGTCCGGATCTGCGGCGCGAACTAGCTCCGCGCTCGGTAGCTCCGCTCGAGCAGTTCGGCGACGTGCAGCACCTCGGTGCCGGGCAGTGCTTCCGCCGCGCCGCTCTTCAGCTGCAGGTGGCAGCCGGGATTCGCGGTGACGATGACGTCGGGTTTCGCGGCGCCGACCTGGTCCATCTTCTGCGTCAGCAGCGCGCGCGACTTCTCCGGTTCGGTCACGCTGTAGAGCCCGGCGGCGCCGCAGCAGCTGTCCTGGCCGGCGAAGGGGACGAGCGTGACGCCCGGGATCGCCGCAAGGAGCTGCTTCGGGGCCGCGGAGATCCGCTGCGCGTGCGCCAGGTGGCACGGCTCGCTGTAGGCGACGCGCACCTCGAGGCGGCCGGGCCTGGCAGCGAGCCCCTTCGCGGCGAGGAACTCGTTCCAGTCGACGACGCGCGCGGCGAATCGCTGCGCGCGCTCGGCCCACGCCGGCTCGTGCTCGAGCAGGCGGCCATACTCCTTCATCGCCGAGCCGCAACCGGCGGAGCTGACCACCACCGGTTCCTGATCGGCCTCGAACGCCGCGATCGTCTGCTTCGCCAGCGCCCGCGCCGCCTCGAGGTCGCCGAAGTGGGCCGGCAGCGCGCCGCAGCACGGCCGTGACGACGGGCAACGCACCTCGAAGCCGTTCTCCGCCAGCACGGAGATCGCCGCGCGATTGGCGCCGGGCAGCAATTCGTGGGCGACGCAGCCGACCAGGAAGCCGGCGGCGCCGCGCGGTTCGCCGCGCGCCGGGGTCACCAGCGGCGGCTCGACCCGCTCCGCGAGCGGCGGGATCGCCGGCATCAGCGCGTCGCGCAGCGCCATCTTCGCGCCGAACAGCTCGATCAGCCCGAGCTTCTGCGCCAGCCAGCGCAGCCCGCTCTCGCGGAAGAAGCGCAGCCCCAGCGCGAGCCAGCGCACGCGCGACGGGTGGGGGAGCACACCGCGGAAGAACCAGCGCTTCACCCGCCAGGCGAAGCCGCTGCGCGCGCCCGACTTCTCCACCAGGTCGCGCGTCAGCTCCATCATCTCGCCGTACTGCACGCCGGAGGGGCAGACCGTCTCGCAGGCGCGGCAGACCAGGCAGGCATCGACCTCGCCGATCGTCTCGGCCGTGATCTCCATCCGCTTCTCGGCGAACGCCCGCATCAGGTAGATGCGCCCGCGCGGCGAACTCGCCTCGTTGCCGGTCAGCTTGTAGGTGGGGCAGCTCTGCAGGCAGAGCCCGCAGTGGACGCAGTCGAGCGCTTTCAGGTCGAGGAGCTTCTGTTCGTGGGCGCTCACGTCACGCTCCGTGCCGGCCGGGGTTGAAACGCCGTGCCGCGTCGAGCTCGTCGCGCAGCCGCGCGGCCACCTTCGCCGCCGCCGGGTCGAGCGCGTCCCATGGCAGCGCCGTGCGCAGCGCGGTCGGCCCGGCGCTGGCGTGGATCGCGCCACCCGCCGCCCTGAGCTCGGCGTGCAGCGCGTCGAGCCCGTGCCGCAGCGACGCCGTCAGTGAGCCCTCCTCGCCGTCGGTGGCGAGGCGCAGGAAGCCGGTCCCGCGCACGAGGTCGAGCGCGACCTTGCCGGTGCCGAACCGCTGCAGCGCGGCCAGCAGCTCCGGCGTGCGGCTCGGCAGGAAGTGCAGCGTCAGCAGCGCGCCATGCGGGTCGTCCGCGGTGGAGGCGATCTCGGCCAGTTGCTGCAGCGCGCGCGGCAGCGCCGCGACGCCATCCAGCACTTCGCGCCGCCACGGCGCACCACCCGCTCGCGCCGCCTCGAGGGTCGCGCCCTGCTCGATCACCGCCGCGCGCGCGCCCTGGAATCGCGCCACCAGCTCGCCCTCCAGCGCATTCGCGCGCAGGTGGCCGATGAACCAGCCGGCGGCCGGGGTCGTGCCTGGCGCGGCGAGGGCGTCACCGCAGGCCGCGATCGCCGCAGACCCTTCGGCCACCGTCCACAGCGCCAGATCGGCGGTCGGCAGCGGCCGCAGCCGGAAGGTCGCGGCGACGACCACGCCCAGCGTGCCGAGCGCGCCATGGTGGAGCTTCATCAGGTCGTAGCCGGCGACGTTCTTCACCACCTTGCCGCCCGCCCGGGTGAGCAGGCCGTCGGCGCCCACCACCTGCACGCCGAGCAGATGGTGGCGCAGCGTGCCGTGCTGCGCGGCGACGAAGCTGGTGGCCGCCGCGGCGACCATCCCGCCGATGGTGGCGCGCTCGCGGTCGGGCGGCTCGACCGCCAGCCACTGCCCGTGCCGCGCCAGTTCCGCCTGCAGCGTCGCGAATCGGCAGCCCGCCTCGACCGTGACCACGAAGTCGGCGGGCGAGTGGTCGACGATCCGGTCGAGCCGTCTCAGCGCCAGCGCCAGCCCGCGGCGCGCCAGCGGCCGGCCGGCTGCGAGCGCCGTGGCGCCGCCCACCGGGATCAGCGCCTCATTGGCGACGCCGGCCTCGATCACCACCTCGCGCAACGCGGCGACGTCAGCCGGCTCGACCTGTCGCTCCGGTGCCGCCCGCCCGAGCTGCGCCCGCGCTGCGCCCGCCGGCGCGAAGGGCGCGGTCGCGAATCCGCGCGCCGCCAGGCGCGCCTCGATCGACCGCGGCGACGCACCGGTCGCGCTCAATGGGTGACTCCCTCGATCGTCACGCCGGGCCGGAACTCGACGCAGACCTTGGTGCCGGGCAGCACCTTGTCGGGATTGCACAGCCCGAGCGGGTTCCAGGCGTGGCGCACGCGCGCGAAGACGTCGAGATCCGCCGGCGCGAACAGGAGCGCCATCGAGTCGCGCTTCTCCATGCCGATCCCGTGCTCGCCCGACAGCGAGCCGCCGACCGCGAGGCACGCCTTCAGGATGCGGTCGCCGGCCCGCACCACCCGCGCGACCTCGTCGTGGTCGCGGCCGTCGTAGCTGATGTTCGGATGGAGATTCCCGTCGCCGGCATGGAACACGTTCGACAGCCGGATCCGCTCCTCGGTGGCGATCTGCCGCACCTGGCGCAGGATCTCCGGCAGCTTGCTGCGCGGCACCACGGCGTCCTGGACGTAGAGGTCGGGCGACAGCCGGCCGAGCGCCCCGAACGCACCCTTGCGCCCCTTCCACAGCTTGAGGCGCTCCTCGGCGCTGGTCGCTTCGCGCGTCTCGAAGGCGCCGGCGTCGGCGCCGATCGCCCGCACGCGCCGCGCATCGTCATCGACCTGCGGCGCGCTGCCGTCGAGTTCGACCAGCAGCACCGCCTCGGCATCGGTCGGATAGCCGGCGCGCAGCACGGAGGCCTCGACCACCTGGATCGTCTGTCGGTCGAGCATCTCGAGCGCCGCCGGCAGGATCCCGTCGGCGACGATGCGGCTGACCATCCGGCAGGCGGCGTCGAGGTCGGCGAAGGCGAACAGGAACGTCCGCACCACGGCCGGATTCGGCGTCAGGCGCACCCACAGCTCGGTGGCGATGCCGAAGGTCCCTTCCGAGCCGACGAAGTGGCCGACCAGGTCGAGTCCCGGTCGCCCGGCGAGCGGCCCGCCGAGCTCGCTGATCTCGCCGTCCGGAAGCACGACCTTGAGCCCGAGGATGTGGTCGGTCGTGGTGCCGTACTTCATCGTGTGCGGCCCGCCCGAGTTCTCGGCGACGTTGCCGCCGAGCGTGCAGGCGGTCTGGCTCGACGGGTCGGGGGCGTAATGCAGGCCGAGCGGGCGGAGCGCCGCCGACAGCTCGGCGTTGACCACGCCGCACTGGACCCGTGCCACGCGATCGCGCGCGCGCACCTCGAGGATGCGGTTCAGCCGCGCCAGCTCGATCACGACGCCGGTGGCGCATGGCAACGCGCCACCCGACAGCCCGGTGCCGGCGCCACGCGGGACGAACGGCGTCCCGGTCTCGACGCACCAGCGGACGACGGCGGCCACCTGCTCGGTGGTGCCGGGAAGCACGACCGCGCGCGGCCGCGCGCGGAAATGGGTGAGCCCGTCCGACTCGAACGGCAGGAGCGCAGCGGCGCCGGTCAGGACCTGGTCACGACCGACGAGGCGCTCGAGCGCGGCGAAGGACATGGGCCGGCGGGACTCCGGTCGAGGATCAGAGGATCAGAAGATGCGCGCCTGCGCGGCCCGGATGCGCGGCCCGATCGCCGTGTCGCCGTACCTCTCGATGAATTTCTCGAACCGCTTGCGCAGCGTCTCGGTCGAGTCCTTCGGGCTCTCGAGGAGCTTGAGCGACTGCTTCAGCTGCACCTCGCCGGCGAGTTCGCGCCGGAACGTCCGGTCGGCGGTCCATTCGGTCAGCAGCTTCCCCGCTTCGGTGGCCGCCGGCACCAGCGTAAAGACCTTGCTCGCGTCTTCGAGCGCCTGCTTGGCGTAGCCCGGGTAGCCCTCGGCACGCAGCGCCTTCGCCGACTCGATCAGCTTGCGGGCGGCGGCATCGACCGACTGCGTCACCTGCTCCGCCTTCGCCTTGAGTTCCGGCGACGCCTTGGCGTCGGCCGCGAGGCGGCGCGCCGCGCTGACGGCGGCAGCGAAGTCGCCCTTGGCGAAGGCCGCGAGTTCGGCCGGCAGGTCGGCGATCGGCTCGACCCAGAAGCGGGCCAGCGCGGCAGCCACCGCGGCCTCGACCGCGGCGGCGCTCTCCGCCGTGTCGACCGTGCCGTGCCAGCAGACCGTGCCGGTGGCGTCGATGACGAGCGTGCGCGGCGTGCCGACCGCACCGCCCAGCGCCATCTGCCGCGCCGTCCCGCCGTCCGCGTCGCGCATCACCGGGAGGTAGACGCGCTTCGACGCCAGCATCGTGCGCAGCGCGATGTCGTTGCCGCCGTCCGGCGCCCCCGCGCCCGGCAACGTCGTCGCCACCGCGAACAACTGCAGCCGCGGCTCCTTGGCGTGCTTCTCGGCCAGCGCCTTCAGCGCCGGGAGTTGCTGCTCTACCGAGGGCGTGCAGCCGAGCTGGAACAGGCCGACCACGCGGACCTTGCGCTCGCGCAGTTCGAACTCGACGTCTTCGCCCTGCACCGCGTAGGCGAAGTGCAGCTCGGGGGCGCGTTGGCCGACGAGGGAGCCGTCGGCGGGAAGGGTCAGTTGGAGCGCGAACCACAGCGCGGCGAACATCGTCGGTCTCCGGTCCGGTCGTCGATCGGGCGCGGCATCATGCCGCGGATTCCGCCTCTGTCGGCCTGAACGGCGGCATGGCGGGAGGGGGGATTCAAGCAAATGGCGGGAACGCGGACGCGGATGCGATGGGAGGAAGGGGTCGCGGCGCTGCTGTGCGCGGTCCTGCCGGCCGGGTGCGGCACCGACGACGCGGGCGGCGGCTCGGGTCCGGAAGTTGTTTCCGGGGTCGCGGCGGCCACTGCCGCCGACCGGTTCGCCGCGCTGCGCGCGGCGGCGACGGCGCCGGGGGCGCCCGCCGAGTGGGCCAGTGCGCTCGCCCGCGTGCCCGACGCCGATCCGGCCACGGCCGTCACGCGGACGATCGGCGACGACTTCCGCTGGACCGAGTACGCCGGTGCGGCGGGGCGGAACGGGCCGGGCCTGCTGGTGGCCGAACGACGCGCCGGACCGGCTGCGTCGTTCACGCTCGCGGCGATCGCGGCGCTGCCCTCCCTGCGGTTGCTCGACGGACTCGAGCCGCTGGCGGCGGGCGACTTCCCGGATGGAGCATTGCGCCGCCTGGTCATGGTCCTCGATGGCCTGTTGCGCAGCGTGTTCGCAGGCGGCGCGCTTCCGCCCGAGGAGTTCCTGAGCGTCGAGGGGCCGCCGCTGCGCGGGGGCGACTGGGCACCGTTCCTGACCGCCCGCGTCCCCGCTGGCGTGGCGCGGACGGCGTCGATCACCAGCTTCGCCGTGCGCGCACGCGCCGAGTTCGCGCTGCTGGCCGTGGTCCGGGTCGACTGGATCGATGCGCCGCTCGACGCTGCCGCCACCGCGACCCCGGCCGCTCCGGACGGGCGCGACTGTCTCGTCCTCTACCGACCGCAGAATCCCGGGGTCGGCGGGACTGCGTGGGGCGTCGCGTGGATGCTGGAGATTCGCGGCGACGACTGAGAGCGTGAGAGGAACTCCGGGACCGAGCCCGCCGAAGCGTCGCGCCCGCATGGCGAGGCGCGCCGAGCGTGCCGCTCACGCCGGCAGCGCAAGTCGTTCGGCGAGCCGTTCCGCCGCGCTCTGCAGCAGCGGCGTGGTCGCCTGCGCGGCGAGTTCGGCGTGCACCCGCTCCGGCGTGACCGCGCCGCCCTCCGCGAGCGGCGCCGAATGGCGCAGCCACTGCGTCAGCAGCGTGCGATGGAGCGCGGTGGAGGCGGCGGTCTCGAGCTGACCCGCGGCGCGGAACGACGCGCCGCCCGGCGCCACCGCGTCGCCGGCGAGCAGCGCCGCGATCGCCGCGGCGAGTCCGGCCGCGGTGCGCAGGCCGGGTGCCGGCAGCAGCAGCTCTTCCGCCAGCGCTGCGTTCGCCGCGGGCGCGGCGGCGACCGCTTCGTCGAGGGAAGCGGCGGCGACGCGGAGCGCCACGAATCGCCGCTCGGCCAGCTCCAGATGGGTCGGATCGGCGAGTTGCGCCGCGTCGAAGCCGGCGGCGGCTGCGGCCGCGAGTTCGTCGCAGAGCCGTGCGGCGGCACGCGCCGCCGCCTCGCCGTGGAGCGGGTCGGTCAGTGCCGTGAGGTCGGGCGCCGGCAGCGTCGGCGCCAGCCAGGCCGCGAGCCCGCGCCGCCGCGCCACCGTCGCGACGTGGCGCAGCGTCGCGACTGCCGCCGGGTGCAGTTCCAGCAGGGCGGCGAGGTCGGGCGCCACGCGGTTCGGATCGTCGCCGAGCTTCTCCAGCGTGCTGCGCGTCAGCTCGGCGCGGTCGAGCTCGAGCGCCACCGCGAACGGCGACAGTTCCCACACCATCTCGTCGAGCTCGAACAGCGCCGGCAGCGTCTCCACCGCGATCACCGCCGCCAGCGCGCCCGCCGGCAACGCGCGCTCGTCGCGGACGGTGCGCAGAACTTCGCTCCAGAGGCGCGCTTCGAGGTGGCTCTCCTGTGCCGGCAGGCGGACGAGCACGGGTGAGCGGCGGTCGTTCGCGCCGGACGCCGCGACCGCGGCCACCAGGTCGAAGAGCGCCGCGCTGACCGGGCGGCCGTCGACGACGACGCGCGGCTCGAACGCGGCGCTGTCGCGCAGGCGGCGCGCGAAGTGGACAGCGGACGGTGCGATGGCGGGGACGGCCGGTGGCTTCGTCGCCACGCGGAACACGCCGTCGCGCAACCGCTGCGTCGCCGCGGGGAAGGTCGGCAGCATGCCGGCGGCGAAGGTGGCCTGCCGTTCGAGCCGACGGCGCAGCAGCGCGCCGCGCCGATCGCGCGTCTCGCGCTCGAGCCGCGCCAGGAGCGCCAGAGCGTCGGCGGTGAGGCCGGTGCGATGCGGGTCGCCCCCGCTCGCCACCTCGACTCCCGTCAGTGCGCCGCCGGCCATCGACCGCTCCCGTCGTGCGGCCACCGGGCGCCGCGACCGGCATGGATTAGCCGGCCGCAGGCGCAGCGGGGATGTAGCGTCGATGCCTGCCGGCGGGAAATCGGTTCCGGTCGGTCGACCGCCCGTCCGTGCCCGTCAGCAACCGCCGCAGCAGCCGCACGCGGCGGCGAGCAGGCTCAAGGACAAGAGCAGCACGACCCGGGATCCAACGCGCATCGGACGTTCTCCTGCAATTCGGCGGCGAAGCCTACCGTCGAGTCGGCGAGCCGGCGCGGTGGTTGCAACGCCGGGCGCGATTGCCGTCGCGCCCGCGGTGGCGCGGTCGACCGCGGCGGGCCACCATGGCCGGAAGGAGGGCGTCCGGAATGTCCCGAACGGGAGGCGGTGAGTCGGCGGTCGTGCTCGAGCGGGTCACCAAGCGGTACGGCGGTCACATCGCCGTGGACGAGGTCTCGCTCGCCATCGCGCGCGGCAGCGTGCATGGCTTCATCGGGCCCAACGGGGCGGGCAAGACCAGCACGTTGCGGATGATCATGCACATCACGCTTCCCGATGCCGGGCGCGTGACGGTGCTGGGGCGGCCGGCCGGCCGCGAGACGTCGCAGCAGGTCGGCTACCTGCCCGAGGAGCGCGGCCTCTACCCGAAGATGCGGGTCGGCGCATTGATCGAGTACCTCGGGCAGCTGAAGGGCCGGACGCGGGCCGAACTGAAGCCGCGGATCGACGCCTGGCTCGATCGCATGGGGCTGCTCGCCTGGAAGCAGAAGCGCTGCCAGGAGTTGTCGAAGGGGATGCAGCAGAAGGTCCAGTTCATCGCCACCGTCGTCCACGACCCCGAGCTGATCCTCCTCGACGAGCCGTTCTCCGGGCTCGATCCGCTGAACGCCGAGGTGCTGATCGGCATCGTCGAGGAGTGGAAGCGCGCCGGCAAGACGGTGATCTTCTCGACCCACGTCATGGAGCACGCCGAGAAGCTCTGCGACGCGGTGTTCATGATCGTGCGCGGCCGCAAGGTGCTGGACGGCACGCTCGAGTCGATCCGTGCGCGCCACCGCGAGGAGATCGTCGACGTCGAGGGCGACGGGCCGCGAGAGCGGCTCGCACAGGCGCCGGGAGTGATCCGCTGCGCCGGAGACGGCGGCCGCTACGAGCTGCTGCTGCGGCCGGGAGCCGATCCGCAGGAGCTGCTGCGCCATGTCGCCGGCGGCTTTCGCGTCCATCGCTTCGAAGTGCGCACGCCGCGGTTGCACGATCTCTTCGTCCAGCTGGCCGGCGATGCCGCGCAACCGACGTCGGCGGGGGGTGAGTGATGCTCGGGCGCATCTGGATCGTCGCCCGCCGCGATTTCGACGCGGTGGTGCGGACCAAGGGGTTCGTGATCGGGCTGCTGTTCATGCCGCTGATGGTGCTGCTCTCCACGCAGTTGCCGAAGCTGCTCGAGCGGTTCGGCGAGCGGGGCGATCGCCGGGTGGCGATCGTCGACCTCACCGGTCGGCTGGAGGCGCCGCTGGCGGCCTGGGCCGAGCAGCGCAACGCACGGCCGGGCGAGCAGCTGTTCCTGCGGCTCGAGGGAGTGGCGCCGCCCGGCCTCGCAACAGGGCCGGCGCTCTCCTTGCAGGCGGCGCGCGCGGCGCTGGAAGGCGATCTGGCCGAGCGGGTCCGCCGTGAGGAGTTGTTCGGCTGGCTCATCATCGGCCGGCAGGTCGCCGACCTGCCGCCGCCGCCAGGTGACGCGGAGGCCACTGCCGCGCACGCGGCCGAATCGAAGCTCGCCTACGGCGCCGTCTCGCTCACCACCGGCAACCTGCGCCAGGAACTGCGCACGGCTGTGCGCGACGCCGCCCGCAGCCAGCGCCTCGCCGCCGCCGGCGTCGACGCCGCGGTGATGGCGCGCGTCGACGTCGACGTGCCGTTCGACGAGTTCGTCGTGGCGAAGCAGGTGAAGACCGGCGACGACGGCGTGGTCCGCTCGAGCGGCATGGCCGAGGCGATGGTGCCGATGGGACTCACCCTCCTGCTGCTGATGGGGATCATGTCGTCGGCCGGGCTGCTGCTGAACGCGACCATCGAGGAGAAGAGCAACCGCGTGGTCGAGGTGCTGGTGTCATCGGTCAGCGCCGTCGAACTGATGGCCGGCAAGCTGATCGGCGCGTTCCTCACCGGGTTGATCACGCTGCTGGCGTGGGGCGCCGCGGGCGCCTTCGCCGCCGATCACTTCAACATGCTGAAGGCCGACACGCTCGCGGTCGCCAACCTCGCCTGGTACGCGTGGTTCTTCGTCGGCGGCTACCTGCTGTTCGGCGCGATCTACCTGGCCATCGGCTCGCTCTGCCAGTCGATCCAGGATGCGCAGAACATGATGCTCCCGGTCGTGCTGCTGATCATGCTGCCGATGATCGGGCACAGTCACCTGCTGGAGCACCCCGACAGCGCGCTCTCCCGCGCGCTGACCTTTTTCCCGTGGTCGGCGCCGATGACGATGCCGACGCGCATCGCGCAGTCGCCGCCGCCGCCGACATGGCAGGTGGCCGCCTCGGCGGCGAGCGTCGCCTTCGGCGTGCTGGTCAGCATCTGGGCGGCGGCGAAGATCTTCCGCATCGGCATCTTCAGCAGCGGCAAGCCGCCGAAGCTGCGCGAGCTGTGGCGCTGGCTGCGCGAGGCGAGCTGACGCGCGCCCGGCGAGGCGCGGATCGCGGGGCCGACGGATGGAGGCGGACGATGGAGCGGTCGACGACTTCCCCGCTGCGGGTCTGGTTCGCGGTCGCGGCCCTCGCGTTGCCGCTCGCGGCGGTGCCTGCTCCGCCACCATGGTCGCCGTCCGATGCGTGCGAGCGTGACGTCGCCTTCGCCCTGCCCGAGCTGGAGAAGCGCTGCGCCGCGTTGATCGAGAGCAAGGGGCTCGAGTGGCGGAAGATCGCCGCCGAGATCACCGCGAACGCGAAAGCCGCGCGGGACGACTCCGACCATCTGCTGGTGCTGCTGCAGCTGCTGGCGCGGCTCAACGACGGCCATGCCGAGGTGATCCCGCTCGAGGCCGGAAAGGGCATCGAGCTGCCCGAGCCGCAGCGCGGCGAGCGCGCCGGGCCGGGCCTCTTCTTCTGCAAGGCGGGCGGGAAGCTGCTGGTCAAGAACGCCTGGGGCAGCGCGGCGGCCGCCGGCGTCAAGCCCGGCATGGAGGTGGTGAAGGTCGATGGCAAGCCGGCGCTGCCGTGGCTCGCCGCACGCACGGCGGAGCTGCGCGACACCGCGAGCTGGTCGTCCGACCAGCAGGCGCTCTTCGCCACCTGCCATTGGGGGCTCGCCTTCAAGCCGGGCACCCGGCTCGAACTCGAGCTGAAGGACGTGAAGGGCAAGAAGCTGACGCGCACCGTGCAGTGCGACAAGGCGAGCCAGGTGCCCGACGGGCCGGCATTCCTGCCGCCGGGGCTCGAGGTGGCGAAGGACCTGAAGTGGGGGAAGACGGCCGGCGGTTTCGGCTACCTCCACCTGCGCCGCTGCCCGAGCGACCTGCCGGAGCAGGTCGATCGCGCGCTGGCCGCGATCGGCGCCGTGCCGGGTCTCATCCTCGACTTCCGCGGCAACGGCGGCGGCGGCTTCGACCACGACGCCTTCATGGGCCGCTTCGTGCCGAGCGGCAAGACCCTCGCCTTCGGCAAGAGCTACCCGAGCGCCGGTCCGAATCCGTACGGCGGACCGATCGTGGTGATCATCGACGGCAACGTCCGCAGCGCCGGCGAGACCGGTTCCGGCATCTTCAAGGAGGATGGCCGCGCCTTCGTCATCGGCGAGAGCGCCACCGCCGGGATGTCGGCGCAGAAGGAGCAGTTCGACCTGCCGAGCGGCAAGTGGGCGCTGTACGTCGCGGTCGGCAGCAACAAGGGCCGCTTCAACGGCGGCAAGGGCATCGAGGGCATCGGCGTGCCGCCGCACGAGCAAGTCGAGTTCAAGGCGAAGGACCTCGATGCCGGCGTCGACACCCTGATCGCGCGGGCGGAAGAGCTGCTGAAGAAGTTCCCGCAGGCGAAGGTGCCGTACGACCCGAAGGCGTTCGACTGGAAGTGATCGCCACCGCCGTCGCGGCGGCGCGCGCCCCTGTGGCTGCATGCGTCGCGCGTCGCGGACCATCCGGGTGGAACGTCACGGCCGGGTGACGAGGAGATGACTCCAGACCGGCGGCGCGAGGTGCCACGGGGGCGGTGGCGGCTCGCGAGTGGCACCCGCGTTGCCATGGAGTTCGCCGTGCCGACAGGGGCCGTCTTCATGCCCCCGCATTGCGGCGCCGGTCGGTGGCGGGGTGGTGGATCGGTCGGATGCCGATCGCCCACCCCGCCGCGTTTTTCGGGGTCAGCTCGCCGCGCCCTTCGGCCGGCGCGTTTCCAGTCGCCCTCGCCGCGGGTAGCACTTTGCCGTCGTCTCCGCGCCACGTGCGCCGTGTGCGCCGATGCACACCGTCGTGCCGGTTCGTCGGAGCGGCCGTTCCTTTGCGTGCCCGAGGCGCCGCCTCGGGCTGTTTCGGAGCCACTCCATGCGCCTCTCGACCAAGCGTCTCTCGCTGGCTGCGCTGCTGATCGGTGCGCTCGCGTCCCTGCTGCCGGCCGACGATCGAGCGGTCGCCGCTGCCATCGGCGACAAGCAGTCGCGACTGCTGGCGGTGGTGGCGGAACTGCGTTCGCGCCCGTCGCTCGAGTGGAGCGCCGACCGTCTCCTCGCCCGCCAGCGCACGCTCGACCTGCTCGAGCGCTACGCGCACCAGGCCGATTTCACCGTGCACCATGCCGCGTGGCCGCGCGACCTGCCGCTGTTCATCGACGAGCACGGGACGCGCTGTGCGCTCGCCAGCGTGCTCGACGGCGTCGGCGAAGGGGCGCTGGTGCTGCAACTCGCCGCGACCTGCAACGACGCCTACCTGAACGAGATCGCCGCCGATCCGGCGGTGGTGGCGACCCTCGATCGGCTCGGCATCACGCTGGACGAGGCGGCCTACATCCAGGGGCCGGGGATCCGGTTCGATTCGCCCGAACCCACGTTCACGGGACCGACGGGGCTCACCGGCAACAGCCTCGACAACGGTGTCGGCGGCCCGCCGAACGAGACGACGGGTCGCGGTCGACCCGGCATCACCGGAGCGGCCGCCGGCGTCACGCGCCGCGCCAACGGCGACGCGACCGGCCTGTCGGTCACCGGCTGGTGGGCGGCCAACCTTGATCGCTTCCTCCCGGTCCGCGAGCTCTATCGCGGCGAGAGCGCGCAGACGCCCGCGGTCACGCCCGGAAACTGGAGGGTCAGCGGCGACGAGCGCGCGGCGCTGCGCGGCCGACTCGCCGAACTGGCGCGCTCCGATCGCGACCTGAAGGCGACGGCGCTCGGCATGTGGGCGCGCACGTCGGACGGCAGCGATGCGCCGGCGATCGTCACGGAGACGCTCGCGCTCCTCGCCGATCCGCACCACCCCGACCGCGCGTGGGCGCCGCTGCTGCTGGCGATCCTCGGCCGGGAGGAAGCGAGCGCGGCGCTGGCGGCGATGGTCGCCGACGATGCCGCGGGGCGGAAGCTGGTCGGCGGCGCGGCGGGCGTGCCGGAGGACCTGCGCGCCCTGGCGGCGATCGCGCTCGGTCGCAGCGGCAGCGCGGTGGGGCCGTTG
>Ga0194121_10002314_pt1 | contig 30438 bp, 30 predicted proteins | sample TA2MahCa50mmetaG_FD_148609 | JGI IMG/M metagenome (GOLD analysis project Ga0194121, IMG submission 148609) | Freshwater microbial communities from Lake Tanganyika, Tanzania - TA2015020 Mahale Deep Cast 50m | ecosystem: Environmental > Aquatic > Freshwater > Lake | place: Tanzania: Lake...
GGGAAGATCTCAGCCGCCTCTGGAAGCGCCGTGGAGAAAACGCGCGCGGAAAAGTGGGCGAGCTCCTCACTGGCTGGATCGGCGATCGCGTACCGTATCTAGGACAACTCAAGCACGAGTTCCACAGACGCCAGCAAGACTCTGAACTCTCAGCAGTGGATATGTGGAAAAAGGCGCTTGCGAACGTCGACTCTTACAAACTCATTGAGGACATTGAGCATGTCAATAACCCTGACCACCTCAAAGCCATCATCATTCTCCTTACAGAACGCGGCCGCTTAGTGTGGGAGGATGAAAAAATTCTTACAGCGCTCAACAGGTTTTCACACTTCAAAATCCCCATTGCAGAGTGTCACCGCGATCCGGTTCTTCTTGAAAAATGGCTCCAGAAGATCATTGCCGACATCTGGTCGGACAAAGATCTTTATCGTCAGTGGAAAACCACAAATGAGCATCATTATGATTCAGAACGTGACAAATTTAATGGTGTTGCTGACTTCATGAGTGTCGGAGGCAAGCTTTCCTCCGAGCTAGAGTATCTCCTGCGCACCTACGTCGAAGCCGTCAAGGCCAAAAAACCCATTCCCGACCAGGTCAATCCGCACTACTACGAAAAACTGTTCCTCTACGCCATGGAGAACGGAAAAATGACCATGCAGGATAAGTTTTTCTTCTTGGTGCAGGGAATACGCTACAAGCTCATTCCGCTCGATCGTCTCAGCATTTTGCAGGGAAAGGTTGCCATGGAAGGGTTCCCCTTTATCGATTTTTTCTACCAACAGAATAACTCTATGCAAGACATCATGGAGATAGGCGAATCTATCACTGAGGATCCTCCTGCAAGTCCTTTTAAGCCCGGTCTCAAATCCGTTGCATTCCTTATGGAGGAGGTTGCTCGAGATGAGGCAACGCGCGTACGTGTATCAAAGTACATGGATCGTAAAGGTGACCAGCTCGACCATGAAGACGTACCCATGTTCGTGTCATTCGTTGGATACGAAGAAATGAACAACATGTTGCAGCCGATGGGAGGGCAAAAGCAGCGATTCACCAAAGAAGGCATCAAAAACGCCTACGTCGGTTACAACACACTGTTTAAGGTCAATGCGATGAAGATCAAGCGCATGCTTGAAAGGGGTAAGCGTCCATCTTCTGAGGATTTACAGTACCTCGTCAGTCGTCTCGTGACATACATTCACTTCAATAATGTGGTGTTACGCAATGCAGCTGAAGTATCAGGAAGACCTTCACTGAGCCCTGAAGCCTATGAAAATGAAACCATGCCCTCCGCATACACAGGTCTAAAACCCAAAGACTACGGAACCCCAATGAACACTCTCGTGGACAAACTTCTCGGGGTCTATCCGGTTAGTGCAACGGACATCGGTGTCGATATGAATAAGTACCTGGGCAAGCGTGCTACCTCGGGGGATGGAGAGCGTGATCTGAGTTATTCTTTTGAGAAGGCTGGATCGGAGGCAAAGGAAGTTTTCCACGCATCGAGGAAAATGTACACTTCACTCTTACGAGCTGTAATGAGCGACAACGGTGCTGGATTGATTCAAGTGCTTACAGATATGGATGATGCATTCATCAATGAGGGACGATCAAAGTTTTCGTATGAAGAAATGCACGGCAACCTAGATAGGCTCAGCAAGCGCTATGCCGGAGTTCCCAGCAGCACAGCCACGGCGGCCTGAGGCGCTATGCGTGCGTTCCGGTACTGCCAAATCCTCCACGCGTCTCTGCTCCGTGGCCGTCGACCTCTTTCCACTGGGCAGTGGCTACTGCAACAAATAATCCCTGCGCGATGCGCTCGCCGCGCTCTACAGTCACCGGCACATCGGAGACATTTTGCACCTGCACAAAGATCTCGTCCTTCGGGCCATGGTAATCGCCGTCGATCACCCCAAGAGAGTGCGGACAGACGAGCGCCTTCTTTCGGGGCAGCGACGATCGTGGGAGGACGAGAAGTGCGTAGCCAGCAGGCACCTGCACAATGACGTTCCCAGGCACCAGACCTATAGCTCCTGCAGCGATCGTCGTCGTTTCACGCGTGACGAAGTCAAATCCCACGGAACCCTTCGTATGGTATTCCGGTAGAGGAAGGCTCTGGTCGACGCGCTGGATCTGCACCTGCATACGGCGATCATGCCGTGAAGTCCTCCCGACGTCCAACGCAACTCTTCACGCAAAACACCCGTAGGACGGGACGAATCCCATCCTACGAATGTTCTTTCCCCTGTTATCGTCGATATCACTTTCCGACCGGCTTTCGCATGAACGCAGGAACCTCCAACTCTTCTTCAGAAAGCTGTAACGTGGGCTTTGTGGAAACGGGAGCACGCGCGTCCTCGCGCTTGGGCTCCTCGGCAACCGCATGTGAGCCAAACCCCTTGATGTGGCGCAGAGCAGTTGCAGATGTCGCGAGCTGAATCGGCTCCGCGTCAAACCCCGTCGCGATGACCGTGCACTTGATCTGTCCGGTGTATGCGTCGTCGATGACGGCGCCGAAGATGATGTTGGCCTCCGGATCAGCGGCCTCGGTGATGATGCGCGCCGCCTCGTCTACCTCAAACATACTCAGGTCCGTACCTCCGGTGATATTGAAGAGAATGCCCTTGGCACCATTGATGGAGAGCTCCAGAAGCGGGCTGTCCACCGCTGCGCGCGCGGCTTCCGCAGCGCGGCTGTCGCCAGTGCCGTACCCGATGCCCATGAGCGCCGTTCCGGCATCGCTCATGATGGTCTTCACGTCGGCAAAGTCGACGTTTACAAGCCCATGAACAGTGATGACGCTGGAGATGCCTTCGATGGCGTGCTGCAGCACCTCGTCGACGATGGCAAAGGCCTCCGTGAGCGGCGTGGTCTTGTCGATGAGCGAGAGGATCTTGTCGTTGGGGATGGTGATGAGGGTATCCACCTTGCCCTTGAGATTCATGAGGGCTTCCTCGGCCTGCTTCTTTCTCTTCAGCCCCTCGAAACTGAAGGGTCGCGTAACGACACCAACCGTGAGAATGCCCATGCCACGGGCCAGCTCCGCGATGACCGAGACTGCGCCGCTTCCGGTGCCGCCTCCGAGACCCGCGGTGATGAAGAGCATGTCTGCCCCATCGATGGCCGCCTTGATCTCCTCCGAGCTCTCCTCCGCTGCCCGCTTGCCAATGTCTGGGTTGGCGCCTGCTCCAAGCCCGCGGGTGGTACCACGACCGATCGTGATCTTCTTCCCTGCCGGATTGTGGTAGAGGGCCTGAATATCGGTATTCACGGCGATGAACTCCACACCCTGCACCTTGTTGTCGACCATGCGCCGGACAGCGTTGCTACCGCCTCCACCAGCACCAAGGACGCGGATATCCGCACCTGGCGACATATCGGGGCGCACCTCTTGCGTGGTGAGCGGTGAGATGTGCGCAGGAGCACTGGAGCTGCTGCGTGATCCGGAGAAGAGAGAGCGGAGCGTATCGGACATGGGAAGGTGGGGAACGAAAAACTACAAACTAAAAAGTAAGAACTATCATGGAAGTAGACTCTTAAACCAACTACCGACGTTCTGTACGGCCTTGCGCATCTGCATGCCTCCGCGACGGACGGAGAACCTGTCCCCCTCGCGCATTCCCCAGATCAGGGACCCCAGGGCAGTCGCATACGAAGGATCGTCGACCTTTTCGATGACGCCTCCGACGTCGACGGGGAAGCCCATCTGCACCGGAAGTCCTAGGGTATCTCTCGCAAGGTCCAAGACTCCGGGCGCTTTCACAGCGGCTCCGGTGAGGAGCGCACCTGCGGGGAGCATGCCGCTGCGGCCGATCGCCTTGAGCTGCTCTTTCACGAGCGAGAAGATTTCGAAGTACCGAGCCTGCATGATCTCCGCCATGTAGCGCTTGCTCACCGTCTGTGTGTCGACCTTGCTCACCGAGGAGAGATCGATCATCTCGCGCTCGGGAATCTCCTGGGGAAGGACCGACCCAAACTCGATCTTGATCTTCTCCGCGGTGTCGATGGAGGTCCGCAGTCCAATGGCGATATCGTTGGTCACGCTCTCACCACCGACCGGCAAGCACACTGAGTGGAGAATCGTCCCCTCCTCGAAGACCGAGAGGCTCACGCACCCCGCACCGATGTCGATCACTGCAACGCCGAGTTCCTTCTGACGCTTGGTGAGCACTGCTTCCGATGCGGCGATGGTAGCGGGGACGAGCGCATCGATGTCTACGCCCGCCTGGTCCACACACCTCTCGAGATTCTTCACGTGCTGGACATGGCCAGTGATGATGTGTGCCTCGACCTCCAGACGGATGCCCGTCATGCCGATCGGGTTTTTGATGCCGTGCTGCTCGTCGACCGCATAGGCCTTGGGCTCGATGTGGAGGATCCGGTGGTTGGCCGGGATGCTCACCGCTTGGGCAGCTTCGAGAACGCGGGCGACATCTTCCACGGTGATCTCGGGACCGGAGATGGCGATGACTCCTCGGCTGTCGAAGGACTCGATGTGTGCGCCACTCATGCCAACGAAGACATGATTGATCGGCACTCCTGCCATCCGCTCGGCGTCTTCTAAGGAGGAGATGATGTTGTGGATGAGCTCCTCAACATCGATGACGTGCCCCTTGCGCATACCAAGCGACGGGGAGATGCCCACGCCAATGACGTTGGGCACCCCAGAATCGCTCTCCGCATCCGCAACAGCAACAACGGTGCGAATCTTCGCACTACCGATATCCAGACTGGCGAGTACCCGTTCCTTTGGCATAAAACAAATGGTGAATAATGAAGAGAGTCGTGAAGCGTAAACCCTCACGAGAACGGAGGTGAGTCTACTGGGCCGTATTTACGCGGAGCAAGGGGCCTTTGATCACGTTTGGTACTCAGGAGCGCATAGTGCGATCACAAAATCTATGCAGGAATTATCGCAGAGATCAGCCAAGGAACTATTTATGTACTCTTTGGAAAAACGGATGGAATATGCATGAACACGAAATATGAACAGTGAAAGACTCCACTCTGTAGCGGAGGTTCATGAACCTCCGCTCCTACCAAGCTTTCAGCTTTTAAAACATCGACATCTGCGCCTCCCCTTTTGTCGGCGCCACTGCCGCGACGAGAGGTGCTGTGCAGATCTCCTTCCCGTAGTCAGTCGCCAGCAGAGAGCGGAACCTACGTTCGAGGAGTGTGAAATTCATGGAACGCAGGAAGTCCACCACGGCATCTGCGGAGATGTCTCTGAGGGTAAGCCGATCGAGAGAAACCGGTAAGGCGAGGTCGCAGACCAGGGTCGCCATCCTCTCACAGAAAAATGCACTCTCGCGGTCCGCTTCGAGCTTCGCCCGCACGCTCGGCTTGATGTCCGAGAGGTGCTCGTACACGCCCTGAAGGGAGTCGAATTGCTGGAGAAGCTGTGCGGCATTCTTCGGTCCGATACCCTTCACTCCCGGAAGGTTATCGGAGCTGTCACCCGTGAGCCCTTTGTAGGCAGGCACCTGGTCGGGTCGGACGCCGTACTTGGCGAGGATCTCCCCCGGTCCAAGATACTCCGCAGCCTGATACCCCTTATGGGGAATGGCGATGCGGATACGGTCCGTGGCGATCTGCAGGGCATCGCGGTCACCCGTGACGATGGTGACGCGGGCATCGGGATCCTTTGCAGCCGCACGAGCGTAAGCGCAGAGGAAGTCATCAGCTTCGTACTGCGCATCACTCACCCTGCGAATGCCAAACGCATCGATGGCCTGGAGGATCCTCGGAATCTGCGTGTAGAAATCATCCGGCGTTTCGGCCCTCCCCTCCTTATATGTGTCGGATTGCTGGTGACGGAACGTCTCCTCCCCCTCATCGAAGCAAAAGAGCAGGCTCCCTGGCTGCTCCTTTGAAAGAATAGAGAGAAGCATGGAAATGACACCGAAGACGGCATTGCTCTGTTCACCGGCCTTCGTCTGCATCCCCCGCGGAATCGCCCAATAGGCACGGTACATAAGATGATGGCCGTCAATGAGCACCAGGTGCTTCTCCATGGGGGGATCATAGCGCCCAAGTTCACTCAATACTATTTACGGTGTTACGCAACTCTACCTACCTTCTCAAAAATCCCGTTTTCCGCTATACTGAGAGGATTTCTTCCTGCCTGCATGAGCGCTCTCTGGTCCCCGGAAACCGACACCCACATAACGGCAAAGTATGGCCTAAAAACCCTCGACCAGAAGGCTCGCAACAAAGCCAAGATGCAAAAGAATCTGGGTTGGCCGGAGGAACCACGACGCGCGACACTGTGCCTCCCCCTCGGCATGACAGAGGCACTCGGAGGATCGGTACTCAAGGCAATGCTCCCGGGACTGCTCACGCAGTCCGTGGAGATCCTCATCCTCGGCAAAGGCAGCAAAGAGTACGGCGCGTACTTCACGGAGCTCCAGAAATCGCACGGGCACCGCATCGCCATCCTTCCGCCTACGGAAGCCTCGCTACACACCATGATCGCCGCAGCAGACATCGCGCTCTTCCTCCACGATGCTACTGGAGTGACAGAAGTGCAGACCTGTCTGCAGTACGGTGTAGTCCCGGTTGTGACCGGAGGAGATCTCGAAAACTACGACCCTGTGCAGGAACGTGGGAACGCCTTCATCTTCGAGCAACACGAGAAACCCGAGCTGACCGCATGGTCAGCATTTGCGGCACTCACGCGCGCACTGGAGACATTTAAGTTCCCCTACGACTGGCGCACGATCCAGCGCCACTGCATGGTAAGTGGGAAATGAGCTACTCTGCTGGCACGTAGGGTGCCTGACGCACGATGCATTAGATATATTTATCAATGGTGGGTCAGGTGGGATTTGAACCCACGGCCAAGAGCTTAAGAGGCTCCTGCTCTACCAGACTGAGCTACTGACCCGAACGGATGTATTTTCCATTTTCCGTGCAGGAATATCAATGCATTTCTGCGGCATCATTGCTCCTGCAAGAATGTGGTGGCGTCGATGGAAAAGACTTCGATGAGGTCGCCGCTTTGGGTGAGCGGCGTGAGACCGGGAGTCACACGCAATTTCGGAAGCAATCGCTCTGCCCACTTCCGCGACACGACGAGGTAGTCGCTGGGATAGATTTCGATGAGCTGCTGCAGCCATGATGGGATGTCGAGTACGGGGTTCGGCGTGCGCGCTGCGATAGAGAAGTACGCCTCGAGGAGTTCGTACGCCTCGGGGTTCGGCTTCCAGGTAAAGGTGTTGTCGATGCCCGTCGCAAACGTCAGGCGAGGATTGGCCGCAACGTACGGGGGAAAGAAGAACCACTCGGGATTCAGTACGCGCGCACCGTCGGGGAGGACTTGGAGAGCTGCAAGGTGGGTCATGGATCGCTCAGCATCATCCTTCGACAAGATGCCTGCATGGCGAATGGGAATGCGGACGAAGGCGAGGATCAAAATCACAACGACGAGCGTGCCACCGCGAACCTTGGGGAGGACGGGATCCATCCGCACATGAAAGAGATCTCCAACGAAGGGGCGACTGAGGACGAAGACGTGCCCAAGGAGCACAACAAGGAGTGGCCAGAGCAGATCGATCGCGCGCATCCACGCAAGCACGTACGCGAGAAGGAGCGGAAGGACGAGAAGGGCAATGAGTGGCGTCCCGATGCGCAGGGCATCGGACCAGCGCGCAGACCCCTGGCGAACCCCTCCGAAAAGGAGGAGCAGCGTGATACCCAGCAATGCCACTGCCGGAGACGCACTCATGCTCGGCTGCATCTCCGACCCCAGGCTGAGCGTGCGCGAGGAAAAAGGAATCTGGATGAAGACATGCACGAGGTACTGCACGTACTCCCATGAGTGCGGGTGGAGGAGGATGCCGGCAACAACGCCGATGAGCGTGGCGAGAGCGATCCACACACCATCCCCTACCCTGCGACACAGCAGGCTGTAGAGGGAAGCAGCGCCGACGACGAGGAGCGGAAAAACAAAGAGCTGAGAGAAGAGCGTGGCGAGTAAGAGGACGAGCGCGACCGCGGCAGGCCTCCTCCGTAGGATCGCATCGAGCGTGAGCAATGAAAAGATCGTGCTCCAGACAAAGGGCCGTCCGAGAAGCAGTCGCACGTACAAGCCCGAATCCATGAGCGTAAGCATGAGCAGGAGACAGAGCCACCCCGCCGGAAGCTTCAGAGACTGGAGCACGCGCCACATCGAGAGCAGCAGCACGAAGATGCCGAAGATGCTATAGAGACGCAGAGCTACGGGATCGGCGAACGCAGTGAAGGGAATGTAGGAGACATCAGCGAGGAGCCATGGGTCCACCGGATGCTCCGCAAAGTATCCGCCAAAGAAAAATCTACTCCAGGTCTGATCCACTCCTTCCTGACGCATGACGCGGGCCATGGTGATGTGCCTAAGTCCGTCATCCCAGGAAATCGGCGAGGTGGTAGTGGAGATGGATGCTCCGACGATCGTCACAAGGACAGCGATCGTCAGAAGTGGGGCGAAGCATCGATGAAACATCCCGATAAGCTTAAAGCTCAAAGCTCAAAGCTCAAAGCTCGTAACGGAGAGTCGCGACTCTGCTACAACACCTTCCGTGCATGCGCCAATCCCCCTTCCTTAGCTACGAGGATCGCCACGGGAAGGCCGCCATGCCACGCTAGTGTCTGCTGAGATACGTCACAGGCAATGTCCCTGCCGTGCGTGACATCCTCCCATTCCTTATCACTGAGCTCCATCCTCGGGAAGGACGCTAAGACATCCTTCAGAGGAAGGACATCCGACCACCGCACGGCATCACAAGGACGCGCATCCTCGACGCGCCACTCCCCCACCCTGACACGACGCAGTGAGGACAGATAGCCCCCGCAGCGAAGTGCTTGGCCAAGATCGTGCGCGAGCGAGCGGATGTAGGTTCCCGAACCACAGCGCACACGGAGCGAGAGATCGGGATGCGTGTACGCAAGCACCGCGCACTCCTCGATGTGCACCTCGCGAGCGGCAAGCTCCACACTGCGACCCTGGCGCATCTTGCGGTACGCACGCTCTCCACCAACATGGACAGCGGATGCGGCGGGGGGCACCTGCGCTATGCGTCCGGTAAACTTCTCTGCGATGAGGCGCTGGAGCGCGGCGAGCTCGGGCTCCGTCCAGCCGGGCTTCGGTTCCTGCACCTCGATCACCCCCTCCCGATCGTACGTCGTGCTGACGGCACCAAACCGTACACCGGCGATGTACTCCTTTGTGAGGGCCGGGAAGAGCTCGATGACCTTGAGCGCCTTCGCGCCGACCGCAAGAACGAGGAGCCCCTCAGCTGCGGGGTCGAGCGTACCGAGGTGACCGACATTGCTCTCGTGGAGCTGTCGACGGACGGACGCGACGACGTCGTGACTCGTCGGTCCGCAGGGCTTGTCGATGAGGAGGAATCCGTGGCGCATATGAGCATCGTAACATACAGCTGACAGCGGATAGGTGATAGCTCTAAGCTATCCCCATGCCGCTTTCGATCACCTGGGATTTCTTCATCGCCGTATTTCTCGCACTGGTGATTGCTTACAGCTTCATCATCGGCAAAGACGAATCCGTGAAAGTCATCGTCGCGGCCTACGTGGCAATCGTCGCCGTGCAGGGCTTCGAGAGCTTCGCGCTCCGGTATGCACCGCAGATCCAGGGGTCGCTCATGAACCTGCATATCACCCTCACGCCATTCTCGATCGCGCTCCTCAAGCTCGGGCTCTTTATCGTCGGAGTGATCCTTCTGACACTTCGCGGAGGTCTCGCCGCCGCATACGAGGGCGAACCAGGGATCATTGCCAATGTCGCCATCACCGGACTCCTCGGTATCGCCAAGGCAGGGCTGCTGCTCTCAACGCTCACAACCTACGTCGCCGGCATGCCCCTAACACAGGGGGCAGGTGTGGCAGTGGCTCCATGGCTCGTGCCTCTTCTCGAGCAAAGCATGATCCTGCGGATTATCCTGGAATACCGCGATCTCTGGTTCGCCCTACCCGCCTGCGTGTTACTCCTTGTCGATGTGTTGAGTAAAAAGTGAATTTTTGTATCAAAGAAAATCAGTCCTCACAATGCGTCAAGCCTTTTACTCCCTCAAGACATTCTGAGATCTTGCGCAAGGACTATGCGCAGCGTAGAACTATAGCCAATATCTGTTATTTTTTTCCCTTATCTCAATGAACTCAATCCGCTCTTCCCTCGCTCGCGTCTCTTCGACTGTTGCCGGTTTGTTCTTCTCCGGAACTGCTTACGCTCAATATGGTGCTGTGCCTCCCATTGCTGGACAAGCCAACTTGCATCAAGGCGTTGTAAACGTGGTCAACGCTTTGCTGAACTTTGTCGCGCTCATCGTCCTCGTCCTCATCGTTATCTCCGGATTCCGACTCCTGCTCTCGCAGGGTGACGAAGGTGCTCGCGACAGCGCGAAGAAGACGATCATCTACCTCATCATCGGTCTCATCGTCATCGTATTCGCTAGGGCGCTTGCTACATTCATCATAGGTGTGGTACAGTAGCGAGACCATCATTCAGTTTTCCAAAAAGACTTCCGCATGGAGGTCTTTTGGTAGGGTGATCAACCGTGAAGAGAACAAGCCTCCGCTATTTCCGGGAATCCCTCAAAGGTAGACGCCTCCTCAGAAGGAGCACTCTTGCTTGCAGCCGTCTGCCCACAAAGCGGATCGCGCACGACAACCGCATCCGCACGGACTTCGATGATCTCGGAAGTGGGCACCGGGAGACCGGCTCGCAGAAACCGCCGGAGGAAGAGCCACTCCAGTCGCATGCGCGCGGTGTCGAACTGCACGTCTCTACATCGCCCAAGCACACGCCCCTGCTCTGTGACGACGCGCTGGAGTACGATGGTCCGGCCTTCTGCCCAAAGACGCTCTAGGCGGATGTTTTCACTTAGCGGAGCAACAGAGTGCGACGAACGTACCTGTAAATCCATACCCCAGTGCACGATATCTGCACTGGCACAAAAGAGTGTCGCGCCCTCTGTAAGCAACCCCCCAGAAGTACGAACAAACACTCCTTCGATCTTGCCGGTATCTGGGTGGATGAAGATCCCCGCACACGCGCCAAGGACATCTCCAGTATCGCGATCGATGACATCGGTCCCGAGACTGGTCGAGAGACGCAGGTGCATGCATCCACTGTAACAGCATCTGTCGACTACACGAATGCTCAACGGAGAGGAGGGGTGGCGGGGTTGCGGAGGTTGCGAGGGTTGCGAAGTGGCAGGGTTGCGAAGCCCCACTCCGCAAACCCCTGACATTCCGAGAACCTTTCTGTTATACTAGAAGCGTGCACCTCTTCTCCGGATCGAGCCACCCCAAGCTCGCGGCATCCCTGGCAAGAGAACTCGGCGTGGACCTGGGGGATGTGATGCTCAAGGCCTTCAGTAATGGAGAGCGCTACGTCCGCTTCGAAGAGTCCATCCGCGGGAAAGACGTCTACATCCTCCAGACAGGAACCCTGAATCCCAACGAAGATCTCCTGGAGCTCTTCTTGCTCTGCCAGGCAGCGAAGCTGAGCTTCGCCAAATCCCTGCACGTAGTGATCCCGCACTTTCCCTACGCACGCCAGGACAGAGTTGCTGCCCCCAGAGAACCAATCTCGGCAAAGCTCATCGCACACCTGCTCGAAGAGTCCGGTGCCGACCACGTCATCACCATGCACCTGCATAGTGACCAAATCCAGGGGTTCTTCTCTATCCCCGTCGACGTGATCGACACGCGACCGATCTTCGCGAAGTACCTCAAGAAAAAGGGCCTCAAGGATTTCGTCATCATTGCACCAGACATCGGATCCGCAAAGGATGCCAAGAAGTTTGCCGATCTCGTAGATGCAGAGCTCGCCATCCTCCACAAGAGCCGCCCAGGACACCACCAGGCGGAGATCCTTGAGGTCGTCGGCGACGTCAAGGACAAGACCTGCGTCATCGTCGATGACATGATTGATACCGCAAGCACGCTTGCCGCCGCGCGTGGGGAACTTCTCAAACGCGGCGCACGCAAGGACGTCTATGCGCTAGCCACGCACGCGATCCTCTCGGGGCCCGCCGTGGAGCGCCTGAAGAAGGCTAAATTCAAAGAAGTCGTCGTGAGCGATAGCCTTCCGGTCTCCCCCAAGCTCTTCCCCGGCCTCACGGTGCTCCCCATCGCGCCTATGCTCGCAGAGGTCATTGGGAGCATGCAGCGGGGCGAGAGTGTCACGGCGATATACAAGCGATGACGGTGGAAGAAGCTCTCGATATTCAGCGAACACACGCGGAGCGGTGGTTTCTCCGGTTGCTGCCATTGCTGACGTTTCTCACGCTCACCGGAGTGCGCTGGCAGCGTTTTGGTGACATACAAGTGGATTTTGGGCAGGAGCTCGCCGTCGCCTGGCAGCTGCTAGAGGGAAAACGTCTGTACCTGGATATCGCGTACTTCAAAGGACCGTTTTCTCCGTACTTCAATGCCATGTTGATGATGCTCTTTGGCGTTTCCCTGCTCCTCATAGCCAGAAAGGAGGCATAGGCATGAGACGGATCCTGGACGCTCTGCGTTGACGAAATGCCCATTCGTTCGTAACCTTCCTCTCACGTGGGCGATGAGCTCCCGCCTACGTTCGTAAGAACTTCGGCGGGCAGGCAGCTTCCAGCTTCGCCCCATCGTTCCTTCTACTACCGTTCTTTCATCTCTGTTTCCGTGGGCGATTAGCTCAGCTGGTTAGAGCGCGACACTGATAATGTCGAGGTCGGCTGTTCAAGTCAGCCATCGCCCACCATTACCGACAACATTCTTTGTTCTATCGAGCAAAATGGAAAATTCGGGCTTTGCAGTGTATTCGACAAGGTTTCCGTCTTTCATGACGAGTTCAGAAAAAATGAGCTTCGTAAGTTTGTGCCTTTCGTCATCTGTTGCCATTCTGTAGAGAGATGATGCTTCCTTCATGAGTTCAGAAAACGCGAGAACGTAGGGCTTGTACCATAGCTCTTGTCCATCAATTGCCGTCAAATCGCTGGAACTCGTAGTGACTTCAAATGATTTTATGAGAATCTTGGTGCCATTTGCGAAGTTAATGTTAATACTTGGCTTGAATGTTCCATCAGGAAAACCGCTGATAATGCCTTTCTTTTTGGCTGCACAGATATAGGGCGCATACCACTCATTTTTCGAAACGTCGGGAAACGGATTTTCTTCACATGGGGGTGGAGCTGCACGATCACCACTTCCCAAAAGCACAAGCTTTGTAAATTCAGCGCGATTGATTGGCCGTTCTGGGTGAAAAAGACGTTTTTCCCCTGCGGGCAATATTTCTTGAAGTTCGCCTTCCGCAATTCCCTCGTCGTACATCCACTGAATTGCAGGGTAAAACAGATCGCATCCGTGAACGTCGTTATGCTTCCAATCCCAACCGACTGCATTGCAACCTGTTGTTGCTAGTACAGAGGGTGCGAAGAGGAATGCCCCGAACAAACTTATGGACACCACTAGACCTCTGAAAATCTGCGTTCTACTCACGAGTGACACTGTACCAGTCATAGACACAAGCTCCTAGCAGGACTCATTACGGTTGTAATTATTTCCAATAACCCGCTCCACTCAACCAATAGTGAGTGCCGTGGTGGGGTACTGCCTTAGGAGCTGAAATATCGTCCGGAGTTCGGAAAACAGCCAGTTTGGGGAGCCAGAAACTTGACAATATTTAAAATATAATCAAAATATAATTATGAATGTGGGAAGATTCATCAGGAATTTGGTTGGAATGGCCGAGCAAGAAATTGCCATCGAGCCTCCGCCGTATGCCAATGAAGAGCAGCAGATTCGGTTGTATACGAGTGAGAGCCTTTCACAGTGCTATCGCTTGCTCATGTCACATGTCGCGGGAGACCCACAGAGCATTCTTTATCCATGTTGTGGAACAGACGTTACTCCCAGCTCCGTATTTCCTGAGGCAAAAGTCACATATGTCGATGTAGACCAGAATGCAATAGGTGCACTAAAAAGTGAAGGGTATCAGGCGTTTTGTGCCAGAGTTCCTTCAGGAAGGTCTGAAAAAGATTCATTGAGTCAGCATGAAGCACCATTGTTCACTCCTGAAACCAACCCAGATCTTCTCATTCTCCTCAATCCGCAGATATCACCTAATGATGTAATTTCCTGGGTTCGAGACCGCGGATACGTCATATGCAATAATTACCACGGCACAGCAGATGAGATGAGTGTTCAAGGTGCATTCTCGCCTATCGCGAGGTTTGATATTAGTAATGATAGTATCGATGATGGTTCTCTGGCGGGATATTTTACGTTGCTCTCAACTGATGAAGAGTATCGTGCGAGAGACCCTGAAGCATACAGAGAGATTCAACGTTTCGTTTATGGACGATTCCGGACTCTATTCCCCAAAATTTTTAATCTAGGCAATGCTATTCCTCAATATCTTGCGAGAGCAAAAGGGTGTCATGAAATGTTTGGTTCGATATTCATTGAAGGTAGAACATTGCCAAAGCCCATGAGAGTGAAACCTTCTAACGTGGATGATCTCTTTCTTTTTCAGAAGAAAGCGACTACAGCACAGTCATAGAAGTTTGCTTCAACCAACTTGATTTTGAGGTACTTTGGCGCTCATGAGCACCTTGTAAATTCGCATCAGTTCTAGAAACAGCCAGAATGGGGAGCCAATCTGGAAGAAGTTAGAACCCCGCAATGTCGCAAAATACAACTACTGCGACGCAATGAGGTTTACTCCCGTAACGTGGCGATCAATCTTTGCTCGTCTAAGAAGAGGTCGAGCGCGTCGTTCACATTTGGCACGATGACGTCTGCCGTAAGAAGCGTCTTCGCATGTGCCCCCTCTCCTTGGAGTGCGACAATGCCAAGTCGCACACGCTTGATGAGCTCCAGATCGATCAAACCGTTGCCCACGGCAGCACAAAATTCAGGATGCAACTTTTCTGCTTCTTTGACTTTATCCTGTCCCGTCGTTGTCTTCGTGAAATCGATGCCCAGTTCCTTGGCAAGTTGTGCAGCATCGCCGCGTGTATCTCCCGAGAAAAGAACAAGTTTACACTTCTTGCGGAGCTCCTCGATTCTGCCAGCGACACCTGGTACCAGTTTCCCACCGACTCGCAGCGTTCCGTTGAGATCCAGAATGATCGTCTCTATTTCCAGGGGGCCGTTGCCGGGGATATCAATTTTCATAAAATGGGAAAGAGGCACTATATTTCGACATTGCAATGTGGTCAACTTCATTTATAGTCTTACTTCTCATGAAAGCACTCGAGAAATTCGGCGTCCATACCGGTGAAGATCTGCAGCATCAGCAGATAGCCTCAGTAGAAGCTTTTCCCTTTGAAGCCCACACTCAAAGAGCTGAAGTTTTTTTGGCACAGATAAGCGCTACCGTTCTGGCGAACGTGCAGGAGATATTTGCTTCTACGAAAGGCAAATGGAACCCCGGCGGGTTTATGGTCTTTCCTCTTGGCTTATTGGAGGATGGCTCTTCCTTGAGATTCCATGTCTGGCCACAGGGGATGGAGAGGAAAACAGACCAGGGACCCAATCCGCATAATCATGCGCTGCACCTCTCATCACGGATCGTCATTGGTCAATATTCGGATGTTATCCTTGATGTGAAGCCAATCACGGATGAATCGGAATCGAAGACAGAAGCTCTTAAAAGAAGTGATGTGTACGGCTTGTATTCGACGCATAGAACTCCTGGCGGGAAGGATATTTTGAGAACGGACGGTACTCTGGTTCAGGCCATTCCTCGTTTACCGAGGGAGTTACGCGAGGGACAAACCCATCACATTGAAGTTGGTGAATACCATCTCTCCACGATTCCCAAAGAGCTTCTTGCCGCAACTCTTGTTTTGGATACCCCTTCTTTCCGCGAATCCTCTGATCTGCTTCTAAAGTCTCTGGAGCCTGAAATTCTTCGGGTACGAAGGAATTTGGAAGAAACGCAGATTCGCACAGCCATGGATCAAGTGGCTGAACACCTAAAGCAGGGAAATGCCTGAATCCTAGCGGAGTTTCCCATTTGACTTATTAGACATAAATAAATATATTTGCAACTTATGTCAAATGCAGAGTCTACTCTCAGGAGAGCCGAGAGTCCCTCAGAGACTCTGCTTCATCAAACGGAAACTCTTGAAAACATCTCTGAATCGGTGTTGTCCTTTGACAGGATCGATGCGCCGAATGCTTCGGATATCGGAGGAAAGGCTGCACATCTTGTTATGCTCAAAAAGGCAGGGCTGCCCGTTCCATCGGGCTACTGTGTTCCCATCAGCGCACATCAGCAGTTTCTCGAACACGGAAAAATCCCCGAGAGGTTGATAGAAGACATTACCGAAGCGAAGAGGGTGCTTGGAGGCAAAATCGCGTTGCGGAGCTCTGCAACGTGTGAGGACGATTCCCAGTTGAGCATGGCGGGTGTCTTCGAATCTCTATACCTCTATGACGACCGGCAGATTGCGAGCGGGATTGAGCAAATTTTTCAGCAAGCGCGATCGCGGGACGTTGAAAGTTTCATGGCACTACATGGCAAGTCCGCTGGAGACGTGCAGATGGCTCTCGTGATACAGCGACTGATAGAACCAGAGTTATCGGGCGTCATCTACACCCGCGTCAATGGGGACAAGCTGCTCATCCAGTACATCGATGGCTTTGGCGCTCTCTTGGTCGATGGCACTACACGGGGAAGCGCCCTCATCGTCGATGCAAGCGGTAGAATCGTAGAGTCGACAGGATTTGAGATGCGTCCTTTCCCGCGAAAGGCAGTTGTTCAAGTGCAGCACTGCACGCGGGTGATCGAAATACTCTTCCCCGATGCGGCTCAAGATATTGAATTCACGTTCCGCGATGGCGTTGTCTCCATCGTGCAGGCGCGGCCACTCACAACCGATTTAGGAAAGGTCGAATTACGCGAAACTCCAGTTGAGTGTCTCGAAGCCCATACGAAAGAAAAAATCCGCAGGCTCATGGCAAGAGAGAAAGCGGAGCTCGGAACCAAAACCGCCGTGTTCAGTGATGCAAACTATAGCGAACTCCTCCCGAAACCCACGGAGATGGATGTTGGGTTGCATATGTATGTGTGGGGAGGAAGTAATGGCATCCCCGGCGCAAAGCAGATAGGACACTCAAAGATGGGATACCAGGTGGGGCCAGGGGCGGTTCCGATCATCAGCTATCTCGGCGGCAGGCCGTATTCCAGCATCGCCCGCTATGCGGCTATCTACCATGCGGGGTTTCCTGAAACGAAGGAAGAATATTTCAGCACACTTGTGAACGAGTATTTGGAGGCGATCCAAACCAATCCCGAAAAAGGAGCGTACCCACAGATGGGGCTGTTTCTCCAAGATCCGACCTTGGAGGACTTGCAGGCAAGATTCGGCGATAGAGCTGAGGAGTACTTCCGTGTGTATCAGGAGTTCACGGTCAGGATGCGGGGTTTCGCTCGGGACTTCATCACCGAATTCAGAGAGAAGCGACTCTTCTCCAATGCCGCCTTTGCCGAAACCATGGGGCAAGCAGACTTAGAAGGCATGAGCTGCCAGCAGCTGCTAGGCCATGCCACGGCGATCTTGGAACACATTCGGACGGAATCGAATGTGGATTTTGTGAAAGCTGCGCGACTGGGCTTCTATTATTCTCAGAGATTACAGGGACTGCTTGTGCAAAAATTGGGGCATGGCCGCGAGCAGGCGAAAAAGATTTTTTCAAAATTGAATCAGGGTCTCGATGGTAGCGCGATTACGGATGCAAACGTCGCTATCGCCGAAGCTGCATCGGATGAAGAAGCGATGAAAATTGCTCCGTTCCTGATAGGACATTTCAGCACCGGCGAGATGCTGGAGATACGGCATAAGCGCCTGAGAGACGACCCCGAGGCGCTCAGGACGTATGTCACAGGCATCCGCCAAACGGGAAACTACAAGCAGCAATTTGAGACGCAGAAGGCGGCTCGCTTGGAAGCGGAGGGATCGCTGCTCACCGGTCTTCCCGAGGATGACAGAATCGAATTACGGGAAGTCATTCGCGCATCCCAAACGTACATGGCACTCCGAGAGACAGTGAAATATCTCTTTACCAAAGAGTACTTGTTGCTGAGAGACGCGCTGGAGGTTCTCGGACAGAAAACAAACCTCGAGAATGGAGACATTTATTTCCTCTATCCCCGAGAGCTGGCCTCTTTGGTGGCAGATCCTTCTTCGATGCTTCACCTCATACGAGCACGCAGACAATCGTTCAAAAACTACGAGGAGTTGGCTATGCCGAGCGTCATTAGAGAGTCTGATGTGGATGGAATCAGCCTCGCTTCGGATAGCGATGTTGATTTTACAGAGGCTGCGGGGAAATTCCTTGCTGAGGGTCCACTCGTGGAGGGTACGATAGTCAATCTCGATGAATGTGAAAACCTGGATCAGGCGGCAGCGTTGATGCGACAGTATCAAGCTCTAAATGTTTCTGTCGTATTGGTCGCCACGCAGATGAATCTGAGCCATGATCCATTCATTGCCCAGTCTGCGGGTCTGGTGATTGAGAATGCGGGTATCGTCGCGCATGGTGCACAGAGAGCGAGGGAGTTAGGAAAGGGGGCCATCGGAGGGATTAAATCGAAACAACTGAAAACTGGCATGCGCGTGTTTTTTGATCCCTTGAAGCAAATCATCCGAAAGCTTTCATGATCTCCTCTCTTTTTCGCTATGTGCGGCATTAATGGCATCGTCGACTTCAATGGCAGAGACAGTGAGGATCTTCCTCTAAAGATCACCACCATGCAACAGGCAATTAAGCATCGTGGTCCCGACGACTCAGAGGTTGTTGCCTTCGAGAAGGCGGCTTTTGGCATGAACCGTCTGGCAATTGTTGCTCCTGATGTTCGCTCAACCGTGCAATCCACGAGAGACTATATACGTTTCGCTGTTTTTAATGGAGAGATCGTAAATCACATTGATCTACGAAGGGGTTTGAAAAATGCACCCGGTGTTGATTTGGGTGATAGCGCTGTGATTCTTCCACTCTATGAAGAACTTGGAGAAAAGTACGTTGAGATGCTGGCAGGCATGTTCGCTATCGCCATTTACAACCGACTGAATAACACGCTGCAATTGTGGCGTGATCCTTTGGGAATCAAGCCTCTCTATTACTCTCACTCAAACGGCCGCGTCGTTTTCTCCTCGGAAGCGAAGGCCGTGTATGCGGTCTCAGACCAAACCCAAGAGGTGGATTTTCCTTCAATCGATGACTGTCTAAAGTACCGTTTCCATCCTGGCAGAGCGACAGTGTTTCCGAGTATTCAGCGCGTATTACCCGGCGAAACAATTACCTTCCGAGATGACAAAGAAGCACCTCGACAATATTGGGCGCTCCGTCCGAATGACAAAGCGTCTGTATCGAAAGAGACAGAGAGAGGAGCCGATGAATTCCGGCGTCTCCTTGTGCGTGTCGTCCAAGAAAACACTCAAGCAGATGTGAAGGGTGGATTCTTCGTGTCTGGAGGACTGGATTCATCGCTCATTACTGCAATGGGTTTGCAGACAGACTCATCGTATCGACAGCCGCTTTCCCTGCGCTTCACGCCGAATGCCGTGGAAGATGAGCCGTATGCAGAGATGCTGGAGAAACACCTTGGCACTCGTTTTGAGTGGGTGGACGTTTCAGATGACACGGCAAGAAAGACGCTCGAGGAAGCTACACCATTCATGGATGAACCGTTGGAGAACCCGATTCACATTGGTACTTATCTCTTGGCAAAGCGGGCACAGGAAATGAATATCAAATCCGTCCTAACGGGGGATGGAGCGGATGAATTCTTCATTGGATACAGCAGGCATAAGCCTTGGTTTGAGGAAGGGGCAAATCCGACAGTGGAATATCCACCTCGACTGTGGACATTATCGCCCCAAGAGGCTGACAGGTTGTATACCGATGAAGCAAAGTCTCAGATAAGGCCAATGGTTGGCTACTCCGGCGAGCCCATCGAACCGTTTCTGAATGTAGATCAAGCACTCCAATTCGAGCGATTCGACCGCCTAACTGAGTATCACTGCAACAGGCTTGATCGAATGACGATGGCGCGTGGCGTGGAGGCGAGGGTGCCATTTCTTGATCGCCGTATCGTCGACTTTGCGTTGGGGATTCCTCATGAAGGTATCGTGGGGACTTCGGGCAAGCAGTTCCTGCAGGCTGTCGCAAAACCATTCCTGCCCTCAGAGATTCTGTATCGCTCAAAAGTCCATTTTCCAAGTCTCGCCGACCAATGGACTTCGGGCGAAGGTGCGGTCTGGGCTTCTGAAATTTTACTGGATTCTAATGCGCAGACACGTCGGTGGCTCAAATCTGATGCACTGGAGCAGTATATTCAGGAACATGATAGCAAAAAGTGGGGTCATGGAAGAGTGATCTGGGCGCTTGTCACACTCGAACTCTGGCTCCAGAGCTTATCCTCACGCAGAGGCGGCAAGCAGTGATTCAGCTTCGGGAACTCCCAAGCGCACAAGCTCTTTTACCAAAAATTCCATATCGTTCTTTTTGTGATCATGGAAAATGGTATTCCATCCCAATTTTTTCGGCGCGATAAGATTGTCCTCGCTGTTATCGATGAACACGCATTCTTCCGCCTTGCATCCTGCGAGCTCAAGGGCGCGTATGAACGTCTCCTCACCATCTTTTCGTATGCCAGTCTCACCCGACACGACAATGATCTCGAATAGATCAGAGAGTTTCATTTCTTCTTTCAATGCATCGAGTCGTTCCTTGCTGTTATCAGTGAGAATCCCCAGTTTATAGTGATCTTTCAGATTCTCTGCTAGTTCCATCATCTCTAGATTCATTGGAGTATTCCTGAAAGCCTCATCCAGAATCTTCATATCAAGATCCTTCCCTACACATGCGCAAAAGTCTTTCCAAATAGCGGCATGGGTTGTTTGCCCCAAGAGCATCTTGGGGTGATTCACTCTGTAGCATTGAAGAATATGATCGAAAGTCACGCCGGAGATACCCTTCTGGATGTTCGTGCAAGTCGTAAATGAGCCTGATCCATCGAGGGTGAGCACTCCATCGAAGTCGAAGAAGATAGTTTTGATCATAGGTAGTGAGTAGGCATGGACTGTCAAAATATCACGAACTCTAAACAAAAAAAAGAACGCTGATTTCTGAGGAGAACAGGCAAATTGAGGCTCTGGACTTTGTTTCGATAATTATGTATATTGCTAATCTAATTTTTCAGCCTGTCTATGAATAACTTAAAGGGAAAGGATCTTACCAGCATCGAAGGCCTGGATGCCGCTGATGCAAGAGCCATCTTCGACACAGCAAAGCTGATGGAGCCTTTTGCCTTCCGACAGAAACTCACCCGTGTCTTGGAGGGTGCGGTTTTGGCAAACCTATTCTTCGAGCCGAGCACGAGGACACGCATCAGTTTCGGCACTGCCTTCAATCGGCTCGGTGGAGAAGTGCGGGATACAAGCGGCACCGAAACGACCTCCATCACAAAAGGGGAAAGCCTCTATGACACAGCGAGGGTCGTGGGTGGATATGCTGATGTCATCACGGTGCGACATCCAAAAACTGGAGCCGCCAAGGAAGTTGCCGATGCAGTGGATGTTCCAGTCATCAACGGCGGAGATGGAGTCGGCGAACATCCCACGCAAGCCCTGCTAGATGTCTACACAATCGAAGCACGCCTCGGAAAGCCCAATGGCAAGACGATCGCGATTGTTGGAGACCTGAAATTTGCAAGAGTCATTCATTCCTTCGCGCGCCTCTTATCGAAGATGTACCAAGGCATCAATTTCAAGTTTATTGCGCCAAATGGTCTGCAGATGCCAGAGAACGTACGAGAGAGCATTCGAACTTCTGGAAGTCAGCACACCATGACTGATCACGATTCTATCAACGCTATCTCGGATGCCGATGTCATCTACATCACACGCACCCAAGAAGAACGCTTTGCCGATCCCGCGGAGTATGAGAGATATAAGGGGAAGCTGAGGATAGACAAAAAAACTTTGGATACCCTCGGGAAGCCGGGCGTGATGCTTCTGCACCCCATGCCGAGAGATAGCAGGGAAGGGTCTAACGAATTGGATCACGATTTGGATGGAGATCCGCGACTCGCAATGTTTAATCAAACTGATAATGGCATCCCTGTGCGCATGGCGATCTTTGCTCTCGTTCTGGATGTTGCTGATCAGATTGAAAAAACTGCTCGTCCAGTGAACTGGCATGTGCCGAAAAAGCCTTAACAGTACCTATTGTGCAGTGCATCTACTGAATAATTTTCGTAGCGTCCACCTGTAATCCTTAATTGTTCTAACGCACTCAAGTACGGAGTTGTTGATTGGGCTGACCAGTTCTAAGCTCCCGTAGAGCGGGGAACCACTACACCGCCTTTAATCTCTGCAGACTCCTGAGTACGTCACAGTTCTTCAGCATCTCGTACACTTCTCTGAGTTCAGAAAGCAGACTCCATCGCCCACCACTCCACAAGAAATGGTACGATGGACATGTGCCTCTCCGTGAGAAGATCATTTCACTGGGTATTCTGGCCTACCTCTTCCTTACCCTGTGCGCTTTCTCGTACACATTCTCTCGACGATCCCCACTTCCCGCTCAGTACGTACGGTACTTCTACGGCATGATGGCCCCCTACCAGGGGTATACCGTGACCAACTTCGCACTCATCGCGGAGGGCCAGACGTCCGCAGGCACTATCGAGCGCATCGATCGCCATTTCCCCTTGCAAGGCAAAGCATCGTGATACACTAGGAGGAAATTCCCCCCCACTCTCATGACGTCGCTCGTCAAAATCGTCACGAAGATCCTCGGTATCGTCCTGCTCCTTGCAGGCATCGCCGGATTCTTCGTCAATGGCACCCTGCTCGTATTTGAGGTCGATGCCGTGCATAACATCGTCCACATTATCTCCGGGCTCATAGCTCTCGTCGCTGCCAGAACCTACAGCTACGCACGTCTCTTCCTGATCGTCTTTGGCATCGTCTATGCGGTTGTCGCTATCCTCGGATTCATGTCCGGAGAAGTCCTCGGACTCTTCTCGGTCAATATGGAGGATAACTACCTGCACGTCGCCATCGCGGCACTCTGTCTCGTGACGGGATTTGGAAGCAGGCCCTCGGCCTAGTCTACCGCCGGGCCCACCGCGTGAAGTCGCTCCACGGCATAGGAAGCGGGTAGGTTGTCGACCCCTCGTCAATCTCCCCTGCTTCCATGCGTCGCAGATCCAGGGTAAACCCGAGGATGCGATCCTGGTGCGTACCACCGAAGACTGCACGGGTAACGCGCACGATCTCGGGGGCTACAGGCGTCACTTCTGTCTCGAGGAACGGGAGTGCACCAGAAAGCTCAAGCTCTCGGCGCGCCCGAAGCACAAGTGCCGTCGCATCGTAGCGCTCGGAGGATGATGCGGAAGACGCATGCGCTGAGGAGATCGGTGCAGGGGTGTCTACTACGGCGTCTACGAGGTCCAGTGCCCTGAGGAGAGCCGCTCCATCGGCAACGCTTTGGTCCTGAGCTCCGGGAAGGGAAAGGAGAGCATGCGCGAGGAAGCGGGCGCGCTCAGGGTACCCCTGGCGATCGCGCTTCATCACGAGATCATGTAGCGCCCGAAGTGCAGCCGCTCCGAACTCTGCGGGGCGATGCGACGTTTCCACCCAGGCACGAAGATCGCGCTCCCAGCGCGAGCGTGCCAAGCCTCCGAGAGCATCCACCTCGGCATCGGCAAAGGGGAATGCGACGATGCGCGCTACCCTGCGAGCACCGCCAATGCCTGCATCGTCGAGTGACCACGCTGCATCGCTCGTTGCAGGGAGCAGTGAAAGGAGTGTCAGCGTATCGGGATCGCCTGTAAACGGAGCGAGTAGCAGTTGGGCAACACGGGGACGGTGCACGGCGAGAGACACGAGCACCGACTGTGCACGAGGACTGAGGGCCCCGAGGGCAAGAATGGCACGCTCGACATCCTGAATGCTTCCTCCCTCTGCGGCTTCCCGTACCGCTCCAAGCAGCACTTCCTCATGCAGCGCCTCCCTGCGGCTTTGTGCCCCGGGGAGGATGGAAAGTGCATCGCCAAGGAAGACGAAATCCCTCTGGAGCGGCGGTGCATCATCTCCCCAGGGAAGACGAGCGAGGAGATCACGCTGCTCCCGAGCGAAGCGATCGGCAATCGTATGCACCTTCCGGAGCGCCCACCACGTCACCGGATCTTCCGCCATGAGCTCTTTCGCATCTCCTGACCACTGCATCCCCGCGGGAACAGCCACAAAGGACCCTCCGACTTCTACGAGGACGGGGGCCGTGATCCCCGCAACGGTCAGCGATCCTTCGTCATGACGCACATATGCAGCTCCTGCAACAACGGTAACGCGGGCACGACCGCATACAACAGAGACCGGAGCGGCGGAGTGAATGAGGAGCGCTCCATGCTCGAGGCGCACAGCGTCACCAGATAGGCTCCAAGCCGTCTCGGGATCCGGAAGGACACTCCCCCCTCCGACGAGGCGAGAGGCACCACCATCGACCACCTGGGCCCCATACGGAAGTCCGCGCATATCCGCCATGCTCGCCGCAAGGAGCAGCGCGACAACGGGCAGGATGACCCAATGGCGGTGAGCCGGGAAAGGCATGGGGGTTTCCTCACATTATAGCAGAAAACGGGCATTTCGTGAATGCTCCCCTCCTCCAATAAGCAGCGTGCCGTAGCGGAGAACTGGGACTCTGCGCTACCCTCGGCGTATGCGGATACTTGGCATCGACCCGGGACTCACCACCACGGGCATCGGGATCATCGAGGCATTCCCCCAATCGATGCGTGCGGTGGATTGGTGCACCATCACCACGTCACCGACCACCCCACTTCCGGAGAGACTTGCGGAGATTGCGAGGGACGCCGAAGGGATCATGGCGAAGTACGCGCCGGATCTCGCGGTCGTAGAGCAGGTCTTCTTCGCCAAAAATGCGCGTACCGCAATCGGCGTCGCGCATGCGAGGGGGGTGCTCATGATGCTCGCAAGCTCGCGCGGAATGCCGGTTCTCGAAGTGACCCCCATGCAACTCAAGTCCGCAATCGCCGGAGACGGCGCCGCAGACAAGCAGCAGCTGAGCAGCATGCTCCTACGATGGATCAATCTCACGGTCATCCCGACGCCCGCAGACGCAGCCGATGCCCTAGCACTCGCGGTGTATGGAGCTTTGCATGGAAAAGAGCTCGCGAGGATTGGGAGTGGGAAATAGGAATAGGAATAGGAGTAGGAGTAGGAATGGGAGTAGGAATGGGAGGAAGCGGCTTCTTGCTATGCGCCCCCCGCACGTTTGCCTGTGATCTTCCCTGGGGACACCGCTCCATGAGCGACATCCCACAGGACTGCATCAGTGGGCATCCTCTCGGGAGCATGCGTCGTGGTGATGATGACCTGGTGATCGGCAAAGGACGAGAGCAGTGCTTCCTGATGCGAAGTGTCAAGCTCGGAGAGGACATCATCGAGAAGAATCACCGGGCGTTCTCGTCGCTGCAGCTCCGTGTAGCCGCCAAGGAGCAGCAACAGTGCAATCACTGCGGAGCGCTGCTGACCGCGGGAGGCGAAGGACGGAAGGATGCGGCCATGCGCGAGGATCGTCCAATCGTCGCGATGGGGCCCCACACCCGTCGACTGCAGCAGGAGATCGCGTTCTTCGCCGTCTGCGAGGGCTGCGAGGAGTTCGCTCTCTATGCCGCTTTGGGTACGTTCTGTCCCCGTGCGTTCACAGAGAAACCGGGCATCGTCCCAGCACTCCCCAAGCAACCGCAGCTCAGAAGGAAGCGTGCACTGCAGGATCTCGAGAAGCTCCAATCTCCTGAGCGTAATGGCCGCCCCCTCTTGGGCAAGCACGGCATTCCACGTCGCAAGATCCTCGCGTCTGCCCGTACCCCGCACGATATGCTTGAGCAGTGCCCCGCGCTGCTTGAGAGCCTTGCCGTAGACTTCCTCAGATCTGCGAAACTCCGGGGAAATCTGCCCAAGGGTGCGGTCGAGGACACTGCGACGGCGGGCAGGCGGGCCCGTGAAGAGCGAAAGATCCTGAGGGAGGAAGACGACGGTGGGCAGCGTCCCGACGAATTCCCCTCGTGCCACGCGTACATCACGCAGGAAATACGCTTTGCGCTTACGCGGAGCCTGCTCGCAAGCGACTTCAAAAGACATCCGCTCTCCTTCGTCCCGCACCCCCTCGGCGGTGACACGGTAAAAGGATTCCCCCCACCGTACCATCTCTGGGTCACTGCGCCCCAAAACGGAGTCGCCTTCCGAAAGCAGAGAGATTGCTTCGACGATATTGGTCTTTCCCGCACCATTCGGTCCTACAAAGACGTGGATAGCACTGCCGGAGAGATCCATCTCCTGCAATGGATAGGAGCGGAACCGCTCGATGTGCAGACGCGCGATGCGCATGCACCCATGTTCGATGCTCAGCAGCTCCTTGGCAATTGCTTCTGTGCCTCTTTGAGAACATCACGAACCGTCCGCAGATACGCTCGACGCTTGATGTAGCGTCCGATGTCCTCAGGGAGCACCCAGACGTGATCTTCGATTTCCTTGCCATCAACGCGCACACTCGCATCTGCCTCAGCAAGGGCAATGACAAAGCCTATGCATTGGCCACAGATATGATCCGGACGAAACCGCCTGTACGAATCGGGAAAGTCATACTGGTAGCAGTGCTCGCTGACGCTCAAAATGGATGCACCGATACCAGCTTCTTCGAAAAGCTCACGGAGTGCGGCGTGGGCAAGGGTCTCCCCCTCCTCCACCCCTCCCTGCGGCAACTGCCAGGCATCACGCTTGCGCGGCTTTCGAAGAAGCAGGATCTCCCACGCTGCACCCTTCGGTCGCAGAAGCAGGATCGACGCACAGCGGCGGTAGCAATCGGGCACGGCGAAAGTGTAAGCGTACAGGGAAGCAGACGCCAATGGCTCTTACGCCGAATGCCTCTCCTCCTTGAGCTTGAGCTTCACGCGCTTGCGGCAAACGGGGCAGAACTTTGTCAGACCCTCCGCATGCTCCTTCCAGGCCTTGCCGCGCTTGTCTTGCTTGTGAAAACGAAAAGTACCGATGCGATAGCCGGTCTCTGAGCAGAACGCCGCAAAAACAGTACGCTTACCACGGGGCATGAGTGGTAGCTTAAGGAAAAATGGAATGGGCGCAAGGGAAAGAACAGGCAAAAATGAAGAATAGAGAATGAAAAGTGAAGAATTACTGAAGGTATGAATCCCTGATTACTTGCATAATTCTTCATTCATCATTCTTCATTTCAAATTTCTTGATCATTAACTCTGTAAAAACGTAAATACACCATTTGCGGCTACCGCCCCCTCCCCCGCCGCCGTCGTGAACTGGGCGAAGTGATTGCTAGCGTTCGTATTGTCTCCCGCCGCAAATATGCCGGGCACAGAGGTCTGCTGATCGGGAGTGACGGCGATGAACCCCTTGTCGTCGAGCGTAGCCCCGAGCTTCGTAGCAAGATCCACGGAAGGAATGGAGCCGACTTCGATGAAGACTCCGTCAACGGGAATCGTATCCGCGCCTTCGAAAGGTTTATCGAGCTTCACACCTTTCACTTTTGTATCCCCGAAGATTTCCAGAACATTTCGCTCCAGGACAAATTTCACGTTCGGCCGCGCCATCACGCGCTCGACCCAGTAGGGCTCCGCCCGAAACTCCTTACGTCGGTGAATCAAGTACACGGTCTTGGCGACTTGTGCGGCGATAGCAGCACCCTCGACAGCGGAGTCCCCTCCTCCGATCACCGCCACATCTTTGCCACGGTAGAAAAACGCGTCACAGGTCGCGCAGTACGTCACGCCTCTGCCGGAGAATTCCTTCTCTCCCTTGGTACCAAGCGTGCGCTTTGCCGAACCTGTTGCGAGAATCACCGTCTTCCCTTCGACAACTTCTCCACCCTGCAGTGTCATACGGAATCCTGAGGATACCTTCTCCAGTTTCTCCACCCTCGCAATCTTGTGCGTCACTTCGGCAAACGATGTCGCATGCTTCTTGAACTTCTCCATGAGATCCGGCCCCCGGATATCTATCTCCCCGGGCCAGTTCCCGACTTCCGCTGCTGTGAGTCCCATCCCCCCATCTTCGGCGCCGACAATGAACGTCTTCAGTTTGTAACGAGCGGTGTAGATGGCAGCTGTGTAACCAGCGCAGCCCAAGCCGATAATCAGAACGTCAAACATGGCTTTAGCTTAAACGCTTCAATGGAAAATTGAAAATTGAGAAATGCTGAACCTCTTACGCCTAGCACGCCATGATCCCACAGAGCTCACACACCCCATCGAGTACCTGATTCTGCGCTTGCAGGGAGGTACGAGCCGTAGCCTGAGAACTCTTCGCATCGATCGCAACGCCGCGCCAGACCTGGAGATGCTCTTCCTCTTTACGGTGCTCGTCGAAGTAGATCTGCGCATCTTCAGAAGCGAGGTTGTACCACATGCAGAGTCCCTCCTTCTTGGTCTGCGCGATCTTCGGTAGCTCCGCCTCGAGGGTGTACATGGTCACGACACCATCCTCGAAAGAGCCATCCGCAAGCTGTTCGAGCTTCATGACTGCTGCAGTGACTGTTGGGCAAGGCTTGTGCGATGTGAGCTCCTGCTCTGTGATACCGAGACTGCTGGCAAACCGCTTCCAGAGCTCCACGTGCTCCTGCTCCTCGATCCGGTTCTTTTCGATCATCCCCGCCAGATCATGCCTCTTCTCATCAGCACGTACGCGGACACGCTCGACAATACCTGGAATCCGACTGACCAAGTGAAAGTACTCCTTTGCATAGACCTGGAGATCCTCCTTAGAGAGCTCGCCCTTGCTCCACTTCTGGTAGAAGGGGTGCTTGAGAAGGCTCATGTCAGCAATCAGGGGATCGAACGTGGCGGGAGAGGTCATGGGTGATAGAGGAAAGTACCCGCATCATAGCGAGCATCAGTGCAGCATTTCAAATATCCAGCCATACAACCGCTGTGCGCCCTCGACGAGCCTCGGCCCTGGGCGATTCAAGAGTGAATCATCGATAACCTTCACATTGCCCTGTTGAACTGCACGAAGTCGATCCCAGCCAGGGCGATGCAGCAGTAATTCCTTCGAAGCCAGTGCCCCTGCCCCGCACCAGCTGATGACGAGAAGATCCGGGTTCCACTCAGCGACCTGATCCAAGGTGACTTCGGGACTAAGCGCACCCGAAGCAACGGGGAACTGCTCCCCGCCAGCGATGCGTGCGATTTCGGGCACCCAATTGCCGGAGGCAAACGGCGGGGCATGCCATTCCTCGATGTAGAGACGTGCCAGCGGCACGTCTCTACCCGCGTACATCGCCTTGGCCTTCTTCTCTACCTCTCGAAATCCCTTCTGCATCGCTAGCACCAATGCCTTTGCCTGCACTTCGCGATCGACGATCGCTCCGATGGACATCATCCACGCGTAGATATCAGCAAGGCTCCGGGGGTCATCGTGCACGACAGAAAAATCTGCAGCACGAAGAGCCTCCGCAAGCTTCGTCTGGATGGATGTCCCGAGAAATACGACATCCGGAGCAAATGGCCTGATGTCTTCGGGATCGATCTTCACCATATCTCGCACATGCGGAATCGCTTTTACCTCCTCCGGAAAATTACTGAACTGATCCGTACACACGATCTGCTTGCCCACTCCCAAGGCAAAAAGGATCTCTGTTACTGCCGGAGAGAGGGAGGCGATACGCATGAAGATTGGTGCCATGGGAGGGACTTGAACCCTCAATCCCTTACGGGAACGCGATTTTGAGTCGCGCGCGTATACCATTCCGCCACCATGGCATAGCTGCATTCTACCCGTATTTTTCAACGGGTCAGCACAAAGTCGGATATGCTAGCTCCGGTGCAAACATATCAGTCCTTCAACTTCGATTCCTACATCCGATTCCTGCGCCAGTCGCTGCCGTCGTTGATCCACCGAGAGAATCAACTTCGGCTGTTCTTAGCGGTGACCCTGCTCAAACTGGCTTAAAAATTAGGATGCATTCAGCATGTGACAATTGACAAAACAAGATTAGATATTACCATAATCATATGGGCATTGAAGAATCCGTAAGCCACCACCCTGAAGATGAAATGACAAGACGAAAAAAGGCCTTGGATCAGCTTTTAAAATTGAAGGCATACTTACAGTCACCCAGTTCAGACATTGATGAATTTTCTTCCAGATCAATTGCTTATCTATGTTGGTTTACCAAGATAGCAGTATTTACTGCATCTGATCTGGAAAAAGGATTCCAAGATTGTTTACAACAGTATATTGATGCTGGCGGAAAAAACTCAATCAGTTAGTAGAAACCATCGGTATGATGACCTCCGTGGACACCTACTCCTCCTTCAACTTCGATTCCTACGCCTTCTTCCCGGAAGAAGGCCTTATCGAGCTTCGCTACAGCCTGGATGATTCTTTG
>Ga0194121_10002317_pt1 | contig 30404 bp, 30 predicted proteins | sample TA2MahCa50mmetaG_FD_148609 | JGI IMG/M metagenome (GOLD analysis project Ga0194121, IMG submission 148609) | Freshwater microbial communities from Lake Tanganyika, Tanzania - TA2015020 Mahale Deep Cast 50m | ecosystem: Environmental > Aquatic > Freshwater > Lake | place: Tanzania: Lake...
AAGTGCAGATGGAGATGCTCCAGACCATGGCCGCCCAACCCGAGGCTTCTACCGACGCCTTCGCCCTGGCCGGCAATGCCTCGACCATCGGCGGGGAGTTGCGGGCCGGCTCGGCCGAGGTGGGCAGCGGCGCCAAGTTTGACGCCCTGGCCGGTTCCAAAGCCTCGGAGTTGAACTTCGAGCAGGTAAAGATGGTGGAGCTGACCGAGAGCGCCATGCCCCAGCAGGAGGCCCTCAGCCTCAAGCAGGAGTTGCTCAACGTCGGCGACCTCGACATCGGCCGCTACCAGGCCATCATCATCCAGGACCCGGAGAACAAGAAGAACATCAAAGGCTTCTTCAACATGACGGTCATCGACTACGATCTGGCGGACAAGAACAGCGATCGTTTTCCGACTGCGGTTGAAGAGTTGATGCGCTACATGCGGGATCACACCAAGATCAACGCCAAGATCGAAGGCACCACCATGCGCCTGAGTGATTCCAACATCATGAAGGCGCCCTTCCTTTATATGACTGGCAATCAGGCGGTGATCCAGCTCAGCGACACCGAAAAGAAAAATCTGGGCGACTACCTGAAAAACGGCGGGTTCCTCTTTTCCGAGGAAATCCGCCAGAGCGATGCCACCAACGGCCTGGACGGCAAGGACGCCGGCGTCGAGGGCACCCCCTTTGACCGCCAGTTCAAGGCCCTGCTAAAAGATCCGCTGGTGCTGGGCAGCGACGGCAGCAAGTGGCAGAAGATCCCCAAGCGCCACGCCCTCTACGCCAGTTTCTGGGATTTCGACGACGGCCCGCCCATGGGCGGCGCCCCGGGTGGCAACGTCTTCGACCTGGAGATGTTGGAACTGCGCGGCCGGGTGGCGGTGGTCTTCAGCGATCTCAACATCAGTTGGTACTGGGGCGACCCGCTGGCCGACGCCCGCGAGCGCGGTCTGCAATTTGGCGTAAACATGATCGTTTTCGCCCTTACCCAGCCGGGCGGTATCGCCAACGTGACCCAGTTCGCCCAGTAGCGCCCCAGGCCCCCGAGAACACGGAAGCCCGGCGATTTGCCGGGCTTCTTCTTTTATGGGGCAGCGGTCAGGGTACCGACTTGAGACTGGCCCAGCCGGAAGGGCTGATGGTGGTCGAGATGGCAGAGTCGGGCAGGACCGCGGCCAGCGAGAGCCGGCCCGGCGTGCCCATGACCTCCAGGCCCTCGTCCCAGCCGCTGTGGTCTTCGGCGGTGGCCCAACTGATCGGCAGGGTGCCGTCGGTGTCGAAGAGCCGGCGCACCATGGACTTTTTCTGCTGCGGGTCGCCGGCCAAGGGGGCGCCGCTACCGTCGTCGGCCGCATCGACCAGGCGCGCCCCGGCCTCCGGGTCGCCGTCGTACAGGCGCAGGTGCAGCTTGGTGTTGGGCAGCGAGACCGCCGGGTCCACCAGATCCGGCGGTCTCGCCAGAGCCGAACGCGCGTCGTCCGCGGGGTAGTTGGCGATCAGGTACACGGCCCCGGGCGCCAATTCGCCCTCGGCGAGGTGCAGCATGATCACCTCGCGGTCCTCCAGCTGCCTGGTGATGGTCCAGCCCGATAGTTCGACGGGGTCTTCGCTGCGGTTGCACAGTTCGATCCACTCGTCGGCGGTGGAGACGGGGCTGCCCATCCACATCAGTTCACTGAAGAGCACAAAAGATAGATTTAGCCTGCCTCCGAAGTTGCCCTCCTGTATCGCTCTATAAGATCAAGCACTTGCGCCTTTCTGAAGCTGTGGGAGTGGCCCTCGAAGTGTTCCACCATGCCCGGCCAGAAGCGCTTCAGGCGCATCAGCAGTTGGACCAGATCGGGCTGCGACGGTAGCTGCTGCAACTCCACCGCCGGTGGGATCTGCGGGCGCTCCGCCAGGGCCAGCACCGCGGTCCCTGCGGGTACGCCCTGGACTTGCAGGTGAAGGGTAGCCGACGGCCAGTCCAGATCAATCCTCTTCACGAACTCCCGAAGTAAGCCCTGACGCTCCACGGCCGGCGCCGAGGCCATCGCCTTGGGGACGTGCTGCGCGTACTTCCGCCAGGTCTCCAGGTCCACCTGCTCTGGTCGTGGTTGGGATAGCGGCAGATCCAGAAGCTCGTCTCTCCATTCGGCAATCTGGAGGTGCAGGGCATTGATCCGCGGCAGAGCGGCTTCTTCTGCCAGGCCGCGCTCCACGGCCTCAAGCAGACGGCCCGCGCTCTCCTCGGCGCGGGCGATGTTGGCCTCGAGGTTTTGCCGGCGGCGAACCTGGGGGTCTTCCTCCTGAGAGGTCAGGACGCGGTTGGCCTCCTCCACCGTCCGACGGAGCTGCTCGTCGTTCTGGAGGAACTCCCCCAGCCATGAGACGATCTTCGGTTCCAACACTCGGATGGGGACGATGGGCTGGGAGCAGCGGTCTACCCCGTCATTCTGGCGCTGGACGCAGATATAGCCGTGGTAGTTGGGCCGACCGTTGACCGGGTGCCCACAACGGCCGCAGCGGACCAGGCCGGAGAGGAGACGTCGGTTGGCGGCCTGGCGAGGGTGGACGTTTTCCTTGCGGCGTTCCAGGAGGAGGCGCTGAATCTTTTCCCAGGAGGCGCGGTCGATCAGCGCGGGGTGGGCGTCCTCGATGCGCACCACCGGCCGACCATCGCGGGGCCGCCAGACGAGCGTGCCGGTGTACTGCTCGTTGGTGAGGATCTGGTGCAGAGTGGACTTGCGCCAGTAGGGGGCCTTGGGCGCCTGGAAGCCCTCGCGTTCCAGTTGGCGGGAAAGCTCGCGCAGGGTCATACCCTGGAGGGCGAGCTCGCCCAGGCGCCGCACCGCCGGGGCCCATTGCTCGTCGACCACCAGCCGGCGGCGGAAGTGTTTTCCCTGGGGGATCTTCTCGACCTTGTACCCCAGGGGCCACTTTCCGGAGGCATAGGCCCCCTGGGCAGCGAGGTTTCCGAGGCCGCGGCGGACGTTTTGGGCGATGCGTCGGGACTCGTCCTCGGCCAGGTGGGAACGGTAAAACCGCTCGAAGCGGCGGGCCAGGAGCCGGTCATCGTCCTTGGGCTCTTCGTGGAGTTCCTCGGGGTTCTCGGTGATGGAGATTAGCCGGACGCCGGCGCGTTTGAGGCGGGCTTCGTAGAAGAAGGCGTCCTCGAAGTCGCGCGAGAAACGGTCAAACTTCCACACCAGGATCACGCTGAACTTCCGCGCTTCGGCGTCGCGGATCAGGTCCTGGAAGCCGGGGCGCTCATCGTTACGACCGGTGTAGCCATCGTCGGCGTACTCGTGCACCGCCTTGAGGCTGTGCCGACGCTCGAAGTCGTCGAGGGCAGTTCTCTGGCCTTCCAGGGGGATCTCGCGCTCAGCCTGGCGCTGGGAAGAAACCCGCAGGTAGCGGGCCGAAACCGGCGATTTGGCGGCTCTGGGACTCATGGGCGGCAAGGTACTGGCCGACCGGCGCCGTGTAAATCCGGTGGCTGGGGACAGTGCCACAGCCGCATGCTGAGTTCTTCGGGGCTCATCTTCTCCAGGTCCTCCGGGGTCAAGCCGGCGCTGAGGAGGCGCAGAACCATGCGGGTCCATGTGGAGATCCCGGCGGAAAGAGGCGCAGAGTGTTGGGAGGCCAGAGGGTCCAAGGCCGGTTGGGATAGCTTCAAGGCGGGTACGCTCATCGCTGTTACCTCGGAAATCCTGGTAGGTAGTTCGGTGAAATGCTCGCCCGGGCCGGCTGCTCTATGCACTTCGCAGGCACAGTGGCGGGGGCGATGATCATGTCGCGGGCGATCTCAATGCGCGGCTCCGGCTAGATCGGGGACGACCGCCCCTCCTTGATCGCCCTGGGGAGGTCTCTCGACCAGGGCCGCGCAATCGCCCTGGTCTGTGCCCGGGCGGCCTCCCGTTCGGCCCGAGAGGTCGCTGCCGGGCGGAATGGGAGGGCCTCCGGCACCCTCTTCCCCTTGCCTCCGCCAGTGCCAGCGGGACAGGTTCCAGTTCTACCTCACCCTCACTCTCAGTAAGGACCGTCACAACATCCCCGCTCCGCCGGCACCGGCGGTGCCCATAGGGTCCATGGCACCCGTTGGGGGTGTGGGATCTGAGGGCGCTTCGGATGCGGCAGCCGGCTCGGTGGCCGGCACGCATGGTGATCCACCTGGTGCGCGGCACGGCAAGCGTGGCAACTCGATTCATGCGGCCACTCCCTGCCGGTGGGCAATGCCCATGGCCTCGGCGATCTCGTCGGCTATCGGCATCACCCGGTCCAGCGGCAGCAGGCCCACCTTGGTCTGCGGCACCTGCTCTCCGTTGGGTCCGCACTCGTGCGCCGCGGGGTCTTCTTCCCAGCCCGCGTACCTCGCCTCCTGCAGCACCCGCATCAGCAGCAGGGCGTGAGCCTGCGCGCGGTAGTCCAGCTCATAGCGGCGCTCCAGGGCCGCGCGGATCTCGGCGGCCCGCTCAGTCTGGAGCCGGATCTGCCCGCACCAGAACCGCCCGCGCGCGGTGGCAGACTGGCGCTGGCCGAGCAGTTCCAGGTAGGTGCTGTTGCCCTGCTGGTCGCGCCGGCGCTGGTCCTCCTCCAGCCGGCTTCGGATACGCTCGGCAGTGATCGCAGTCAGTTGGGCCTCCAAGTGGGCCACCGTGGGGGGCAGCGCTCCGACAGGCTCCCCGCGCCCGGTGATCACCCCGTCGTGTTTATGCCGGCGGATGGCCTCCATCAGGTCTTCGACCGCCACGTAGCCCAATTCGGAGCACAGATCGTTGGTCCGTTGTATCTCCCACAGGTGCGGCCAGCCGGCGCGCAGCGACTCGTGAACCGCGGATTTATCGTCGTGATCCAGCATCGGCTTTCTTCCTCTTCTGGCGTTGCCGCTCTTTCTCCTGGCGAATCCGGTCCTGTTCCTCGAACCACGCCACCCGCTCCTGGTGGGTCATGTCCTGCTCCCGCTTGGGGCTGGCCCGGCCGCGGCCGTTGAGCGCGGGGCGGTCGCCCTCCCAGCACAGCACTTTCTCGATGCCCTGCCGGTCCTCGGCGCTCTTGCGCTTGACCAGGTAGACCGGCCCCTGCTTCCAAGCCCAGGACATCTGGCGGGCACCCCTGGCGTCCTCGATCAGCTTGTCCACGGCCTCCTCGACCTGTTGCCGGCCCCAGAAGGGCGCCTCGTGGTGAAGGCGACGGAAAGCTTCGAGGTGGACCAACGGTGCCGTGGAGAAGGCCAGGGGCAGGCCGCCCTGAGTCCAGCGGGTCATCAGCGCCTCGGGAGAGTAGGCCGGGTCCGGGTTGGGATTCCGCTCGACCTCGACGTTGAAAACCGCCTGGACCCGATCCATCTCCTCGCCAGCTTCCCTCTCCCTCTGTCCGGTCTTTGCGGGGGGTAGGGGGGATATCGTAGTGGCTTTTTCTCTTGTTTCTACTACCAAAGCTTCTCGAAGAGAAGCGGAGATGTTCGCGTGCGCGTTAGGGGAGGGGGCAGCTGCAACCTGACCTGCAACCTGACATGCAATCTGACCTGCAATCTGACCTGCAACCTGACCTGCAACCTGAGGTGCAACCTGACCTGCAACCTGAGATTCGCGCAGAAACTCGACACCGATAGGCTGCCTCTTGTGGTTCCTCCGAAATCGAATGTGGCCCCGATCCTCAAGGCGCTCGTAGCTGTAGGAGACGGTCCTGGGGGCGCAACTTAGATTTTCACAGATCGCCTCTCGGTCGATCGTCAGGGCGCCGGTACTCTCGGTGTGCCGCCGCAGGGTCGCGTATACCATCCGGTCGGTCGTCGTCAATGCGGGGTCGTCCCAAACTGCCTCTGGAAACTCCATCACATCCTTTCCGTGTCGGCCTGTGGGGGCGCGCAGCATGGAGTCTGCGGCCCCGCGGCGCCAGGAACCCGGGCCGGGATCAGCGGCCCAGGGGGTGTGGTGCAAGCTCATGGTGTGCCGCCAAACAAGTCGCGATGCCAAACCGCCTGCTGAGCCGCAACCCGCTCCTGCGCTTCGGGGGGCTCAGGGCCTCGGCGATCTCGGCCACCTTGGTCGGCAGCTTCGACGGGTCGTTGCGGAACGCCCACTCCCGCATTTTGCGCCAGGCGGTCAGGATCCTGCGCAGCCTGGCCGCGTGCTCCGTGGGTATCCTGCCAGCACCTCGTCACACAGGCTGGTCTGGGCGGTGTGCATTGCTTGGGCCCTATGGTGGCCTTTGAGCTGGCACTTCTTGGCCTCGAAGCGGCGCAGCGCTGGAAAGGCGTCGCGACCGGCGCAGGTGCGGGCCTCGGGGAAGTCCTGGGCCTCGATGCACCAGAAGTCCCCGCACTATTGCGAACCCCCAACCGGCTCCCGGTCGGCCAGTTCGTCGAGGGCCTGACGCTGTTTGCGTTCCCGACTCAGCTGCGCCCGTTGACCTGGCAGAGCCGGGCCTTGGAAATCCCGTCGGCTCTCCCCTGGCAGTTGGCCTGCTGGTAGCGGCGTGCCGGGACCTTGAGGTCTCGCACCCGGGAGGGGCGCTTCATGCGGCCCTCCTTCCGGTGCGCTTCTTCTCACCGCTGGCCCGGACTCGTTCCTCCGCCCGGACCTTGGCCATGCAGGGAATGCAGACCTTCGTGGTCCGTGGCCCCCACACGGTCTTGGGCTGGATCTCCAGCTCGTACAAGCAGGGCTTGGGCTGGTGGCACCGCTCGCACCGTTCGCCCAGGTGGTGGTTGGCCTTGGTGGGGGGTGGCTGGGCCCGGGTGACCGCTCTCCAGACCCCGCAGATTCGTTGGAACTGGCTCATGTGCTCTCCTCGCTGGTTGCGGCCAGGGGGCGCCGCCGGCAGTCTCCCCAAATCCCTCTGCCGCCATCCCCGGCACCCTCCTGGCCCGCCAGCCGGTCGTCGCGTCCCCTTTCGCTCGGGCTGGCATTTTTCGTGAATCTCCTCGATTCTCCCCGGTGTTCAGCAGGGGCATGGTGGCGCTCTTGGATCTGGCAGTGTGCGCATGGGGTCCTCCTCTCTCTGGTCGATGGGGGCCGAGGGGCCGATACCAGACACCGCAGGGAGTGTGCCCGGTGCCGGCGGTGTCTGATCAAAGCCCGGCGCTGACCGCGTTGCGGGAGGGCGGGCCCTCGACCAAGAGGCTGGCCTGGATCTCCTGGGGCCGCCCTCCCCGGTCGCGTCGCTGGATGATGTCGGTGAGGCTCTTGCGGTAGCCCTGTAACTGTTTCAGGGTCATCTTCCCGAGGGCCTCCTGAGCGGTCTGCCGCTCCTCCGGAGCCATGTGCGGGGATGCGAGGAGCTCGTCGATCTGGACTCGCTCCTGGTCCCGCAATTCCTCCTCGCTTGGCCCGGCCGGGTAGGATCCGCTTGGCCCGGGATCAGCCGCGGCCGGTGCCACTGCCCAGGCCCTGGGGGCCGGCTCGTCGCCGTAGAGGGCGGATACCTTCTCGGCCAACTCCTCTCCCTCCAGATCGAGGTCCTCCTCGACCAGATCCCCGGCCACCTGGTCTACCATCGGCAGACCGCTGCCCAGCAGGCCGGGCGCCCGGCCGCGGCCCGCGACCAACTCCAGCAGGGAGGTGCGTACGTCCAGGTGGGCGACGTAGACGGTCACGGCGGACTTGCCGACCACCACCTGCAGGGGGACCAGGCAGAGGGTCAGCGGGACAAAGCCGATCCGCCCACAGGCCCGCTCGATCACGTCCAGACAGGTGTTGATGCGAACGATGGAGAGCTTGCTGGCCTTGAACTCGAAGACGTGCATGGTGGGAAGCTCGGGCAGCAGGAGGCGCAGCGTGCCCTCCGGCTTGCAGGTGCGCTGTTTCCTCTCGGCCTCGGGGGCGTCTTTCTGGTGGCGGTAGGGGCACTGGTCGTTGCAGGGCACCTCATGGAAGGTGCCGGCCTCGAAGTCGCGGCGGATGGCCACCTGGTTGTCGCCGGTGCACCATAGTTTGCCCGACCTCCAGCAGCACAGGGCCTGCGGAAAGACGTCCTCCCGGCGATCCGAAGGCAGGACCACCGGCAGCGACTTGGGCTGCTCCCCGTACAGAAAACGGAAGTCCTCGAGGAGCGCGTCGTCGGTGGGCTTGAGGAGCCAGTAGTCCAGTTTCTCGGGGATCTCCACCTCCCTGCCCTTGGAGGTGATGGTTTTCCGTTGGCCGATCTTGAGCTTGCCGCCTCGGACCAACTGGCGCTGCTCGGAAAGGCCGTGGATCGTGGTGGGGCGCATGGGGATCTCCTTCAGGTGGTGGGTGCGGCCGCAGCCGAGTCGGGGGGCCTGGCGGCGAGCTCCTCCTCCAGGCTGTTGACGATGGCCCGCATGGCGTCGACGTCCTCTTCGGGGACCTGGCCCAGGTCGGTCACCCCGAACTCGCTCAGCAGGGCGATGTTGTAGGCATCCTCTCCCAGCTGCCGGCGCAGCTCCTCGCATCGGCGGCGGAAGCGGAGGTGGTCGGGCAGGGGCAGCCCGCGGCGCATGGCCTCGAGGAAGAGGGTGATGCCGACGGTGCGGACGTCCTCCGAGGCGGGCTGGGTCTGGACGCCCTGCCAAGCGGTCTCGCCGGCCTGGAGGCAGGCGGCCATCAGGTCGGACAGGTCGGTCAGGGTCTGGAGTTTCGACGGGGAGTGGGGGGTGTGCATGGCATCAGATCTCCGGTTTCAACGTCGTAGCGGGTGATCACACGGGTCAGTTGTTGAGGCGGACCTGCTCCTCCAGCCGCAACGCCTCGATCTCCTGGCGGCGGACAGGGGCGTGGTCGTCCTTGTCGAGGAAGGCATGGTGATCGTCGATGGCGGCCCCGGATCTCACGGCTGGCTCGCCAGGAAGCGGATCAGGTTGAAGAGGAAGACTCCGGCGGCGAAGGCGAAGACCGCCCTGGTGAACCAGGTGTCCAGGCGGGTGGGGATGGGCGGAGTGAAGGAGGTGGATGGTGCGCTGGGAGCGATGATCTTGACGTGCGGGGCTCTGGATGCTACCATGCGGATGCCTCCTGGCGTTCAGGCAAAGCTTGGGCGTTGGGTTTGGTGGCCGGCGGGGTCGAATCTTGCCGGATGGAACCCCGCCGGCGCGTACTACTTCTCAGAATCTTTCGCCGCGTACGAACACCTGCAACAGATTTCTTGATCCCCTTCCCGGCAGTCGATCGTGACCCACCAGTTCCCCTCGTCGGGGTCCACACCTCCGAACGGGGTCCAGATCGCCTCGCTCGAGACGATGTTGACCACCGTGAGGGCGGGGTTGCAGTCCAGAGGCACCCCGAACAGGGCGTCTACGCTGCGGTCCAGGATGCTCTGCGGGCAGGTCAGCGCGGTGATGCGGCGCGGGATCATCCCTCGGCGATCTCCTGGCACCCCTCGTGCCGGGTCCGCCGGGTCCCGACCTGATAGTGGATGCGGGAGCCCCTGGGGATCGGCTGGCGGCACCCGCAGCAGGCCGAGGGGTAGCGACTGATGCACGACCACCACTGCCCGTGGTGATCGTCCCGGCGCCGGCGAGGCGGGGGCTGGGGGGTGGTGCGGGTCGAGGGGTTGTCTGCAAGTTCGACCAGGTACTCCGCGCAGGCGCTCATGCCGACTCCCCCCGCCGGTCCACCGGCCCGCCGATCAGCCCGTCGAGGTGGCGGGCCTGGGTGTCCTGGTCAGCCCGGTCCACCACCTGCCGACAGACGGCCACGACCGCCTCGTCCTGGGCGGCTGAGGCCAGAAGCTGGTCCCAGGTCAGGGCGCGGGCGGCGAACTGCTCGGGGGTCAGGCTCAGGAGGTCGAGGGTGGACAGAGGCGGAACAGCGCTGCGGTAGCGATGCAGAGGCGCGAGTGCTGCGGCGAGGGCGGGGGATGGAGCGGGCGGGGCGGCGTTGCCACTGGGCGGTGCAAGTGCTATATTCTGCATAGCCAAAGCTCCCGATAAGGGGTCGAGGTGAGCCCCCGGGCTGCCGCCATCCGTCCAAGAGAACGGCGCCCGGGATTTTTCTTGCACTCTAAGGATACGACATTCTTTTCACATTGTCAAGGAAAATAGCTATCCCTTGTCACTTTTTGTCTTGTGCCCCTGCAATGAATGTCGTAAATTGCAGGTATGGAAACTCCCGTGCTCGTCGTTGATCCGCTAAAGCTGCGAAAACTCCGCAAGGATGGCGGATTCACCCAGGAGCGGCTAGCCGAAAAAGCCGGCACATCGTCGCGGACGGTCATGCGATTGGAGGCCCCCTGCGATAACCCGGACATCGATGGGGCCGCCGCCCAAGTGGACACCCTGCTCTCGACGATCAGCGGATTGAGCAGAGCACTCGGGGTGTCCGGTTTTTCCTTGCTCAAAGAGATCCCCGACCCCTGACTGCCCTGGTCTAGGCTACCAACTCGTTCAGCCCCCGCCGATTCGTCGCAAGATAGCCATGGTTTACCCTGCATCTGCGAACGACTTACGCCGAAGTACCCCCTAAGTTCGGTCGGTTTCGCAGCCATGCGGGTCTCCCGCCCCCGCCCCACGTCTCCCGCGCCTCCTCGTCTGTCGGCTCCCGTCTGACCCCGAACACCCGTCCTCGACCAGCACCTCGCGCCGACCATCCCAGACCAGCCAGTCCCGCGAGGGCTGCCGCACCTCCTCCACCAGTCACGGGCGATTGCGAGACCATTCCATCTGCCCTCGCCCCTCCGATAGGTGCAAATATGTGCAGTATGGCTTAATCTACTTCACTGAATCTGGTGAAGCAAGAGGAAAAGCGGGTTATCTGGTAGGGAAATGCAAGAAACTTCAGGCCGTCCTGGAAACCTATCCCTTGGCGGCCAAGTACGGGACCGCCCTGTCGCAGTGAGGGCACGTCCGGAAACCGTTGCCAATCTGCCCGCCGTAGTGAGGGCAGGGGCGCTTGCCGTTGGGGTCCACGGGGCCGGCGGGAGGTCTGGGCAGAGGTGTCGGCAGAGTGTCTGCTACCACAGTGGTGGGCATGGGCAGTTTGTCGCGGAAACAAGAAACCGCCCCAGGGCGCAAACCCGCGGGAGTCGCGACCAGTCAGAAAGTCGTTTTGTGGCGCGAACGTGTGGGATTCGAACCCGAAGAACCTGTTTCTGCTGAAGTTGCACAATCCATGCGTAACTGTGCAATACCGATACGAGACAACGCGTTGCCGGCTTCCACGTCTCAAGACCCCGAGCAAAACTCCGCACTTTCCGCACACCTTCCAGATACTTCTGCGCATCCCGAGCATGTTCGTAGCATGTTCAGGAATCTTCCCCCTGACCTGGCCGAGGTGGTCGAAGCGTGGGATCGACTGCCCGAAGCAATCAAAGCCGGCATCGTAGCGATAGTAACAGCCGCCAGGGGCAAGTAGGCACCGCAGGTTCGACCTACCAGCCTGACGGCCAAACCGTCGGGGCTCGGCGTTATGCCGCCACCGGTTGCCAGGACGATTTCCCTCACCCACGAGAAAACCATATCCACTGATCCCCATATTTGAGCATACTATAGCATTCGGGGTTGCTACGACAGGTCTCTGCAGCGGGTTCTGCGGCACTCTCTCTATACCTTTTCGCGGCTATCCCTCGTAGGAGCGTTTTCCACAGGGTGGCTAGGTTTTTGAGACTATAGGGGGGCGGTTGCGCAAGTAGCAGGATTTCCAAGAACCTGAGCGTAACTGCCTTTTTCTCAAGCACTTGCCTGTGAGGGCTGCCTAACTCGAGTGAAGGGCGATGAACCACCCTATGGACACATGTGCCTCCCCGTGATCTTCCACCCCCCAATGGGGGCGGTTTTTCTCATGACCTGCTACCCTCGGGGTACTCCATTACCTTTGCCAGTGGTCTGTTCCTCCTCTCCTGCTCCAGAATCCCCGCTAATCCGAAACAGCCAAGTCCTTCAGGTCCCTTGGTCTGCCGAAGGTCCTTTTGGTATCTTACCCTATACGGGAGTCAATCGACCCACTTTGCGCCACCCCGATAGGGGAAGTACTGAGGTTCCTACGCTACAGACTTTGGGTTCTCTATCGCGATACGTCGGGCGACATTGGACAAGGCTCGGCTGCCATTCTTTCGGTATATCTCCACCGTAGGCCTAGATATACCGAAAAATCGCGGTGCAATCACTATTTAGACGCACCATGCGACCTGAACGAGGTGGGTGCGACACGAGTGAGACCGTCCGTGCCAGCTGGCTTGCATCCGGATCCCGGAGGACCCGGGCAAGACCAATTCAATCAGGCAGACTCCCTGACAATCAGCAGGGGGTTCATCTCACGCTTGCTCTTCGGCGGTAGTGGCTCGTCTCTCGCCCTGAACGAAGATGGCTTGATCGCCTCAGGTGGAGCCACCTCTATCGAAGTGCGCATCCAGACGATGATTCGGCCGGTCGCGCTCCTGGACGCCGGTCGCTTCTGGGGCACGCTGGTCATCCACACGAAGGACGGTGTCTCCCGGTTCAAGGGTTATCCCGTCGTTCCACTTCGTCAATTCGTCACCGCGCTCAACGGGTTGCTGGCGGCTCGTGCTCGCGAGCGCATTGAGGCGGAATCAGTCCACACCCGTCATGCAGCGTCGTTGATCAACGACCTGCTGGGGCTGAGGCGCTACGCGCGTTCATCCCATGTGACTCGAGTACTCGAGGTTGCGCGCAAGACACCCCCACTTCCGATGGGCTTGCTCTGGGATCTGTATGCTACAAGTGCTGAGAAGGGAGCCGCTGCCACAGTCGCCGGATTCGTCGCCTCATCGGCGCAGTTGGTGGCGGAGGCGAACCGCAGGTACGTTGCCCAACAGCTGGGCAGATTCTCGGACCTCTTCGACTCGGTTGAGACGAGCCCGCTCACGCTGGCTCAGCGAGAGGCATGCGTGAAGAACGAGGACAGCAACCTGGTGCTCGCTGGTGCCGGGACGGGCAAGACGTCGACAATGATGGGTCGTGCTGGGTATCTACTTGCTTCAGGTGAGGCGAAGTGCGACGAGATCCTCATGCTTGCCTTCGCCCGCAAGGCGGCTGACGAAATGCAGGCGCGTCAGGATTCATGTCTTCAACCCTATGCGCCTGCTGGCACTCCCACCGTGAAGACCTTTCACGCGCTGGGTCTCGACATCATCGGACGGGCCGAGGGCGCTCGGCCTGCAATCTCGGTACTTGCGGAGGACACGTTCGCCCTCAACAGGTTCATCAATGACCAGCTGACCCTCCAATGCCTTAGTCCTGAGTACGTTGCAAGCGTGATCTCTTGGTGCTTCAACGGCCGCTTCCTCTACGGCAACCCATTCGACTTCGCCTCAGAGGATGCGTACTTCGAGTACGTGCGCACGAATGAGCTGCGAACCATGCAGGGCGAGCTCGTCAAGAGCTACGAAGAACTCGTAATCGCCAACTTTCTCTACGCGAACGGGGTGAAGTATGAGTACGAGAAGAAGTACCTGATTCCTGCGAGTTCCCGGGTGCCCGGAGACCGCTACGGCTACATCCAAGACGCAGAACACCGACCGTACATGCCGGACTTCTATCTTTCGGACTATGACGCCTATCTCGAGCACTTCGCCCTGAACGGCGAGATGCGCGCACCTAGTGGGTGGCAGGGGTACGAGGATGGCGTGGAGTGGAAGCGCTCGCTCCATGTCCAGTACGGGACGCGTCTGCTCGAGACGCGCTCGCATATGCAGTTCGACGGCGTCCTCGAGCTCTGCCTCGATGCGATGCTGCGCAACGCCGGCGTGGTCCTCGTCCCTCGCCCTGTTGAAGACCTGCTGGACGAACTGCGCGAGATGGGCAGCCTCAAGTACGTAACAGACCCCATCGCCTCGTTCCTCGGACTCTTGAAGCAATCTGATCTAAGCCTAGACGGTGCGCGCACTCTTGGTTCGATGCGAGACGACGCGGCACGCGTCGACCTGTTCTTTACGCTCTTCGAGCCAATCTACGCGGCCTACGAGTCCATCCTGTCCACGAACCGGGAGATCGACTTCTCAGACATGATTCGGCGGGCGATCGGGCACGTCGAATCGGGCAGATATAGCTCTCCATTTCGGCACATTCTGGTCGACGAATTCCAGGACATCAGTGCCCTGCGCGCCCGGCTCGTGCGCGCACTCGTGCGACAGATTCCGGACAGCGTCCTCTTCGCCGTCGGCGACGACTGGCAGGCAATCTACCGGTTCACCGGCAGCGACATTGGGCTCACCCGTGGCTTCGAGTCCGCATTCGGCCCGACGGCGACAACGGCCCTCGATCTGACGTTCAGGTTCAACGACAAGATCGGTGAGGTCACTTCCGAGTTCATCCTCCAGAATCCGGACCAGATCAAGAAGGGAATTCGGTCCCTTCGCAGGAGTGACGAATTCGCTGTCTCCCTCCTGCCCACATCTGATCCAGACACCGGTATCCGACACGCGCTGAACTCCTTCGAGCAGCGGCGCGAGCGGGAGGGCATTCGACGCGCAAGCGTGCTCGTGCTCGGCCGCTATCACTACGTGACGGAACAGTGGCGGGAGGAGGGAGCTCGACACCGCCTGCGAGAAGACTTCTCCAACCTCGACATCGAGTTCGCAACTGCTCATGCGTCAAAGGGCCGAGAGGCCGACTTCGTCGTCATCCTCGGCCTGGAGATGGGCCGGAATGGGTTCCCCGCGGAGAAGCCAACGGATCCACTGATGGATCTCCTGTTACCCGAACTTGAGGCCTTTCCTTTCGCCGAAGAGCGACGGCTTTTCTACGTCGGAATGACACGAGCGCGCCACAGGGTGGTGCTGGTGTACGAGCCCACTCTGGCATCGACTTTCATCCACGAGCTGGCCTCGCGTAGATCCGATGGCACTCCAAAGCACCAGATCTGTTTCGATGAGTTCGCGCATGCGGAAGGCGTCGGGGCGCACAGCGCGCCAATGACGTGCCCACGCTGCGAAAGGGGGTATCTGTCAGTCCGAAAGGGCGAGTACGGCGACTTCGTCGGCTGCAACCGCTTCCCCTACTGTCGATACACGGAGCCGCCATGTCCGCTATGTGGGAGCGTCATGCAGCGCGAAGCCGACTTTCGCGTCTGTACTCAGGACGGTTGCGATGAGACCTCGCCAATCTGCCCGAAGTGCGGCGGCGCGATGGTCAGACGGACCAGCCAATACGGGCCCTTCTGGGGCTGCATAAACTACAAGCCTAATCCCGGGTACACCTGCACGCACACTATCAACATCGGATCGCCATACAGGAATTCGCAGAAGTACGGCTACGTGACGATTGACTCCCACTCAACACCCCCTACCCGGCCATCCTCGGCCGCGCGGACGGGGAAGTTTGAGGTTGGTGACATTGTCGACCACAAGACCTTCGGTCGCGGCATCGTGCAAGCGGTCAAGGGCGATGCTCTGGCGATTCGCTTCGAGCGAACGGGAGAAACGAAGAAGCTTCTGGCTGGGTACGCTCCGTTGGTCAAGGTTGTGGTGTAGCCGAACGAAGCTTGACCGGGGGCCTGAGACGCCGGCGTCTAACAATGAGATCGAGCCGACTCGCTTCGCTCGCGGCTCATCTCACACACGTTAGCATCAGGGGCAACGCAAGATCATGACCATACTGGTGGTGGGAGCGACCGGAGCGACCGGCCGATTACTGGTGACACAGTTGCTTGATCGTGGGCAGAACGTCCGAGTGGTTGTTCGATCTCCGGATTCATTGCCAGAGTCCGTTAGGCGTGACGAACGCTTGACAATGATTCGCGCAAGCGTTCTGGATCTCAGCGATGAAGACATGGCCAGACACGTCAAGGGGTGCACTGCCGTAGCGTCGTGCTTGGGGCACTCCCTAAACTTGAAGGGCATCTACGGACAGCCACGCAGGTTGGTGACGGACGCCACCGCGCGCTTATGTGAGGCCATCAAGTCCAACGAGTCAGATACGGTAACGAAGTTTGTGTTGATGAACACTGCTGGAAACAGCAATCGCGATCTGCAAGAGCCGATATCGTCTGCCCAAAAGTGCGTTACCGGTCTTCTTCGCCTGTGTTTACCTCCTCATGTAGACAACGAAAGGGCAGCGGACTTTCTGCGAATGAGCATCGGCCAGAATGACAAGATGATCGCGTGGGCTGTGGTTCGCCCTGACACGCTGATTGATCAGGATTGGGTTACGGAGTATAAGGAGGTGCTCTTCCAGACGCGGGACATGGGCTGGGGTGATGATATTTACCTGTACACCACCCTCCGGGAACTCCGCGAGCAACTTCCCCTCCGTCTAGTCGAGGGAAAACCCCGGGTCTTAAAGCAGTATCGCGGCAACGGCGGCAATGGAGTGTGGAAGGTCGAAGCACATCCCAATGGCCGCGCGCTGGTGCGCGTGAGGCACGCCCTGCGCGGCAGCGTGGAAGAGGAGCTGTCCTTGGAGGAGTTCCTCGCCAGGTGTGAGGGGTATTTTGCGGGTCCTGGCCGGATCATCGACCAACCCTATCAGGAACGACTTACCGAAGGGATGATCCGGTGTTACCTGGTGCGGGATCGGGTTGTCGGCTTTGGGCATCAGTTGATCAACGCCCTCTTCCCCCCGCCGCCCGGAGCCCCGCCCAGCGAAGCGCCAACACCGGGACCGCGCCTCTACTATCCCCCGACCAGACCGGATTTTCAGCCCCTCAAGGCCAGACTGGAAGAGCAGTGGCTGCCGGCCATGCAGCAGGTGCTCGGCATCGACGTCCAGGCGCTCCCGGTGATCTGGGATGCGGATTTCCTCTACGGCCCCAAGACCGCGTCGGGCGAGGACACCTACGTATTGTGCGAAATCAACGTCAGTTCGGTGCATCCCTTCCCCGACGAGGCGCTGGAGCCCTTGGCGCGGGAGACGGCCAAACGGCTGCGATCTTAAAAATCCTGGCGCAGGTGGCCAGGAACCCTGGCACCACCTACAACGTCGTCCTGTGCAAGGACATCGATGCCTACTGGAGAAACCAATAATGAAATGGAACAACCGCGCTTCCTCGCTCGGCGCGGGTCTCGATCTCCACCTCCCCGGTGCCGAGGGATTCCCCAGGGATCTGGGCCACCACCAATTCCGTCCAGTTGCGCCCCGCGCCGCCCACGGTTTCAACCCGCCCCACCTGCCGCCCCTCACAGAGCACCCCGAAACGCTGTCTTGATCCAGCCAAGGTCCGCATCACCATGAGCGCCGGTTCGCCGGGCCGCAACCGGACCCGCATCCTCTCTCCTCGGGTCACGGTGCGCCCTCCGTCGATCACCGCCAGGTTTGACTCGCCTTCATAAGTGGCAAAAAGAACCAGATTGGCCTCCCCCTGCCCCACCTCCCAGGTCTCCGAGCGATAGCCGTGTCGGTCTTCGCTCTCCAAGTCGGCGACGTCGATCTGGTCCACCACCTGCCGGTCTCCCAGGGCCTGGAGCAGGCGGGGGCTGCGCAGGGAGTCGCCGCTGCCGGCCAGGGTCCAATCCGCCCGGTAGAGCACCGCCTCCGCATCGACGATGGAAGGCTCGTACACCCGGTTGTAGTACACAGGTTGCAGAAAACGGGCCTCCTCAAAGGAGAACCAGTTGGGAAAGATGGCGAAGTGTGACGGCCTTTGCGGCGGGGCCATCCCTTCGAGGTGCTCGTAGAGGGAGCCGCTCCCATGCCGCCAGGCCCTGGCCAGGCCGGGGCTGGTCAGGCCGATCAGATCAACGGTATAGCGGTTCACGAGGTATTTCTGGATTCCGGCGTCGTTGATGGCAACACTGGCTCCGGGGGGCAGTTCGCGCTCGATGACCTGGGCCATGGCGACCTGCTGGTGACGGATATCGGCGCAGTTCTCCCCGTACGCCACAGCAAAAAAACCCGCCGAGGCCACCCCCCAGATCCCGTAGAACACCCGCCACCCCCACCACAACCGCTCTCCCCATTCCCCCAGCCGCAGCCCTATCTGCCTGGCGCCCAGGACCGCAAAGAGAATGAAAAGCGGCAGCAGAGGCTGCTGGTAGCGATAAAAATGGGCGTCGGGCTCCGTCAGGGTGCAGGTAATCAGCACCCCGCCGAAGAGCCAGAGGAAGGCCAGGGTTGCCGGGCCGGCGACGCGCTGACACCACTCACCCGCCAGACGAGGCAGCACCCCCGCCAGGTAGAAGAGCAGGAAAAAAGGACCAAAAAAAATCTGCCGGGCATTGCCGTCGTAGGCCAGGAGTCGGGCGCTGGTCTGCGGCCCCAGCGAACCTGCCAACACCCCCTTGAAAAAACCTGTCCACGCCTGCAAGGTCCTGCGGAACTCCTCCGGGGCCGAGGTATGGGGGGCCGAGAAACGCCACTTGGCCTCCATCCCGGCGGAACTGAAGGAACCGGTCAGTCCCAGATAGAGCAATCCCTGGGCGAGGAAAACCAGCAGGGGAGGCGCACAAACCCACAGGCACTTCCACTGCCTATACTTCAGGGCACGGAGCCCCCATAACCCGACCAGGCAGGCCGCCAGTCCCGCCCCTTCCGGGCGGGCCAGGACCAGCAGGGCCGCGGCCCAGGGGGTGAGGCGGAACCGGCCGGTGGGTTCTTCGCGGATAAACAGATACAGGGTCAGCAGTACCGCGCCTGTGAAAAGACCGATCTCCATGCCGCTGAAGAAGCCCCAGAGCAGGGGGCCGCACAGCAACAGGAGCAGGGCCGCGCCTTTTCCGCTTTCCTCATCCCCCAGCGACACCCCCACGCGGCGGACCAGCCACAGGCTCGCCCCCAGGCACCCCAGGCCCAGCAACAGCGCGTACACCGCCAGGTACATCCCGTGGAACCCCAGCCAATGTCCTGGCGCCAGCAGCAAGAGGTAGAGCAGGCTGGTGGCCCCGGTGGTGGGTGGGTCGCCGCTGTTGTAGCGCAGGAAATGGCCCTCGGCGAGCTGCCGGGCGTACTGGAAGTAGATGAAGGAGTCGTCCAGGGGCAGGCTGAGCTGGCCCCTGGTATGGTGCAGCATGGACCCGCAGAACAGCACCAGGAAGAAGACCGCCCCGACCCAGCAGGCCAGGTCGAAGCGGTCGATATATCCGCGGCTGCCCGCGTCTTTGTCCACAGGAACTAGTTGGGGCAAAGGAGGAACATCATCCCCTCGGCTTCAGGTCGGCCACCTGCTTTTCCTGCCGATGGCTCAGGTGGGCCTCCTGGACTTTTTTCCGCAGCACCTTGCGCACCACGACGCGCACCGCGCCGCGTTCGACCACGTCCCCGCCGCGCACCTCCCGGCCCAGGTGCCCGCTGACCCAGTCGCTCAGCGTGCGGATGCCGCTCGGCGGCGCCTCCGCATTCAGGTCGATGCCGGTGGCAGCCTGAAGGCGCTCGATGGGCACCCCCCCGCCGGCAACCCACGCGGTCCCGGAGGCGACCAGGTGGGCGGGCAGGCGGTCGTATTCGTCTTCGATCTCGCCCACCAGTTCCTCTATGATATCTTCGAAGGTAACCATACCCACCACCCTGTTTTCGGCGTCCCGCACCAGCGCGATGTGGGTGCGTTCGCGCATCAACTGTTCGAGGGCCAGGGCGATGGCCTGATCATCCTTCAGGGAAAGGATGGGGCGGACGATGGCGCGGAAGTCGGCGCTCTGAGGGTTGAGGCGCATCGCGGCGGCGATGTCTTTGAAGTTGACGTAGCCGATGACGGTCTGTGGCTCTCCCTGGTGTTCGACGACCGGGAACCGGGTATGCATGTCGAGGTGGGCGGCGATCAGGTTGTCGGCAAGCGCGGCATTGGCGTCGAGGGTGCCCATGTGTTCGGCCGGCAACATGATGTCGCGGACCACGCGCGATTGCAACTGGGTCGCCCCGACGATGATCTGCTCCTCCCGGTGGCCGATCAGGCGCGAAGCCCGGGCCAGGGCGGCGGTAGCCCGCACCTCCTGCAATTCGGCCATTTCGGTTTTGGCCGGCTCGCCAGCGCCCAGGTGGCGCTCACCCCAGGACATCACGCCGGTGACAATGGTCTCAAAGAGCCAGACCGCGGGCCAGACACTGAGGGAAAACCAGCGCATGAAGGGCGAGAGGGTCAGGCATACCCGCTCCGCGTTGCGCAGCGCGAACACCTTGGGGATCAGCTCCCCGACGACGATGGTGCAGACGGTGAGGGGAACCACCACCAGCACGATGGCCAGCACCTCGGCAACGGCCTCCGAGACCCCCAGGCGGCCAATCAGGGCAGGAGCCAGCATCTCTTCGGCCCCGGCCCCGCCGACGGCCGCGGCAATGGCCCCGACCAGGGTGATGCCCAACTGCACCACCGCCAGGCTGGCCTCCATGTTCTGCTTCATGTACCGGGCGACTTTGGCCCCGGCCCGCTGCTCCTGTACAAGTTGCTGCAGGCGGGCCAGACTGACCGAGGCCAACGCGATCTCGTACCCGGCGAAAACGCTGTTGACGCCGATCATAGCCGCCATTACTGCAAATTCAAAGCCTCCCATAGACCGCCTTTGGCTACCAATTACACCCAGAGCAAGAGGGTTTAAAAGATACACAAGTGCGGCACTGCCCGCCAAAAGACCGCCGCCCCGATCAGCTCGCCTCTTTTCGGACCCCGAATTTGTAAAACAGGCTCGGCACAACAATCATATTGAGCGCCGTGGAACTGAACAACCCCCCGAGGATGACGATGGCCATCGGGGTCTGGATCTCCTTGCCCGGCTCCCCGCCTCCCAGCGCCAGGGGGATCAGGGCCAGGCCGGCGGTGAGGGCGGTCATCAGAATGGAATTGAGCCGTTCCAGCGAGCCTTGCACAATGGCTTGGCGCAGGGTTTTCCCCTCGGCCAGCAGGTGCTGGTAGTGGGCGATCATCAGGATGCCGTTGCGGGTGGCGATGCCGAAGAGGGTGATAAACCCGACCAGGGAGGCGACGCTGATTATGTCGCTGGTGAGGTACACGGCCCACAGGCCGCCGATGAGGGCCAGGGGCAGGTTGACCATGATGAGCAAGGCAACCCCGGTGTTGCTGAATTCGACATAGAGGATGAGGAAGATGGCGGCAATGGCGATCAGGCTGAACATTGTCAGGTTGCGGGTGGCGCTCTGCTCGCTCTCGAACTGGCCGCCGAATTCGATACTGTTCGGTCGTGATCAGCACTATGCGGCGCTTTTCAAGGCTGAGGGTGGTGCAAGGGTGATCGGAAGTACCTTGCGTTCTTCTTGATACAACGGGTGCCGCATCATCTGGGCGTACAGTTCCAGTTCTATCGCCTTTTTCAGGGTATGAGTCCTGCGGCGCTTGTAACGGGTTTTCTGCATCATGCGGAAGACGCGGTTGTTTCGCTCGACGTGGTTGTTGGTGCAATCGACGTTCTCCCAGGCAAGGAAAACGATCATCTTGTTGAAGTTGTCTTTGGCCAGCTTCTTCATCGCCCGCACCAGGAAGGGGTTGTCCTGGTAGGCCGCGTTGTTGACCAGACGGGTGCGACGGTGGCGGGCCGCCTGTTGGGAGAGGCCCTTCTCGAAGAGCCGGTAGAACTGCTGATTGAAGCGGCGGAAGAGTTCCAACTCCGGGGCGATGAGCAGCATCAGGGTCAAGTCTTCCTTTTCCTCGTCGGTCAACTCAGTCTCTTTGCGGACGATGAGGTACTGGTGTTCCCAGAGGAAAGTGGCCTGCTCCTTTTTGCTCAACCCTTGGCGCCGTTGGCGTTGCTGCTGGGCCCTCTTGCCCGGCCGACCAGGCCGCTTCTTGCGGCCCTTGTTACCCTGTCGTCGCAGGCTATTCTTGATCGCCCGCACCCCGTCGAGAATGAGCTTGTTGACCTCTTTGATGACGTGAAAGATGCACAACTGATGCTCCATGTCGGCCCAATGACTTTGCAGGCTGTCCTTAGACAAGGGCGAGCCGTCGGTAATGACCACCAACACCTCAAGACCGTGGTCTTTGAGTTGCTGGAGAAAGGCATCCATGTGCGGCTGATCGTTCCTCTCGACCACCTGGAAGAACACCGTGAAGTTGTTGAGCGGGTCGGTGGCAAACAGGATGGTCCGGCCGCTGTCGTGGACTTCATCGACGCACAGCACCCCCGAAAAGGTGGCCTGCACAAATCGCCAATACGCCTCCCGGTTGAAGCGGGTATGTGCCCACAGGAAGCAGTCCTGGATATACCCCAGCGACACCCGCAAGAGAAAGTCTTCCTCCAGCCGCTGCTGCACCAATCGGTAGGGCAGGCGGTCGCGGATCAGCGCAGTGGCCACCGCGTTACGCACTTCATCCGAATACTTCCCCCGAGGTGCCACCCCGGGAATCGGCGACTGAAAATATTGGCTGCACCCGCACCGGGCGCGATAGATCCCCACCGTCCCTTCGATCCACGACCGCCGATTCAGCCGGCTCACATGAGCCACTCGGCGAGTAGTGATGCTCACCCGGCGACCTTTGCGCCGACACTGCGGACAACGATACAACCGGGGGGCATTAACCCGGCGCTCAATGAAATCACCTTCCGTGCCGATATCTTCAACGTAACGCATCAGGGGCTCCTTTCAGGGAAGAGATTCGACAATCTCCCTATCGGAAGGAGTCCCTTTTCCTTTGCTCCTTACGGCAGACTATGACGGCCCAAAAGCCCGGCTACCTCGATAAGCGCGACTGAACAGTGTCCGGAAATCCGCCTCCGCCCCCTTTCGGCGGTAGTGGTCCACCACCGCGTTGCGGAGCAGGCGGTAGAACCAGGCCACCGCGCTCTCCTGGTCGCGCAGTTGGCCCTCCCGCTCCATGCTCTTGAGGTACGCCGCCTGCAGCAGATCCTCAGCCGCGGCGCGGTCCCCCACCCGTTTTTCTAGAAACCCCAGGAACTGTTGGTGGCGCTCCACCAGGGTCTCGACCAGATGGGGCGCGACAGTTTTGACTGGCATGGCTCTCTCCCGACAAAAAGCAAGCGCCCGGCCATCCGTGGCCGGGCGCTGGTTTGTTGTGCTGCTTTGCCCTGCGGGTGCTTACTTGGCGGCCAGGTAGATCAGGGTGACGCCGAGGCCCGGATCGGCCTGCTTGGCGTCGCCGGCCAGGCCCAGGCTGACGCCGGCGTTGAGCACCATCGTGTCGTTGAGTTTGATATCGACGTTGGGGCCCAGGTTGACGCCCAGGGTGTTCCCAATGTCGTCGGTATTGGTGTTGACGTAGAGATCCAGATAGCCGATCATCTTTTCCCCGAATGCCTTGTAGGGCTCAAGGAAGAGGTTGAGGTTGACGCCTGGGTCTGCATAGCCTTTGAGCAACTGGGCCTGCAGCACGCCATTGACAGAGACGCCGCCCACGGAGCAGGCATTCATGTACCCCACTGCCAGCCCAGGGTCATCGACTCCGCCGAGTGGAGCCAGCAGGTTCACGGCCAAGGCGCTCTTCTCGCCCAGGCCGTACTTGGCGCCCACGTCCAGCCTGTTGAATGTATCCGCGCCCTCGAAGAGGAAGCCCAGGGTGGCCCGGGCGCCCACTTCGAGTTTGTCGCTGACCGCGTACTTGCCCATGACAAAAACGTCGCTGGCATCGCCAATAGCGCCCAGGTCGGCACTGGCCAGACCGGCATCGACGCCCATGGTGCCGGTCTTGCCGGGCAGGCCGAAGAACGGATCGTACTGAAGCTGGGCATCGGCCTGGGAGGCGCAAACCGCCAGGGCCAGAGCACCAATTAGGCAAAACTTCTTCATGAGAAAACCCTCCTTGAGAGTGTGAGTGAGAGCATAGGGACGCGCAGAAGCTGCGCTGGTACTATCGTGAGGAGGAGCGCCGGGCGGGGAGAGGGGGAATGCAGGGAAACCCGACCGACGAGCCAATGATAGGAAGAAGTGCCAGAATTGGCAAGAGGGTGTTGACCGAAAAAATCGATTTTGGATATTTTACTAAGGTTTGGACAATTTCGGGGTGATCGAGAGCTGTAAAGAAAAAGCAGGGTCCGTTAGATTATCCTTTTTATCGGCCAAGATAAAGGAGGGTAATCATGCCAACGGCCCTGCTCGATGGCGTAGTATATGCATTCCGGGATCTGTTTGGTAGTCAGAATTTCGTTCTGTTCTCCGCCTACCTCTGGGGGGTAATCCTGTGTCAGGGTCGGCATACGGTGACCGGGATCTATCTGGCGAGCCAACCGGAGAGACGTTACTGGTCGCTGGTCAAGTTCCTCAGTCGCGGCCAGTGGGACGAGACGATGGTCGTTCAGCGGCTGATCGGCTTGATCCTGGAGTATGTCTCGGACTGGGTCTACATCTACGACCATACCCACGCGCTCAAGACCGGCGAGAAGCAGTTCGGGCTGCACTTTTTTCGCAATCATCGCTATCGCAAGGGCAACACCAACCAGTCCAAGTTCCACTGGGGGCACCAATTTGCTGGCCTGGGTCTGCTGGCCCTGGATGGACCCTTAGCCCGGCTCTTTCCGGTCTGGGTCAAGCTGTTGTCTGCGGAAGCCTTGGGGCGATCCGCGCTGGCGGCTTTTGTCTCGATCATTGGGGTGATTCCCGCCGGCCTGATCATCTTCGACCGCGGCTTCAACAACCGAAAGTATTTCCATCACTTGCTAACCCAAGGCCACCAGTTGCTGTGTCGCGCCCGCAAAAATGCGGCCTTCTATTATCTGCCCACCGCCCAGCAGCAACCAGCCCGAGGGCGGCGGCGCCTCTATGGTCGACGGGTGCACGTGGCGCATTGGGACTATACCCCGGTGGCGGTCAGCGGTTTTGACCAGCCACTGGCGGTAGCCCACCGGGTGGTGCGCAGTAAAATGTGCCCTCACCCCGTCCGGCTGGTCGTCGTTCGCAAACGACCCCAAAGGGGCCGCACCTATCGCTACTTCCTGGTCTATACCACCGACCTGCAGCTATCGGTCGAGACGATCATCCGCTATTACAAATTGAGATGGAGCTTTGAAACCCATATGCGCGACAGCAAGGAGGAACTGGGCTTCGACCACTATCAGGTCCACTGCGAAAGAGCGATCGACCGCAGCGTGTTGCTCTCCTTTGTTGCCGCTAGCCTGACCCAGTTGATTGCCTGGCCCGCCTTTGAAAGGGCGCATCGCCAAACCTTCCCGGCGCTGGACCACGGACTCAAACAGATGGGTATTCATTGGTACCAGCCCCAGCGCTGGACCTTGGGATTGCTGCTGGGATATCTGCGCTGGCAACACCACCAGCCATTTTCAGCGAGTATCGACACTAAACAAAACCAGCCGAAATTCGGTCCCCCCTACGAACTCGCCGCCGGATAAACCCGGTTTTGGTCCAAACTTTAGTACGGAGTATGTAGCGCACATCTCTCCCACTAGAAGTGCACTATTCAACGCCGGTACGACCAGCCGGATTAACGTTGCTCACTTCATGGCTGACTTGATCACAGACAACAACACCTGGAGCCAGTGGAAGGGCAAGATGCCCGTGGTTTACAACAAAGGATTCTCGTGATCTGCAAGAGATCGACGATGGCGTGAAGAGCATGACGGTGAGCAACCGGGATGATGGGTGACAGATTATACCGGGATGATGGGTAACACTTTTTAGGTGGTATCTGGGTGTCATTCTCGCAGAATCATGTCTCGTTCATCGACCTTGGCAAGGAGGACGTTGGCGAAGTGAATGGCCCAGATGCCATCGTCGGTTTCCTCGAGTCCGACGTGTAGGAGTTTGAGGGGGTTGGCGAGGAAGAGGAGTTTGTCCTTGGGTCGAATGGTCCCAAAATCGGTGACGCGTTTGATGAGGAAGTGGCCGGGGTATTCGAGAGGGGGAGTTTTTTGGGGAAGGGTCGTGTGGAGGGCTGGTAGCACTGGCTGGGGGTCTTGCCGTGTAGGGCCTGGTGTGGGCGGTGGTGGGGTGCATGGCTACCTTCGTGGAGGCCAGGGAGGCCCTCCTGGTGGTATCGGGTGAGCCATTTGTAGCTGGCTCTCCGGCTGACGCCCTAGCGGGCGCACAGCTCGGAGCGGCTGAAGATGCAGAGGTGATCGTCGGCGACAAACGGGTGCGGTATTGCATGGGTGAGGTCTCCATCCAGGGCATGGGCCAGCCTCCTGCCGAGGGGGCCCATAAGTTTGCGGAAACTGTTACCCTTCATCCCGGTATTATCTGTTACCAATCTACCCGGTTTGTACCATTCCTATAGATAACAAGAAGATCAGAAAGCAGACAGGCCATGGTATTGAGGACGAGAACATCGAGTACCATAGCACACGTACCGTTGGGCGAAAGCGATGGCGCTGAGAGGCCTTACTGACAGTGCGGCGGGAGCCCTGAAAACCACGACACAGGCCGGATATTGTGAGCGCCTCGGTACATTCCTGAGCACAGGGCCATCCGATATCACGACGAAGCTCAAGACCTTCGTTGTTGATGCAGACAAAGACCAGGTCAGGGCGTGGACCGAGTCGATCCGAGTGCTCAGATCTGCAATAGAAAGACTGGCGGCTAAGCACGCGGGTGTCAGCGAAGACGGCTGGGTCCTCCTCGAGTACACCATTCCCCTCGAGTCCAGGCGCGTCGATGCGTTGATCCTCCTCAACGGTGCCGTAGTGGTGCTGGAGTTCAAGGGGAAAACCAGACCGACCCAAGCCGATGTTGACCAGGCAGCTGCCTATGCGCGGGATCTCCGTGCGTACCATCGGGAATGCGCTACAGTGCCGGTGCACTGCGCTTTGGTCCTGACGCGCAGCGCGGGGGAGATTGACGACCGGGGTGCGGTTGACATCATCGGTCCTGATCAGGTTTCCGCATGTTGCGAGAAGGTGATCCGACCTGGCGAGCCCACCCCTGATGCCGGCAGGTTCCTGGAGATCGAGTGTTACCAGCCATTGCCTTCGCTGATCAAGGCAGCGCGCGAGTTGTTCCAGTCGGGGACGCTCAAACGAGTTCATCGTGCTGCTGCCGCAACGGAGCCCACTCTGGCCAAGTGCGCCGAGATCGTCCATCAGACGGCGAGTCAAAAGCGCCGTGCGCTGATCCTCATCTGTGGCGTGCCGGGTGCCGGGAAAACGCTAGTGGGTCTGCAGCTCGCCCATGCGAAATACCTGGATGACCTAGCGATAGCCGATGCAGCGGGTGGGAAGCCCACTGCGCCGGCCGTATTCCTGTCTGGCAACGGCCCGCTGGTGGAGGTCCTTCAATACGAACTGAAATCGGCCGGCGGCGACGGGAAGGCATTCGTTCGCGGCGTGCACGAGTATGTGAAGACATTTACGAGGGCGAAAGATCGGATTCCCCCCAACACGTCCTTATCTATGATGAAGCGCAGCGTGCTTTCGATGCTGCCCAGGTAAGCGAAAAGCACAAAGACCTACCCAGGGAGTTCCACGGCCTATCGGAACCCGAGTTGTTCATCCAGTTCGCCGAACGGGTACGGGAGTGGTGTGTGGTGGTGGGGTTGGTGGGGTCTGGCCAGGAGATTCATATTGGGGAGGAGGGGGGACTCGGCCAGTGGAAGGCTGCAATCGAGCGGACAGATTCGCCTGACAGTTGGGATGTTTATGTACCTCCCAAGAAAGACATCAGTACCAAGTTTGGAGGCCTGCCAAATGTGGCCCACGCGCATGTCCTGGAGCTTTCAACCACGATACGCTTCCACCTGGCCACCCAGTTATACGATTTCGTGAAGCACCTGCTGGAAGGCGGGGCGCAGGAGGCGAAGGCAGTCAGCGAGGAACTGAAGCGGAATGGGTATAACCTGTTGATTACCCACGATCTGGAACGGGCGAAGAAATACGTTTTCGACCGGTATAGCCTTCATCCGGAGGCTCGTTTTGGCATGGTCGCCTCTGCCAGAGACAAGGACCTGGTGGACCACGGTATCCCGAAAGGGTTCAAGAGCCCAGGTGAGGTCGGACCGGGGAAGTACGGGCGTTGGTACTCCGAGCCGAAAGTACGGAAGGAAGTTGCACGCGCCTCGAGACCGTTGCCACCGAGTTCGCCGCCCAGGGCCTGGAACTAGATGCGTGCTTGCTCGCCTGGGGTACCGATTTCATCCGTGAGGACGGGAATTGGACGAACCGGTACGCAGTCCGATACCAGCATGCGAACCGCGTCACGGATCCCAGGGCGCTCCGCATGAACGCATATAGGGTGCTTCTGACCCGGGGGCGCGACGGTTGTGTGGTGTTTGTGCCGCCCATCCCGGACAAGATGCGAGAGACGTACGCATATCTGCGGGACTGCGGTTTCACCGAGTTGGGGGAGGACTAGTTTTCAGGGAAGTCGAATTTGGTAGCGGTTGCGGTCCGCGCCTCAGCCCTTCGCCGAACATCCCAGGAGTCGCGCCGTGAAATCGGAAGCCATAGCAACACAACTCACTGAAAGCGCATTACTTGTCTCAGCAAGTGTACTTGCTAGGACTTGATCTGACAGTTGGTCTTATCCGACAGCCACCAGCGGCTGCGGAGGTGAGTGCAAGGTATCGAGCATTTTCTCCTGGCTCAAGTGCTTTGCGTCGATGAAGGTCTGCATCGGGGTCTTTCCGTAGCAGTATTTGCCGGTATGGGGTCTGGCGGTGTTGTAGTCCGCCATCCAAGCATCCAGATCCCGCTGTAGCTCCTCCAGGCTATCGTAGAGCTTCTTGCGGAAGGCGACGGCATAGAACTCGTCCTGCACCGTCTTGTGGAAGCGCTCGCAGATGCCGTTGCTCTGCGGGTTGCGTGCCCGGGTCTTGCTGTGGTCGATGTCCTCGACGGCCAGATACAGTTCGTATTCGTGGTGCTCGCGGTTGCCACAATACTCGGTGCCCCGGTCGGTGAGGAGGCGTAACAGCTGCACCTGCTGCTCTTCGAAGAAGGGCAGCACCCGATCGTTGAGCAGATCGGCGGCCACCAGGGCGTTCTTGCGGTCGTAGACTTTGGCGGTGGCCACCTTGGTGTAGGTGTCGATGAAGGTCTGCTGGTAGATCCGGCCGATCTTCTTGATGGTGCCCACGTAGTAGGTGTCCTGAGCACCCAGGTAGCCGGGATGCTGGGTCTCGATCTCCCCGTGGGCCTCCTTCTCCTGCTTGGCCTTCTCCAGGGCCTGAAGCTGCTCTTCGGTGAGAATCAACTGCTCCTGGGCCATGCGCGCTTCCAGCGCCTTGAGCCGTTTGCCAAAGGTCTCCAGATCATGCCGCACCCACACCCCACGAACCCCCGCCGGCGAAATGGTCAACCCCTGTTTCCGCAGCTCATTGGACACCCGCTGCTGACCGTGGGCCGGTTTCTCAAAAGCCATGCGCAATACCCCGGCTTCCACCACCGCTTCCACCCGGTTCTTCAGGCACGGCTTCTGCCGGCTCAGGTCCTGCAGCGCCAGTTCCCCGCCCTGGTCATACAGCTCCTGGAAGCGGTAGAAACTGTCCCGCGAGTAGCCCATGATCTTGCAGGCTTGCGACACATTGCCCAGCCGTTCGGCCAGGTTCAGCAGGCCCAGCTTGTTCTTGATGATCTTCTCTGAGGTCGTCATCTGACACCACTCCTTTCGGGAATACAAAGATAAGAAAGTGTCAGACCGAGTCCAAACTTGTACAGATCAAGGCTTCGTATCTGGCAAGCAACCTACCCCTGCCTGCAAATGGAAAGTTGATAGTGGAACTTCCCCAAGAACCACAAGCCCGAACCCCATTAAAGCAGCGCCGCTAAGCTGCCGCGAAAATGGATCTGACCGGCCCCCACAAATTGGCCCACTCAGGAGGTGAGTAAGTGGGTGTTCTGGTATTTTTTATTTGGGTAGGACATTTCGCTGGCCTATATTAGCCCCGAAAACGCCGCCCGCCCGTAGCAGGGATGGCCTCTATGGGACTCCGAGCAAAACTGTTTGCCCTGGCCGGCCTCCTCCAGTTGGCACCGGTTCTCCCCCACCACGCCCACGCCGCTGACCTCTCCCTGGCCTCCTTCAACATCCGCATCTACTCCACCGGCTCCCGCACCGACGCCGAGCTTGAGAAGATCGCCGACCGCCTGCAGCAGTTCGACCTGATCGCCGTCCAGGAAGTCCGCGACCAGGCGGTCGTCCACCGCACCCTGGCCATCCTCCAGGCCCGCGGCCAGACCTACCAGGCCATCGTCTCCGACGCGGTCGGCCGTGGGGTCAAGGAGCGCTACGCCTTCGTCTGGCGGCCCGACAAGGTCCAGGCCCTGGACCAGGGTGCCTTCTTCCCCGATCCGGACGACGCCTTCATCCGGGAACCCTTCATCGGCTCCTTCCGCGCCGGCACCTTCGACCTGACCCTGGCCACCATGCACACCCTCTTCGGGGACACCGTGGCCGGCCGGCGCGCCGAGGACGACCTGTTGGCCGATGTCTACCAAGTGGTGCAGGACGCCGACCCATTGGAGCAGGACGTGCTGATTCTGGGGGACTTCAACCTGCCGCCGGAGGACAGGGGCTTCGACCGGCTTCGGGCCCAACTGACCCCCCTCTTTACCGGCGAGATCCGCACCACCATCTCCGACGCCTCCCTCTACGACAACATCTGGTTCGAGCCGCGGTTCGTGCAGGAGTACACCGGGGAGTTCGGGGTGGACAGGTTCGACGAGACCGCCTTCGGGGGTGACGATGATGCCGCCTCGGCAGCAGTGTCAGACCACCGGCCGGTGTGGGCGAAGTTTCGGGCGGA
>Ga0194121_10002322_pt1 | contig 30344 bp, 26 predicted proteins | sample TA2MahCa50mmetaG_FD_148609 | JGI IMG/M metagenome (GOLD analysis project Ga0194121, IMG submission 148609) | Freshwater microbial communities from Lake Tanganyika, Tanzania - TA2015020 Mahale Deep Cast 50m | ecosystem: Environmental > Aquatic > Freshwater > Lake | place: Tanzania: Lake...
GATTTTCCCCACCTCGTCACCGATCACTGGGACGAGGACAAGCTCAAAAAAATGCAGTCGCGCGCCTACCGTAAATTCTACCTGCGGCCGGCCTACGTTCTGCAGAGGTTGTCCTCGATCCGCTCGTGGAACGACGCGCGCGACCTGCTGGGCGGGCTGAAAATCATGATGATGTTCAATCATTAATTCGATGGATGTCGCCGTGACGGCCGCCGCCGCGTCCCGGGAAGCCGCCGCCACGCGCGCCCGCCTCGCGCTGGTGCGGCCGCCGGCCTTCCAGATCCTCAAGAGCCTGAGCTACTACGGGGCGGTGCCTCCCATCGGACTGGCCTACGTGGCCGCCGCCCTGCGCGACGCGGGACACCACCTGCAGGTCATCGACGGGGCGGGCGAGGCGCTGGACCGCTTCACGCCGCTCGGCACCTCCATCGGCGTGCTCCACCTCAACGGGCTGACGCCGGCGGAAATCGTGGCGCGTCTGGAGCCGGGCACCGAGATCCTGGGCATCACCCACATGTTCTTGCACGAGTGGCCCACCGTGCGGGAAATTGCCGAGCGCGCGCGGGCCCGCTTTCCCGGGCTCTTCGTCATGGTGGGCGGCGAGAATGCGACGGCGTTCTGGGGGGAGATTCTCCAGGAAACCGAGGCGGTGGACTGCTGCGTGCTGGGCGAGGGAGAGGCCACCGTGCTGGAAGTGGTGGCCCGCGTGAAGCGAGGAGAGCCGCTGGAGGGACTGCCCGGAGTGGCCACGCGAGGCGGCGCCAGCGGCCTGCCGGCGCGAGTCCGCAACCTGTCCGAGATCGCGCCGCCGGCCTGGGAGTTGTTTCCCATGGACGCCTACATGGCGGCAGCCGACAATTTCGGCGTGCATCGCGGCCGCTCCATCCCCATGCTGGCCACGCGCGGCTGCCCGTTCCAGTGCACGTTCTGCTCGTCGCCGCAGATGTGGACCACCCGCTACGTGACCCGCCCGCCCCGCGAGGTGGTCGATGAGATCAAGCGCTACGTCGCTGCCTACGGCGTGGAGAACGTGGATTTCTGCGATCTGACCGCGATTGTAAAAAAGGACTGGATCCTGGAATTCTGCCGGCTGCTGCGCGAGTAAGATCTGGGAATTTCCTGGCAATTGCCGGTCGGCACCCGCTCGGAAGCGCTCGACGAGGACGTGCTGCGCGCCCTGCACGCGACCGGCTGCTGCAACGTGACCTACGCCCCGGAGAGCGGCTCGGAGCGCATGCTGGCGGCAATCAAGAAGAAGGTGAAGCTGCCACGCCTACTGGCCTCGCTGGAGAAAGCGCACGAGATCGGGCTGACCACCCGCATCAACATCATCATCGGACATCCGGCCGAGCGCTGGCCGGATCTCTGGCAAACCTTTAAGTTCCTGGTGCGGGTGGCTTGGCTGGGCTGCCAGGACGCCTCGGTGATGATTTTCGCTCCCTATCCGGGCAGCGAGGATTTCGAGCGACTGGTGGCCGAGGGCCTGATGTCGCGGCCGGTGGACGATTATTATCTGGCGCTAGCCCGCGCCGGACGATCCACCAAGACGTACAACCGGCACGTTCCGCGCCGCGCGCTGCTCACCGTGCAGATGGCCATGCTCTTCACTTTCTACGGTATCGCGTACCTGACGCGGCCCTGGCGCTTTGTCGCGCTGGTGGAAAACCTGCTGAGCGGCCGCGAACAATCCCAGGTGGCGCAGCTGGTGCGCACCAAGTGGCGGCAGGTGCTGCGCATTTCCTCAGCGGCTTTTCAACGAGGTGGTAAGCAGCTGCAGGATGACCACGTCCGGTGACTTGATGATCTCCTTGCCGGCCAGCGCCTGCTGCTGGGCCGGAGTGAGAACGGCGCCGATTTTCTGCTTGAGCTCGGCTTCTTTTTTAGCGCTCTCGCGCAATTGCTTGAGGACGTCCAGTGCGCGGCGCGCCTGGGCGGCGTCCAGCGCCAGATCCGACTTGCTCTCCAGGTACACGATCTGCATGGAAAAGTAGCCCTTGTCCGGGGAAATGTCCGGACCCGACGGCTGATCGGTGGGCGTGGGAACCGGGATGGCCGGCGTGGCGCCGGCTTTTTTCTCCAGCACCTCGATGGCCATGGTCATGAACGGATCCACGTTGGGCGAGACGTCCTTGGCGTCCACCGAAGGCATTTCATGGGGGGTGAAAAACACCTGGCGCTGCTTCTGGCTGAGCACGTTCACCACGTTCCTGGTGGCCGCGTAGTCCGGGCGCAGGTTTTCGTAATACTGCTGCAGGAGGTCGTGCAGGGCGGCCTTCTGCGCGGCGGTCAACGCCTGCGGGGTTTCCTCCAGGGCGAGGACCGACGCGGCGAGGTCGATGGGGTTGTTCATGCCGCCGGACGGCTGGAGACCCTGCTGGGGGCCCTGCTGACCGCCGGGGGGACCGCCGGGTTGGGGCGGCGGTCCTCCCTGGCCGGGCGGAGCGCCCGGGCCCACCGGGACGCTGGGGAGCGGGGGGGCGGCGTCCTTGCCTTTGCCGTGCATCACCACTTCGCCGTTGCGGTGACCGTGAGGCGCCGAGGGCGGGGTGGTGCCTAGGAGACTGCTCGGCACCGAGCGGAAAAGGTAGGCGAGCTGGAAGGCGATGAGCACCAGCAGCACCACGCTGACCAGGATGTACCGCTTGGAGGTGGCCGGATCGACGGCCTCTTCGGAATCGTTGGCGGGCGGGACGGCCGGCGTGTCGGTGTCGGACATGCTTCCTCCTATCGCAGCAAGGGATTGCGACAGGTCAGGGAGAGACTCCTTTCAGCGCAGTAACTGCAGATGGGAAATGGCCGCGTGCGCGGTGTCGCCCCTGACCGGCTCGATGGCCAGCGTCTGCAAACCGCGCAGGGTGGGCAGGCGGAAGTCGTGGGCGTTGAGCGCCACCCGCTGCCAGTGGTCCTGGGAAAGCGGCACGATGCGGGTGCGCGTCACCGGCCCGGCCGGCAGCAGCGCGGTGATGCGCACCTGCACCTGCTCGGTGCCCGGCTCGGCCAGCGCCCAGAACGCGATGCGGCGCGGACGCTGCCCGCCCACGTACCAGTAGAGATCGTTGCGGCCGAAACGGAGCGGGACCTGGGTGCGCTCGTAATCGCCGGAAAATTCCAGCGCCGCGCTGTCCGGCATTTTTGTCCGGGCAGCCGGCCGCGGGCTGCCGTCAACCGCGAAAAGCAGCGCGCCGTCGACCACCTCGGGAGGGCCGAACTCCTGCTCGAGAAAGGCGACGAACGGCTCACGGATCATTTCCTTGTTTTCCTGCCAGCCGGTCAGGTGAAAAGCGTCCCGCGGAAAGGACGTGTGCACGATGATCCAGCGGAAGCCGGCCTCGCGCATCCAGGCGACATCCGCCTTCAAGGTGGCCGGCGCCTCGACGGTTTTCCCGTACTGCCCCTCGGACAGGGTCAGCACCAGCGGGTGGGCGGTGACCAGCCGGCGCAGGCGGAGCAGTTGCTGCATGTTGATAAAAGTCTGGTTGTTGAGGATGGGCTGGCCGTGCGCGCTCTGATAATATTGAAACCGCGAGTTGCTGTTGCCAAACGCCCAGTGATGGTAGGGAATCTCCACGGCCGGGCCGTCAATTTTTGAGTAGAAGGAGGGGATGCGCGCGTCAGCCAGCATGACCGCGCGGTTGGGCGAGCAGAGCACCCAGCGCACGAACATGGACACGACCAACAGGGACAGCCCCATCAGCGCGCGCAGCCGGCCATTCGGCAGGCGGCGCAGGACGGCCGCGACGCCGTAGGCCGCCAGCACCACACCGCACATCAAAGCGGCGCTCTGAAACCGGTAGGGACGATATCCCACCCGGAAAATATCCACCAGGTTGTACAGGTGATAGTAAGGCAACTCGATCTCGGTGGGCGGGCCGACTTCAGAAATCCTGAGGAACGGCCCCATCGAGATCACCGTGAGAACCACGAAACCGAACGCCCAGAAGCGGGCGCGGGGACCGCCCAGCAATAATCCCAGCAGACCCAGCAGCACGATCTGGAAACCCGGCCCGGCCGAGCGCGGCAGGGTGAGCAATTCCTCGCCCAGCACGCGGTCAAGGGGGAGCGAGTCAGACACCGTCTGCCGGTTGGCCGCGGTGGCAATATAATCCAGGCTGACCTCGGAAAGGAATGGCGTCACGTCGGCCGGGGCCTCATCGGTCTCAGCCAGGGCCGGGGCCAGGGGACGGCTGGTGGCGGCCTGTCCCCGCGGCCAGGTTTTCACCACGTCGTGATTGAGCGGCGGGCGCGACAGGATCTGGGGGCGGATGGCGCCCAGGAAAGGGGCCACCGAGATGAGGCAGAGCAGGCCGAGGAGACAGGCGCGGCCCAGCAGCGGCCAGTCCCAGTAAAGCGCGCCGTTGCGCCGGCACACCAGGTGGAAAGCCACAAACAACACGGTAAACAGGGCCAGCGCGATCCCAAAAAACCAGTTGCCCAGGGCAGTCAGCATGATGGCGGCGTAAGTGGCGGCGCCCCATTTCCATCCCCCGTGCTCGCGCCAGCGAAGCAACGACAGGGTGAACAGCGGCAGGCCGAGGGTGGCCGCCTGCTCCACCGATCCCACCGCCAGCTCGGCATATTTCAGGCTGTGAAATGCATACAGCGCGCCGCCCAGAAAACCGGCCCAGCGGCTGCGCGTGAGGTCGGCGGCCAGCAGGTAGATGGCGAATGCCGAGGCGGAGAGCGCTCCCCAGACCATCACCGCGTACGCCATGGGGGCGGTGGTGAGAAACATCAGGGGCGCCACCATGATCTGCAAAATGACGTGCCCGTATGCCCACAGGCTGAAACCCTCCGGATAGAACAGCAGGGGCGTGGAGAATGACATACTTCCCTGCTCCATCGCCTGGTGAAAATACCAGATCAGCCAGAGGTTGCCCCACAGGTCGTAGCGCGCGCCCCAGCAGTGGGTGGTGGCCACGGTGGCCAGCGGCCAGGTGGCCAGCAGCGCCATGCCGAGGTAGGCGAGAAAGGCGATGAGCGGACGGGGGCCGTCGGGTATTGCCGGCAATACGATTTGCGGGGCGGGGTTGGGAGCCTCGGGGTCAGAGGTCTGTGCGCTATCGCTCGAGCTCGCGGCATGAGATGCGGATACTTCCAGCGACGCGGGATCGTGGAACGGTGGAGTCGGGTCCGGAACGTCGAATGTCACGGCGCCTCCCGCGGCAGGCTCTGCGCGCGCACGATGGCTTCGAAGCGACGACTCAATTCGGCGGCGTCCTCGCGCACCCAGAGCGCTGCGGTCCAGGCGGCCTGATAGGCGTTGCGCTGCTCTGGATAGATCACGCGATCGAAAAGTTGCTGGAGGTCGCGGCCGTCGCGGGTATCGCCGGCCATGTAGGCGCGAATGCGGGGGAGTATGGGGACGAGCGCCGCCGCCTGCTCTCCGAGCAGGCGCGCCTGGGCGGGCAGACGGGTTTTTGCCGCGTACGCCTCCACGATGCCCAGGACGAACGCCTCCGGAGGCAGCATCTCGTGCGGTTGCGGCTGGTGCAGGTCAAGCGGGCCGCTGGCCGACGGAACGTAGGAGCGCGCCCCCAGGACCAGTCGCAGGTTGACCGCCGCCAGGACAAGCAGGACGAGTACCAGGGCGATGCCCATGCTCTGACCGGCGGTAAGCCGGCGGGGCAGCGTTTTCGACTCGCTCACGAGTTCTCTCGAGCGCGTTTCCGCAGCAGGGCGAGCAAGGCGGCCAGATCGCGATCGGCGTCGACCACGTGGGGCGCGCGCCGCCAGTCGGCCAGATGAATCGCGCGCGCCTGTCGCGGGGTCAGTGTTGCGCGGAAGACGTCCAGCGCGCTGGGCGCGCCGGCCGGCAGGCCCTTCAATTCCCGAACGACAGTCTCCCAGCGGACCAGGAGACGCCTTGCCTGCTCCGGCTCCAGGCGCACACCTGGACCGTCGCGGGCAAGATTGCGCGCGATGCCCAGCACGTAGTCGTCCACGGTGAGCAGATCCACCCGCATGTTGGGGCGCTCCAGGGTGCGGGCCTGATGCTGCAGGCCCACCGTCACCACGGCGTAAGCGGCCACCAGGGCCAGCACCGCGAGCAGTGACGCAATCCAGAACACCGCGTTTCCGCGCGTGGGCACGACATTGGAAAACGGCTCTCTCACGAGGCTTCATCATACCATCGTGGGAGTCAGATTTGAATGCCGATCAGCGCGGACGCCTCGTTTGCCCGCCCATCCGCCCGGGTAGGGTTGTGTCGCGCGCCACTTAGTGGTCCGCGGCGCAAGTCTGATCATGAATTGAAGCCCCGGCCGCGGACCACTAAGCCCCAAATCGGTTTGATCGTGTCGCGCGACACGCCCGGGTCAGTCGTCGTCTGCGTAAGGCGACGCCACTTGTGTCGCGCGCCACTTAGCCCCTATTGGGGAGCCGCCGGCTGCCGATAGTACGGAAGGAACCATGTGCGCCCGTCCCAGGCGGCGCGTTCATGGAACCGCGGATGAAACGATTGACGGTCGGTTCCAGCACCCCTATGATGGGATGGTCCCCAGAGGCGCGTCGAAGACGCGTTCATTGAATTCCGGGGATGACCCCCGCGTAAGGATACTGGAGTGCCCCAAGGCTTCAAGTTCCGCTTGCAGAAAGTCCTGGAGATGCGCGAGCAGCGTGAAAAGCTGCTTCACAAGCGTTTCATGGAACTGCTCGCGGCAGCGGAAGAGGAGAAGCGCGAGCTCGAAAAACTGTATCGCTACCAGACCCAGTACCGCGAGGAGCTGAACCGCAAGCAGCGCGGCGCGGTGGACGTCAACGAGGTGATGCAGTATCTCCACTACCTGGAAGCCCTGGCCCGGGCAATCGACGAGCAGATCCTGCGGGTGCAGGAAGCCGAGGAGCGCGCCGAGGAAGCGCGGCGCGACCTCTTGAAAGCGCAGCAGGAAAAAAAGGCCGTCGAAAAACTCAAGGAAAAACAGTACGAGGACTATCTGAAAGAGCAGCAGCGGGCAGAGGTCATCTTCCTCGACGAAGTGTCCTCCAGCCGCTTCAACCGACAACAGGCCGACGCGGCACGCCGCGCGGCGCCCGGGAAGAATTAGCCCGGGAGACGACCACCACGGGCTGGACCTCTTTGAGGGAGCCCTGGCCACCGACCGATTGAGGTGGCCGATCGCTCGGCGATCCGCAGCTTTGAGCAGGCGGGCTCCGCTGTCTTGAAATTCAGTTTTCTTCCGAAACGTATTCTCTTGACAGAAAGGAGGTGAAACAGAATGCAAATTCCCCTTACGCTGGTAACCACCGCACTCAACGTGGTGGGCAAGCTCGTCAACAGCGCGAAGGGCGGCGGCAACAGCGGCGGCGGTGAAAAGGGCAGCTTCAAGGACGCCATGGAAGTGGCCAACCTGGCCCGCATGGTGGCCGACAAGCTGGGCCCGGGCGACAAGGCCAAGATCGAAAAAATCCTGGCCGACGGCGACTTGCCGCAGGCGCTGGCGGCGCTGCAGGGACTCCTCTCCAGTCTCTTCTCCCAGCAGCAGCCGGCGTGCACCAACTGCGCGCCGGCCACCGCGGGCACCAACGCCACGGCGGCCGCTTCGCCCACGACCGGGGTCACGCCAGGCCCCTGGCTGCGCATGAACGGGAAGGCCATCCACAAACTGGAGGGCATCACCACCAACGGCGATCTCGCCGAAGTGTTCGGCGGCACGGTCACCCCCAAGGGCGCCTACCTGGCGGCCCAGATGGCGGCCGAGCAGGCCCAGCAGGCGCAAGTCCAGCAGCCCGCTCCCACGGCCCAGGCCGAGAACGCGGACGCGCTGGCGGCGCTGGTCGGCGCCGGCAAGACCAAACCGGCCACCGAAGCGGTCAACGCGGCGGTGACCACCCAGGCCATGCCCACGGCGGAGGCGACTCTGGCCCAGGCCAAAGTCACCATGGCGCCCTCGCTGGCGGCGGTGCCGCAAACCACCACAAACAACCTGGATGCCATCAAGGGCGAGGCGACCGGTCTTCCCGGTCTGGCCACGGACAACGGCGAGCTCGCGCTCAACGGCGTCCAGGTCCAGAACGGTGGCGCGGGCGGCGCCGACACGCAGTCCTCTCAGGAGAACTTCTTCCTCTTGAGCGCGCTGCGCAAGGAAGCCGCCGGCAAGTCGGACGCGGCGGCGGTGCAGACGCCCGGCGACGAGTCCTTCGGCAACCACCTGAACCCGGGCCTCACCTACGAAGCTCCCAAGACCCTGGCGGCGGCGCAGATCGACGGCGCGCTCAATCCGCGGGTGGACACCCAGAAGCTGATCGACCAGATCATGGACGGCGTGTTCAAACCCCCGGTCCAGCTCCCGAAAGTGGTGCAACTCGATCTGAACCCGGCCCACCTGGGGCCCCTGAAGGTGCAGGTGAGCATGGGTGACGACGGCGTGCGCGTGCAGATGCTGACCGGCAACCCGCAGGTAAAAGCCGCCCTGGAGGACGGCGCCGGACAACTCCGCAGCGCACTGGCCAACCAGGGGCTGGCGCTGGGACAGATGGACGTCCGCCAGGAAGGCGGCGGCCGTTTCGCCCAGCAGCAGCAACACCAGCAACGCGGCGTGCGCTCACGCTTCGGCGGCTCGCTTGAGGAAGTGGCGCTCGAGGGCTTCGAGGTCGGTCCCCGCGTGGAGACCGTCCGCCAGGCCGCGGCGGCACTGGGCGCGGTGAACGCGTTCGCCTGACCACCCTATCGACCAGGGCCGGCAAGAAAGTATTGCCGGCAATACGAATGGAGGATCCCATGAACTCGCTTGGCTCCCTGACCACGTTCGCGCCCTCGCTGCCGGCCGACTACAAAACCCCCCAGCAGCCGGGCAACAAAACGCTGGGCAAGGACGACTTCCTCAAGCTGTTCCTCACCCAGCTGAAGCACCAGGACCCGGAAAAGGCGCAGGACCAGTCCCAGATGCTGGCCCAGATGGCGCAGTTCACCAGCCTGGAGCAGATGCAGAACCTCAACAAGACCCAGGAGTCGGCCAACGCCGCATCCCAGCTCGGAGCCGCGTCCAACCTCATCGGCCGCACTATTTCAGTGCGCGATGGCGAAGACATCTATTCCGGAACGGTCAGCTCGGTGAAACTCGAGAAAGGGCTTCCCAAGCTGGTGATCGGGCTGCGCTCCTTTGACTTGAAAAACCTGATCACCGTCCAGTAACGGAGAACCGCCATGAGCGACCAGGTCAACAACATCGGACCCCAGGGCTTGCCGGCGGTCGGCAAGCCCGCGCAGCGCCCGGACACGCGCGGTGCGGACGGGCCCGAATCCTTCAAGAAGCTGGTGGTCGATCGGGCCACCCAGGCGCGCGCCGATCAGGCGGCGCGCATGGCGCAGATGCAGGCGGGCGCACCGCCGGCTGCGGGCGGCTTGAAGTGGTCGGCGCACGCCCAGCAACGCATGCGCATGCGGTCCATCACCTTTACCCCCGGCGAGATGGATCAGATCCAGAACGCGGTGGGCAAGGCGGCGGCCAAAGGCGCCCGCGAATCGCTGCTCCTGATCAACAACAAGGCCCTGGTGGTGAGCGTCCCCAACCGCACCGTCATCACGGCCGTCGACGAGGCGAGTCTGAAGGAGAACGTGTTCACCAACATCGACTCGGCCGTCATCCTCTAGAGCCCGTCAGGGCGATCAACCCATGGAGTCAGGGCGATCAACCCATGGGAACAGGCAGCGCAGCAGCCGTTACACTCTTGGTGGCGTTGGCTCTGCCGACCCCTGACCTACAAGGCAGGCTGGACCCGAATTGGGAGGTCTGCGAGGGCCGCGGAGTGACTCTCCGCGGCCCTTTTTTACCCCTTCGCCGGAGCGCCCCGGATCGCGCCGGAGCCCGTCGTTTAGAGGATTCTTCAGATTTAGCGGAGTAACTGTGACAGCATGACGCTGCCCGCCTCCGGCCCCTCGCTGGCCGGCGCCCCGCAGGAAAAACAGGATCTCGTCAGTGTGCTCGGCGATCGCCGTGGCGAGTTGAAGCGCGTGCGGACGCACGTCTTCCAGCACATGGGCCGCACCGTCAAGGCCTTCGTCCCGCTCTTCGAAGAGATCGGCCGCCAGATCGGCCTGGCCATCAAGAAACTCATCCGCACGCAGCCCGAGATGAGCCTCGCCAACATCGCGCAGGTGCCCTACGTGGAGGTGATGGAAGAGCTCGAAAACATCACCGCCACCCACCTGGTGGGCGGCATCTCGATCACCCCGTTGTCCGGCTTTGCCTTTGCCGAGATCAAGTCGGAGTTCGGCCTCATCCTGGTGGATCGGCTGCTCGGCGGGCCGGGCTGGCGCCCCAAGGAGGAGCGCACCTTTTCGCGGGTGGAGATGGACATCCTGACGCGGGTCTTCCACGCGGTGATGAAAGCGCTCGTCGATGCGTTGCAGCGCTGGGTCACCATCGATCCCTACCTGGAGTGGTGCGAGGAGCGGCCCCGCCTCCCGTCACCGGCGCCGGGCGTGCCCACGCTCATGATTCAGGGACGCTTCAACTTGATGACGCCGTATTTTACCGGCGAGATGGGCGTCTGGCTGCCCCACCAGCCCATCGACAGCACGCTGCACCCCAAGAACCGCATCGAGGGCCCCCCCATCGACGCCGACTGGCTGCAGAAAAAACTCGGTGACCTCAACCTCGAGATGAGCGCCATGCTGGGCGAAGTGACCCTGTCGGTGAGAGATCTCCTGGCCTTGAGCCCGGGCCATCTGCTGGTGCTCAACTCCACCATCCGCGACGAGGTCATGCTCAGCCTGAACAACCGGCTCAAGATGAAGGGTCGGCCCGGCCTGCACTACGAGTCGGGCATGAAAGCGGTCAAGATCAGCCACCTCATCCGCCGCGACGATGAGGAAGAAGGGGTACCCGAGTGAGCGATTTCACCGCCGCGCTGCAACAACTTGGCGAAGCGTGGATCCCGAAGGGCCAGAACGACGTCGGCGCGTTGCTGGGCCCGGTGACGCTGCGCTGCAGCGCGTTTCCCATGGAGCCAGGCTTCAAGACGAGCCTCCAGCCGCCCTGGGTGGCGGTGGTCCTGGAAGCCGACGACCTGGGCGACGTGGTGGTGGTGATGCGCAAGCGCGACGCCGCGGTGTTGGTGGACGTCACCATCGGCGGCGACGGCCGCGTGCCCAGCCTGGATTTTTCCGACCTGCACCTGCAGGTGGTCGAGGAGTTCTTCTCCACCATGGTGGGGCCGCTGCTCGATCCCCTGCGCGAAGCCAGCGGCCAGTCCCTCGCGCTGCACGTCAAGGACCGCCGCATGGACAACGTGGCCCCCGCGGTGCCCAACGACGGCGGGGTCATCGAGTTTACCATCAACACCGAGCTGATGCCAGACTCGTCGTTCTACGTGGCCTTCAACGGGCCGGCCGCAAGTGGCGTGGCTGCCATGCTGGGCGGCGGAGCGCCGGCCGCATCGGACGTCCCGTTTGCCGCGCCGGCCGCGGCGCCGCCCCCTCCGGCAGCGGCCGCCCCACCCCCCATGACCGTGCCCCAGGCGGCTCCAGCGGCAGCGGCCATGCCGCCACCCCAGGGCTACCCAGGATACCCCCCGCAGACCGCTCCCTATCCCCCCCTGCAACAGCAACCGCCTCCCGGCTGGTCGCCGCAGGCCACGCCTCCCCCCTACGGGATGCCCGATCCGTACGGCGGCTGGGGCCAGCAGCACCCCCCCGTCCCCACCGTGGTGGGCGCGCCTCCCCAGCGCGGGGGAGGCGCCGAAGATCCCATCACCTACCAGAACGTCCGCCTGGGACAGGTCACCCCGCAGCCGCCTCCCGCGGGCGCCCGGGTGGAGTCGATCCGCTTCCTTATGGACCTGCCGTTGAAGGTCACGGCCGTGCTGGGCCGCTCCGACATCCAGATCAAGGACCTGCTGGAGATGGGCGTCGGCAGCGTGCTCGAGCTCGACCGCTACGAGAATGAGCCAGTGGATCTGCTGGTCAACGACAAGCTGGTGGCGCGCGGCGAGGTGGTCGTGGTGGAAGACCGCTTCGGCATCCGCATCACCGAGACGATTTCCGAAACCGAGCGGCTCAAGGGCATCGGCGGATAATTTTCCGCGCAGGCCCGCTTTTGGAGCGGATGCGGATGAAAGTAAGAAAACCACTGCTGCTGGCCGCGGCGCTGGTGCTGGTGTGCGCCGGCGCGGCCGTCGCACAGACCACCCAGGTGCCCGCGCTGCCCAAGATCACCGTGGGCCTGGACCCGGCCAAAAAACCTCAGGACGTGGCCCAGAGCCTTCAGATCCTGATTTTCATGACGGTGCTCTCGCTGGCGCCGGGCTTCCTGATCATGATGACCGGCTTCACTCGAATCGTGATCGTGCTGGGATTTCTGCGCAACGCTCTGGGCACCCAGCAGATGCCGCCCAACCAGGTACTGCTGAGTTTCTCGCTCTTCTTGACGATTCTGATCATGGCGCCGATATTCATCAAGATCAACGACGAAGCACTGCAGCCTTACATGAACGGGAAACTCACCCAGGCCCAGGCCTTTGAAAAGGCCTCCCGCCCGATCCGCGACTTCATGCTGCGCCAGACGCGGGAAAAGGACCTGGCCCTGTTCGTAAAGGTGGCCAAACTGAAGCGGCCGCGCAACGCCAACGATCTCCCCCTCTACGTGGTCATCCCCTCGTTCGCCATTTCTGAGCTGAAAACGGCGTTCGAAATGGGGGTGGCGCTCTTCATTCCCTTCCTGGTGGTGGACATGGTCATCGCCACCATCCTCATGTCGATGGGCATGATGATGCTGCCGCCAGTGTTGATCTCGCTACCCTTTAAAATACTGCTCTTCGTAATGGTGGACGGCTGGCACCTGGTGGTGCGGTCGCTGGTGACGAGCTTCAAATGACGCCTGAATACGTTCTCGACCTGGGCAAGAACGCGCTCATGATCGCGCTGATTGTGACCGGCCCGCCGCTTATCTCAGGCCTGGTGGTAGGTCTGCTGGTCAGTATTTTCCAGGCCACCACCCAGATCCAGGACATGACCTTGTCGTTCCTGCCCAAATTGATCGCCGGCATCCTGGCCGTGATCCTCGCCGCGCCCTGGATGATGAACCACGTCCTCACCTACACTCACAACATCCTGTCCAACCTCGGACAGTTCGTTAAATAACGCCCATGGAAGGGCTGCTCGATCTCGGCGCGATCAACCTGCAGAAATTCATGATGATTTTCGCGCGCGTGTCGACCATGCTCTTCCTGTTTCCGATTTTCGGATCCAACCAGATTCCGGCCTATTACAAGGCCGGGCTTTCCGGCATGCTGGCCCTGGTGCTGGTGCTGGCGCTTCCCCCGCCCCTGGCCGAGGTGATGCCCTGGACCACTTTCGTCATCCAGTTCTTCATCCAGGTGGGAGTGGGGCTCATCATCGGGTACACCGCGTTCGTGGTGTTCATGGCCATCCTGCTGGCCGGCCAGATCGTGGACATCGAAATGGGCTTCGCCATGGCCAACGTGATCGACCCGGTGTCCAACATCCAGCAGAGCCTGATCGGCCAGTTCCAGAACCTGCTGGCCTTTCTGTTCTTCCTGGCCATCGACGGGCACCACCGCTTGATCCTGCTGCTCACCCAGAGCTTCGACCTCGTTCCCATGGGGCGCATGATCAGCCTCAACGAGCGCTTCAGCGCCCTGCTCATCGACATGTTTGGAAACATTTTCAGCCTGGCGTTGCAACTGGCCTTTCCCGTCATTGCCGCGATGTTTCTCACCGACCTGATCCTGGGCTTGCTCTCCCGCCTGGTCCCCCACATGAACGTCTTCGTGGTGGGATTTCCCATCAAGCTGGCGCTCGGCATGTGGGTGCTGATCTTTCTCATGGGCGGCCTGGATTACATCTATCCGGACATGTTCGGGCGCACGTTCCTGGAACTGAAGTGGCTGATGCGCTTCATGGGACGAGGAGCGGCGTAACACTCCCGCTATGCGTGCTTTATATGCATAGGTGGAGTACATGACTCAATGGGAAGGCCCGGATGAAATCGCTGTGGTCGGGTTCTCGTGGGACGAACACAAGAATGCGACCAACCGAGACAAACACAGCGTGGACTTTGACGAGGCTGCCACGTGTTTTGAGCAACGACGCGACAAGCGCTTTATTCCCTCCGCTCTCAAGGGTGAGATGCGCTGGGTTTTCCACGGAGACAGCGATCTCGGCCGCCCACTCAGCACCATCTTCACCTTAGTGGTCCGCGGCGCAAGTCTGATCATGAAATGGAGCCCCGGGCGCGGACCACTAAGCCCCTGATCGGCTTGATCGTGTCGCGCGACACGCCCGGGTCAGTCGTTGTCCCGTAAGGCGAAGCTACTTGGGTCGCGCGCCACTTAGCCTGTTTTCGGCAGTCAGGTTCGTAGTGAGGACGGCCGAGACGGTGTTAATCAGCGCATAGGTAGAGCGGTAGGGTGAGCACCGCAGCCGTACTTCTATCTGGCCCACGGCCTGCAGCAAACCAGACACGGCACGGCGCTGGAACAGCCTCCCAGATCCCCCCCGCCACAGGAAAGTCCGCTTCAAAACGTCACGCGTCCAAAAAAACGAGTTTGAGCAGCGGCGTGGAATCATAAGTCACCATGGCCGACGCTGACAAAACCGAAGAGCCGAGTCAACGCAAGCTCGACCAGGCCCGCAAGAAGGGGCAGATCCCCAAGAGCCAGGAGCTGAACACCGTGGTGGTGTTGTTCGTGGCCTTCTACGCGCTGCGCGCCTTCGCCGAGCAGATGTACTGGGGGCTGAGCGAGGTCATGAAGCGCGGGCTTTCCAACATCGGCAAGCTCAGCCTGGACCCGATGACCGTGCTGCACGACTCCATCAACATGCTGTTGACGATCGCCTGGCTGATCGGCCCCGTACTGGGCATCCTGTTCTTGTCCGCCATCGTGATCAATTTCTTTCAGGTGGGAGTGCTGCTCAATTTTCAGGGGCTGATGCCTAACTTCAGTAAGCTCAATCCCTGGTCCGGGCTGCAGCGCATGTTCAGCAAGCAGGCCCTGGCGCAGCTGGCCAAAGCCACCGCCAACATCGTGGTGGCGCTCTGGGTTCTCAAGGACGTGGTCACCTCGCGCGGCGTGGTCATCTTCCAGATGGAGCGCATGGAGCCAATCCACGCGCTCTCCACCCTCGCCCAATTAACATGGGATGTGGCCCTGCGCATCGTCATGGTCCTTCTCATTATCGCCATCCTCGACTACGCCTACCAGCGCTGGCAGAACCACGAGAACCTGAAGATGACCAAGCAGGAGGTCAAGGACGAGTACAAACAGCAGGAAGGCGACCCCCACGTCAAGGGCAAGATCCGCGCCAAGCAGCGCGAGATGGCGCGCAAGCGCCAGATGGCCTCGGTTCCCAGCGCCAGCGTAGTGGTGACTAATCCGCTGCACATCGCGGTGGCGCTCCAGTTCGACTTCGACACCATGGACTCGCCGCTGGTACTGGCCAAGGGACAGGGGTTCGTGGCCGACCGCATCCGGGAAATTGCCCGCGCCCACGACATCCCCGTGATCGAAAACCGCGAGGTGGCGCGCGCGCTGTTCGACCAGGCGGAAGCCGAAGAGGAGATCCCGGGCTCGCTCTACCAGGCGGTGGCCGAGATCATCGCCTATATCTACCAGAAGAAGTTCGCCCACCTCGCGTCCGGGACGTACCAGGAGCCGGGCGGCACCGCCGCCGCTCCCACCGGCATGCCCACCGCCGCGCGCATCGACGAAGCGGCCGGACTGGCCGCCCTGGCCGCCCTGGCCGCGCCGCCGGTGCCGCCCCCCGGACGTACGCCCCCCGGCCCGCCAGGGGCCCGCGACCCTCGGGGCATCCCCTTCAAGTTCCCGGGCCAGGGCAAAGCGGGAAGTTTCCCGCCCGGTGGAGAAGAAAATTCAAGCGACGACGCCTGAAGAAAAAAATTTCTCGCACAACCACGCCGTTCCGGACCCATGGGCCTACTGCATGATAAGCCTTAAGCCGGATAGCGGCGGCGTCCGGCCGATACTATACTGAGAAGGCTCAGGTAGCGAGGGGCCTTCTTGCCCGCCGACAGGGACGAGGCGGGATCCGACTCAGGGATGATCTGACAGTGCTCGCCATGGGAATGCATGGCATGGCCCCACGCTCGGGAGGATCGGACACCCTTTGAGTCAGGCTGCAGCGGCACCCGAAGACAAAAACTTCTTCTTGAAGAACAGCGATATCTTTATCGCGCTGGCCGTCGTGGCAGTGGTGGTAATGATGATCGTGCCGCTTCCCCCGGCCCTGCTGGACGTGCTCCTCACCCTGAACATCACCTTCGCGCTGATCATCCTGTTGATCGGGATGTTCGCCGCCGAGCCGCTGCAATTCTCGGTATTTCCCTCCCTGCTGCTGATCACCACCCTGTTCCGACTTTCCCTGAATATTTCCGGCACCCGTCTGATTCTGCTAGACGCCTACGCCGGCGAGGTCATCGAGTCGTTCGGACAATTCGTGGTGCGCGGCAACTACGTGGTTGGCGCGATCATCTTCCTGATCTTGATCTTAATCCAGTTTATCGTCATCACCCACGGCTCCGGCCGCGTGTCGGAAGTCGCCGCCCGCTTCACCCTGGACGCCATGCCCGGTAAGCAGATGGCCATCGACGCCGACCTCAACGCCGGCCTGATCAACGAGGAAGCCGCCCGCGAGCGCCGCAAGAAGATCGAGGACGAGGCCGACTTCTACGGCGCCATGGACGGCGCGTCGAAGTTTATTCGCGGCGACGCCATCGCCGGCATCGTCATCATCATCATCAACATCCTGGGCGGCTTCATCATCGGAGTGATGCAGAAGGGTATGCCGCTGATGCAGGCGGCCGGCACCTACACCATCCTGACCATCGGCGAAGGCCTCGTCACCCAGATCCCGGCTCTGTTGATCTCCACCGCCACCGGTATCGTGGTGACCCGCGCGGCCTCTGACTCCAACCTGGGCGCCGACGTCGGCAAGCAGTTGTTCCAATCGCCGCGCGCTTTCATGATCGTGGCCGGCCTGCTGATCGGCTTCTTCCTGGTGCCCGGCCTGCCAAAGCTCCCCTTCCTCTTGATGGCCATCGCCTGCTTCTTCCTGTATCGCACGCTCAAGTCGGTTGCGGAGCCAGAGATGGCAGCGGAAGGTCCCGGCGCCGTGCCGGGAGCGGCGCCCGGGGTGGCCGCCCCAGCCGGCGAGACCGGCGCCCCCGGCGCGGCGGCCGGCGAGCCGGAAAACATGGTTCCGCTGCTCTACCTGGATCCCATGGAGATGGAGATCGGCTACGGCCTCATCCCCCTGGTGGACGTCGAGCAGGGCGGGGATCTCCTGGAGCGCATCACCATGATCCGCCGGCAGAACGCCCTGGAGGCAGGCTTGCTGGTGCCGCCCATCCGCGTGCGCGACAACATGCAACTGGCGCCCAACGCGTACGTGTTCAAGATCTACGGCCTGGAAGTGGCGCGCGGCGAAGTGATGGTGGGACGCTTCATGGCCATGAACCCTGGCACCGCCGAGGAGGAGATTGACGGCATCGAGACCCGCGAGCCGGCCTTCGGACTACCCGCGCTATGGATTCCCCAGTCGATGAAGGACCGCGCGGAAACCTCCGGTTACACCGTCATCGACTGCTCGTCGGTCATCGCCACCCACCTTATGGAAGTGGTCAAGACTTACGCCGCCGACCTGCTGGGACGTCAGGAAGTGCAGATTCTCATCGACAACCTGAAGGCATCCCACCCGGTGGTGGTCGAGGAATTGATCCCCAATATCATGACCGTCGGAGAAGTGCAGAAGATTCTGCAGAATCTACTCAAGGAGCGCATCAGCGTGCGCAACCTGTTGCTGATTTGCGAAAAGCTGGCGGACGAGGCGCGCAATTCCAAGGACGCGGTGTACCTCACCGAAAAAGTCCGCCAGGCGCTGGCCCGCTCCATTTGCCAGGAATACCGCCTGCCAGACGGGACCATGCCGGTCATCACGCTGGAGCCGTTCGTCGAGCAGCAGATCGCGGAAACCGTGCAGCATCCGGAAAAGGACACCTACGCGGCGCTGGATCCCAACCAGATCCGCCTGATCTACGCCTCACTGCTGCGCGAGGTGGAAAAGGTCACCACCATGGGATTCCAGCCCATCGTGCTGTGCTCCCAGACGGTCCGCCTGTATTTCAAGAGGCTCACCGAGCGGGTCTTGCCGAATCTTGTCGTGCTGTCGTATAACGAGATCCTGGCCGATGTCATGGTCGAGGCCGTCGGTCAGATCCGCATGGCGCCGGAAACCGAGTCGTTCACGTAGGGCCTGCGAGGGGATAGGTGGCGCAAGTGAGGAAGCTGGTCGTGAGTCGAGGTCGGGAGCACGCACAAGCGAGCACCGCAACCGTACCCCCACAGTACGGTAAGGACCACAGTCGCGGAGCGCCCCGAGATCGTCCGCGACATGCTCCGCAGCGCGTCAGCTACCCCCTCGCAGGCACCTGAGGAAATGGGAATGGACAAGACCGCCAAGGACAAGATTCCCGCCGTTCTGGGCCTGCTCATGGGACTGGTCGGCATGACCGCGATGACCGTCATGGGCTACTTGATGGCCCCCGAAGACGGTTTCAGCCCACGGGACATCGCTGTGCGGGCCAGCCTCGCCTGGGGCGTGATGCTGGTGCTGGGCTACATCGTGGGGATTTACAGCAAGCAGTTCGTGCCGGATCTGATCAAGAAGAACGCGGTCAGCATCAAGACCGACGAAGAGGGTGCCGGCGGCGATGAGAGCGGGCCCAAGAAAGTCGGCGAGGGCGCCTCCAAGGCCAGCGTGGCACCGACCCCGGCTGAGGGCGGTGGGCTGAATATCCTTCTCGACGAGACGCCGCAGATGGCTCCGGCCGGAGAATCCGCCGCGGCACCGGCCGGCCAGGCCGCAATTCCCGCGCCTCCCCCCAGCGGCGTGAGCATTCCGGCGCCGCAGTAGACCATCCTCGATGAATCCTCGCGGCTGGCTTTTCTGCGGCGCGGCCGTGGTATTGCTGACGCTGTTCTGGATTTTTCGCGGGCAGGCCATGTACCTCGACGAGAAATTCTACGTCGATCAAATCGTCCATTATTTTCAGGGGGACTTTTCCTATCGCAACCCGATGAACGCCATGCCGCCCGGCTATCACGCCGTGCTGGCCGCCGTGGCCGGACTGGTCGGTTCCTCGGATCTGGGCGTGCTGCGCTTCCTCAACGTCGCCATTGCCCTCGGCTTCGCGGCGCTGTTTTACGCGGTGGCACGGCGCATCGACCCGTCCACCGCCACTCTGCGCACTGCACAGTGTCTGGCCCTGCCGGTGGTGCTCCCGTTCACCTTCCTGGTCTACACCGATATTTTTTCCATGGCGATGCTGCTCGGCGCGCTGTATGCCACCATGAACGGACGCTCCACCATGGCCGGGCTCATCTGTTCGGGCAGCATCCTGGTGCGCCACAACAACATCTTTTTCGCGCTCATGCTGATGGCCTGGATCGTCGCCGAGAAAAAGCGCGCGCTGGCTGGCTTTGTGCCTGCATTTATACTGTTTGGCGGAGTGATGCTCTGGTGGAACAGGGGCCTCGTGGCCGGTGACGCCATGCACCATCCGCCGGGGATTTACACCGGCAACCTCTTTCTCACCCTGATCATGCTGCTGGCGTTCTTTCTCCCGGTGGCGCTCGACCTGCTGGGGGAATTTCGTCTCGACGAGCGCGGACGTCGCGCGCTTCTGCTCTGGGCGGTGCTGGGCGCGCTGTTCGTCTTCGCGTTTCCAAACAACCATCCGTACAACCATTCCGCACAGCTCGTACGCAATTTCGTGCTGGAGTTTTTCACCCGCGATCTGGAGCATCGCTTGCTGTTTCTACCGCTGCTGGCAGCGGTCGCCTGGCTACTGGTGGCCGATCCCCTGCGGACCCGGCATGGCGGGCTGCTCTATGGCGTGTCGCTGGCCTACTTGCTGCCCATCTGGCTGGCCGAGCCGCGCTTCTGCCTGGTCCCCCTGGTCCTGTTCACCCTGTTTCGCCAGACCCGCGGGTGGCTGGTGGAAACCGCCTGCGTCGTGGTAAACGTGGGATTCTGTGCCTATCTGCTGAGCATCATGCTGAGCCGTCCCCGCTTTCCGTTCTTCCTTTAGGAGGGTGTTTGGATTGGCTTCCACGTTGCGAGAAGGACACTCTGGGGCCAAGGTCGTCGGTGCTCGCTTGTATCAAAACGCAGGCGTACTTGACGGAGGTACGTCGAGGAGCACAGCGCGGAGGACCAAGAGATCGACCCAGAGTGTCCCCGCAGTAGCGAGATACCATTCCAAACCCCGCTCGCCATGCAGGATCCGGGCCCCTCGATGAAAAATATTCCATGGGCGATCCGAACGTGGGCGCCCCATCCTCGCCGGAGGGCAAGACCGTGGGGCACGAACAGGCGTACGACGAGAAGGGCCGCATCAAGCAGCTCTACAACCAGCTGCTCGAGTTGTTGCAGTCGACCTGGATCGATCCAGAAAACGCCCTGCGACAGGAGAGCGCCGGCGAGCCGGTGCAACGCGCTCAGATCTTCTATCCGCAACACTCTGAAGCGTACCTGCTCACCGACGAGCGCTGTCAATTCTCGACCACCCTGCCGCAGAATGAGCTGACGCTGTCCAACCTCTCCAACGTGGAGTTCATGGTAAAGGACCAGGCGGTGTTCTCCGCCTGCCTGGTGCTCATCGACGGGCGCTACGTGCCCCATTATCACACTACCTCGTACATTCCTGACGAGCTGGCAACGTTCGGCGAGATCCTGCAGCGTCCGGAGGACGAGTTCTTCGCCTCGCCGACCGGCGGCATGATGAGCATCCTCCCCATCATCGGGGCCGAGCCGCACCACCTTCCGCGGCCGCTCATCAGCGACCGCGGGGACCGCATTCTCCATTCTTACGTCGTGCTCGACACGCCCACCCAGAAGGCGTCCTACAACCTCGAACTGCCCTTCAACGAGGCTACGTCCGAGTCAACCATCAACCTGATCACCCGGTGGGTGGAAGAGGCGCACGGACACGAGGGGTTCAAACAATTGCTCATCCTCCTGATCCTCCTGGATGAGAATTACCGCCAGGGCTGCTTCAAGCTGGAATGGGACCGCTACCTCGACAAGGGCTACAAGCGCGACCGCCGCGGCTATCACAAGACGCAGAACAAGAACATCGCGCGCGAGGTGCTGCAGATGTTCGCCAAGATCCAGTACGTCACCGAGTTCCACCGCAAGCTTCCCCGGCGGGCCGCCGACAAGAAGCACGAGTATGAGGTGGTGCGCATCAACTCGCCGCTCATCACGCTGACCGAGACCGAGACGTACGTCAAGGAATCCGACGAGGAGCTCTCCTTTGAGGAAGTGCGGGCCAACCCGGACACCGTCCGCGAGGGCTTCTACGTACACATCAACAAGAAGTTTTACGAAGACGTGGCCGGCGAGCGCAAACTGTACACCAAGGTGTGGAAGCGGCTGTCGCGGCTTTCCTCCCAGAAGCACTACTACGAGATGAAGCTGGCGGTGTACCTGGCGGACTGGTTCAAGATCGACGCCGCCGCCCGCGAGACCGGCTGGCTGCGGCGCACGATCAACGACATCGTCGAGAAGTGCGGCTTCCATGTCGACCGCGCCCACCGCGACCGCTTTATCAAGCGGTTGCAGGCGGCATGCGAGTTCCTCCGGCGGGAGCGCTACATCCAGGACTTCACCTCCGGCGAGCCCAACCCGTGGAAGGACACCTGGCAGTTCCAGGCCGCCGACGACTTCCGCCGCAGCATAGGCCAGGAGAACCGGGTAAGCCGCTTCTTCCTGCCAGACGACGAGATCGCGCTGCCTGCCGCTACTCTCCCATCCGCGCCGGTGGCCGCGACGGCACGTCGACGACGGGCTGCAAGTTAGAGCGTATTGAAGACAGGCCGCGAAGCAGGCCGTTAACACAATGGGGGCATCGGCTTGCCGACCTCTGCCTCTTGACGTCTCGAGCCTTTTGCCTCTCGATGGTGAGGCTTTGCCTTTCCATGGCGAGCGTCTTTCACCATCGGGAGGCAAAAACGTAAGCCTGAGAGGCTTCCCCAGAAAAATTTTTCGGCCCGGAGAAAAAAATATCCAGGCCTCTCAAGATCACACTAGATCGCTATGGTTGTCTCGGTTTTCGTCTTTTGCCTTTACATGGTGAAGCGCTTTGCCTTTACATGGTGAAGCGGCTTGACTGGAGCCACAGTTTGCCTTCCGATGGTGACGGAGAGATCGACCGGATGCCCAGCCGGCCTCTGTTCAAGTGACATGCAGGGGAGTGGGCGTTTTGCCTCTCGATGGTGAACTTGTTGCCTCCCGTTGGTGAGCTTTTTGCCTCTCGATGGTGAACTTTTGCCTCCCGATGGTGAGAAATCGACCTTTTTTTGCCTCTCGATGGTGAACTTTTGCCTCCCGATGGTGTTGGGGGGGGCGGGAGAGTGGCTTGCCAGGCCGATCTGGGGCGTGCCCGTCCATGCTAAGTAGATCATAACGAGATCTCTAACGAGTGACTTAACAAAAACGGCGTCCCCATGGGCTCTTGACAGGCCCCTGGGGCGCCGTTAACATGCCCATGAGCGTGAGAGATTTTCACGCATCGTAAACCGCGTCACCATGCCGGTTGCGATCGATTTCGACCCCCAGGCCGGCGCCGTTACGCCGTCTTTAAACCCAGATCTTCCACAATCCGGCACGGTTGTCGCGCCGCTGTTGAAAAACATTCAAAGAGTGGTGCGGTTTCGGAGGAGCATGCTGCAAGCCTATCGTCCCACACCTGTCGACTTGCGCAAACATCAGGCTTCGGTGGCCTCAGGCGCAACTGTTCCACGCCGCTCGGAGATGCTGGAAAGCGCGGCCAGTTTGGAAGCACCGGTGATGCGACTGCTTGAGGAACGGCTGCGCCGGCGTGAACGAGGAGAACTGGGTGACGTGCTCGGGCTGGCCAGCGGATTTTCTCGGCTGGACCGCATGCTCAACGGTCTGCAACCTGGGCTTTACGTGCTGGCCGGCGCGCCCTCGGTCGGTAAGACCACTTTTCTGGTGCAGCTTGCCGATCAGGTGGCGGCAGCTTCAAACGCGCGTCTGCTGCTGGTGTCCTTTGAAAATCCCCGTGAAAACCTGGTGCTCAAGTCCCTGGCCCGGCTGGCCCGGCGCGACTGCCTGGAGCTGGAGCGGGGCCGCGTGCCGCTGCCCGAAGTGCGTCGCGCCTGGGAGCGCTATGCGGCGGTGGCCCATCGCATCTACCTCGTCGAGGGCGGCCCGCAGGTAACCCTTGACTGGCTGCGCGCGCAGGTGTCGGAGGTGAAGCGGCAGGGTGGTCCCTGCGTGCTGCTCCTTGATTACCTGCAGAAAATGCTGGTTAACGTGGCCGGCAACGGCAGCACCAAGGAGAAGGCGGATTTGCTGGCCATGGGCTTGCGGGGCCTGTCCCGGGATCTCGAAACCCCGGTGGTCACCGTTTCCAGCCAGAGCCGGGCCGGTTATCAAGGCGGTGGTGGCCCGCGGATATCCACCCTGGCCACGCTTAAGGAGTCCGGCGAGATCGAATACTCGGCGGACGTCGTGCTCCATTTGCGTCCCTGTGAGCCGAACGATCCACGGGCCGGTCAGGCTGGTGGCGGGCGAGCCCGTCCGATCTGGCTCGACGTGGAAAAAAACCGCTACGGTGAAAAGGGCGAAGTCGCGCTTACCTTCCATCCGGCGCTGGCCTCGTTCTATGAGGAGGGCGAGCATGCGGTGTGATCTGGAGTTCTTGCTCTCGTTGGGCTATCGCCGCACGACCGGCGGATTTCGCGCGCGTTGTCCCATTCACGGCTCGGATCACCAGTACAGCATGGCGGTCGACGTGCAGCGTGGCGTATTTTTCTGTCATGCTTGCGGCGCTCGCGGACAGACGGCGGCGTCCGGGGAATCGCCAGTGGCGGCGCCCGCTCGACCGGAAAACTTGTTGCGGGACGTCTTGCGTTTCTACCAGCAGCAGTTTTCAGGTTCCGCTGCGCAAAAATACCTCGAGGGCCGGGGAATCTCCGCGCAAGTCGCCGCCGCGGCTGGAGCCGGCTGGTCTGACGGCCGGCTGGCGCACTGGGCGGTCGGTCGGGGGTGGGCGCTGCCCGCGCTGCAGTCGTCAGGTCTGCTGCGGGCGGACGGCTCGGAAACCATGGCAGGCCGAGTGGTTTTTCCGCTGACCCGGCGAGGCCGCCTGGTGAATCTGTACGGGAGGGCGGTTGCGGCCGGAATTCCCCGCGGCATGGCGCATCGCTACCTGCCCGGGGAGCGGGGATTTTTTCACGAGCCGCCCGCTGACTGGCGTGAGGCCTGCCTCTGTGAGGGTGTGCTGGACGCCCTGAGCGTGCTGGCCAGCGGTTATCCGTGGGCCACGGCGATGGGCGGGCTGCACGGGGTGGACGCCGACACGTTTCCTGGATTGGAGACGGTGGTGCTGGCGCTTGACGGAGACGCCCCTGGCAAATCCCGTTGCGAGTCGTTGGCGGCCGCCCTGTATGGTGCGGGGAAAGAAGTGCTCGTCTTGACCTTGCCGGGCGCCAAGGACGTCAACGAATACTGGATGCGCGAGCGGCGCCTGTCCGATCTCGAATCCCGCGTTCCGCCGTTGCTCGATAAAAAATCTGCGTGCCAGTGGCCGGAAATCCCGCTCCACATGCGTCGCTCAGAGCAGGCGCGCGGTCAGCTCTTCGCGGTAGCTGATGCGGGCCCGGACGTCGTCTCCGGGGCGCACCTCGCGCGGCGGAAAGTCATGCAGGCGCAATTGCCGCCAGTGGGTGCGGGGCTCGAACGGGCTGTTGGTGAGCCGGACTTCGTCGGCCAGGATTGCGACAAACCACACGAAAAATGCGTTGAGATTGCCGGGCCGCACGATTGGGAAAACCAGGTCGCGGCTGAAATGGATTTCATCCAGGGTGAGCCGTTCCAGATCGAATTGGGCGATGCGGACGGCTTCGCTGAGGACCACGTCGTGCTCGGGATCGAAACGGGCAACGCTACCGGTGAGCAGCCGCGGGCCGGCCGATGTGTAGGTGGCGGTGGCGATCTGCAAGTTGCGCTCGAGATGCTCGCGGATGCCCTGCATCACGTGGCCGACGTACTAACCGGACTGACAGGCAGCGATAAACACCTCCAGCCGGTGCGGGATCACCGTGGCGCCGGGCTGGCACAGGCGCTGGCGGGCGTCGACCATGTACTCCAGGACGCCTTCGTTGAGCGCCTTGTCGCCGAGAATCTCGCTGACCAGCAGGTCAGCCCGCTCTCCTTCGGCGGCCAGCGTGTGGGACAGTCCGGAGCGCAGTTCGACGCGATCTCCGACTCCGCTGGATTTCAGCACGTGCCGCGCGATCTCGAGCACGTAGCCGTCGCGGTCGATGCTCGTGAGGTGGGCGGCGCCGGCACGCAGCGCCGACAATCCCAGCAGGCCGGTGCCGGCGCCCAGGTCGAACACGCGCTGGCCGCTCCGCACCCGTTCTTGCAGGGCCCGCTGATAGGCGGCGATACGCGGCCGGTCGTCGAGCATCGCCAGATGATCGGCCAGATGGAAGCGCGGCGCGGAGGCGGGCCAGTGCTCAAGCCCGCCCGGCAGCGGCGCGCTGGGCCAGCCGCGCACGCTTTTGCCAGTCTGCGAGAGCGCGCCCCGCCGCTCCTCGAGTAAGACGGGTTTTTCCCACTCAATCGAATAGCGCTCGAAACCGAACGCGCCCAGTTCGAGGTCCACGCGCAGCGGATTTCCGCGCTGCCAGCGGACGGCGCTCGGGAAGACCAGCTCCAGGCGCTGGTGGGCTTCGAAGAGCGAGGACTCGATAGGGGTTCCCGTTGTGTCGGCCAGCCCCAGCGTGAGAAACATCCGATCCACCGTACCGTCGGTCGGCGTGTCGAGTGCGAAGTGGATGGTGCGGCGTGGCTCGGCCAGCCAGGCGGCGAGGTCGAGCGGTTGGCTGTGCCATTCGCTCCACACCTCCGCGGCGGGCGGCGGATCGTTGAGCAGGCGCGGATGAAGTTGCGCGGTGGCTTCGTTGAGCACGGTGCGCAGGTCGACCCCGAGAGTTTCCTGGTAGTGCGCGACCAGCGCGCGCAGGTGCTCCTCATCGAGGAAGCGCGGCCGCCGCCCGTTGCCGATGGCCACGCGGATGTTCAGCGCCGCCGGCAGGAAGACGCGGCCGTGGCTCCATTCCAGGATGCTGCGCGTCTCGCGCCACCACGCCGTGACGTCGAGCAGCGAGATGAGCGGCGGCTCCAGGATGGCCGCCTGCACGTCCGGATCGCGGTGCAGCGACTCCAGGTCTTGCGCGGGCAGGAAGACGATGCGCTCCTGCACTCCGTTCTCAGCGGCCCAGGTGCGCGCCAGCGCCTGCCATGCGGGCCGTGGCTCCCACGCGTACACGGTGAATCCGCCGTCGCGGGCCAGCAAGAGCGAGAGCAGTCCCAGGCCTCCGCCGGCCACCACCACTGGGCGACCCGGGTGCAGGTGTGCGGATGCGGCCGCCAGATAATGCGGAAAGTATCCGTCCAGGAAGCGGAGCACTTCCTGGGCGGAGTCCAACAGGGGGACGTCGTCGTCGGTCATGCGTTGCAGTTCAGGGAGCCGCGTTGCTCATCGTCGGCACCATTCGAACCGGGCTTTCCTGGCTCCGCGGCCCGGGGCTCCAAATGGTATCCCTGGATGAGCTTGAGGGTGTCCGATCGATATTGCGCCGGACCCCGGTTTCCGCTTCGCGCCATTCTGCCATTCACACGTCATCATACGGCTTCAGACTCCCCTGCCCGCTTGTTCATTCTTGTGCTGCATACCGCGGGAGCTGCACGTTCCCTGCTGATGCCGTTCCTGTGGGCAGAACCGCGCAAGATCGTCGCCGCCGTGTCCAAGGAGCTTCGCTTGTTGTTGTCACTCCGGGTTGGCCGCTGTTTCTTAAAATGTCACTGGAGTTCGTTGCCGACGACCTGGTGAATACCGGCCGGGTGGAACTGGGCGGCCTGTGCCTCATGGCGGTGAACGAACAACTGTGACGTCTTTCACTGTCTTTGCTCTACTATACCGTAACGGCACACGTGGCGGAGGAAGCGGTCTGATGAAGGAAAGGGGCGGGCCACACAAACGGTCCGCCCCTTTCCTTCTCGTCTTCGCTTGTCTCTCGCTGCGCCCGGCGGGCGCCCACGAACCCTCACGGCGCACCGGTCGTCCGTTTGGATGCCCTGGGGTAGCGTGAAATTTGCAGCGGCAGGTTTTCGTAAAGTATTGCCGGCAATACGATCTATACGATCGGCTATCCCCGACTGTTGAGTCGACGGCGGAGCGTGCGGACCTGTTTTTCCAGCGCAGCGAGCGCCTCGAGGAAGTCCTCGTTGACGTCTTCGAGATCGCTGTCGGACAGCCGCTCGAAGTAGCGCACGTAGGAAAGGACGCGGTCGGATTTTGCGCGGCCGTTGCCGGACGCCTCTCCGCCCAGCAGGTGGCGAAGCGCGCTGGCCACGGCCAGCGATTCGTCCGCGCGGAGCAGGTCGCTGGCTTCGCGGGTCTGCTGGGTCGACAGGCCGCGGCGGGCCACCTCGCGGAGCAGCGAGAGCCGGCGCTCGTCCTTGAGGACGCGGGTCAACGAGAGGTGCTTCTCCGTAATGCCGCTGCTCATCAAGGCCTGCACTTCGGCCGGCTCGCGGTTGAGCATGGCCAGCGCCTTCACCCGTGCCTCGGAAAGGCCCACCAGGCGCGCGATCTCTTCCCAGGTGGTCTTGCGAAGCCGCTTCAGCTCGTGCAGGGCCTGGGCCTTTTCTTCGTCTCGCAGGTCTTCCCGCTGCAGGTTTTCCACCAGCGACATGACTCGCGTGGTGGGCGCGTCGACGTCCTTCACCATCACCGGGATCTCAACGAGCTCCGCCAACTGGGCCGCCCGCCAGCGGCGCTCGCCGGCGATCAGCAAGTAGCGGTCGCGGCCCACCGGCCGCACCAGCACCGGCTGCAGCATTCCCTGCTCGCGCAGGCTGTCGGCCAGCTCGCGCAGGGTTTCGTTGGTGAAGGTCTTGCGCGGCTGTTCCGGGTCCGCTTCGATCTGGGACACGGGGAGCATCGTCGTGCCGCCCAGTTGTCCACTGCTTTCCACGAGCCCTCCGAAGAGCTCGTCCATACTGACTCTTTTCTTAGGGGCGCGCGTCTCAAGCATGCACCGTTACCTCCTGTAAAATCTCGCGCGCCAGCGCTTCATAGGCCAGCGCGCCTTCGTGCCGGGGTTCATAAGACGAAAGCGGCTGAGAATACATCATGCTTTCCTTGAAGCGCGTCGATTCTTTAATCTGGGTTTCGAACACGTGGACTTTACCGTTGAGGGTTGCTTTCAGTCCGTCGCGCACGATCTGATTGTGACTGGTGCGGGGATTGGTTCGGGTGAGCAGCACGCCGAGGATGCGCAGGCTCTTGTTGAGCCGCTGGCGGGTGCGCGCGATGCTCTGAAAGAGTAGATTGAGACCTTTGACTGCGAGAAAGTCTGAGACTGGAATGAGAACGTGATCGCTGGCCGTCCACGCGTTGATGGTCAACAGCGTCAGGCCGGGCTGGCAGTCGAGTACGATGAAGTCGTAGCGTTCGCGCACCTCCTCAAGAGCACCTTTTAAGATCATCTCGCGCGCCATCTCGTTGACCAGCTCGATCTCGGCCAGAGACAGATCGATGGACGCCGGCGCGAGAAAAGCTCCGAATGAGGTGGGCAGGATGATCTCAGAGAGCGGAACCGATCCGTGGATCACGTGGTAGATGCTGGTCTCGACCGCGTTGGAATCGAGTCCGCAGGTGGTGGTCAGGCTGGCCTGCGGGTCGAGATCAACCATCAGCACGCGGTGGCCCATGCGGGCCAGGGACGCCGACAGGTTGAGCGCCGTGGCGGTCTTGCCCACGCCGCCCTTTTGATTGGAGATCGAGATGACGGGCACGAGCGCGCTCCTCCGAGGTTGTACGCTTTTCAAATGGACTTGAAAATGGACTTGAAAGGAATTCCACAGGGGAGCGCGCGATTCCTGGTGCGAGGAAGGTTGCCGCCGGGTCGAGTAGCCTGGAGGCGATGAAGCCCTTTTCCACGCCTGGCTGCGACATAGCCTTGATCCTTCGGTTCCCTGCGTGCTCATCCGCTGGCACGTGACCAGCGAGGAGTTCCGCCAGGCCAGCGACGACGTACTGCGCCTCCTGCAAGAGCAGCAGGTGAGCCGCATTTTGAACGACACCACCGACCTGCCCATCATCTCCGCCGCCGATCAGCGCTGGGTGGCAGAACGACTTTGTGCCGCGCGGCATTGCGGTCGGCTTCGCGCAGTGGCCCTGGTGAACTCGCGATTCTACTTCAACCGGGTGGCGGTGGACACAGTCGTGGCGCAACTGGATCCGGATCAACTGCTGGTCGAATACTTCGAAGACGCGGAAAAGGCGCGCGCCGGGCTGCGGCGGATTTTTTTTTGGAAACCGCCTACTCCTGGACCCGCTGCGGGCCGCGCGCCTCCCCTGCCCGCCCGGCAAACGAGATGCGCGGCCGCTCGGAAGGCGAGGGCATCTGCTCCACCGCGGCAGCCGCTGATTTGATGCCGGATGGCGCGGGGGGCTGCGGCGCCGGGCGCGCTGACGGAATTTCCGGCGGAGGCGCTTCCAGCACCGCCTCGTGGCGCGGGATGCGCAGCACCGGATTGCCCAGTTCGCGGCGCACGTGGGCCAGGATCTCGCGGCAGAAAATGATGCGCTCGCGATCCATGTCCCATGCGAAGTCGGTGATGGATTCCAACATATCCCGATGCAATTGAACGAAGTCGGTGGACGCGGCGTCCTCGTACTCACCCATCTGCTCCTCGTAGAGAAGCAAGAGGTAGTTGAGGATGTCGGCGGTCTTCTTATAAAGCTGCGGCATCTGTCCGGGATCCCGCTCTCCGTTGAGGATGGCCTCGATGCGACGCAGGTTGCGCAGCGCGCGATCGTAAAGAAAGCGGAAGAGGTCCATTTCCCCACTGGTGGTGACCATGACGCGGAAATATTCGCCGACCGCGTCGTCGAGAGGGAGCGTGTTCTTCAGCCGGTTCAATCAGCCACCGTGAGCAGGTCGAGAACGGTTTCCGGCGCGGGGTCCGCGGCCTCGACGATCTCCTTGCCGGCCTTGAGGATTTTCTGCATGCCCGCGGAGGGCTGCTCGCCCGGCACGATGCCGAGCGCGGTGGCGCGCGAGCGCGCCCGGGCGAACTGCTTCTCCAGCGTCTCGCGGATCTGGGCCACCAGATCTTCGTCCGGATGGTGAGGAATGGGGAACGCTTCCTCATCACCCATCACGTCCTCGTCGTCATCGTCCTTTTTTTTCACGCGATCGGTGAGCGCTTCGGTGACCTGATCGAAAAACGCGGCCAACCGCTCGCTGTGGCCGGACTG
>Ga0194121_10002331_pt1 | contig 30279 bp, 22 predicted proteins | sample TA2MahCa50mmetaG_FD_148609 | JGI IMG/M metagenome (GOLD analysis project Ga0194121, IMG submission 148609) | Freshwater microbial communities from Lake Tanganyika, Tanzania - TA2015020 Mahale Deep Cast 50m | ecosystem: Environmental > Aquatic > Freshwater > Lake | place: Tanzania: Lake...
GACTGTTCCAGGCCGCCCGCGCGCGGGCGCGCGGCTACAGAAAGACCGCGACCTACGTCACCATCATCTACCTGCTCGGCGCACCGCTCCCCGATCTCTTCAATTCCATCTGAAACGTCGAGGAGCCTTCAAAAACTTGGATTGACTCAGTGCATAGAGCGCCCTGACGAAAACCTCCGACGTGTAGGCATCTCCGGCTCGTGCCGGCACCACCAATGCGAAAGCGAGGAATAGACCCAATAAGAGTTTATCGGATGTATATATCGATAGGGTGAGCTTGGCGGAAGCCAACAGATTCATCACACACTTAAGCCAGTTCGCGCCTGACGATCGCCGCGCCCGCGGCCAGCGACTTGAGCTTGCCCATGGCGACGTCGCGCGCGAGCGGCGCCATGCCGCAATTGGTGCACGGATAGAGCCGGTTGGCCGGCACGAATTTGAGCGCCGCGCGGATGTTGGCGGCGACATCCTCCGGCGTTTCGATGCGCTCGTTCGCCACGTCGATGGCGCCCGCCAGCACGTCCTTGTCCTCCAGCAGCTTCATCAGGTCGAGCGGCACGTGCGAGTTCGCGCATTCGAGCGACACACCGCCGATCTTGCTTCGGGCGATCACCGGGAATGTCAGCTCGTACTGGCGCCACTCGGAACCCAGCGTCGCCTTCCAGTCGATGTTGGCCTTGATGCCGTAGCCGTAGCAGATGTGTACGGCGGTCTTGCACGTCACGCCCTGCGCCGCGCGCTCGAGCGCCACGATGCCCCAGTCGCGCACTTCGTCCATGTAGACGTTGAAGGCGGGCTCGTCGAACTGGATCACGTCGACGCCGAGCTTCTCGAGCTCGCGCGCCTCCTCGTTGAGCGCCTCGGCAAACGCCATCGCCATCTTCACCTTGTCGCCGTAGTGGTTGTCGGCGATGGTGTCGACGATCGTCATCGGCCCGGGCAGCGTGAATTTCAGCTTGCGCCGCGTGTGAACGCGCGCGGCGCGCGCCTCGGCGCTGTGCACCGGGCCGCGACGGCGGATCGGCCCGGTCACAGAAGGCACTTCGGCCTTGTAGCGATCCTTGCGGATGCCCATCACGACCTTCTTGTCGAAGTCGATGCCGTCGAGGCCGACCAGGAAACCGTGGACGAAGTGCTGGCGCGCCTGCTCGCCGTCACTGACGATGTCGATGCCGGCGTCCTCCTGCTCCTTGATCGACAGCACGGTGGCGTCGATCTTTCCCTCGGCGAGCCGGTCGCCCTCGAGCTGCCATGGCGCCCACAGCATGAGCGGCTTGGCGAGCCAGCTCGGCTTGGGCAGGCTGCCGGCAATCGTCGTTTCAAGCATGCGAACCCCCAATGGAACGATCAGGAACCGTGGCCCTTGTGCTGGTGGGCGCCATGCCCATCCGAGGCGCCGGGGCCGGAAGCGCCGGCGGCGCCGACCTTGACGGTGGTCTCGATCCGGCCAGCCTTCTCGAAGGTCAGCGCGAGGGCGAAGCTGTCGCCGGCTTTGAGCGGCGCCTTCAGGCCCATCAGCATGACATGCAAGCCGCCGGGCTTGAGCACCGAGGGGGAACCTGGATTGACCTCGACCGCCGTCAGGGCGCGCATGCGCATGACGTCACCCTCCATCACATGGGTGTGCAGCTCCGCCTTGTCCGCCGCCGGTGTCGCGACGGCGATCAGCCGGTCGGGTTCGGTGCCGGTGTTGACCAGCGTCATGTAGGCGGCACCGGTGCGCATCTGACCGGCGGTCGCGCGTGCCCAGGCCTGCTCGACCTGGACGGATGGGCGGGACTGCGCGAAGGCGAATGGCGCTGCCGTCAATGCGACGGCAAGCGCCAGGAGATGACGGCGCTTGATCATGGCGGCCATGCTATCCGATTGAACCGGCGGGGCAAGCATCGTCGATGGCGGGCAGCGCTGCCCATCATCCACTCTTGCGCCGCCTCCCACCCTGATCGGTCAACCGGTCCGTCCTATCGCCCCGCGCCTCTTGGTCGCCTTCGACGGCATCGCGGTCGACCTGGACGAGACGTCGCGGTGCTGCGAAGGCGATGCCGGCCGCATCGAACTTCTGCTTCATGCGGCGGTTGAATTCGCGTCCGACGTCCCATTGCCGGATCGGCAGCGTCTTGATCCGGGCGCGGACGAACACGGCGGAATCCTCGAACCGATCGACACCAAGCACCTCGAGATCGCCGATGATGTCGCGGCCAAGCACGGGATCCTTGCGCAAGTCTTCGAACACTTCACGCAGGGAGGCGACCACCTCGTCGGTATTCTCGCCGTAGCCGACCCCGACATCGACCAGGTGATATGCGTACTCCCTGGTCATGTTGCTCACGGTGGTGATCGAGCTGAACGGAATCGTGTGCACGACCCCCGACAGGTCGCGCAGGCGGATCGTGCGGATCGTCATGCCTTCGACCAGGCCGCCGATGTTGTTGATCGATACGACGTCGCCGACATTGACCGTGTCCTCGAACAACATGAAGACGCCGGTGATCACGTCCTTGACCAGGGTCTGAGCGCCGAAGCCGACCGCCAACCCGACGATGCCGACGCTGGCCAGCAGCGGCCCGATGTTGAGGCCGATCTGGGACAGCACGGTCAAGACCGCGAGCACGGAGATCAAGATCCACACGACGTTGCGCAGGAGCGGCAGCAGGGTCCGGGCACGACGGCCGATGGCGACTGCATGGCCGGCGGCGTCCCTCCGTTCGAGATAGACCGCGATCATCCCGTCGATCACCTCCCAGCCCAGCGCCGCCAGGGCGAGAATGAGCACGACCCCGCCGATCCTCACCGCGAATTCCGAGGCGATGATCGCACCGACCACGGCACCGACGTCGATGCGCCAGCTCGCAAGCATTGCCAGCACCGCCACCACCTGAACGACCACGACCATCACGCGTCTCAGCAGCGAGGTATAGCGGTTGACGCGAGATTCGATCATTGGATAGCGCTGCAAAAGCTGACGGTTGACCTGGAGCAGCGCCTCAATCCCCTTGCCCGCGAGCCGAATGGCCCAGTGCGCCAGCACGACAACCGCGATCGACAGCAGCGTGCCGCGCAGGACATAGCCGAAGCCGCCACGGATTTCGGTCGCCCAAACGAGGTAGACGATGACCAGATAGGCCAGTGCCAGGACGTGCCAGTACCGCGCCAGCCAGCCTCTGACGCGCGCGATCCGCGGCTTGGTGGGATCTCCAGCGCCGCGGATCAGGCGCGCCACGCTGTCGCGGTTCTGCATGAGAATGACGGCGATCAGCAGAGCGACGATCAGGCCCAGCACATTCAGCAACACCGCGTAGGCACGCGCGGGCAATCCGACGAGCACGGCAAGCTGCAGGGTGGAGTACCCGTAGACCGCTGCGATCAACAGGCGCCGGATCCAGATGTAGGCGTAAGCTGCGCTCTCGCCGTCCATGCGGAACAGGCGGAGCGACGGCGCGAAGGGGCTGAAGATCAGCGCCGCGATGACGCAGCCCAGACGAACGAAGAGGACCGCGTTGACCACCGCCAGGGCGATCAGCCGGATCACGTCCTCGGGTCGCACGAGGGCGAGCACCGCATAGGCCGTGCCCGCGAAGGCCGCCACCGGCACGAGCTCGACCAACGTGTAACCCAACAGGCGCATCGCTCGTGGTCCGACCCGGACCTCGCCGGGATTGACAAGACGCGCGCGAAGGCGCCAAACGGCTAGCCGGGCCGCCGCGCCGGCCACGAGACCGGACCCGAGCACCATCGCCACGCCGACCAGCACGGCTGTCCAGAAGCTTTGCCGCTCGGGTGAGGTGAACTGCGTGTGCAACCACGTCCCCAGGCGAGGCCAGTCGGCGACGCTGCGCATGGCGGCTTCGATCGAGGTGCCGAAGGCGCCGACGCCTTGCGATAGAGCTTGCAAGACCTGCGCGCCACCCGCCTCGGGAGCTGGCTGTTGGGCGGGCGTCGGCGGATCGAGCCGCGCCTCGGCCCCGGTCAGCGCGCGCAGCTCCCGTATCAGGCGCGCGCGTTCGTCCGGATCCTCGAGCCGACCAATCAGGCGGGCCGCCTCTTCCGAGCCAATGACGGACGTCGCATTGCCGGACGGGACCGCGGACGACAGATCGCCGGCCGTCGTCGATCCGACAGCGCCTGCCAACATGAGCGATAGCGCAAAGGCGATGAGCGGCGCAGGCATTGGCATGTCGTCGGGTCGTCGTGCGGGGTGAGAGTTGGGCTGGCTGCGGTTGTCCGCAAGCCGCGTCAACCATCAACGCAGGTGGGACGATCTAATTCCCGAGATAGGCACGCCTGACGCGATCGTCGCCGAGCAGCTCCCGTCCGGTCCCGGAGATGACGATGCGGCCGGTTTCGAGCACGTAGGCGCGCGTCGCGAGCACCAGCGACTGGGCGACGTTCTGTTCGACCAGCACGACCGTCAGCCCATCGCGATTGAGTGCGGCGATCGTGTCGAAGACTTGGCGAACCAGCGCGGGCGCCAGGCCGAGCGACGGCTCGTCGAACAGGATGAGCTCCGGCGCGCCCATCAGGCAGCGTCCGATCGCCAGCATCTGCTGCTCGCCCCCCGACAGCGTGCCGGCGTCCTGGCGACGCCGCTCGGCAAGACGCGGGAACATCGCCCATACGCGCGTCAGGTTGGCGTGCGCAGCCGCTCGCGCGCGCGGGATGACCGCGCCCATCTCCAGGTTTTCCTCGACACTGAGGCTGGGAAAGACCTGGCGGCCCTCGGCGACCTGGCCGATGCCGAGATCGCAAACGCGATGCGCCGGCCAGCCCAGAATGTCGCGTCCATGCCACAAGATGCGCCCCGCGCTCGCCTTGGCCATGCCGGCGATGGCGCGGATCAGCGAGGTCTTGCCGGCGCCGTTGGCCCCGACGATGGCGACGATCTCGCCGGTGGCGACGTCGAGCGACACGCCATCGAGCGCGCGCGCGCCGCCATAGTCGAGTTCGAGCTCCCGGATCGCCAGCATTCAGGCGACCTCCGCACCGAGATAGGACTCGACCACTGCCGGATCGGTTGCCACTGCGGCGGGGCTGCCCTCGGCGATCTTCTCGCCGTGATGCAGCACGATGACCTTCCCCGCCAACGCCATGACGGCGCGCATGACGTGCTCGATCAGCACGATGGTCAATCCCCTCTCGCGGTTCAACCGGGTCAGCGTCTCGACCATGCGATCGGTCTCGGTCGGCCTGAGGCCGGCCATGACCTCGTCGAGCAGTAGCAGAGTCGGCTGCGTCGCCAGGGCGCGGGCAAGCTCAAGACGCTTGCGGTCGGGCAAAGTCAGCTCCGCGGCGAGGCGGCGGCGGCGATCGGAAAGATCGAGCAAGGCCAGGATCTCATTCGCATGGACGCGCGCGGCTGCGACATCCGGCTCGCGCATCAGCGCGCCGGCCGTGACATTCTCCTCGACCGTGAGGCCGGCAAAGGGCCGCACCAGCTGAAAAGTGCGGCCGATGCCGGCGCGGCAGATCTGATCGGGGCGCAAGCCGGTGATGTCGGTCCCGCCGAAGCGGACGCTTCCGGCATCGGGCTTGATCGCGCCCGCAATCAAGTTGAAGAGCGTGGTCTTCCCGGCGCCATTCGGGCCGATGACGGCGGTAACGACACCGGCTGCCGCGGTGAACTCGACATCGACGACAGCCCGCAGGCCGCGGAAGCTCTTGCTGAGATTCACGACCTCGAGCGCGGCGGTCATCGGACGTCCAGGCCGAGCCGGCGCGCCAGCGGCGGCCAGATGCCGTTGGGCAGGAACACGATCACGAGGAGGAGACAGAAGCCGTAGAAGACCTGCTTGATGCCAGGAATCTGCCAGCCGAGCGTCTGCAATGCCTCCTGCAGCGCTTCGGCAAGAATGGTCAGGACGAAGGCGCCCAGCACGGGGCCGAACAGCGTGCCCAGCCCGCCGATGATCGGCCCGAGGATGAGCTCGATCGAGCGCAGCATCGAGAAGATCTGCTCGGGGAAGAGATTGTTGTAGTAGAATGCGAAAAACACGCCGGCCGGCGCCGTCATCGCCGAGGATGCCATCGCTGCGAGCATCTTGTAGCGGAACACGTCGATGCCGAGCGCCTCGGCGGCGACCGGGTCCTCGCGAATGGCGCGCCAATAGAAGCCGATGCGGCTGCGGGCGAGGTGCCGGCACAGTGCCAACGCCGTGACCGCCATGCCCAGGATCACGTAGTAGAACATGACCGGATCGCCGCGCAGCGACCAGAGGTCGTTGCGCTCGCGCTGGGCCACCGGCAGGAACAGACCGGCGGAGCCGCCGAGCCACGTCATGTGATCAAAGCCGATGCGCGTGAACTCGGCGAAGGCGATGGTCAGCAGCGCGAAGTAGACGCCGCCGACGCGGAAGCGGAAGGCGAGATAGCCGATGACGGCTCCGGCCAGAGTCGCGACCGCCATGGCCGCCAGCGCGCCGATCCACGGGCCGATGCCGGCATGGACGAACAGCGCCGCGGCGACATAGGCGCCCAAACCGACATAGAGCGAATGGCCGAGCGAGAGCTGGCCCGCCATGCCCATCATCACGTTCCAGGCCTGCCCGACATAGGCGAAATAGAGCACAAGGATCATGATCGACAGCAGATAGGGACCGGCAACCGCCGGCACGAACAGCAGACCGATCAGAAGAAGCGCCAGCAGCGTCACGGCGCGCCGGTCGAGGCCAGCCAGCAGGGGGAGTCCGGCAATCCTCATGTCGACCGCCCCAGCAGGCCGTGCGGGCGGATGAGGAGCACGAGTATGAGCAGCGCAAAGCTGACCATGCTCTTGGCCGAGGGAACGAGGAACAGGCCGGCGAGCGCCTCGGACAACCCGATCAGCACACCGCCGAGCAGCGCGCCCGCCATGCTGCCGAGGCCGCCGACGATGACGATCACGAAGCCGAGCAGGGTGTAGACCGGCCCGAGTGTCGGCGTCACATCGATCAGCAGCGCCATCAGGCAGCCCGCGGCACCGACGCAGGCCGAGCCGAGACCGAAGGTCAGCGCATAGAGCCGCTGGACATTGAGGCCGACGACCAGCGCGCCGGTGTGGTTGTCGGCTGCGGCGCGAATGGCCTTGCCGGTGCGCGTGCCACGGAAGAAGACGAACAGCGCCGCCGCCAGGCCGAGCGACGCCACCGCGGCATAGAGCCTGACCTTGTCGACCAGCAGCGGGCCAAACTCGAAGGAATCGAGCGCGTATGGCACCAGCACGTTGCGCGCGTTCGGCCCGAACGCCATCAGCAAGCCGTTGACCATGATGATCGCGACGGCGACGAGCAGGATGAATTGGGAATGCTCCGGCCGGGCAATGAAAGGATTGATCAGGCCGGCCTGCAGCGCGTATCCGAACAGGAACAGGCCGCCCGCGACGGGCAGCAGCATGAGGAAGGGATCGAGCTGCCACTGCGCGAAGGCGATCACGGCGGCATACATGGCGATGGTCATCATCTCGCCATGGGCGAAATTGACCACGCGCATGACGCCGAAGATGACCGACAGCCCGAGCGCCATCAGCCCATAGACGAGCCCGGTCAGGACGCCGCCGACGGCGACGTTCAGAACCAGCTCGAGCGGCATCTCCGATGCTGGGCGGCGCTAGCCGCGCTTGGTCCAGCCCGGCATCGGAAAGACCGGTGCCGCCTCGGCCGCCTCGGCCGGCAGCACGACCTTTGGCTCGCCGTTGCGGTTCTGCAGTGCCGCGGCGCCGATTTCGACATTCTGCCCCTTGGCGTCGAAGGCGATCGGTCCCCCGATCATGACGCGCTTGGCGATCTTCGTGGCGCGCAGCGCCTCGGCGAGCGCCTTGCCGTCGGTCGACTTCGCGCGCTGGTATGCGTCGGCTGCGGTCAGCACGGCCTCGAAGGTGAAGCCGACATTGAAGATGTGGCCAATCATCCGGTCGTTCGGGAACTGCTTCTTGAAGGCGGCGGTGACCAAGCTCGCGACCTCGGAGCGCGGATTGAACCAGGGAACGTTGGACACCATGAAATCGGAATTCTTGCCGAGGCTGGTGAAGAACTGTTCCTCGTACATGCCGGGCGAGCCGGGGCTCATGACGCCCATGGGCTCCCAGCGCTGCTTGACCATCTCGCGGATCAGCAGGATCGCGTCGTTGATGCGCGTCGTCACCATGAGCAGCTCGGCCTGGGTCGCCTTGGCCTTGGCCACTTCGACCGACAGGTCGCGCGCGGCGGGATCGTAGGAGATCGTGTCGAGAATCCTGAACGGCATGTCGAAGCGCGGGAAAAGGGCCTCGACGGCATTGCGGTTGGCCTGGCCGAATGTGTCGTTGACGTGCATGAACACCGCGGTCTTGGGCGTCGTGCCGGTCGCCTTGAACATGTCCTTCATCAGCGTCAGGCCATTGGTGATCAGCATCCCCGAGGTCGGGAAATTTCGGAACACGAACTTGTAACCCTGCTCGGTGATCTGCGGCGCCGCGGCGATGTTGATCACGAACGGCACGCCGCGCTGCTCGGCGACCTGGGCGATGGCGGTGGCCGCGCCCGAATCGAATGGACCGATCAGCACGTTGGCGCCGTCATTGATCAGCTTCTCGGCGCGCGCGCGCGCCGTGTCGACGCTGGTCTCGGTATCGGCATTCATCAGCTCGATCTTGACCGCGTAGCCGAGCTCGGCCAGCAGGGCCGGCGCGATGTCGGCGCCGCGTTGGCAGGATTGGCCGAAGAAGGCCTGCACCCCGGTCTTGGGCAGGAGGACGCCGATCTTGAGTGGTGCAAGCGTCTGCGCGCGCGCCCGCGGCAAGCTCGCGGCGGCGGCCAGGCCGACTGCACCCGCGGCGAATGCTCGACGCGTGAGGGCAAATCCGCGATTCGATTGCGGCTTAGCGGGTCGTCCGGTCATGAGGGCCTCCTGCTTGCGGGTCAAAAGGGAATCTAGCGGTCATCCCCTCCCCGTCAAGCCGGACGGCGGTGGTCAGTCGCGCAGCTCTCGCCAGATGCGGTCGAACTCGGCGTGGTGCTCCGCGAATACACCCAATAAGCGCGGATCGAAATGGCCGACGGAATTGAGCTTCTCGTCGCCGCTCATCATGATCTGGCAGGCCTGCTCATGGTCGATCGCATTCTTGTAGGGTCGCGCATCGCGCAGCGCGTCGTAAACATCGGCGATCTGCACGATCCGCGCGGCGATCGGGATCTCCTCACCCTTGAGCCGGTTGGGATAGCCGGTGCCGTCCCATTTCTCGTGGTGGCAGAGCGCGATGTCCGCCGCCATGCGCAGGCGCGGTGACTGGCGGAGGATCTCGTAGCCGTAGACCGGGTGGCGATCCATCTCGGCGCGCTCGTCCTCGGTCAGGCTACCGCGCTTCTTCAGCACGGCTGCATCGACGCTCATCTTGCCGACGTCGTGGAGTTGCGCGCTGTAGCGGATCTCGTCGCAGAACTCGCGCGGCATGCCGAGATGCGTGGCCAGCACGTAGCTGTACTCGTTGACGCGCTGGATATGGTTGCCCGTGACGTCGTCGTAGATTTCGGCCGCCTTGGCGAGCAGCTGAATCGACAGCAGAAGCGCGTCCTCGGTCTGCGCCTGGAGTGCGGCGATCTGCCGACGCCGCTCCTCGAGCTCACGGTTCTGCTGGCGCAGCCGCGCGTTCTGCCGCGCGATGCGGCCGACCATCTCAGCGCGCTCGACGGCGCGGCCGACGACGTGATCGATCGGCCGCATCAATTCGGCGTGCTCGGGCGCGAAGGGCACGACGACGTCGCTGTCCGCGATCCGCCGATTGATCAGCTGGATCACGCCCAGCACATCACCTTCGAAACTGCTGAACGGGAAGCACAGCACCGAGCGGACGTCGTAGCCCGACGGGGAATCCGGCCCGAAATCGACGGCATAGCCGCGTCCCGGCTTCGCATCGGAGACGTCCCCGATGCTGACGATCTCGCCGGTGGAAGCGACGTAGCCGCTGACCGTCTTGGTGTCGAGGGGAACCGTCAGGTCCACCTTGCGCGGCTTCAGCCGGTCGTTCTGGACGCTGACCGCCTCGAGCCAGCTTTGGCTGCCGCGGCGCCGCACCAGGAACACGGCACCGGCCTCGGCGCCGGTCAACTCGCGCGCTTTGCCGAGCACGCGATCGAGAATCGCACGGGCCGTGCGGTTCGGCGCCTCTTCCACCACCTTCATGAATGCAACAAGCCGGTCCATCACGCTGCCGCCGCCCAAAGCACCTGGCCGCCAATGACTTGGGGTCAGATACCCTCAATTTTCAAGGTATTTTATCATTATATCGCAACTCATCAGCCCAGAAATGCCGACCGCACATGGCTCGCGCCGCCGGGCAACCGGTCCCGCGTCAGTTGACCAGGAACGGGCGCGGGAATGCGCGCAGCGCCGATCGCCGATAGGCCATGTAGATCCTGGCATTCTCGGCGGGCAGGAAATTGGCGGCGTCGGTCACGATGCGGCCACCGGCGAGATCGCTGTGATCGATCAGCCGCGGCCGGCCGAGCGCCCAATTCATGTCGGCCTCGAGGTGTGACGGAAGGTTGGGTACGTTGAACGACGTGACGCGGCCGGTCGGCCCATTGGTCGCGAGGAGGAAGCTGTTGATCTGCGAGCCCGCCGGCGCGTCGCCGCGGAACAACATGACGGTGGCATATTCGGCCTTGAGCGTGGCCAGCAGGTGAGCGTAGGCGCGCAGCTCGCCGAGATCGGCAAAGGTGTTGAATACGGCGATGCCGCCCGGCTTGAGGCAGCGCTTGAGGTCGGCGAAGAAGCCACGCGTGATCAGGTATTCGGGTGTGCCGTCGCCCTGAAAGAGATCGACCAGCACGATGTCGTGGCGCTGGTCGATCGGGCGCCTGTCGCAGCCGCGCACGAAGCTGCGCGCGTCGTCGAGGTGGTTGCTGAAAAGCTCGGGCTTGAAGCCGAAGTGAGTCTTCGCCGCGAGCCAGGACGCCGGATTGATCTCGACGATCTCGACCGCGACGCCTCGCTCGGCAAGGCGCATCGGCACGATGCCGGCGCCGAGACCGAGCATGAGCGCCGACTTGGCGCTCGGGCGATAGCCCATGGCGATCGCCTCCAGCGCGTAGGTGAACAGGGTCTGCGAGACGCCCTTGTCGTCGACGCGGTTCTGCACGATGCCGTCCTGGTAGAAGTAGCGCGTGAAGCGCTCGGGTGCGCCGACCGGCGCCGCGTGCAACACCTTGACCGCGCTGAACAGCGAGCTGTAGGTGCGCTCGATGCGCCAGACCTGGTCATTGCGCACGATCGTGCCGGCGACGCCCAGCCAGTGGTCGGCCGCGGCGAGCAGGCCGAGACAGGCCGCCAGGCCGGCGCCGCCAACAGCCGACACCAGGCGCCGGTGACGCGTCGCCTGATGCAGCAGGAACGGCGCGCCCGCCGAGATGGCGCCGAGCACCGCGCCGATCAGCAGGGTCGACGAATAGTTGCTGAGGTGCGGAATGAGCGCGAAAGCGGTCACGAGCACCCCGGCGACGGAACCAGCAGTGCTGACGAACAGCACGCGCCCGGCGCCGGCGTCGCCCACCGCCTCGCGCGCCGAACCGGCCACCGGCGCGGCATTCTCGATCGCAACCAGCAGCGGGTTCATCGCGGAGGTCGTGATCAGCGGGACGAACAGCAGCAGGAGGCAGGCGGCGAAAGAACCGACCACGAGCTGAACTGCGGCGAAGGCATAGAACGCCCAGGGATAGACCAGGCAGGCGAAGGCCAACGCCAGCGAGGCCAGGGCCGGCATCACGAGGAACAGGCTGACCAGCTCGTCGCCGGCCAGACGTCGCCGCACCACGTGGCGCGCGAGCAGACCGCCGCCATAGTAGCCGAGCGCCAGCGCGATCAGCGTGATCGACAGGATACCGGTCCAGATATAGAGGCTGACGCCGAAATAGGGCGTCATGATGCGCGAGGCGAGCAGCTCGAGCGCGATGATCGCGCCGCCGGTGACGAAGATGATGGGGCGGAATATGCCGTTCATTGGATCACGCGCGCCGGCGGGAAGATCACCGTCGCCGTGGTGCCTCCGCCCGGCGCGCTCGCGAGTTCGATGACGCCGTCGTGCAGCTCGATCAGCGCCTTGCAGAGCGAGAGTCCGAGCCCGGTCCCGGCGTGCCGGCGGTTGAGAGGGCTCTGGCCCTGGCGAAACGGCTCGAACGCGTGGGCCAGTTCATCCTTCGACATGCCGACTCCCGTGTCGCTGACGCTGAACGCTAGGCCGCCCATGCTCTGCCGCTCGGCGCTGATCTCGATGCGGCCGCCGGTCGGCGTGAATTTCACGGCATTGGAGAGCAGATTGATGGCGATCTGCTTGATCTTCAGCTCGTCGCCGCGCAGCTGCGGCAGGCTGCCGGGCAGCTTGACGTCGATCTCGACGCCGCCGCTGCGCGCCCGCGGCTCGATGAACAGCAGGGACGAAATCAGGATTTCGGCCAGATCGACCGCCGATTCACTCAGCTCGAGCCGTCCGGCCTCGACCTTGGAGACGTCGAGAATGTCGCTGATTACCTGCAGCAAATGATTACCGCTGTCGAAGATGTCGTTCGAATAGCCGAGATAGCGCGAATTGCCAATCGATCCGAACATCTCCGATCGCAATACCTCCGAAAAGCCGATGATGGCGTTGAGCGGCGTGCGCAGCTCATGGCTCATATGCGCAAGGAACTCCGACTTGGCGCGGTTGGCGGTCTCGGCCTGCTCCTTGGCGGTGCGCAGCTCCTCGATCATGGTCTTGCGGTCCGTGATCTCGATCCTGATGCTGACCACGCCGCCGTCGGATGTGCGTCGATCGATCGCCTCGATCCACCGGCCGTCGCTGAGCTGCACTTCGTCGCTGGCATCCTCGCTGCGATGGACGGCGATGCGCTTCTCGGCATACTCCGACGGCGTCATTCCCGCCGGCAGGGTCAGAAAAAGTGGGGCGTGATGGGCGATCTCGCTGTAGGCGACTCCGGGCACCAGCAGGTGGGCGATTGGCGCATAGAGCTCGCGCATCGCTTCGTTGCAGATGATCAGGTTGTCCCGCGCATCGAACAGCATGAAGCCTGCGGGAATCGACTCGATCGCGTCGATCAGATGGGCGTGCAGCTGCTCTGATCGCGCCCGCGCTTCGGCGAGGGCCGCCTCGCGCGCCTTGAGTTCGGTCACGTCGACGAACACCGAGGCGACGCCACCTTCCTCGGTGCGGCGCTCGTTGACCTGCATCCAGCGACCGTCATTGCTTTGGAACTCCCATGAACCCGTGGGATTGCGGTGCTCTCGCAAACGCCAGGTGAGCCACGCCTCAGGGTCGTTGCCGCCGGACCGGAGTCCCGATTCGACCCGCGCGCGGATCAAATCCCTGAACGGCGTGCCGACCTTGACGATGTGCCCGAGGCCAGGAAACAACTGATCGCGATAACGCCGGTTCCAGATCGCCAGGCGGTCGTCGGCATCGAACAGCGCAAACGCCGCCGAAATGCTCTCGACCGCGTCCATCAAGCGCGAGTGGTGGCGCGCCGCCTGCTCCTCGGCGGCCCGCCGGTCGGTGACGTCGAGAATGATGCCGTCCCAGGCCACCACCGCGCCACCCGATTTGACCGGTGCGGCGATCATGCGCAGCCAGCGCGTCGCGCCCCGGCCCAGCAGGACGCGCACCAGCATGTCGACCGGACGTCCCTCGGCCGCCGACTCTCCGAGAGCCGCCTCGTGGAGTGCGCGGTCGTCGGGGTGGATCATGTCGATCAGCCGGCGCGCATCGGCCTGGATCGCTTCGGCGGGCAGGCCCAGCAGATCGCGAATCTTCGGGCTGATAAAGGAATAGGTAAGCCCGCCATCCGACTGGCGCGCCAAGCGGTAGATCACGCCCGGCAGGTTCTCGCCGATCGAGGCAAAGCGGCGCTCGCTTTCGCGCAGTCGCGCTTCCGCCTCGTAGATTTCGGTGACGTCCGAGAAAGTCGCGACGAACCCGCCTTCCGGCAGACCCTTGCGGTGAATGACGTAGGTATTGCCGTTGGGCCGGACATAGGTCATCTGCAGTGCCGGCCGCTGGCGCACACGGTCGAGTACGCGGGCCAGTTCCCGCTCCAGATCATCATGAGGTCCGAACTCGCCGCGCGTTATCAGGTATTTCATCGTGTCGGCAAATGTCGTCCCCGGCTTGCCGAACGCAGGCGACAGCTCGAGCAGGTCGAGATAGCGCTGATTGCAGGTCACGAGACGGAGATCGCGATCCCAGACCGAAACACCCTGCAGCACGTTGTCGAGCGTCGTCTGGATGAGGGCCGATCTGCCAGCCTGGCGCACGTGACGACGCAAGCCGAGACCGAAAAGGACGACAACCAGCCCGGCCAGGAGGAGGCCGATGATCAGCCGGATCGTCGTCAGGTCATGCATCGGCCCCAGTCCCGGGGCAGCCGAGTCGGCCTGGCCCTCGCCGGCCGGACCAAAGCCGGCCGCATCCTGGCCTGCCTGATCCGCTCATGGGACAAGGGCGAATGTCTGGAAAAGACGCCGCAAACGCGACGAGGTCGGTCAGCCGAGACTGCAAGCCGGAATGGCAACCGCTTGCCCACATGCCGGCAGTCTAGCATCCCCTCGCGGGGAGGCCCAAACCGCCCGTGCGTGGCTCAGGCCGCCCTATCGAGCACGACAGCGCGAGGCGGCAACATCACCTCCGCTTCCGCTGCGCGCGACGCACCCGTTCGCCGTTCAGTCCGACCAGATACGCGGCCAGCCATCCGGCCAATAACTCGGTGGCGCGGCGCGCTCGCTATGGAAAGCGGTCTTGTCCGTCGCATAGATTGGGGCGCATCCCGACCCGGAGAGCGCGGCCAGAACGACGAAGACCATGGCGATTGCGTAAAGACGGGTGAGCATGGCCATCCTCCCGCATGCGTATGCATGGACGTAGGCTGCGCCCGATAGGCAGGTCGGTCAGTGACCTGCGTCACACCGGGGGCGACGGAGGCGAATGGGGCTTGGTAAAGATGTGGTCATGACAGGCCGCCCAAACAACCCCCCGGCGCAACGGCCGGGCACCGCCATCACGAAGCGTTCCGTCGTCATCGCCGGCCACCGCACGAGCGTGTCGCTTGAGGCCGCGTTCTGGCGCGAGCTCAAGCGCATCGCCGCGGCGCGCCGCGTCACGGTCAATCAGCTGGTGGCGGAGATCGACCGTGGACGTTCGAGCAATTTGTCCAGCGCCATCCGCGTGTTCGTGCTGGAGGCAGTGTCGCGGCAGGCCGGTGACGAGTCGGGTGGGGAGCGCGGATAGGCTACTGGTTGCCCAAACCCTTGAGGATGCCGCGCAGGATGTCCTCGGGACGAACCGATTGACCTGGCTGACCTGTGCTCGGCGCGCTTCCGGAACCACCCGTTCCGCTTTGGCCTAACCCGCTTTGCCCCGAGCCGCCTTGACCCGAGCCGCCTTGGCCCGGCAGCACGCGCCGCAGAACGGCGCCACCCACGCGCTGCAGCACATAGACTTGCAGCTCCTGCAGTTCGAAACTGCGCTGCGGGCGGTCGAGCGGACCGGTCAGCTTGAGCCCGACGGGCGGCGCCCTGGGATGTTCGGTCAGATGGAACTCGCCGTGCGCATCGATGGTTTGCTGCGGCAGGTCGAGCATGGCCGTGCCGCGGCCGGCACCGGAGGGTCCCTCGAGCCGGATGTCGTTGCTGCGCAGCACGCCCTGGGTGATCGCGAAGGTGCCGTCGAGCCGCGTGAAGGGCGTGCGGCCGCCGGACAGCGCCACTTGCGCCAGGTTGACGAAGGCGACGGCGTTGTCCAGGCCATTGAGCCGTGCGCTGAATCCCGGCAGGTCGAAGCCGTCGACAACGCCGTCGCGCGCGGCGAATTTGCCGGAACCGGTCAATCCAGCGATCAATTCCGCCTGGCTCGCGCCGCGTGTTCGCACCGAGAGCTCGGCATCGAGCTGGCCGCCGACGATTTCGACCTGGGCCGCGCTGCGCGCTGCCTGGCGGATGTCCGCATGGCGCACCGTGGTGCTGAGTTCGATGTCGGTCGGTTGCGGTGCGGTTGCCGTCAGTTTCCCCTTCATCTCGAAACTGCCGCCGAAGAGCCCGCCCGCCACGCGCGAGAGATCGAGCACGCCGTCCTTGAGCGTGGCGCGCAACTCGGCCTTGTCGAGCCGGTAGCCGCGCACCGCCAAGACGCCCGCGGTCAGCGCCGCCTCGCCATCGATCGATCGGAGCATGGCGAGATCAAGCGGCGCACGCGACCAGCCGGTCTGGCCGGCCATTGGCACAGGAGCCGCGATCGCGCGCTGGCGACCACCAACGGCCGGCGGCTCTGGCGGCAGAAACGGGTCGAGGTCGAGCACGACCGCCTGCAGGTCCATGCCGACCCTCGGCCGAGTGCCGGCCAGCGCGAGATTGATCCGCCCGGACAGATCGGTGTTGCCGACCTTGATGGAGAGGCCGGAGATCTCGGCGGTCTCGGGCGTGCCCTTGGCATGGAACCTGAGCGCGAGCGGTCCGAGATTCTTTGCCGCCAGCCTGTGATCAATCGCCAGTGCCGCCAGCAGCGAGGTGAGCTCGGGGTGACGGGCATCGAGCGTCATGTCGACGCGTTCGGCGGCTGCGAGCATGCCGTTCAGCCGCACCGTCGCGCCCAGCGCGATCAGATCGCTGTCGATCCGGAGATTGTCGAGAGCGCCACGCGCCCTTGCCTTGAAGGCGAGGACGCCCAGGCGTTCCGGCGACAAGGCGGGCGTAATCCCGGTGAGGCGGAGCAGGCCCGAGGGATCGCGCGCCGACACCTCCGCATTGAGGTCGATCGTCGGCTGGCCCGCATGCGCGTCGATCACGCCGCTGACATGCGCGGCAGCGCCGACAATTTCGCCGACGCTCAGCTTCGTCAGGTTCAGCTTGCCGTGATCGAGTACGGCCTCCAGCGCCACGTTCGCGAGCGCTGTCCGGTCGATCGTGACCTGACCCGCCTTGATGTCGACATTGGCGTCGAAGGCGTTGAGCTTGTTCCACGCGACGCCGGCGGTTGCACCGCCCGGCGTTGCGCGGCCCATCGAGCCAGCGGACGAGGCGGCGGAAGAGGCGGCAGCAACCGGCGGGTGATAGGCATCAAGGTTGATCCGGTCCAGCGCCAGGCGGGCGCCAATGGCGGGCCGCGGCCCGGGAATGACCGTCAACGCGCCGGTCAGGCGCGAGGCGTCGATACGCAGATCCAGGTCGGTCAGCCTGATGTCGCGCGGCGTCGCGGCGATGCTGGTCTTGAAGGCGGCCTTGCGCAGCCGATCGGCCGGGATCCCGATCGGATCGAGCTTGAGCCAGTCGAGCACGAGTCGAAGGTTCTCCGAGCCGATCTCGACAGCGCCATCGAAACGCAATCCGGATTGCCCCGCCTTTTCCGGCGACAGCCGGCCGATGACCGACAACTCGGAGCCGCCGGGCAGCAACGCGGTCAGCTGGTTGAGCGCCAGCGCGCCGTGATCGAAGCCCAGGTTCATGCGGAACTGGCGCACCACACCGCCGCGATAGGCGATGGCGTCGACGCTGAGATCGAGCCCGACCGTCATGTCCGCGGGCAGCGACGCGGCAAGCAATGCCGGCGGTTGAAGCGGATCTGTGGCCGGCGCGGCTGGCTGCGCGGCGGGGACGGCTGCCACCAATTGGTCGAGATCGAGACGGGCGACCGACAGGGCGGCGTCGATGCGCAAGCGTGGCGCGAAGTCGACACTCGCCGCTCCGGAGACTCGCATGTCTCCGAGCTGCGCGGTCAGATCGTTGACCGCGACGCTGCTGGTGGTCAGCGCGAGACGGCCCTCGAGGCTGAACTGGGACGCAGCAAGTTCCCTCAGGCTGTTTCCACCCAGCGCAGCGGCAAGCTTGGAAAGGCTGCCCGCGCTCGACTTGATCTTGCCTTGAATTTCCGGGCCACCCGGCTGCGGCTTGACCGTGCCGCTGAACTGCGTTTCGACGCCCTCGGCAGTCAGTCGCACCGACAGGCCGGCGGCCTGCCCCTCCTCCAATCGCCCGACCGCTGCGGTGACAGCGACGGGCACACTGCGGACCGTGGCGCGGCCGTCGGCGCGGAACGGACCGGCCAGCGATTCGGCGACCAGCTTGCCGTCAAGCCGTTCGACGCGCTCGGTGCGGCCGGCGCGTACATTGCGCAGAACCAGCGTGCCGTTTTGGATGACGACGTCGTCCAGTCTGACATCTGGCGGGGCAGCGGGCGGTGCGTCGGGCCCGGTAGCGGCGCCGGCCGGCTCCGGCGTGCCCGTCATCAGCTGCCAATTGCCGCGCCCGTCGGCCAGGGTTTCCAATTCAATGACGGGCTCGACCAGGACAATCGACCGTATCTCGATCCGACCCGACAGCAGCGGCGCTGCCGCGACATGCACGCGCAGCGCCTTGAGACGAACCATGTCGCTCGAGGTCGCGCCCGGCGCGTTGGCCAGCCTGACCCCCTCGACCGACAATGCGGGCGACGGCAGAACGGCCAGGCGAAGGTCGCCCTCGATGCGCAGCTCGCGCCCGGTCGCGTCCTTGACCGCGGCGGCGAACTGCGGCCGATAGGCGTTCCAGTCGATGAAACTCGGCGCCACCAGCGCGCCGGCGATGATGATGATCAGCGCCGTGGCGACGATGATCGCTGTTTTCCGCACGAAATCGACTCCAGAGCGCTCGGCGCGAGGTCCGCGGCAGTGGGCAGCTCAAGCTTAGGAGCAGCGCCGCGACCGGGCAATCCCGGCCTCGTCCCCGCTGGCAGCGTCAACGACGAGACCGCAGCCTCCAGTCTCGTCAAGAATGTGGCGGAATTGGGAGAGCCACCCTTCCCGGTGTTTCGGGAGTTAGCCGACTGCCGCCAGCCGCTGGTTGAGGCGGGCCGCCATCTCTGCCGGCTGCTTGGCCGGCAGGACCATGGCCATGACGTACTTCAATACGCCGGCGTGATCGCCCAGCGGCAGAAGAAGTCGTTCCCACACGCGCCCATTGCACTGCGATTCCGCGCGATGGAGCGTGTAGATCGGCCGGCCGCGCTCGATGCAGCGCTCATAGGTGCCGCGATGATATTGCGCAACCAATCCCTTGAAGTTGCTGACGCACAGGCCCGTCATGTCGAAGCCGGCAATCTCGGCCAGCAGGCTTCCGAACAGACGATAGACGAAATCGCCGTCTGCGAGGCGCTCGAGCATGACCAGATGACCGAGTCCAAACCGCAACTCGATCGGATCGATGTCCGACTTGCGCAGGACCGGCTCGCTGCCGCGCTTGGACTGCCAGTACTCCCACAGCGCGGCGATCGGCCGGTTGTTCAGGAATCCAGCGGATATATCGTCCGACTCGAAGAACTCGACCCGGTCGAGCAGGTGCTTGAAGCCAGTCATGGCGACTTACCGTTGCGCGGGCATGCCGACGACAGCATGTCGCGAGCCCTCGGCCGCAACGGCCTCCTGGATGTGAGGACCCGGGCAGACATGGCGACGGCACCATGGAACGGCACCCGACATCTGCGGATCGATTAGTTGAAGCTTAAAGTAATTCCCGTGTGCTGCACTGCGGCATAGCGGCGCAGGGTCAGATGCGAACGATTTTGCCCGGGTTCATAATCCCTTGCGGATCAAGAGCTTGCTTGAGCTGCCGCATGACGCTGAGGGCCTCGCCATGCTCCGCCTGGAGGAAATTCATCTTACCCCAGCCGACGCCGTGCTCACCGGTGCATGTGCCATCCATGGCGATGGCGCGCAACACCATCCGCTCGTTGAGGCGGGCCGCCTCTTCGATCTCCGCCGGGTTGTTCGGGTCGATCAGGAAGGACAGGTGGAAGTTGCCGTCGCCGACATGGCCGACGATCGGCGCTTTGACGAAGGACGCATTGAGGTCCTTCTTGGTTTCCAGGATGCATTCGGCGAGCCGTGAGATCGGCACGCACACATCGGTCGCCCAGCCCTTGCAGCCGGGTCGGAGCGCGAGCGCCGCGAAATAGCCGTCATGGCGCGCCTGCCAGAGCTTGGAGCGCTCCTCGGGACGGGTCGCCCAGCGGAAGTCGCCGCCGCCATTTTCCGCCGCCAGCGCCTGCACCATCTCGGCCTGCTCGGCGACGCCGCGCTCGGTGCCGTGGAACTCGAAGAACAGCGTCGGCGCCACCTTGTACTCGAGCTTGGAGTAGCGGTTGACCGCGTCCATCTGGACGTCGTCCAGCAGCTCCATGCGCGCGACGGGAATGCCGGATTGGATCGTCTGGATCACCGTGTTGACCGCGCCGTCGAGCGTGTCAAAGGCGCACACGGCGGCCGACATCGCCTCGGGAATGCCGTAGAGGCGCAACGTCACCTCGGTGATCACGCCGAGCGTGCCCTCCGAGCCGACGAACATGCGCGTGAGGTCGTAGCCCGCCGCCGACTTGCGCGCGCGGCGCGCCGTCCTGATGACGCGGCCATCGGCCATGACCACCGTCAGCGCCAGCACGTTCTCGCGCATCGTGCCATAGCGCACGGCGTTGGTGCCGGACGCACGCGTCGCCGCCATGCCGCCGAGCGATGCATCGGCGCCGGGATCGATCGGGAAAAACAGGCCGGTATCCCTGATGTGCTCGTTGAGCTGCTTGCGCGTGACTCCTGCCTCGACGCTCACGTCCATGTCCTCGGCGTTGACGCGCAGCACGCTGTTCATCTGGCTGAGGTCGATGCACACGCCGCCATGGACGGCACCGATATGGCCCTCGAGCGAGGTGCCCGTGCCGTAGGGAATGACCGGCACGCCGTGCGCGGCGCAGATCTTGACGATGGCGGCGACATCATCGGTCGAGCGTGCGAAGGCGACTGCGTCGGGCGGATAGGGGGTGTGGTAGGAGACGTCAGTGCCGTGATGCTCGCGCACCGCCTTGGCGGTCGACAAGCGGTCCCCGAGCAGCGCCTGCAACTCGGCGATCGCCGGCTCGATCGCATTGCGTCGCAGCGTGGTGGAGGCGGTGGTCGGAATCATCGCGGTGTCTCGATCATGGTGCGTTTGCGGGCGACGCTACTCTGTCCCCCCTTGATGGGCAAGGGCGGGGCCGGCCAGGCCCGATCCACAACCATCCGACGTCGACGACGGCATGTATACCGTTCGTTAACGCCATGCCCGGCACACTGGCGATTGCAGTTCGCCCGGTGCCTGATCTGACCCAGTGACGATTAGATGACGAAACCATTGGATTTCCACGGGGTGGTCCGGGGCCTTTTCGGCCGGCCGCGCAACCCAGGCGGCGGCGCGCCAGGGTCTGTACCCGCCGGTCAGCGCGAACTGAACTTGCACGACGTCCTAGACGCTGCGCCCGACGCCGTCATCGCGCTCGACGCGAATGAGCGCATCATCCTGGTCAACGGCCAGGCCGAGCGCCTGTTCCGGCTGCCGCGCGCCGAGATGCTCGGGCGCCCCGTCGATCTTCTCATGCCCGGCTGCCTCCATGCGCGCAGCACCGCGGCGGACGACGCCAGGCCAGACGGAGCGCCGCTCAGAAGGTCCGAGGTTCTCGCCGGCCGGCGCAGCGAAGGCGCCGAGTTTCCGGTCGAGATCAGTCTGAGCACGCTGCAGACGGACGATGGACCGGTCATCCTGCTTTCTGTGCGCGACGTCAGCGACGCGGTGCGGCGCGTTCAGGAGCTGGCCGAGGCGCGCACCGCCGCCGAGCGCGCGCGCGCCGAAGCGGTCAACGCGCACGACCGGCTGGTCGACGCGATCGAAAGCCTCAGCGACGGCTTCATGTTGTGGGATTCCGACGATCGCCTCGTGCTGCACAACGCGCTGGCCGCCCAGGCGGACGTCGAGGTCGGCTCGGCGCTGACTCCCGGACTGACCTTCGCCGAGATCATGCGCCGGCGCGCCCAAGGTGGACGCATCCCCGCCGCCTGGGGCCGCGAGGAGGACTTCGTCCGGGAATGCGTCGCGCGCCATCGCAACCCGGATGGCCAGCCGATCGAGCGCGGCTATGCCGACGGCACCTGGCTCTCGATCCGGGAGCGCCGCACGCGCGATGGCGGCATCGTCAACATCGTGCACGACATCACCAGCATCAAGCGGCGCGAGACGGAGCTGTCCGCCGCACGCACGGCCGCCGAGGCGGCCCGCCTGGAAGCCGAGGCGGCCAACCGCGCCAAGTCGCGCTTTCTGTCGAGCATGAGCCACGAGCTGCGCACGCCGCTCAATGCCGTCATCGGCTTCGCGCAGATGATCGCGCTCGATTGGGACAAGACGCTGACCGCCAAGCAACGCGAGTATTGCGGCCACATCGTCGCGAGCGGCCAGCATCTCGTCGATCTGGTCAACGACGTGCTCGACCTTGCCGGTATCGAATCCGGCAAGCTCAAGGTCGTGTCAGAACGAATCGGTATCGCCGACGTTCTGCAACGCGTGCTCGACGCAATGCGGCCGCTCGCGGCCAAGGCCGGGATCAGCGTCGAGGTCTCGCCCTTCGGCCAGGTCGCCGACGTGCTGGGCGACGATCTGCGGCTGCGCCAGATCCTGATCAATCTCGTGGGCAACGCCATCAAGTACAACCGGCCGGGCGGCAATGTACGCCTGAGCGTGCTGCCCGTGCCGGGCGGCCGCGTGCGTTTCGTCGTGGTCGACGACGGCCTCGGCATCGCGCCGGAGCATCACGGCGAGATCTTCCGGCCGTTCAGCCGTGCGGGCGCGGAGGCCTCGGGGATCGAAGGCGCCGGCATCGGCCTGGCGCTGTCCCGCCAGCTCGTCGAGGCGATGGAGGGCCGCATCGGCTTCACGAGCGAGCCCGGTGCGGGCAGCACGTTCTGGATCGAGCTGCCGATCGCGCCGGCCGGCGACGGCATCGACGCGGGCGTCCCCGCGCCGCGCGTCTCCACGCGGCCGGGACAACGCGTCCACACGGTGCTCTATGTCGAGGACGATCCGCCGCATCTCAGCCTGGTCGAGCATTTGCTGGCGACCTTGCCCGATGTCACCATGCTGGCAGCACCCAATGCGTGGCTCGGCCTCGAGCTCGCCGTGGCGCACCGGCCCGACGTCATCGTGCTCGACCTCAAGCTGCCGGAGATGAGCGGTTTCGAGGTCCTGACGCGTCTGAAGTCCATGGCCGAGACGCGCGACATCCCGATCCTGGCGCTGACCACGTCGGCCTTGCCCAACGACGTCCGGCGCGGGCTCGAAGCCGGCTTCTTCCGCTACCTGACCAAGCCGATCGACGTGAAGGGCTTCCTCGCCGCCATCGACGAGGCGCTCGGCCGGATGTCCGGCAGGCGCATGCCGCCGGATCTGTTCTAGGCGACAGCCGCAGGGCTGCGTTCGGCGCGCTCGACCCTATTCCCTAGCAGGGTCCTGATCGACGAGAATGCCCGGTGTTCGAACATCGGGAACCGGAACCCCCATTACGGTGACAGTGCACTTAATTTGAATTAAGTGCACTGTCACCGTAATAATGATTAGGAAACCGGATTCGCCACTCCAACTAATATAGTCTGATTTTCTTTATTCCGCCGCTTTCCGCTCCGCCCGTCCGAAACCACCGCCGCCCGGCGTCTCCAGCACGAAGACATCGCCGGCGGCAACCTCCGCCTTGTCCGTGTGGCCGAGCTTGTCGATGCGCCCGTCCTTGCGCTCGACGACATTGCGCCCCACCGCACCCGGTTCGCCGCCGGCAACGCCATAGGGCGCGATGCGCCGGTGGTTGGCGAGGATGGCCGCCGTCATCGCCTCGCGGAAGCGGATGCGCCTGATCGTGCCGTCGCCGCCGCGATGCCGGCCGCGGCCGCCCGAACCGCGCCGGATCGCGAAGCTCTCGACCAGCACCGGGAAGCGCCACTCCAGCACTTCGGGATCGGTCAGGCGCGAATTGGTCATGTGCGTGTGCACGGCATCGGTGCCGTCGAAATCGGGCCCGGCGCCCGAGCCGCCGCACACCGTCTCGTAATACTGGTAACGCTCATTGCCGAAGGTGAAGTTGTTCATCGTGCCCTGCGCCGCGGCCATGACGCCCAAGGCGCCGTAGAGCGCGTCGGTCACGCATTGCGACGTCTCGACATTGCCGGCGACCACGGCCGCCGGGTAGCGCGGATTGAGCATCGAGCCTTCTGGTATGACGATCTCGATCGGCCTGAGGCAGCCGGCGTTCATGGGTATGTCCTGGTCGACCAGCGTGCGGAACACGTAGAGCACCGCCGCCTTGCACACGGCGGCGGGTGCGTTGAAATTGGTCGTCTGCTGGGGCGACGTGCCGGTGAAGTCGACGCGTGCCGTGCGGCGCGATTTGTCGATCGAGATGGCGACCTTGATCTGGGCGCCGTCGTCGAGCTCGTGGACGAAGCTGCCGTCCTTGAGCACGTCGAGCACGCGGCGCACCTGCTCGGCCGCGTTGTCCTGCACATGGCCCATATAGGCGACGACGGTATCGAGGCCGAAATGGCCGACCATGCGGCGCAGCTCCTCGACGCCCTTGGCGTTGGCGGCGATCTGCGCCTGCAAATCGGCGACGTTCTGTCGCGGGTTACGCGCCGGATACTTGCCCGAGGCGAGCAGCGCGCGCGTCTCCGCCTCGAGGAAGCGGCCGCGCTCAACCAGCTTGAAATTGTCGATCAGCACGCCCTCTTCCTCGACGGTGCGGCTGTCGGGCGGCATGGAGCCAGGCGTGATGCCGCCGATGTCGGCGTGGTGACCGCGCGAGGCGACCCAGAACAGGATCTCCTTTCCGCCCCCATCTGAACCTGGCGCGTCGAACACCGGTGTGATCACCGTGATGTCCGGCAGATGCGTGCCGCCATTGTAGGGCGCGTTGAGCATGTAGGCGTCGCCGTCGGCGATGCGGCCGCGGTTCTGGCGGATCACCGCCTCGACGCTCTCGCCCATGGAGCCCAGATGCACCGGCATGTGCGGCGCATTGGCAATCAGCAGGCCCGCGCGGTCGAACACGGCGCACGAGAAGTCGAGCCGCTCCTTGATATTGACCGAGTAGGCGGTGTTTTGCAGCGTGACGCCCATCTGCTCGGCGATCGACATGAAGAGGTTGTTGAACACCTCGAGCATGATCGGGTCGACATCGGTGCCGACCGCCACGCGTGCCGGCAGCGGCACGACGCGGCGCAGCACGAGGTCGTTGCGCACCGTCACCTCGGCCTGCCAGCCCGGCTCGACCACGGTGGTCGCATTCGCCTCGGTCAGGATCGCCGGTCCATCGACGCGCGTGCCGGAAGCGAGACGCGCGCGCTCGAAGACCGGCGTCTCGTGCTCTATGCCGGTGAAGATGGTGACGCGCGGCAATTCTCCCTCCTTCGCGCGCAGCGCGGGGGAGGGTCGGGGTGGGGGCCCGAAGGGTGGTGCAGGCGCTCCCGAGAGGCCCCCACCCTGCCCTCTCCCATGCTCCGCATGGGGGAGGGTGGATGTGGTGCCGACGATCTCGACCGCTACCGCTTCGACGATGTGGCCCTTTCCCGCCATCACGAAGCCATAGCGCTGGCGGTGCGCCGCCTCGAAGGCGGCGACCAGCTCGGCGCGCGATGCGGCATCGACCACGACCGCCGTGTCGGAGCCATCGTAACGCAGATGAACCTTGCGCAACGCGCTCATCTGTCCCGCGGCGATCCCTTGCCGTGCCATCTCCGCGCGCCCCTCGGCCTCGAGTTCGCCGAGCGCGCGGTCGAGGTGCGGCATGACGTCGTCGGCGAGCTTCGCCTCGATTGCGCGCTCGCGCATGACGCGGACGTCGGCGAGGCCCATGCCGAGCGCCGACAGCACGCCGGCCATGGGGTGGATGAACACGGTCGTCATGCCCAAGGCATCGGCGACCGCGCAGGCATGCTGGCCGCCGGCGCCGCCGAAGCAGTTGAGCGTGTACTCGGTCACGTCGTGGCCGCGCTGCACCGAGATCTGCTTGATGGCGTTGGCCATGTTCTCGACCGCGATGCGCAGGAAGCCCTCGGCCGCCTCCTGGGGTGTCAGATTCCGCCCGGTTGCCTCGTGGATCTGCGCGACGAGCTCGGCGAAGCGCTGTTCGACCGCGGCCCGGTCGAGCTTCTCGTTGCCATGGGGGCCGAAGACGGCCGGGAAGAGATCGGGCTGCAGCTTGCCGACCATGACGTTGCAATCCGTCACCGTCAGCGGCCCGCCGCGGCGATAGCAGGCGGGACCAGGATTGGCGCCGGCGGACTCGGGACCGACGCGCAGCCGCGCGCCGTCGAAGCGACAGATCGAACCGCCCCCCGCCGCCACCGTGTTGATGCGCATCATCGGCGCGCGCATGCGCACGCCCGCGACCACGGTCTCGAAGGCGCGTTCGAACCCGCCGTCGTAGTGCGACACGTCGGTCGACGTGCCGCCCATGTCGAAGCCGATGATGCGATGGAAGCCGGCAGCGCGCGCCGTCTCGACCGCGCCGACCACGCCGCCCGCGGGCCCGCTCAGGATGCTGTCCTTGCCCTGGAAGCGCCGCGCGTCGGCCAGCCCGCCATTCGACTGCATGAACATCAGCCGCACCTCGCCCAGCTCGCCCGCAACGCGGTCGACGTAGCGGCGCAGGATCGGCGAGAGATAGGCGTCGACCACGGTCGTATCGCCGCGGCCGACCAGCTTCATCAGCGGGCTGACCTCGTGGCTGACCGAGACCTGCGGGAAGCCCATGGCGCGCGCGAGCTCGGCGACCGCGCGCTCATGGGCGTGATGGCGGTAGCCGTGCAGGAACACGATGGCGACCGAACGGATGCCGCGCTCCCACGCCGCGGCCAGCCCGCGCCGTGCGGCATCGAGGTCGACCGGCAGCCTCACCTCGCCCTCGGCGGTGACGCGCTCGGGCACCTCGACGACCTGCTCGTAGAGCAGCTCGGGCAGCACGATGTGGCGCGCGAAGATGTGCGGCCGGTTCTGATAGCCGATGCGCAGCGCATCGGCGAAACCTTGCGTGATCAGCAGGACGGTGCGCTCGCCCTTGCGTTCGAGCAGCGCGTTGGTCGCGACCGTCGTGCCCATCTTGACGGCGTCGATCGCGGCCGACGGGATCGTTGCGCCGGGGGCAAGCCCGAGCAGGTCGCGGATGCCTTGCAGCGCCGCGTCGGCGTACCGCTCGGGATTGTCCGACAGAAGCTTGTGCGTGGTCAGCGTGCCGTCGGGTCGGCGCGCGACGATGTCCGTAAAGGTGCCGCCGCGGTCGATCCAGAACTGCCAGCGAGTTGGTGGGGCGAGTCTGCTTGTCATGATCCAGTAATGCGTCTTTGCGGTAACGAAGGCATCGGAGCTGTGGCCACCCGGTAAGAAGCCAGCGCTTCACGCGCCGCCGTGAGAAGAGTAATACAGCGGATGCCAACTGGCAGCAGCACCCCTGCGCCTCCTGCACAGGAGCCCCCCATGCCTCGCAAGGTCAAGCCCGTCCCATCAGGTTACGGCAGCGTCACCCCTTATCTCCACGCGCGCGGCGCGGCGAAGGCCATCGCCTTCTACAAGAAGGCGTTCGGCGCCAAGGAGCTGATGCGCATCGGCTCGCCCGGCGGCAAGATCGGCCATGCCGAGCTCCAGATCGGCAGCAGCCGCATCATGCTGGCCGACGAGCATCCCGAATTCGGCGCGCTCAGCCCCGCGGCGCTCGGTGGTTCTCCCGTCGCGCTGCACCTCTATCTCGAGGATGTCGACAAGGTGGTGAAGCGCGCGGTGCGCGCCGGCGCCACACTGGACCGTCCGGTCGAGAACAAGTTCTACGGCGACCGCATGGGCACCGTGACCGATCCGTTCGGCCACATCTGGCACGTCTCGACCCATATCGAGGACATGACGGCGCGCGAGCTGCGCCGTCGGGCCGCCGCCATGACGAAGCCAAAGGCTGGCAGCGCGTGACGTGAAGATCACCGCGCTCGAAACCATCCGGCTGACCGAGTTCCCCAATCTCATCTGGGTGCGGCTGCACACCGACCAGGGCCTGATCGGGCTCGGCGAGACGTTTCGCGCGGCCGAGACGGTCGAGACCTATCTGCACGCCCAGGCGGCACAAGCGCTGCTCGGCGAGGACCCGCTCGACACCGAACGGCTGGCGCGAAGGCTGCGCGGCTATCTCGGCTTCGTCGGCACCGGCGTCGAGATGCGCGGCAACTCGGCGGTCGACATCGCGCTGTGGGACCTCAAGGGCCAGGCCGCGGGCCTGCCGCTCTACCATCTGCTCGGCGGCCTGACGCGGCCGCGCATCCGCATCTACAACACCTGCGCCGGCTACCAGTACAGCCGCAAGGGTCCGCAGCGCACGGCCAATTGGGGCCTCGGCCAGCACCAGGGCCCCTATGAGGATCTCGAAGCCTTCCTCCATCGCGCTGACGAACTGGCCCAGAGCCTGCTCGAGCAGGGCATCACCGCGATGAAGATCTGGCCGTTCGATTTTGCGGCCGAGGCTTCGGGCGGTCATGACATCACGCCCGCCGAGCTCGAGCGCGCGCTCGGGCCCTTTGCCAAGATCCGACGCGCCGTCGGCGACAAGATGGAGGTGATGGCCGAGTTCCATTCGCTGTGGAACCTGCCGACGGCGCAGCGCATCGCGCGCGCGCTCGCCCCATACGGCACGTACTGGCACGAGGATCCGATCCGCATGGACAGCCTCGCCGACCTCGCCGCCTACGCCGCCGCGAGCCTGGCGCCGGTCTGCGCTTCAGAGACGCTGGCGACCCGCTGGAGCTTTCGCGATCTGCTGGAGACCCGTGCCGTCGGCGTCGTCATGCTCGACGTCGCCTGGTGCGGCGGCCTCACCGAGGCGCGCGCCATTGCCCAGATGGCCGATGCGTGGCACCTGCCGGTTGCGCCGCACGATTGCACGGGACCGGTCGTGCTGACCGCCTCGACGCACCTGTCGCTCAGCCAGCCCAACGCGCTCATCCAGGAGACGGTGCGCGCCTTCTATTCCGGCTGGTACCGGGATCTGCTGACCGACCTGCCCGACATCAGCGGCGGCACGATCGGGCTCAGCACAAATCCCGGTCTCGGCACCGCGCTCTTGCCCGATCTGCCGCGCCGCGCCGACGCCACCGTGCGCCTGACGCGCGCGTCCTAGACTCCATTCGCTCGTCCCACTTGCCGACAGCGCATCGCGTGCCGATATCAGCCGGATGCGGGAGGCTTAGGAGCAAGGAGACGAGCCATGGCGAGCAAGACGAAGCCGATCCCGAAGGGGTATCACGCCGTCACCCCCTACATGACCGTCAAGGGCGCAGCCAAGGCGCTCGACTTCTACAAGAAGGCCTTCGGCGCGACCGAGGTGATGCGTGTCGCCGGGCCCGACGAACGGGTCAGACATGCCGAAATCCAAATCGGCGATTCGCGGATCATGATCGGCGACGAGGACCCGGAGACGGGCTGCCGCAGCCCGCAAGCGCTCGGCGGATCACCCGTGGCCATCCACCTCTATGTCGAGGACGTCGACAGCGTCGCGGAGCGCGCCGTTGCGGCCGGCGGCAGGCTGAAGCAGCCGGTCAAGGACCAGTTCTACGGCGACCGCCTCGGCACGCTCGAGGATCCGTTCGGCCACGTCTGGCATGTCTCGACTCACAAGGAGGATCTGGCGCCGGACGAGCTGCGCCGTCGGGCCGAGGCCCACATGAAGCAGCACGCCGGCGATTGACTTGGCGTGCGAAACGACCGCGCGGCCGCTCATCGGGCCGCGCGGCGCTTTGGGGGCAGTTAGGTGGAGGTGATGCGCTTGCCGTCGATGGTCGCCAGGCGGAGCGGCGGCGCGGCAGTCGACACCTCCCACCAGTAGGCCCAGGCGAGCCAGCGGCCGGATTTCACGACATAGCCGAGCGGCCACCAGCCGACGATCGCAGCCGGTTTGCCGCCAACGTTGACGCGCGATCCGATCCACATATCGGCCTCCATTGATTGAGGCGGTTCGTCGCTATCGTAGCACGATCCGGCCCCACGCGCAGCAAAGCGGCTGAAAACTGCCGTTTTTGGCGAGAGCGCCTTGCCGACTCGAACCTCACGCACCGGCTCCGGGGCTGAACCCCGGGACCGTCGCACTTACGCCATCAAGCCTGCGGCGTTACTTCTGCTGGCTTCCGTCGAACGAGGCGTCGCCGCTGGCCCTGGCGCTGCCGCCAAGGCCGATATTGAGGTTGCGGCCCGCACCGTGAGTGGCTTCGACGCCGGCACCGAGACCAAGGCCGCCGCTGACGCCGAGATCGGCGCCGGCGCTCTTGCCGGCCTTGTCGACGGCGGCGCTCACGCCGGCATTGGCATTGGCGCCAGCGTTGGCGCCAACCATCGCATCGCCGGATCCGGCGTCCGCGCTGGCGCTACCCGAACCGCTCGCCGAGCCACCGCCGCTGGCGCCGCCGCCGCCGGTGCCGCCGGTTCCCGTGCCGCCAGCGCTCGCCGAGGCGCCGG
>Ga0194121_10002332_pt1 | contig 30268 bp, 31 predicted proteins | sample TA2MahCa50mmetaG_FD_148609 | JGI IMG/M metagenome (GOLD analysis project Ga0194121, IMG submission 148609) | Freshwater microbial communities from Lake Tanganyika, Tanzania - TA2015020 Mahale Deep Cast 50m | ecosystem: Environmental > Aquatic > Freshwater > Lake | place: Tanzania: Lake...
TCCGCGAGGCGGCCGGCGACGCGCCCAGCGCGTTCCCGAAGACCACCATCACCCCCGCCGAGTACTACGCGTCGTGGCAGGAGCGCCAGGCCGTCTACACGGGGGCCATCGCGTCGGTGCAGCGGGTGGTCGACAACGTCGCCGCCGATCTCGAGTCGGAGGCGCTGCGGGCCGTGCTCGCCTACGGGCTCGGCATCTCGCTGCTCGTGCTGCTGGTCCTCGTCCTCGCCTGGGTCATGATCCGGTCCGTCAACCGGTCGCTCCACAGCCTCACCGAGCGCGCGCGGGAGGTGGCCGAGCACCAGCTCCCGCACCTGGTCGACACGCTCCAGAAGGGCGGCGAGACCACCCACATGGATCCGATCCCGCCGCTGGTGGTGGAGTCGAAGGACGAGATCGGCGCCCTCGCCGAGGCGTTCAACACCATCCAGGAGACCACCGTCCGCGTCGCCGAGGAGCAGGCGGCCCTGCTGCGCAAGGGCATCGGTGACCTGTACGTCAACCTCGCCCGCCGCAACCAGTCGCTCGTCGACCGGCAGATCGCGTTGCTCGACGTGCTCGAGGCCCGGGCCGAGGACCCCGACCAGCTGTCGTCGCTGTTCGAGCTCGACCACCTGGCGACCCGGATGCGGCGCAACGCCGAGAGCCTGCTCGTGCTCTCGGGTGCCGGTCAGGGCCGGCAGTGGACCGAGGCGATCCCGATCCTCGACGTCGTGCGGGCCGCGAGCGGCGAGATCGCCGACTTCGCCCGGGTCAGCTTCGTCGGCTTCGACGGCGACATCGCCGTGGCCGGCAACGCGGTCGCCGACGTCACCCACATCCTCGCCGAGCTGCTCGAGAACGCGACCGCCTTCTCGCCGCCCGGCACCCCCGTGGTCGTGGCCGGGATGCTGGCCGAGCGCCGGTTCGTGGTGTCCATCACCGACGAGGGGATCGGGATGGACGACGCCCGCCTGGCCGCGGCCAACGCGCTGCTCCAGGCACCGCCGCCGCCGGGCCTCTCCCTCTCCCGCACCCTCGGCCTGCACGTGGTCGCCCACCTCGCGACCCGCTACGGCGTGCGAGTGCAGCTGCGGCGATCGGCGGCGAGTGGCCTGACGGCCATCGTGGCGCTGCCTTCGACCGTCCTCACCCACCTTGGCGACCCCGCGCCGACGAGCCCGGCGGCGGCGCCCGCCGCGCCGGTGATCCCCACGGTCGTGATGCCCGAGGCTCTGCCCCCGACGGTCGTGATGCCCGAGGCTCCGCCCCCGACGGTCGCGCCGGCTCCGCCCGCAGCGCCGACGCCTCCCGTGGCGGCCGACCCGATGGCCGCGTGGGGCCCGCCGGGGTCCGCGCCGATGACATCCGCGCCGATGCCGTCCGCGCCCGTGCCGCCTGCGCCGCTCCCGGAGCGACCGATCGCGCACCCGCCGACGCCCGAGCCGGTCGCCGAGCCGGTGGCGAGCTGGACGCCGACGTCGCCCCCGCCCGAGCCGTCCGTCTTCACGGTCGAGGAGCCGCCGGCCGCGTGGACCGAGCCCGAGATCATCCCGCCGGCGTTCGATCCCCTCGCGGCCGTCCCCCCGGCGGCGATCCCCGCCGAGCCCCTCAACGGCAACGGCCACGGCGCCCACCCCGCAGCCGGCGCGGTGTTCGACCCCAACGGTCTGCCCCAGCGCACTCCCGGCCAGTCGCCGCTCGCCAACGACCCCGGGCGGTCGACGTTGCCTCAGCGCGACCCCGGCAACCACCTGAGCCATCAGCCCGGGGGCAGCGCCCGCCCGCCCGGCGAGTACGACGCCCGGCCCCGGCCCGAGCGGGTCCACGACCTCCTCACCCGGCACCTCCGCGGCATCCGCGACGGCCGCGACGAGCCCGTGGGCGGGGTGACCGTCGATCCCCTTCCCGACCGCTTCGATCCGGAGGACCGGCCGTGATCCGCCTGAGCACCGAGGCGCGGAACCTCAACTGGCTCGTGTCCAACTTCGTCGCCGGCGTGCCCGGCGTCGAGCAGGCGGCCGTCGTCTCCTCCGACGGGCTGCTCATCGCGATGTCGGAGGGCCTCGACCGGATCGCGGCGGACCGCCTCTCGGCCGTCGCCGCCGGGATGCAGAGCATCGCCCGCGGCGCGGCCGGACCGCTCGAGGGCGGCGCCGTGCACGAGGTCATCGTCGAGTTCGAGCACGCGCTGCTGTTCGTCATGAGCGTGAGCGAGACGTCGGTCCTCGCGGTCACCGCCCGGCGACCCTGCGACGTGGGGCTCATCGGCTACGAGATGGCCGTCCTCGTCGAGCGCTGCTCGTCGGCGCTCACCCCGGCCCTCGTGGCCGAGCTCCAGACGGCCCTGCCGCGCTGACCATGACCCAGTCGCCGCACCCGCCGCGCATCGTGCGTCCCTACGTGCTCACGCAGGGCCGCACGAAGGCGCCCGAGTCCACCTACGGGCTCGAGGCCCAGGTGCGCGCGCTGGTGCCGCCCCAGCAGCTCGACCGCGCCGCGACCCCCGAGGCCCGCGGGATCGTGGAGCTGTGCCAGCGCTCCACCTCGGTGGCCGAGGTCGCGGCCCGCATGACCCTGCCGCTCGGTGTGACCCGCGTGCTCGTCGGCGACCTCGTTGCCGTGGGTGCGCTCGCCGTCGACGTGGGTGCGCCCGATGCGGCCACCGACGTCGCGCTCCTCGAGAGGTTGCTCGATGGAATCCGTGCTCTCTGACCGGCTCCGCCAGACGGGCTGGGGCGCCGCGCCGCGCGCGGTGCGCCAGGTGCCGGTCGCGATGAAGGTCGTCGTCGCCGGCGGCTTCGCCGTGGGCAAGACCACCTTCGTGGGAGCGATCTCCGAGATCGATCCGCTGCGCACCGAGGCCCAGATCACCGTCGAGAGCCTCGGCATCGACAACGCCGGTCCGATCAACGGCAAGACCGGCACCACCGTCGCCATGGACTTCGGTCGCATCACCATCGGCCCCGACATGGTCCTGTACCTGTTCGGGACACCGGGGCAGGACCGGTTCTGGTTCATGTGGGACGAGCTGGCCCGGGGCTCGATCGGGGGCGTGGTGCTCGTCGACACCCGGAGGCTCGAGGACTGCTTCCCGGCCGTCGACTACTTCGAGGCGCTCGACGTGCCCTTCGTGGTGGCCTGCAACCTGTTCGACGGGGTCGCCACCCACCATCCCCGAGAGGTCCGGGAGGCCCTGAGGGTCCCGTCGAACACTCCGGTGGTCCTCTGCGACGCCCGCCGCAAGTCGCACGTGCAGGAGACCCTCGTGCTGCTCGTCGAAGGCGCCCTCCGCAAGGCAACCGCCGCGTCTGGTCGCTCCGCTCGCTGAGCCTCGGGGCCGGGCCGGTCCCTCGGGCCGGTGTTCCCCGGGACGCTCGCTACGCTCTCCTGTGATGGCGGGACGCTTCCACCTGGTCACGCTCGGCTGCCCGAAGAACGCCGTCGACTCCGACAAGATCGCCGCGGCACTCGGCGCCGACGGTCTGGTGCCGACCGACGACGTCCACGCGGCCGACATCGTGGTCGTCAACACCTGCGCGTTCATCGAGGACGCCCGCCGGGAGTCGGTCGACACGATCCTCGCGCTCGCGGATGTGAAGGCCGACGACGCCCGGCTGGTCGTCACCGGCTGCATGGCCGAGCGCTACGGCGACGAGCTCGCCGACGCGCTCCCCGAGGCCGACGCGGTGATCGGCTTCGAAGGCGCCGGCACGATCGCGGGTGCGATCACCCCGGTCATCCTCTCCCGCCGTCGGGGTGTCGCCGCCGACGCGCCCGTGGGAGTGCGCGACCTGCTCGAGCTGCCGCGGGCCGCCCCGAGCGCGCCGTGGGCGTACCTGAAGGTCGCCGAGGGCTGCGACCGCGCCTGCGCGTTCTGCGCCATCCCGTCGTTCCGCGGGAAGCAGCGGTCCCGTACCCCCGACTCGATCGTCACCGAGGCCCGCGCGCTCGTGGAAGGCGGGGCGCGGGAGCTGGTGCTCGTGGCCCAGGACCTCGCCTGGTACGGCCGCGACGCCGGTGAGGTCGGCGCGCTCGCACCGCTGCTGCGCCGCCTCGATCGCGAGCTCGCGGCCGACGGCCTCGCCCGGGTCCGGCTCCTCTACCTCTACCCGTCGGAGGTCAAGGACCCGCTCGTGTCGACGATGCTCGAGCTCGACACCGTGGTGCCCTACTTCGACCTGTCGCTCCAGCACGCGGCGCGGGGTCTGCTCGCCCGCATGGCCCGGTGGGGGAGCGGCGACCGCTTCCTCGACGCCATCTCCTCGATCCGCGCCCAGGCCCCCGACGCGGCGTTCCGGTCGTCGTTCATCGTCGGCTTCCCCGGTGAGACCGAGGCCGACCACGACGAGCTGCTCGCCTTCCTCGACGCCGCCGCCCTCGACTGGGCCGGCCTCTTCCCGTACTCGCCCGAGGAGGGCACGGCCGCCGTCGAGCTCGACGGCACGGTGCCCGGGGCACTCGTGGCCGAGCGCATCCGCGAGTGCGAGGAGCGCCAGACCGCCATCACCCAGGCCGCCCGCGACGCGCTGTGCGCCGACGCGGCCGCGCTCTCGGTGCTCGTCGACGGCGAGGCCGACGGGCAGGCCGTCGGTCGTACCCATCGGGAGGCACCCGAGATCGACGGCGTCGTGTTCGTGGAGGTCGCCGACGGCGACCCCACCCCCGCGCCGGGAACGATCGTCGACGCGGTCGCGACCGAGGCGCTGGGTCCCGACCTGTACGCGCGGGTCGTCGCGGGGGTCACCCGGTGACGGCCGAGTCCATGCCGCCCACCCCGCCCGAGGGCCCCGAGGCGCCGGCGCCCCCGCCGCCGACCCCCCGCGTGCCGCGGTTCGGGCCCGACGCCATTCGCACGCCGGCCAACGTCGTCACCATCTGCCGGCTGCTGTTCACCATCCCGGTGCTGATGATGGTGCTCGACGGCGAGCCCGGCTCCGAGTCGTGGACGACGTTCACCGGGTGGTTCGTGCTCTGGATCACCGACTGGCTCGACGGCTGGCTCGCCCGCCGCGACGGCACCACCCGGTCGGGCGCGTTCCTCGACCCGCTCGCCGACAAGGTCCTCGTGATGGGGGGCCTCATCACCCTCGCCGTCCGCGGCGACTTCGCCTGGCTGCCGGTGGTGATCATCGGCGTGCGCGAGGTGTTCATCTCCGTCTACCGGTCGGCCGCCGCCAAGCGCGGCATCTCCATGCCGGCCCGCCGCCTCGGGAAGTGGAAGGCGACGATCCAGTACTTCGCCGTCGCGGCCGCCCTGTTCCCGCCCACCGCCGACACCCCCTGGGTCGCGGACACCGCGCTGTGGGTCGCCGTCGCCCTCACCGTGATCTCCGGCATCGACCTCGTCGTCAACTCCCGGCGTGATGCCGCCTCGATGGGTCGCGCCACTCGCTGAGCGCGGTTGGTGGTTCCGGGCGTCGCGTCGGCGGGGTCCCGGGCGTCTCGTCGGCGGGGTCTCGGGACGCTCGCTACGCTCCCGCTCCCTGGGTCGCTGCGCTCGCTGGGTGCGGTTGGTGGTTCCGGGCGTCTCGTCGGCGGGGTCTCGGGACGCTCGCTACGCTCCCGCCATGCGCTGCGACGTCCTTGCCATCGGAACCGAGCTGCTGCTCGGCCAGATCGTCGACACCAACAGCTCCTGGCTGGGTGAGCAGCTGGCCGAGGCCGGCATCGACACCTACGACCACCGCAAGATCGGCGACAACCTCACCCGCATGGTCGACGCGCTGAGCGACATGCTCGTGGAGTCCGACGCCGTCATCGTGTGCGGCGGCCTCGGCCCCACCCCCGACGACGTCACCCGGGAGATGATCGCCGAGGTGATGGGGGTCGGGCTCGAGCGGCGTGAGGACCTCATCGAGACGATCCGTGGCATGTTCGGGTCGCGAGGTCGCGACATGCCGGAGAACAACCTCCGCCAGGCCGACATCCCGGTCGGCGCCGAGCCGATCGACAACCCGATCGGCACCGCGCCGGGGATCATGGCCGCCTTCGTCCTCCCCGACGGCCGCCCGCGGGTGGTCTACGCGGTGCCCGGCGTGCCCTACGAGATGCAGCAGATGGTGCGCGACCACGTGCTGCCCGACCTGCTCGCCCGCTCGGGTGAGCAGTCGGTGATCCGGTCGCGGTCCCTCAAGACCTGGGGCACGTCGGAGTCGGGGCTCGCCGAGATGATCGCCCACCGGGTCGACGCCCAGAGCAACCCCACCATCGCGTTCCTCGCCCGGGGCATCGAGGGCCTCTACGTGCGCATGACCGCTAAGGCGGCCACCGAGGCGGAGGCGCAGGCGCTACTCGACGCGGAGGACGCCGAGCTGCGCTCCGTGCTCGGCGAGCTGGTCTTCGGGATCGACGACGAGACGATGGAGTCCACCGTCTTGCGCATGTGCCGGGAGCGGGGCTGGACCCTCGGAGTGGCCGAGTCGCTCACCGGCGGGCTCATCGGCGCACGGCTGGCCAACGTGCCGGGCGCGTCGGAGGTGTTCCGCGGCTCGGTCGCGTCGTACGCCACCGACGTGAAGCGCGACGTGCTCGGGGTCACCGCCGAGAAGATCATCTCGGGGGAGTGCGCGCAGCAGATGGCCGAGGCCGCGCAGCGCGTCCTCGGCGCCGACGTCGGCATCGGCATCACCGGCGTGGCCGGCCCGGCCGAGCAGGAGGGCCAGCCGGTCGGCACCGTCTGGTACGCGATCGCGGTGCCCGGCCACGAGACCGAGGCGGTGTCGGCGAAGCTGCCGTTCGACCGCGAGCGCATCCGGCAGTTCTCCACGATCACCGTGCTCAACCTGCTGCGGATGCGGCTGAACTCGGTGTCGGTCTGACGGCAGCGGCGGCGGTGCGCGCGTGACCTCGTTGTCGCGCGCGTTCCTCGCGGTCTTCCCGCCGGCCGGGGTGGTCGACGCGATGGCGGAGCGGCTGCGCGCCGTACCGCCGGTCGACGGGCTGCGGTGGATGCCGCCCGCGCAGTGGCACGTCACGCTCCGGTTCTGCGGTCGGGTGCCCGACGCCGACGCGTTGGCGCGCGCGGTTCGCGCGTCGTGCGCGGAGGTCGCGCCCATGGGGGGCCTACAGCTCAGCGGTGGCGGTGCGTTCCCGAAGGCGCGCCACGGCTCCGCCCTGTGGCTGGGTGTCGTGCCCGGGCCTTCCGCCGACGCGCTGGGCGCGCTCGCCGCCGCCGTGGAGGCCGGCTGCGTCGACGCCGGACTGGCGCCCGACGACCGCCCCTTCCGACCCCACCTCACCGTCGCCCGGTGCTCCCGGGCCGCCGACCTGCGCCCGGTGGTGGCCGCCGTGGGGGAGGACGCGATCGGGCCGCCCTGGACCGTCGACCACGTGTGCCTGATGGCGAGCGACACCCGGGCCACCGGCGCCGTCCACACCGAGGTCGCCCGGATCCCGCTCACGGGCTGACGCGATCAGTGTGCCGTACAGTGGGCTATCCTCGGCACATATGCGGGTGCACATCACGCTCGACGACGACCTCGTGGCCCGGCTCGACCGGCGGGTGGGGGAGCGGCGGCGCAGCCGGTTCATCGCCGCGGCGGTCGAGCGCGCCCTCGACGACGACGAGCGCTGGGACCTCATCGAGCAGGCGATCGGATCGATCGGCGACGCCGGTCACGCCTGGGACGACGACCCCGCGGCCTGGGTCCGGGCCGGTCGGCGGGCCGACGGGCCGCGCGTCGGCTGAGCGGTGGGCGCCGTCGTCCTCGACACCACTGTCCTGATCGACCTGCTGCGGGGTCGGTCCGGCGCGGTGGCCCGGCTGGCGTCCCTGCGATCCCGTGGCGATCTCCCGTACGTGTGCGCGGTGAGCGCCGAGGAGATCGCGCGAGGCATCCGACCCCGCGAGGAGGCGGGCGCCGAGCTGCTGCTGGGCGCGCTGCGGAGCGCGCCGCTGGGCCCGGCCGACGGGTGGATCGCCGGGGAGTGGCGACGGCGCTACGCCGCCCGGGGCCGCATCCTGACCCAGGCCGACTGCCTGATCGCGGCGGCGGCGCTGACGGTCGGGGGCCGGCTCGCCACGGGCAACCCGAAGGACTTCCCCATGCCCGAGCTCGCGGTGGAGCACTGGCCCGTCGGCGAGTGAGGCCGGCGCGTTCGGTCCCCGGGTGCTTGCAAACCGAACGGGTGTTCGCTAATCTCACGTCTGGAACTACCACGGTGTGATCCACCGGCCCGGCGCTCCGGAAGGGGGGCCCGGCGGTCGGGGGTAACCGTCACACCCCCGTCGTACCGTCACCCCAGACGCTCTCTCCGAGCAGCCTTCCCCCCGAGACCGACCCCCGCCGGACGCCGGCGAGGACCGCAGAGGAGAACACAGTGGACCGGAACCAGTCGCTCGAGATGGCCATGGGGCAGATCGAGAAGCAGTTCGGCAAGGGTGCGATCATGCGTCTGGGCGAGCGGCCCAGCGTGTCGATCGAGGCGATCCCCACCGGGGCCCTCGCCCTCGACCTGGCGCTCGGCATCGGCGGCCTGCCCCGGGGCCGGGTCGTCGAGATCTTCGGGCCGGAGTCCTCCGGGAAGTCGACCCTCGCCATGCACGTGGTGGCCGAGGCCCAGCGCAACGGCGGCGTCTGCGCCTACATCGACGCCGAGCACGCCATGGACCCGCTCTACGCGCAGAACATCGGCGTCAACGTCGACGACCTCTACATCTCCCAGCCCGACACCGGTGAGCAGGCACTCGAGATCGCCGACATGCTGATCCGCTCGGGCGCGCTCGACGTCGTGGTCATCGACTCGGTGGCGGCGCTCGTGCCCCGGGCCGAGATCGAGGGCGAGATGGGCGACACCCACGTCGGCCTCCAGGCCCGGCTGATGAGCCAGGCCCTGCGCAAGCTCACCGCCAACCTCAACCGGTCCCGGACCATCTGCATCTTCATCAACCAGCTGCGGGAGAAGATCGGCGTGATGTTCGGGTCGCCCGAGACCACGCCGGGCGGCCGGGCGCTGAAGTTCTACTCGTCGGTCCGCCTCGACATCCGCCGCATCGAGTCGATCAAGGACGGCGCCGAGATCACCGGCAACCGCACCCGGGTCAAGGTGGTGAAGAACAAGGTCAGCGCCCCGTTCAAGCAGGCCGAGTTCGACATCATGTACGGCAAGGGCATCAGCCGTGAGGGCTCGCTGCTCGACGTCGCCGTCGACCTCGGCATCGTCAAGAAGTCGGGCGCCTGGTTCACCTACGAGGGCGAGCAGCTCGGTCAGGGCCGGGAGAACGTCAAGAGCTACCTCGCCGAGAACCTCGACCTCATGGTCGAGATCATGGAGAAGGTCAAGGTCGAGGCCGGCATCGTCGAGACCGACGGGGAGATCGACCTCCTCGACGGCGCCGACGGCATGACCGAGGCCGACGACGAGCCCATCAGCCTCGACTGAGCACCCCCGCCGTCCGGCCCACTGTTGGGGCGGGTCGGGCGGCACGATCGGCGCGGGTCCTCTCCGGGGCCCGCGCCGACTCGCGTCGCTCCCTGCCCGTCCCGGAGCATGTGACGTCAGCGGGCACATGTCGCCGGAATCCGTCACATGGTCGGACGGGGGGTGCGGGGTCAGAGGATGCCGCGGAGGATGGCGATGGTGCCGGCGACGGAGGAGAGCACCAGCACCGACGGGCGCAGCCAGCCGGCGTCGACGAGGCCGTGGAAGTGCTTGCTCAGCCATGCGCCGAACAGCATCGCCGGGAGCAGCGCCAGGGTGAGCAGCAGCCGGTCGACGGTGATCTCGCCGGTGGCGCCGTAGCCGATCACCGACAGCGTCGCGCTCAGCGCGAAGTAGGCGCCGAGCGTGGAGCGGATCGTCGGCCCACCGTGGTGCTGGAAGAGCAGCGCCACCGGGGGACCGCCGACCGACGCCGCGGTGCCCGTGATGTTGCCGATCAGGCCGGCCGAGCACGCGCTCGTGCGGTTGACGGGGATCGGCGGGCTCACCATGGTGGCCATCACCCCGGCCAGGGTGGTGATGCCGACGATCACCCCGAGCGTCGACGCCGACGCCAGATGGATGATCCAGAGGCCGATCAGCGTGCCCGGGACCGCCCCCACCAGCATCCAGCGCAGGGCGAAGTGGTCGAGGGCGTGGTGCTCGCGCACGGCGGTCACCCCGCCGATCGGCCAGGCCACCATCACCAGGACCACCGGGATCGCCTCGGGGATGGCGATGGCGATGAACGGCGCCGACAGCAGCCCGAGGCCGAAGCCGATGGTGCCCTGCACGATCGACCCGAAGATGATGACGCCCGCGGCCACCAAGAATCCGACCACGGTCACATCCACCGCCTCAACCTACGCGAGGGGGCCTCGGTCCGGCCGCTCGTAGACTGGGTGGCCGTGAGCGAGACCCGTCGGTACTTCGTGCGCACCTTCGGGTGCCAGATGAACGAGCACGACTCCGAGCGGATCGCCGGCCTGCTCGCCGAGCAGGGGATGGAGGCCGCCGCCGACGCCGAGTCGGCCGACGTCGTGGTGCTCAACACGTGCTGCATCCGGGAGAACGCCGACGACAAGCTCTACGGCACCCTTGGCCACCTGAAGTCGCTCAAGGCCCGTCGACCCGACCTCCAGATCGCGGTGGGCGGCTGCCTGGCCCAGAAGGACCGGGACCTCATCCAGGCCCGGGCCCCCCACGTCGACGTCGTGTTCGGCACCCACAACCTCGCCCGCGCGCCGGCGCTGCTGGAGCGGTCGCGCCTCGAGGGCCCGGTGCTCGAGATCGTGGAGGAGCACGAGGCGTACCCGTCGGCGTTGCCGGCCCGCCGTGAGGTCGACCACGCGGCCTGGGTCACCATCCAGATCGGGTGCGACAACTCGTGCACGTTCTGCATCGTGCCGATCGTGCGCGGGTCCGAGGTCAGTCGCCGCATGGGCGACATCGTCCACGAGGTCGAGGCCCTGGCGGCCGACGGCGTGAGCGAGATCACCCTGCTCGGCCAGAACGTCAACTCCTACGGCCGCGATCTCGGGGCCGGCCAGTACCGCCCCCAGTTCGCCGACCTGCTCCGCGCGGTCGACGCGGTCGACGGCATCCGCCGGGTGCGGTACACGTCGCCGCACCCGAAGGACCTCCGGCCCGAGACCATCGGGGCGATGGCGGAGTGCGCGGCCGTCTGCGAGCACCTCCACCTGCCGCTGCAGTCGGGCAGCGACCGCATCCTCGCGGCGATGCACCGCGGCTACACCGCCGAGCGCTACCTCGCGAGGCTGGCCGACGCCCGGGCCGGCATCCCCGACCTCGCGGTCACCACGGACATCATCGTGGGCTTCCCCGGGGAGACCGACGCCGACTTCGAGGCGACCCTCGCCGTCGCCGAGACGGCGCAGTACGACTCCGCGTACACGTTCGTCTTCTCGCCCCGTCCGGGCACGCCTGCCGCCGACATGACCGCCGGGTTCGTCGATCCCGCGGTCGCGGCCGACCGGATGCGGCGCCTCACCGACGTCGTCGAGCGCTCGGCCCTGGCCAGGCACGAGGCCCGGGTGGGGCGCGTCGAGGAGGTGCTGGTGGAGGGCCCGTCGAAGAAGGACCCCACCAGGGCCAGTGGGCGCACCCGTCAGAACAAGCTCGTCCACTTCAGCGCGACCGGCGCCGCGGCCCGACCCGGCTCCTACGTGGCCGTCGAGATCACCCGCGGCGCCCCGCACTGGCTCGCCGCCGAGCTGGTCGACGTGGTGCACGCGCCGCCCGCGCCGAAGCTCCGCATCCCCGTCGCCTCGGCCTGAGGGACCTGCGATCGCGACCGGCCCACACCTCGCGCTGGTCGGCCCCACCGCGGTCGGGAAGTCGGCGCTCGCGCTGGAGCTCGCGGACGCGCTCGGCGACGTCGAGATCGTGTCGGTCGACTCGATGCAGGTGTACCGGGGCATGGACGTCGGCACCGCGAAGGCCACAACCGCCGAGCGGGCCCGGGTGCCCCATCACCTGCTCGATGTCGCCGATCCGTCCGAGGAGTGGTCGGTGGCCCGCTTCCAGGCCGAGGCCCGGGCGGCGGTGGCCGACATCGCCGCGCGGGGTCGCCGGGCCCTGCTCGTCGGGGGAACGGGGCTCTACGTGCGGGCGGTGACCGACGACCTGCGCTTCCCCGGTGAGGACCCCGAGGTCCGGGCCCGCTTCGAGGCCGAGGCCGACGAGCCCGGGGGGCTCCTGCGCCTGTACGAGGAGGTCGTGGCCCGCGACCCGGCGGCGGCCACCCGCATCGAGCCCGGCAACCGGCGCCGGATCGTGCGGGCACTCGAGGTGATGGAGATCACGGGGGAGCCGTTCTCGGCCAGCGGGGTGGGGCTGGAGGAGCACGGCGAGACCGTGTTCCCCGTCCGCATCCTCGGCGTCTGGCTCCCCGGCCCCGTGCTCGACGACCGCATCCGGGCTCGGGTCGGCGCCATGTACGCCGGCGGGATCCTCGACGAGGCCCGCGCGCTCACGGCGCCCACCCGCCCCCCGCTGTCGCGCACGGCCGCCCAGGCCATCGGGTACCGGGAGGCGATCGCGGTGGTCGACGGGACGGCCCCCGACGTCGATGCCGCGCGGGCCGCCACGGTGCTGCGCACCCGCCAGCTGGCCCGCCGCCAGATCCGCTGGTTCCGGCGGGACCCCCGCATCACCTGGTGGGGCACCGCCGGCAATCCGGTCTCCCTGGCCCCGGCACTCCTGGAATGCTGTAGGTGATGTCTCCCGTCGCCATCCCGCTCGCCAAGCTCCACGCCACCGGCAACGACTTCCTGGTGTGGACGCGCCTCGGCGCCGACGCGCCCCCGGTGTCGGCGGCCCTCGCGCGCGCCCTGTGCGACCGGCACACGGGCGTGGGGGCCGATGGGCTCATCCTCCTGGCGCCGGGGACCGACGGCGCCGACGCGACGATGACGCTGCACAACGCCGACGGCGGCATCGCCGAGATGAGCGGCAACGGGATCCGCGCCCTGGCCTGGGCCGCGGTCGAGGCCGGTCTGGGCACCGACATCCTGGTGGTCGACACCGGTGGTGGCCGGCGCACGCTGGAGCTCGACCGGGGGAGTGACGGCCGGGTCGTGGCCGCCACCGTCGACATGGGTCCGGTCAGCTTCGACCCCGCCACCATCCCGGTTGCCGCCGCCAGCCCGTTCGACCTCACCGCCGAGCTCCACGGCGTCACGTACCGGGGCGACGCCGCGGGGATGGGCAACCCGCACTGGGTGTGCTTCGTCGACGACGTCGCCGCGGCGCGGGTCACCCAGCATGGCCCGCACCTCGAGGCCGATCCCCGCTTCCCCCGCCACACCAACGTCGAGTTCGTGGCGCCCGACGGCGTGAACGGGCTCCGCATGCGGGTATGGGAGCGGGGGGTGGGGGAGACCCTGTCGTGTGGCACCGGCGCGTGCGCGTCGGCCGCGGTGGCGCACCGGCGCGACCTCGTGGGCCCGCGGGTGACGGTGCGGGTGCTCGGCGGCGAGCTCACCGTGGAGGTGGGCGACACCGTCCGCCTCGGGGGTCCCGTCGTCCACGTGTTCGACGTGTCGGTCGATCCGACCGCGCTCGGACTGGACGCCTCGTGACGCCACCCGCGCCCCACGACGACGACCGGGCAGTCGACGACCTGGACGACCTCGACGACCTCTCCGACGACGTCACCATCGACGACCTTTCGGGCGATGACCGGGACTTCGACGACGAGGCCTGGGACACCCACGTCGCCCGTGGTCGGCGCCGGCTCACCGCAACCGAGGTCGACCTCGACGTCGTTCGCCAGCGCGCGCTGCTCGTGGGCACCGGCAACGGCATGCGCACCGCCGAGGAGGCCCGCGAGTCGCTCGACGAGCTCGCGCTGCTCGTCGACACCGCCGGCGCCGACCCGGTCGAGCGCGAGCTGCAGCGGCGCGACCGGCCCGATCCGGCCACCTACATCGGGAAGGGCAAGGCCCAGGAGCTGCGCGAGCTCGCCGACGCGCTCGACGTCGACGTCGTGGTGTTCGACGACGAGCTCTCGCCGGCGCAGCAGCGCAACCTCGAGCAGCGCTTCGAGCGCGATGTCGTCGACCGGGTCGCGCTGATCCTCGACATCTTCGCCCAGCATGCGACCAGTCAGGAGGGCATGCTCCAGGTGGAGCTGGCGCAGCTGCGCTACCGCCTGCCCCGCCTGCGGGGCCGGGGTCTCCAGCTCAGCCAGCAGGGTGCCGGCATCGGCACCCGGGGCCCGGGCGAGACCCAGCTCGAGGTCGACCGCCGGCGGATCCTCCGGCGGGTGAGCACGCTCGAGCGCGAGCTCGACCAGCTGGCCCAGACCCGCTCGGTCCAGCGCAAGGCCCGCCTCCGCCGGGCGATCCCGACGGTCGCGCTCGTCGGCTACACCAACGCCGGCAAGTCGACCCTGCTCAACCGGCTCACCGACGCCAACGTGCTGGTGGAGGACCGCCTGTTCTCCACGCTCGGCACCACCACCCGGCGCCTGCGCCTGCCCGGCGGCGAGACGGTGCTGTGCAGCGACACCGTCGGCTTCGTGCGCCGCCTGCCCCACCAGCTGGTGCAGGCGTTCCGCTCCACGCTGGCCGAGACCGCCGACGCCGACCTCGTGCTGCACGTGGTCGACGCCGCCGCCGTCGACCCCGAGGGGCAGATCCACGCGGTGCACACGGTGCTCCACGAGATCGACGCCGACGAGCTGCCCGAGCTGGTGGTCGTCAACAAGATCGACGCCGCCGACCCGGAGGCGGTCGAGGAGATCGTGGCGGCCCACCCGGGCGCGGTGGCCGTGTCGGGCCGCACCGGTGAGGGCGTCGACAAGCTGCTCGATGCGGTCGGGTCACGCCTGCGCTCGATGATCCCGATCTACGAGCTGCTCATCCCGTACGACCGGGGCGACCTGCTCGCCGCCTTGCACCGCGACGGCGAGGTGCTCGTGGAGGTGCACGCCGACGACGGAACCCGGGTGCGGGCCCGCCTCCCGCAGGCCGTGGCCTCCAAGGTCTCCGACTTCCAGGTGGCGTGACCGGGGCGTCCCACCGCCGCGTCGCGAGCGCGCGGTGCGGGTCGCCGCGCGTGCCCGCGTGTGCGAATCGGATCCCGGGCCCGGGTGCGGTGACCTAGCCTCGGCGCCGTGAGCGCACCGACCGGATTCGTCCCGCCGCCCTACCCCCAGGACCGGCTCGCGTCGCTGAAGGCGACCGCCGACGCCTTGCCCGGCGGGGTGGTCGACGCGTCGGTGGGCACGCCGGTCGACCCGATGCCCGAGGTCGTGGCCGAGGCGCTGATCTCGGCCACCCGGGCGGCCACCGGGTACCCGCCGTCGATCGGCACGCCGGGCTACCGGGAGTCGGCGGCCGGCTGGCTGGAGCGGCGCTTCGGCGTGGCCCTCACCCCCGACCAGGTGATCGCCTGCATCGGCACCAAGGAGCTCGTCGCCTCGCTCCCGCACCACCTGGCGCTGCGCGACCCGTCGCGCGACACCGTGCTGTACCCCGCGGTCTCGTACCCCACCTACGCGATGGGAGCCACCCTCGCCGGGCTGCGGGCCGTTCCGGTGCCGGTCGACGACCGCTGGCATCTGGATCTCGACGCGGTCGATCCCGCCGATGCCGAGCGGGCCCTGGTGCTGTGGCTCAACGACCCCGCCAACCCCACTGGTGCCTGTGCGACGCCCGACGAGATCGTCCGCAACGCCGAGTGGGGGAGGAGCCGGGGGATCGTCGTGGCGAGCGACGAGTGCTACGCCGAGTTCACCTACGACGACTCGGGCGCGCCCATCGCTCCGGTCACCGCGTTGTTCGCCGGGCTCGACGGAATCCTCTCCGTGCACTCGCTGTCGAAGCGTTCCAACCTCGCCGGGCTGCGGGCCGGCTTCGTGGCCGGCGACCCGACCCTCGTGCAGTACCTCGGGGAGGTGCGCAAGCACGCGGGCTTCATGGTGCCGGCGCCGGTGCAGGCAGCGGGCGCCGCGGCGTTCGCCGACGACGCCCACGTCGAGGAGCAGCGGGCTCGCTACGCCGCCCGCCGGGCCCGGCTCGCGCCGGTGCTCGCCGCACGCGGCTACCGGTCCGACGGCGGCCCGTCGACCTTCTACCTGTGGCTCGGCTCCGAGCGGGGCGAGGACGGCTGGCAGATGGCCGCCCGGCTCGCCGAGACGGCCGGGCTGCTCGCCGCCCCGGGCGACCTCTACGGCCCGGCGGGCGCGATGCACGCCCGCATCGCCCTCAGCCTGCACGACGCCGACATCGAGACGGTGGTGGCGCGCCTCTCCGCCTAACCTCCCGGCGATGGTCCCCGGGAGCGCCCCGGCCGATCGCCCCACCCCGCCGGTCCGCAGCAAGGAGCCCGTCGTGTCCGAACTCGCCGCCCCGATCACCGCGTTGTGGGAGTCTCGCGACGACCTGACGGCCGTCATGCCCGAGCACGAGGCCCGGGCCGCGGTCCACGCCGCGATCGCGCTGCTCGACTCCGGGCAGGCCCGGGTCGCCGAGATCGTCGACGGCGAGGTCGTCGTCAACGAGTGGCTGAAGTACGCGGTGCTGCTGCTGTTCCGGCTCTCGCAGATGGAGACGATGGAGCTCGGCCCGTTCGAGTACGTCGACAAGATCCCGCTCAAGCACGACTACGCGGGCGCCCGGGTCCGGGTGGTGCCCGGGGCGTCGGCCCGCTGGGGCTCGTACCTCGCCCCGGGCGTCGTGATGATGCCCAGCTACGTGAACATCGGCGCCCACGTGGGGGCCGACACCATGGTCGACACCTGGGCGACGGTGGGCTCCTGCGCCCAGATCGGCGAGCGGGTGCACCTCTCGGGCGGGGTGGGCATCGGGGGCGTGCTCGAGCCGCCCCAGGCCGCGCCGGTGATCGTGGGCGACGACGCCCTCATCGGATCGCGCTGCATCGTCGCCGAAGGCGCGCGGGTCGGCACCGGGGCCGTGCTGGGCGCCGGCAGCATCCTCACCGCGTCGATCCCCGTGATCGACGCCCAGACCGGCGAGGAGCTGAGCCGGGGCGTCGTGCCCGACTGGTGCGTCGCCGTCTCCGCCACCCGGCCCCGCACGTTCCCCGGGGGCGAGTTCGGCATGCCCTGCGTGCTCGTGCTCAAGCACCTCACCGAGGGGGAGCGCCACGAGAAGTCGGCGCTCAACGACGTGCTGCGCGACCACGGCGTCGCGACCTGATCGCGCCGCCGAGCACAGGACGACCCATGGAACGCATCGACCTCGCGGTGGGCGACCTCGTCTTCGACGCGCTCGCCGACGGTCCGGCCGCCGGCGATCTGGTGCTCCTCCTGCACGGGTTCCCCGAGTCGGCGGCCGAGTGGACCCACGTGCTGCCCCGCCTCGCCGGCGCCGGCTACCGAGCGGTGGCCCCCAACCAGCGCGGCTACGCGCCCGGCGCCCGCCCCGCCGGCGTGGCGCAGTACCACATCGACCACCTCGTGGCCGACGTCGTCGGCCTGGCCGATGGCCTCGGCGCCGACCGGTTCCACCTCGTGGGCCACGACTGGGGCGCGCTGGTGGCATGGGCGTTCGCCGACCGGTATCCGGAGCGGCTGCGCAGCCTGACGATCGTGTCGGTCCCGCACCCGCAGCCGTTCGCCGCGGCCCGGGCGACCGACCCCGACCAGCAGGCCCGCTCGACCTACATCCAGGGGTTCAAGGACGATCCCGCCGCGGCCGACGCGTTCCTCGCCGACGACGCCGCGCTCTTGAAGCTGGCCTTGGCCGAGGCCGGCCCCGAGATCCTGGCCGAGCACCTGCGCGTGCTCACCGACCCCGGGGCCCTCGACGCGGGCCTCGACTGGTACCGGGCCTGGGACGATGCGCTCGACGGCACGGGCGTCGTCACCGTGCCCACGCTGTACGTGTGGTCCGACGACGACGTGGCCCTGGGTCGGCTCCCGGCCGAGCAGACCGGCGACTTCGTGAGCGGTCCGTACACGTTCGTGGTGATCGAGGGCGTGAGCCACTGGATCCCCGAGGTCGTGCCCGACCGGCTCTCCGACCTGATCCTCGACCACATCGCGGGGCGCTGAGGCCCCTTCCGGGGCGCCGGCTCAGAAGCGGCGGAGGAGCGAGACGACCTTGCCGTAGATGGTGACGTCGGCGGGGTCGAAGACCATCTCGTCCATCGTGGCGTTCTCGGGGCGCAGCACCACCTTGTTGCGGCGCACGAGGTAGGTCTTCACCGTGGCCTCCTCGCCGGGGATGCCGGCGACGACGGTGTCGCCCGGCTCGGCGGTGGGCTGCTGGCGGACCACGACGAAGTCGCCGTCGAGGATGCCGGCGTCGACCATCGACTCGCCGCGGACCCGCAGCATGAAGAGCGTGCCGTCGCCGGTGAAGTCCTCGGGCAGGGGCAGCGTCTCCTCCACGTGCTCGTCGGCGAGCACGCCGGTGCCGGCGGCGACGTCGCCCACGAGGGGCACGAAGCGGGCCGGCCGGCGCTCGACCACCGAGCCGGAGCCGCCGTCGAAGCAGACCTCGATTGCCCGGGGCTTGGTGGGGTCGCGGCGCAGGAACCCCTTCTCCTGCAGGGCGGCCAGATGGGCGTGGACCGTGCTGGAGGAGGAGAGGCCCACGGCCTCGCCGATCTCGCGCACCGACGGCGGGTAGCCGCGCTCGCGCACCTGGGCATCGATGAACTCGAGGACCTGGCGCTGGCGGGGGGTGAGGTCGGGCGTGGTGTCGTTCATGGTCGGAACGTATCACGAATGTGCGTTCGGGGCAAACATCTGTTCGAAATTCTCCTTGACCCCGAACAGCCGTTCGTGTTGAATGGGCGAACGGGCGTTCGGTTCGGGGTGCACCCGGGGCGACGGCGACGTAGCTGTCACACCCCCGTGGTTCGATCCGCTTGGTTCGATCCGTTCGTCCGACCAACCGACCCGACCGGCCCCACCGGTCGAGCACAGGAGCACAGGAGAGAAGCAAGTGGCCGCAGTCACGGCGTTCTTCGGCGATGGAATCCCGGGACGCCCCGCCCCGTACCGGGAGACCCCCCGTGCCGCCATCACGCGGGCCCGCCGAGCGACCCCCATCGTGTTCTGGCGACGGCGCCTCGCCGTCGTCGCCATCGCGCTGGGCCTCGTCGTCGTGGTTGCGCAGGCGGGTGACGCGCTCGGGGGCTCTCCCCTCGCAGCCCCCGAGCGCCGCCCAGCCGCGTCGCAGACGTGGGTCGACGTCCGGGTCCGCCCGGGCGACTCGCCCTGGTCGATCGTCGAGCGCACCTTCCCGGGCTCCGACCCCCGCCCGCGGGTCGACCAGCTGGTCGAGGCCCGGCGCGGCGCACCGCTGGTCCCGGGGGAGGTGATCCAGGTCCCGCGCTGATTCCGGGGCACGGGCCGACGCGCGCCCGTCGCGACGGGTGGCTACCGTGGCCGCGTGCGCTGCCCCTACTGCGAGGTCGACAACGACAAGGTCGTCGACTCGCGTCCCTCCGACGAGGGGTCGGCGGTGCGGCGCCGGCGGGAGTGCCTCGAATGCGGTCGGCGCTTCACCACCTACGAGCGCCACGAGGAGGTGCCCGTCCTGGTGCGCAAGCGCTCGGGGCTCGTCGAGCCGTACGACCGCGAGAAGCTGCTCGCCGGGATCCAGCGGGCGATCGCCGGGCGCTCGGTGGCCGACGGTGCGGCCGAGATCATCGCCGACGACATCGACGAGCGGGTCCGGGCCCAGGGCCGCGAGGTCACGAGCGAGTTCCTCGGCCTCGCGGTGCTCGAGCACCTGCGGGCGCTCGACCCGGTCTCGTACCTGCGCTTCGCCTCGGTCTACAAGGGCTTCGAGGGCGTCGGCGACTTCGAGGCCGAGGTCGAGGAGCTCCAGAAGACCACGGCACCCAAGCGCCGGGCGTAGGGCGGGCCCGACCGCAGCGTCGGGTCCGAGCCCGGTCGGGGGTCCGTCCGCCGCAGCGTCACCGTCGGGGAAAATCTCGGGATCCGTGCACCTTTTTTCCGGTCAGGCGTTGACACGACTGGAATTTCAGTGGTGTAATCCACGCCGCATCTCGCGTAGCCCTTCACGGAAACCACAACATGTTGTGGTTTGGGGTCGGTGGGACTGCGGGCAGGCACCTCCACCGGTCTCCACCGAGGCCGCATGCAGGCACGAGCAGCATCCGGCCCCCGGCCGGGGAAGGGACGACGCACCATGGCGATGGCGCCGGAGCAGATCGGCATCGGGATCCGCCGCTTCTTCACGAAGGCGGGGGTTCACGCGTACGACACCGTCCAGTGGGAGCGGCGCGAGGCCCGCATCACCAACTGGAAGGACGGCACCGACGCCTTCTACCAGCCCGACGTCGAGTTCCCCGTGGGCTGGTCGCAGAACGCCACCAACATCGTCGCCCAGAAGTACTTCCGGGGCACCCTCGGCACGCCCGAGCGCGAGACCTCGCTCAAGCAGGTCATCGACCGCGTGGCCGACACGATCACCGCGTGGGGCCTTCGCGACGGCTACTTCGTCGACGACGACGAGGCCGCGGCGTTCCGCAACGAGCTCAAGTACGTGCTCGTCACGCAGCGGGCCGCCTTCAACTCGCCGGTGTGGTTCAACATCGGCGTGCACGGCGTGCCCCAGCAGGCCAGCGCCTGCTTCATCCTCTCCGTCGAGGACACCATGGACGGGATCCTCAACTGGTACCGCGAAGAGGGCGTGATCTTCAAGGGCGGCTCCGGCGCCGGCACCAACCTCTCCAACATCCGCTCCTCGTACGAGCACCTCGCCGGCGGTGGCACCGCCAGTGGCCCGGTGTCGTTCATGCGCGGCGCCGACGCGTCGGCCGGCACCATCAAGTCGGGCGGCAAGACCCGCCGCGCCGCCAAGATGGTCATCCTCGACGTCGACCACCCCGACGTGGAGGAGTTCCTCTGGTGCAAGGCCCGGGAGGAGCGCAAGGCCCGGGTGCTGCGCGACGCCGGCTTCGACATGGACCTCGACGGCGCCGACAGCCACTCGATCCAGTACCAGAACGCCAACAACTCGGTGCGCGTCACCGACGACTTCATGCAGGCCGTCCTCGACGACGCCGACTGGGCGCTGCGCTCGGTCACCACGGATGAGCCGATCCGGACGCTGCGCGCCCGCGACCTCATGCGTGACATCTCGCAGGCCGCGTGGGAGTGCGCCGACCCCGGCATGCAGTACGACACCACGATCAACCGGTGGCACACCGCGCCCAACACGGGCCGGATCAACGCGTCCAACCCGTGCTCCGAGTACATGCACCTCGACAACTCGGCGTGCAACCTCGCCAGCATCAACCTGCTGCACTACCTCCTCGACGACGGCAGCTTCGACGTCGAGGCGTTCCGCCACACGGTCGAGGTGGTCTTCACCGCCCAGGAGATCCTGGTCGGCAACGCCGACTACCCGACGCCGTCGATCGGCGAGACCAGCCGCCAGTTCCGCCAGCTCGGCCTCGGCTACGCCAACCTCGGCGCCCTGCTGATGGCCCAGGGCCTGCCCTACGACTCCGATGAGGGGCGGGCGTGGGCCGGGGCGATCACGTCGTTGATGACGGGGCACGCCTACGCCACCAGCGCCCGCACCGCGGGCCGCATGGGCCCGTTCGCGGGCTACGCCGACAACGCCGACCCGATGCTGGACGTCTTGCGCATGCACCGGGCCGCGGCGGCGGAGATCGACGAGGATCTCGTCCCGCACGACCTGCTCGGCGCCGCCCAGCGGTCGTGGGACGAGGCCGTCGAGGTGGGTGAGATCCACGGCGTGCGCAACTCGCAGGCCTCGGTGCTCGCCCCCACCGGGACCATCGGGCTCATGATGGACTGCGACACCACCGGCATCGAGCCCGACCTCGCCCTCACCAAGGCGAAGAAGCTCGTGGGTGGCGGCACCATGCTGATCGTCAACCAGACGATCCCGCGGGCGCTGGCCAAGCTGGGCTACTCGGCCGAGCAGGCCGACGCGATCGTCGAGCACATCAACGAGCACAAGACGATCCTCGGGGCGCCGCACTTCGACCCCGAGCACCTGCCGGTGTTCGCCTGCTCGATGGGCGACAACACCATCCACTACATGGGCCACGTAAAGATGATGGCGGCGGTCCAGCCGTTCCTCTCGGGGGCGATCTCGAAGACCGTGAACCTCCCCGAGGAGGTCTCGGTGGAAGACGTGGAGGACGTCTACATCGAGTCGTGGCGCCTCGGCCTCAAGGCCGTCGCGCTCTACCGCGACAACTGCAAGGTGGCCCAGCCGCTCGCCACGCAGAAGAAGGCGGGCGACGACGCCGACAGGGCCGAGGCCGTCGGGGCCGAGGTCGAGCGCATCGTCGAGACGGTGATCGTGCAGCAGCCGGTCCGCCAGAAGCTGCCCCGCACCCGTACCTCGAAGACGTTCTCGTTCCGGGTGGCCGACTGCCACGGCTACGCCACGGTGGGCGAGTACGAGGACGGGCGCCCGGGTGAGGTGTTCCTCAAGGTGGCGAAGCAGGGCTCGACCCTCGCCGGCATCATGGACGCCTTCGCCATCTCGGTGAGCCACGGCCTGCAGTACGGCGTGCCGCTGAAGGCGTTCGTCGACATGTTCACCAACATGCGCTTCGAGCCCGCGGGCATGACCGACGACCCCGACATCCGGTTCGCCTCGAGCCTGGTCGACTACATCTTCCGCCGCATGGCGGTGGAGTACCTCACCTACGACGAGCGCCGCGACATGGGCATCCTCACCATCGGTGAGCGGACCCAGCCGACGCTGCCGGGCGTGGAGGAGGCGGCCATCGAGTCCACTCCGGGCCTCGACCTGCTGCCGCCGGAGGACCGGGCCCCGTCCGACACCCGTCCGGGTTTCAACCCGCCGCCCGCGGCGCCCGAGGCTCGCAGCGAGGGTGAGATGGTGCTGTGCTACGTCTGCGGCGACATCATGCAGCGGGCCGGCTCCTGCCACGCCTGCCCCAGCTGCGGCGCCACCTCCGGCTGCTCGTAGCGGTTCCTGTGCTCGGCGGCCCTGCGGCCGGTCGAGCGCACACCAAGACCTCGGTGCCCGGGTTCAGGCCCGGGCACCGTCGCGTCGCTCAGGCGGGCGGCCCGAGCCCCATCGAATCGAGCGACGCCGTGAGCTTCTCGATGTCGACGACCGGCTCGTTGGCGCGCTCGTGCACCTGCTCGACCGACTCGGTCAGGAAGTACCAGTACTCGTGGCCGAGGGACTCGGAGAGCGACCAGAAGATGTACGCGAGATCGCTCATCCCGGGCTCGACGATGTCGAGGACCTTGAGTCCGGTGGGGGCGAACAGGATGTTGGTGAGTGCCGAGCCGTGCGTCGACACGACGGCTTCGCACTCGGCGAACAGCGCGACCTGCTCCGCCAGCGGGAGTGACTCGGGTGCGACGGTCTCGAACCCGTAGCGGCGCATCGTCTCCTCGACGGCCGCTTCGTTGCGCACCCGTCTCCGGGCCTGCTCCCGGCGGGTGAGGTAGATGCGACGACCGGAGGACACCGGCACGACGGAGTACGCGTCGAAGAAGCGGTCGCGCAGCCAGACATCGACGTCGGTCCGATTCGATCCCGAGTGCACCGCCGGCGGTGCGAAGAAGAGTGTCTCGAGGTCCCAGACCTCGTCGCCGCTGAACGGCTCCAGCCGGTCGTCGATCCCGAGGACGCGCAGGGTCTCGTGCTGGTACGGGCGGAGCGTGGCCGGGACGATGAACCGGGTGTCGGGCGGCAGGACGTCGAGCACGCCGGCGAGCAGCTCGAGCGTGTCGTGAACCCAGTGGTAGTAGATGCCCTCGCGTGCGTAGAGCACCAGCAGCGAGAAGTACCGCCCCGGCTTCGTGACGCGCCGGCGGCGCGCCACCCGGGAGAACTCCGGCTCGGCCTCCAGCACCGCGTTCCCGAAGACCGACGCCGACACCAGCCGGCCGTCGGGGAGGAACACGAGACCGGTTCGGCCGATGAGGCGGGCTCCGTCGAGCTCCACGAGGTCACGGGCTCCGTGGCGGGCTTCGAGGCGCTGCCTGAAGACCGGGAGGACCTCCGGCTCGATGGTGTGGGGGAGGTTGCGGTGCCCCTCCGACGCCTCGAGTACCCGGCGGACCGGTCGGCCGTTGGCCACCGCCCAAGCCGCGACGTCGTCGCAGACGGGGACGCCGCCCGAGCGCTCGAGCGCCGTGGCGGTGCGGCGGCGTCTCCTGGCCTCGACGGCCCGGAGCACCCGGGTCGGCACGGCGGACGCGACGAGGCGCCGGATTCGAGCGTTCGGTCGGATCATCGCACTCGTCGTCCCTTGGGCCGTGGTGTGGCGGGCAGTGCCACATGCGTGCGGCATCCGGAGGGTACTGCGTCGGGACTCCGAGCGATCCGGCCTAGGGTGCGTCGGTCGGACCCCGGAGGGAGCGTGCAATGGCAGATCTGGAAGGGAAGACCATCCTGGTGTCCGGCGTGGGGCCGGGCCTCGGGTCGGAGACCGCGCGCATCGCGCTGCGGGAGGGCGCCGAGGTCGTGGCCGCGGCCCGCCAGATCGACCGGCTGCGGGGGATCTGCGCCGAGCTCGACCCGACGGGGGAGCGGATCGAGGCCGTGCAGGCCGACATCCTCGACCCGGCCTCGTGCGCTTCGCTGGTCGACGCCGTGCTCGCCCGGTTCGGGAAGCTCGACGGCATCGTCCACGTGGCCGCGCTCGACGCGGTGTTCGGCACCCTCGAGGGCGCCGATCTCGACGAGTGGCGTCGCACCTACGAGATGAACGTCTTCGGCTCGATGCAGCTCGTGCAGGCGGCCATCCCCGCGCTGAAGGACGGGGGCGGCTCGGTGGTGTTCATCGGCACGCAGTCGAGCGACCTGCCCCGGCTGCCCCAGTTCGCGTACGCGTCGTCGAAGGGCGCGCTGCGCACCCTCGGGCGGCTGCTGGCGGTGGAGCTCGGACCGTCGGGAGTGCGGGTCAACAACGTGATCGCCACCTGGATGTGGGGTCCGCCGGTCCAGATGTACGTGCAGTTCACGGCGCAGGACCGCGGCGTCGACGAGCAGGTCGTCATCGACGAGATCGCGTCCAACATGGCGCTGCGGGTGATCCCCGAGGACGACGACGTGGCCGAGATGTCGTGCTTCCTGATGAGCGACCGGGCCCGGATGGTGACCGGGCAGACCATCTGGGTCAACGCCGGCGAGTTCATCGTCTGACCACCGCGGGCCGCCGGCCGGGGCCCGCACCGCCGGTGCTCACCCCGGTGGCGGCGTCCCCAGGCACACCACGCTGATCCGGCAGCCCTCGGGGCCGGCCTTCCACGCATGGTCGACCCCGGTCATCACGATGCAGTCGCCCGCGTGCACCTCGTGGGGGCCGTCGTCGAGGGTGACCGTGACGCTGCCCGCGAGGAGCACCTCGAAGTCGATCGAGTCGGTCTGGTGGTTCGGCGTGTCGGCACCCGGCGCGTAGTCGACGAGCATCCACCGGACGGCACCGGCCGGCAGCGCCAGGTCGTGGAGCTCGGCCCGGCCGATGGGGCGCGGTCCGGGCGGCGCACCACCGGTGTCGAACACCGCGGCGATCTCGAACCCGGGGCCGAGCGGGCCGAAGGTGGGCGCGTCGTGGAACGTCGCGCACGAGCGGCCGTCGGCGTCGGTGCCGGTGATGAGGATCCGCATCCGCATGAGTCTACGAACGCCGGTGAATTGGTGCACGAGGCCGGTGGCCCCGGTGGCCTCAGCAGTCGGTGGCCGCTCGGAGCGCCTCGCACGCTCGCCGCATACGGGCGGGGGAGAGCGCGGCGACCCGTCGTCGGAAGCGGTGCCGCGGCACCGTGTGGAGGTTGTCGAAGCTCACCACGCACGGTGTCGGCACCCCGTCGACCTCGGGGGTCAGTGCGAGCTCCGACACCAGGCCCCGCTCGGTGCGGGTCAGGGCCGCGACCACGACCGACCCGACTCGGTCGGCGACGGGGTCGCGCGTGAGCACGAGGACGGGGCGGTCGCCGCCCGGCGTCTCGGCGAACCAGATCTCACCGCGCCGCATCGGGGCTCCCCGGGGCGCCCGACCCATCGGGGGGATCCGACCGGTTCGCCCACTCGGACCAGTCCTCGGCCGGGCCCCAGTCGGCGACGTCGGCGAGCGCCCGTTCGCGCTCGTCGAGGGGGCGGATGAGCCACGCATCGACGTCGCGTTCCCCGGCCAACCGGACGAGGTGGTGGCGCAGGGCATCGCGCAGCAGCTGCGAGCGGTCGATGCCGAGTCGCCCGGCCCAGCCCGTCGCGGCCTCGGCGTCCTCGGTTGCGACCCGGAAGCTGAGCATCGTCATACAGAAGATCCTATCTGTATGACACATCGGGTCGGGGAGCACGGCTCGGACGACCCCACCGTTCGGGGGCGTGACGGCGCGCCGGCACCGGGGCCTCCGCCGTCGCTCGGCGCCCCGCCGCGCAACGGTCGGCGCCACCGCGGACTCAGCCGTCGAGGCCGAAGTTGGCGCGGGTGCCGGCCGACACGCCCTCGATGAGCATCGTGCGGGGCACGGTGTAGAGGCCGGCGAACATCTGGGTCAGCTCGTCGCTGGCGCCGACGGCGGGTCCGTGGCCGAGCGCCGCGAGCGCGTTGGCCGCGACCACGGCCGGATCCATCACCGACGGGTCGTCGGCGGTCAGGACGGCGGTCCGGAGGAAGGCCGGGGTGGCGGTGGTGCCGGCCAGCACGCACACGACGTCGACACCGGTGCCGTCGAGCTCCGCCCACAGCGCCTCACAGAGGATCTGCTGGTACGCCTTGGTGGCCGAGTAGGTGGCGATGAGCGCGGCGCCCGCGATCGCGGCGCCCGACGACATCACCACGACGCCGCCCCGGCCCCGGTCGCGCATCCGCCGCCCGAGCGCGTGGCACAGGGCCGTCGCCGTGACCACGTTGCAGCGGACCATGCCGAGGACTTCGTCGGCGTCGCGGTCGAGGAACACCTGGCCCCGCACGTCGGCGCCGGCGTTGTAGAAGAGCAGGCCGACGTCGAGGTCGGCCACCTCGGCGCACAGCCGGTCGGCGGCGTCGTCGGTCGCGAGATCGAGGGCCACGCAGCGCACCTCCGCGCCGGGCGCGGCGTCGTCGGCGAGGATGGAGGTCCGCAGCGCGTCGAGCACCTCGGGCCGGCGGGAGACGAGGACGACCGAGCAGCCGGCGGCGGCGAGCTGGCGGGCGGCGTGCTCGCCGATGCCTTCGGAGGCGCCGGCGATCACCGCCCAGGGTCCGTAGCGGGAGGCGTCGATCATGCGGGGACGCTATCGGAGCGGCCGGTGCACCGCCTCCCACCGGGGCCGCCGGGCGGCGCCGGTTCAGTCCTGCGTGCGGGCCCGGGACTCGTGCGCCGGGCGCGGGTAGGGCGGCGGCCCGATGAACGGACGCGGGAGCGGCCCGGTGTGCCACTGGCGCACGGCCTCGCGGCGCGCGATCTTCCAGTCGTCGCCCGACCGAACGACCTCGTCCTCGTAGCGGAGCGCCAGCGTGAGGTGCTGCAGGGGGCTGCCGGGGGCCTCCATGTGGTAGCCGATGACCCACGTCTCGACGAAGCCGCGGTCACCGTCGATCTCGATGTACTGGTTCCCACGGAAGTGCATGGTGGCCTCGTACGCGGCGAGCCCCGCCTCGAGGCCGTCGAGGTAGTCGTCGAGCGAGCCCTCCTCCATGGTCCCCACGACGACGCAGTCGGGAGCGAACACCGATCGCACGAGGTCCATGTCGATGGAGTCGACGCCGTACGCGTACCGGGCGTACAGGTCGCGGATCAGCTCGCGATCGCGCAGCCAGAGGAGGGTCGCCGCCGGGTCGGAGCGCTCGGGCGGTGGGCTGCTCCGGAACCGCATCCGCGTCCGGGTCGGGTTTCGCATCGTGCCGTTCGACATGATCGCTCCTTCTCGTTGGTCGGGCCCGGCCGTTCGAAGCACGTTAGGGCGCACCGGTCGGGAAGATGCGCGACCGGGACGACGCGGTCTGGTTCACTGATTCCGAGTGACGGACCCGACCGACCCGACCGACTCGATCGAACCGAGGGACCCGATCGAGCCCCCGGCCGACGCCGCGGCTCCGGCTGCGGCGCTGCCCGGGGCACTGCCGCCGTGGTTCACCCGGGGGCTCGTCGCGGTCGGCGGGCTGGTGGTCGCGCTCTACGCGGCCCGCTGGGTGCTGGTCGAGCTGCGGGTCCTCGTGATGATGCTCGCCGTCGCGCTGTTCCTGTCGCTGGCGATGGAGCCGCTGGTCGACCGGCTCGCCCAGCGGGGGTGGCGCCGTGGCTCGGCCACGGGCGTGGTGATGCTCGGGCTGCTCGTGGTCATGGCGTCGTTGATCGGCGCCACCGCCTCGGTCGTGGTCACCGAGGCGAAGGACCTGATCGACAACGCCCCGAAGTACGCCCGGGACCTCGAGCGTTTCGTCAACGACGACCTCGGCATCGACTGGGACGCCGACTCCCTCGTGCGCGACCTCCGCAGCGGCGACGCGGTCGACGTGGACCAGGGCGCGATCACCCGCACGGCCCTCGACGTGGGCCTCGGCGTCGGCGGTGCCCTGCTCCAGATCGCCACCGTGCTCGTGTTCGCGTTCTACATGACGGCCGACGGGCCGCGCATGCGCCGCACGATCTGCTCGCGCCTGCCCCGACGCCACCAGGAGGTCGTGCTCTCCACCTGGGAGGTCGCGATCGACAAGACCGGAGGGTACCTCTACTCCCGGGGGATCCAGGCGGTCATCTCCGCGGTCGTCACGATGGCGTTCCTGCTCGTGCTCGACGTGCCGTTCGCGATCGCGCTGGGCGTGTGGGTGGGGATCATCTCGCAGTTCATCCCCACCATCGGCACCTACATCGCGATGGTGCTCCCCGTGCTCGTCGCGTTCAAGGAGAGCCCGTCGACGGCGCTGATCGTCCTCGGGTTCCTCGTGGCCTACCAGCAGTTCGAGAACTACGTGCTCGGACCCCGGATCACCCGCCAGACGATGTCGGTCCATCCGGCCCTCGCGATCGGCACCGTCTTCGCCGGTGGGCTGCTGCTCGGCGCCGTGGGCGCGATCCTCGCCCTCCCGGCGACCGCGGTGATCCAGGCGGTGATCTCGCGGCACACGATCGAGCAGGAGGTGGTCGCCAGCCGGCTCACCACCGAGCCCGGGCGCCGTCGTCGGTCCGTCGGGCTCCGGTCCCGCCGCAGTCCCGCTGCCGACGACGGTGGTGACGCGGGCGAAGCCGGCGACGACGTGCCCGCCCACGACGCCTGACGCGGGAGCGCGCTCGCCGTCAGGCCCGCGGGGCGCGGTGCATCGGCCGGAGGACGGCTCCGCCGTCGGGCGTGGCCACCTCGGCCATCGTGCGGAAGCCCTGGCGCTCGTAGAACGACACGTTGCGCGGGTTGGTCGAGACGAGGCCGCACGGTACGCCTTCGGTGTCGCACACCGTGAGGATCGGGGCGACGGCGAGGGCGCCGACCCCGCGTCCCTGCGCCGAGGTCCGGACGCCGAAGTACTGGAGCGTCCAGTGGGACTCGGCGATCGAGTGCGCCCGGGCCTGGAGCACGGTCTCGATCGACGCCGCCGCGCGCTCCTCACCCACGATGGCGGCGACGGTCTCGTAGGCCCGGTCGAAGACGTCCGGGGTCGCGAAGGTCACGTCGGGTGGGATCCACGCGACCGCGACGTCGCCGGACCGGCCGAGGTACGTGTGGCCGCACTCGAAGCACTGGTCGGCGATGAAGCCGAGCCACGCGGGACCGAAGCGGGCCCAGGTCGCGTCGTCGGGGGCCATCCACCGCAGATACGGGTCCCGGGTGAACGCGTCGACCCAGACGCTGACGACCTCGGGAAGGTCGCGGCGCAGCGCGTGACGGAGCGCGAGGTCGGGCGCCGCGTCGCCGGTCACCGGGCCTCCCCGGCGGCGACCATCTTCTCGACCTGCAGGAGCATCGCGTGCTCGAGCGGGGGTGCGCTGCCCTTGGTCTGCTGACGCCGGTAGGCCTTGAACCCGAACGCGGCGACGGCGGCCCACATCGTCCAGCGCCGCCAGCCCGCGACCCAGACCCGGAATCGAGGGCGGGATCGCCGCCCGAGGATCGCGACGTCGAGGACCCGCATCGCCTCGCGGAAGATGCGGTCGGCTTCGCGCTTGGAGGGCCGGCGCATGGTCTGCGCGCCGACGTCGGTGACCCCACCCAGCTGGTAGAGGAAGTCGTGGACGATCGCGGCGCGGCCGTGGCGCCCCCACGGCGAGATGATCGCCCAGAACGGTCGGGGCACCGAGGCGAAGTCGGTCGCGAACTCGGGTGGGACGTTGACGGTCTCGGAGTCGGGCGTGTCGACGGTCCGGTACGAGACCGGCTCGCACAGCTCCCATTCGAACACCCGGCCCGAGAGCCGGTTCACGACGGTGACGTCCTCGGTGAAC
>Ga0194121_10002336_pt1 | contig 30241 bp, 37 predicted proteins | sample TA2MahCa50mmetaG_FD_148609 | JGI IMG/M metagenome (GOLD analysis project Ga0194121, IMG submission 148609) | Freshwater microbial communities from Lake Tanganyika, Tanzania - TA2015020 Mahale Deep Cast 50m | ecosystem: Environmental > Aquatic > Freshwater > Lake | place: Tanzania: Lake...
TGAGCTGGCCCCCGTTTCCTTGGACATCCATTTGTCGAGAGAGGACCGAAGATGGATGCTTCCAGGATGTCGAGAAATCAGCAGCGCGATCGGGTTGATGTGGATGATGTGCCTGTGGGCGGGGTGGGCGGGCGTAGCCCGTCCAGGCCATCCACAGGCGACGGCACGGCCGGGGTGGGGCCGCTGGCGGCAGGCCAGCGCTGGAGCGTTGCGCGCAAGCGGGCGGTGGTGCTTCGCCTGATCGCGGGTGAGCCCGTGGAGCTTGTCTCGCGGGAGATCGGGGTTCCGGTCTACAAGCTCGAGCGCTGGCGCGAGCGCGCCGAGGCGGCGCTGGAGAGCGCGCTGAAGGAGCGGGAGACCGGAGCCGAGGGGCCCGAACTGGCCGCAGCGCTCCAGCGGATCGGTGAGCTCAGCATGGAAAACGAGCTCCTGCGCGCGAAGATGGGGCAGTCCCCCGGCCCTTTGGCCCGCAAGCGGTGGCGGTGATGGCCGGGTCGGTCTCGCCCGCCACCGGCCGGCGTTACGGCGTGGCGCAGGTCTGCAAGGTCTGGGAGGTGCCGCGCTCCTCCTTCTACCTGGGCCGGAAGGAGGCGCTCCATCCGGCCCCTTCGCGACCCAGGCTCCGGCGCGGACCGAAGCCCGAGGTGTCGGATGCCGCGCTGCTGGTGGCGATCCGAGCCGACCTCGCCCGCTCGCCATGGTCGGGCGAGGGCCATCGCAAGGTCTGGGCGCGGCTGCGCGTGCAGGACGGCCTGCGCGTTGCGCGAAAGCGCGTGCTGCGGCTGATGCGCGTGAACGCCCTGCTCTCGCCGCATCGGGCCCGGCCACGCCCGGAAGAGGACCACGACCGCAAGATCATGACCGACGCGCCGAACGTGATGTGGGCCACCGACGGCACCCAGATCACGACGGTGCGGGACGGCAAGGTATGGCTCTTCGCCACGGTGGAGCACTGGAACGCCGAAGCCCTCGGCTGGCATGTGAGCAAGCGCGGCACAAGGCGCGAGGCACTTCAGGCCATGGGCATGGCCGTTCGCCAGCAGTTCGGCCACCTCGGCCGCGACGCCGCCCGCGGCGTGCAGCTGCGCCACGATCACGGCAGCTGCTTCATGGCTGACGACTTCCAGACCCAGATCAGGGCCTGGGGCATGACGCCGAGCTTCGCCTTCGTCGGCCAGCCCGAAACGAACGGCGTCGTCGAGCGGTTCTTCCGGACCTTGAAGGAGCAGATCGTCCATGGCCGCGTCTACGAGACCATCGAGGACGTCCGCGAGGCGGTCCGCGCCTTCATCGCCCGCTACAACGCCGAGTGGCTGGTCGAGAAGAACGGCTACCTCAGCCCCGCGGCCCTCCGCCGCCAGCACCAACTTGCCGCCATGCCCATGGCGGCGTAACGTAACCATGTGTCCAAGGAACCGGGTGCGGTTCACGGAGAGCCGATGGCGCAGGCTCGCCGGTCCGTCGCAGCCGATCACCCGATAGCCGAGATGACCCATCAGGCTGGCGGCGGCATCGAGCGCGTTGCCGAGTTGTATGACGACCTGATCTGACATCAGCCGCAGACTGCCGCAAGCCGCGATCGTCGTGGCGGCAAGTGGCTCCGAACTGAAGAAATGCCAGGACGTCGAGCATGGCCACGACGGAGCCGCGCGGCGCGAAGATACGCTGCGAGGGCTCCATCCACCGGCGCCAGGCAAAGCCTCCGACGACTGTGGCGCCTCGAGGCCTAGCGAAGCGGCGCGACCGTCGCGCGTCCCTTGGTCGGCGGGGCAGCGGCGGCGGTCGGCTTCTCCGGCAGCCCCAACATCGACGCCATCCCCCTTGTCCGTTCGATGAACCAGAGCGGAACCGGGACAATGGCCGGGACACCCGAGGCCTCGATCAACGCGAACTGTCCGGCGCCGAGCTGCAGGCTGATGCCGACGGCCTGCACCGTCACCTGCCCCACATGAACGAAGACTCCGGTCCGCTGACGGTCCGCCGCCACGTCGAGGATCGTCCCGCGAATGCCGATCGTGGCCGTCTGGGTCTCGATCGAGACTTCTTTGGTCTTACTGGCGCCGCTGGCGAAGCGCAGCACGCCCTTCACGACCCTCATCGCACCCTTGGCCAATCCGGAGGCGGGGTCATAGACGAATTCATCGATCGTCATCTGGCTGTCTTCGCCTATGGAGAGGGCAGTCCCGTCCTTGAACGAAACGGTCGAACCGCTCTTCGCCAGAGTGTTGATCTCCTCGCGAAAGTTGATCTTCTGATCGGTCCGGATCTCGTAGCCGAGGGACTTGCCGAGCACCTTGTTGACGACCTTGGAGGCAGCTCCAACTTCCTGCGACGTCGCCGGGGTTGCGGCGGTGAGGATTACCGCCAAGACCGCATAAAAGCAGCCGGTGAGCGGACGATTCCAAGGAGACGTGGCGGACGACGACATCGGCTGCTTATCGTCTCTCATGACGACGTTAGAGCGAAGAAGCGCGGATCACCGGAGTCCCCGCTAGCGGGCCGGACGCACGATGCCCGGGAGAAGGTCATCCGCATTGGTTCAATTCCGTGCAGATCGAGAGTGACGTGTCAAGGCCGCAGGTAGATCGTTCAGCGAGGAATTCTGCGAGACCACCCGGCCATTCTGGCTCGGCAGCCCCTGAGCGAGGAACGCGACTTGGCTTACAGCGTCATCACCTGCCGCATCGCGGGACAACAGCAGTTCGGCGACATCGAGACCTGGATCAACGACAATATCGGCATCGGCTGGGACTTCGAGTTCATCGGGCTTGAGAATCGCAAAGGCCCGGAGGATACCGACATCGGCATGGTCATCCAGCTCCGCTTCTACAAGCGGCTCGACGCACTGACATTCCTCAAGTCCTACGCAATTCCTCATGGGATATCCGTGCAGAAAAATTCAGTCGGCCAGTCCGGTTGACGAGAGCAGGTCGCTGGTCACCGCGACTGCTCCCCAGAGGCATGCATACCCACCGATCTGAACCAGTTTTAGCAACGCTTTCGTAGCGCCTCCAACCGGCGAACTCGCTCGCTCGATTGCCCGCAGCTTGATCGCGACGAGAGGCCCGGCCAACACCGCCGCGGCCAAGATCACGGCGGCGACCTGCACAAGGCTCGAAGCGACACCGCGTGCCGGTCCAAGGATCTGAGCGACGAATACCAATACCGCGCCGACGACGGCGAGATCCGCGAAGGTGCGAACGCCTTCACGGTTAAGCTCGACGCGCGTCATTCCGGCCGTCCCGGTTGCGGCGCGGTCGCTCGGTCGACAAGCTCCGCGGCGCCATCGTAGACCGACAGGAAGGAAGACCGTCCGTCGCCACGGTCGATGTCGCGCAGAAGGGCTCGCAGCAGTAGCGATACCGCCGAACGGCCACCCACCACGGCCAACTCATTCAGGACACGCAGCAAGCTGCCCGCAACAATGGCGTCGAGAGGGATGTCGCGATCGAGGCATGCCTCCCATGCCTCATTTAGCACTTCAAGCGCTTGCACAACTTCCTGCGAGCGCTCGAGAAACGAAGCGTAACGGCGGTCACCGGTGCTCATGGCATACGAATCTGCGCCCCGTCCGCCGCCCGGGAACAGACATTCCCGATCCATTCTGGACGAAGCCCTACACCTTCCGCGACCGTGGCATGACACGGCTCATTCGGCGCAAGGCCTCAAGACGACGCATAGACTCGAGCTCCTCTACCCAGGCCGTCAGCATGGCTTCGTAGAGCGATGTATAGGCCCCTCCCGCCTCCTGCAGGCCGCAGGTCAGGCGTGCATGGGCCTCCGAAAGCATCCTGGTCGTCGGGCGCTTCGGGACGATGATAAAGCCGCGTTCCTCGAGAGCCGACAGCACTGCGGCGCCGATCTTCTGGTAGCTCGACCGCAGGTAGTCCCTGTCGGCCTCTCGGATCGCCTCGGCGATCGCCTGTAGAAGGCGGTCGCGCCCCGGCGGTCCTGCCGCGTCGGTCACCCCGCCGAAGCCTTGCTGCGCCACTTCGCCCGCTCACGCCGGATCTTGGTCACGACCGCGGCGGTCGCGAACTCGAGCGCGTCGAGCGTCAGGGGCTTGTTGAGGAAAAGTCTCACACCAAGCTGCTCATACTGAGCCTTGAGAGACGGATCCCGGTTGGCCGTCATCACGATGATTTCCGTACGCTCGAGATCGGCGTTCGCCGCGTCGACCAACTGGAGTCCGCTGACGCCGCCCAGCTGGTGGTCAAGGACCATGAGATCGAACCGACGGGTCGACAGCGCCTTCATCGCGTCAAGTGCGGCCGACACTCTGGTCACCGTCGCGGCGTGCTTCCGACAAACGACCTGGGCGAAGTGGCTCGCGATGTCGTCGTCCTCCACCAGGAGCGCCGAAAGACCATCCCTCATAGGGTCACTCATGTTCCAAGTCCTTCAATCCCGAGGTCATTCGGCGGCGCGGACAGCGGCACCGGCCGGCGCGGCCGCCAAGCCTATCTGCGCTTCGAACCGGCGATTTACAGCCTCCAGACTTTCGACAGCGATCTGCGCGAGGCGCATCACGCGTACAGGAGGCTCGGGCCGGCCCCCGGCTTTTGCATCCTGCTCGATGGCGCGACGACGACCGCGCACGAAAGCAGCATCAAGCGCGTGTTCGTGAGCAGCCGCCGCGGAAAAAGCCGAAGGGAAACGACCACGCGGCGAAAGGACCCGGCCAATCCCCTCCTCGCGGGCGACTTCTTCGCACCAACCGGCGAAGGCTGCTCGACTCCCGGCCGGCCCAACGGAGCGACAGACGAGGATACGGTCATCGGATCGCTTCGGTCTCGAAACGCCGCAAGGGCACCACATACACATCGCCGTCGTTGCCGACCGCCTCCGTGAACGCCTTCGGGAAGGCCTCGACATCGGGCTCGCATATCTCGTCGATACGAAGCCTGACCTTGCGGCCGGTCCTGATCAGGCTGGCGACGAACAAGGGCCGGCCGGAGGCGGCGACGACGACGCGCCGCAACGCGCGCGGATCGAGGGGCGCCGCCATCCCGGTTCGCCACTGCGACAGGGCCTCCAGATCGCTCTCCCACTCCTGCAGGACGCCGATCACCTCGACCTCGGTGGCGAGAACCTGATCGAAGACCAGAACCTGGTCGGCGCTGTTGTCGTCCTCTCCAGCCATGCTCGGCCGCGACAGGACGTCGTGGAATCCGCCGAAAGCGGAGGTCGGGATGCAGAGATCCGCGGAACCTGAGCGATCGCTCGCCTCGATGCGGAACCGCGCGACAACCACCTGTTTGGTCGGGCCGCTCGTCATGGCAAAGCGGGGCACCGTCTCCACCCGGTCGATCATGAAACTCGGGCGGACCACCGAACCGAATCCGGCGGAGATACCTTCGAGAAAGTTGGCGGCGAAGCGCTTCATCAGGCGCTGCTCGACGCTCGAGAAGGTGCGACCTTCGATGGCAGCCTCACCGATCGCCCGCCCCCCGAGCAGGTTGTCGACCGCGGTGTAGACCATCGGCGCCGGAATGCTGAGGATGACGGGAGAAGACCACTCTGGCGCCACCGCGACGATGCAGAGCGACGGCAGTTCGACGCCGGAGATGAACGGGCCAAGCCGCGTGTAGCGGATCGACTCGAAGGTACAGTTGACGTTGTCGAAGAGGAAGTTGCGAAGCCGGAGCTGGATATCCTGCGCCGCGCGGTCCATGAGGGTTTCGAGCAGGGGGAACGCATCGCCGGCCTTTGCGCGCGCGGCGACAAAGGCCTCGACCGCCGAGCGCGATCCGCCGTCCTGGCCGCCGCGCAGAAGCGCCTGGACCTCCCCCTCGGACAGCAGGGATGGGGTCGCGGTTCCGTTATCCGGCTCAGCGGAAGGGCTTTCGGAGGTCGACAAGTCTGAGGTCACCCGATCTAATCGGTGGGGTCCGGCAACGTCCGGATGTTCATAGATCACCGAGCGCGCTTATTGGCGCGCAGGCCGATCCATTACGGAGCCAACCGCTCCCGTCCGAACCCCCTCAAGGGGCCGCCAGGATCTCGGCGCGCCGCCAGAGGACCCAGGCGCCCGCCGATTCCTTCCAGATGTCCATCATGTAGTAGACACCCGACAGGTCGACGTCACCGATACGCCCCTTCAGGACCAGGGAATACTCGGCGCTCGCGGTCGATGCCCCGAGCTCGGTCACCCGCAGACTGGCAATCGCGAACTCGGTAACCCGCATCTGATCGAGAGCGGCAATTTCCTCGGCACGCGCGAGCCGTCCCTCTCGCGACACTCCGGAAAAGTCCGGCGCCACAAGGGGCGCGACGGCATTCGCGCCCGATCGGCTCAGCAGCGACCAGAAACTGCTCACCCGGGCGCTCAACCGCTCGGCCGACTCTCCCACAAGTGCTAGCGGCTGTCCAAATGCCGGCTTGGCCAGAAGCGCGACGGCAGCCAATGTTAGAATGAACCGCCTGATGGTCTCGGCTCCCGCACCCATGCTCCGCGCCCCGACGTCCTGCGCTATGATCATCGAGGCAGGCATACCCCAGACCCCGGCAATCCGCGGCGAAACAAGCTCCGGAATGCATCCATTTCGGACGAATATACGACGCGAGTGCCCATCCACAATCGACGGGAGATGGCGGGAGATGGTACGAATTATTTGTTGCCCGTTGCTCCAGCCGGTCCCTTGAACGGGAGCAAGACGACACGAGGAAATGACGGTTGCGCTGTCGAGTCCCTGGCTTCTGATCATCGACGACGAGCCTGAAATGGCCGAGGAGCTGGCCGAACTATGCGAGGCTTCCGGCTTCCCGGCGGTCACGGCGGGTAATCTCGAACCGGCCCTGGCGCTCCTCGAAAAGCATCGATCCATCGGCGCCATCGCCTCGGATCTGCGCATGCCGGGCCACAAGAGCGGCGACCTCATGGCGAGGCTGGTCGCCACGGTTGCCAAGCTCAGCCGCCCCTGCACTCTGATGATCATGACCGGTCATGCCGGTAACGCCGAACGTGAGCATGCCGCTTCGCTCGGCATCCATCACTTCTTTACGAAGCCGCTCGACACCGACGCCTTCATCGCCGCCCTGAACCAGGTGGCTGGCCGGCTGCGCGGCCTCGTCGAAACCGCGTCAAGGGCGTCCTGATGAGCAACGCGTCCAAGAAAGCCAGGCAGCTCGCGCTTGCCTATGGCCTGACCGCTCTCCTCATCGTCGCGATCGCGGTCGCCGTGTCGTTCGGAGCGGTTCGCGACGAAGAGGCGCGACTTGAACGCCAGGCGCGGGTATACGCCGAAAGCCTCGCGCAGACGTCCCAGGAGCATATGCTCCGCAGCTTCCGGGCGCTTGACCGCAACAGTCTGGAGGTCATCGATGCCGTGCGCAGCCTCGGCATCGACACCCGGAAGCTGACCCCGGTGATGCAGCGCATCATGTCGCGCGACAACATCGCGGTGCAGATCGGCTTCATCGATCGCGACGGCCGACTGATGGCCACCAGCGCCGGCCTCGACGGGGCCGGGATCGACCTGAAGGACCGCGAACACTTCAGGGCGCATCTCGCCCCGAACAGCCCGGACATCTTCATCAGCAAGCCGTTGATCGGCCGCGCAAGCAACAAGTGGTCGGTTCAGTACACCCGCCGCGTCACCTCGGAATCCGGCGAGTTCCTCGGCGTCGCCGTGATCTCCTTCGATCCGCTGTATCTGAGCGCCTTCTACGAGGCCATCAGTCTCGGCGATAAAGGCGTCGTCCGCCTCATGAGCCTGGACGGCACCATCCTCGCAAGCTCGGGCGATGCCTTGTCGTTCCTTGGAAAGTCCATCGCGCAGACGGACCTCTATTCAAGGCTGTCCCAGGCCGACAGCGGCTCGTTCACCGCGGTCACCCCCCTCGACGGCGTCGAGCGCTTTCTAGCGTATCGCCGCGCGCCCGGATTTCCGGTGATCACCTACACGGGGTTGGCCAAGGACGAAGTGTTCGCTGGCTTCCGGGACTTCGTCTTCTATCGCGCCGCGAGCCTGATGCTCACGATCCTCGCGGTCATCCTGATGGGCGTGATGCTGCGCAAGTTCATTGCCGCGCACCAGCAGGCGCAAGGTGCCGAGCTGCAGCGGATCAGCGACCAGCGCCGCGCCGAGTTTCTCGAGTCGGTGATGCGGATGTCCGGTGCCTGCGTCGTGGTCCTCGAGTCCTCGGGCGCCATCAGGACGTCGAACGACGCGTTTCGGCAACGCTTCACCGAGGCTGGCGACCTCAATCCGGTATTGTCGCACCTGAGCGGCAAGACGTGGAGCGTGGGCGGAGAAGCGGACAGCCTCGACCTGAAAAGCGGGGACCTGCCGAAGTCGTTCGAAACCATGCTCAAACCCGGCAGGAACGACGAGCGGTTCATCGACTGGACCTTTTCCGCCTTTTCCCAGGACGACGCGGGCAAGGTCGACGCCGCGATCGGTATCGGACTCGACACCACGGATCGTCGCAAGGCGCAAAACGAGGTCTACCAGAGCGCCAAGCTGGCAACACTCGGACAGATGGCGGCCGGTCTTGCGCACGAGATCAATCAGCCTCTCAACGTCATCCAGCTTACCAGCGAAAATCTTCGTATCCGCCTCGAGAAGCTGCTTCCCGGGAACGAGGACATCCTTGGCAGGATCGAGAAGATCAAGCGGCAGGTCGCCCGCATGTCCGGCCTCGTGTATCACATGAGGATCTTCGGCAGGAAGAGTTCGCTCCAGATGCATCTGGTCGACCCTACGAGCGCCATCGAGGATGCGCTCGCGATCTTCGGGCCGGAACTCCGCCTGGCCGATATCGAGGTCAACAAGAACTTTCCGAACATGCCGGCTTTCGTCGTCGCGGAAAGCAATCTTCTCGGACAGATCCTGCTCAATCTTCTCGTCAACGCGCGCGACGCGATTGCCGACCGCGCGAACAAGGTGGCAGACTCCGGAGTCAAACTCAAAGGGATGATCGACATATCGGTCAGTCGGGAGAAGGATGGCACGGTCGCGACCATTGTGGCCGACAACGCCGGCGGCATTCCCGACGAGGCGATCGGGCGCGTCTTCGAACCTTTCTTCACCACCAAGCCGGTTGGCAGAGGGACCGGCCTCGGGCTTTCCGTCAGCTACGGCATCGTCAAGGACCTCGGCGGGACTCTTTCGGTCCGCAACGGCGAAAAGGGAGCCATTTTCACGATCAAGCTCCCTGCGCCGATGCACAGTACGGTCACGACGGGGCTGGCCCGTTCGGCCTGAGACGCCTTCCGATCAGCCGGCGAAGAGGCAGATCGACGACCAGCAGGGCCAGCCGAAGACTTTCGACGCGGCGAAAAGCAGGATGTCGAGGGTGACCGCTAGGACGAGGACCGGCAGTGCGATGCTCCGCATCAATGGCAAGATCGCCGCCGGAAGAAGCCGCGGACCGGGCAGATCGAACCTCCGCATCCCGCGGGGCCGTGGATTCGCCGGCTGACTGCCCCTGCCGAGCATGACTCGTTCGCTCCGATCCATCGGCGTCGCATGACTGCCATCATCGTCGACGACGAGCACGAGTGGGACTCGATTTCCTTGCGTCTCGCCCTATGGCCGCTGGAACAATGCCATGCCTATGGCCAGGCGGCGAGGAGCATCGGTCAGATCCCGCTGCGGCTGCGGCTCGACGTCGGCGGCGAGCGTGTGCAGGCCCAGTTCCTCGTGCGCCGGGTGGCACGCTTCCTCACTCTGTCCCAGTCGATACGCGGTCCCGTTGCCACCAGTTGGCAGACCGGCGTCGGGCATGCCGCGCTGGCGGCGCTGTTCGAAGGTCTGCCCCGCTGCTGGCCGGCATTGACACTGGCGATGCCCGAAGCGACGGCGCGGACCGATACAGATGCGCTGCTGCGACCACTCGGCTTTCGCCGGGTGATATCGCCCTATCGCACGGCCTTGTTGGACCTGCGATCGGCCCTCGACGCGCTTCACCGACAGATGTGGCCCGCATGGCGCAACCGCCTGGCGGCGGGCCTGAAGTCTCGTCTCCGGACGGAAGCAGCCGCGGGCGGGCCGTTGCTCGACTGGGTTATGCGCGCCAGCTTGGCGGAGATGGGCCGCCGCCGCGTGCGCGGCCCCTCGCTGCCCTTCGCCCAGTCACTTACCAGCGCCCTCGGGCCACGACGCGTCCTGGCCGTCGCCGTGAGGGACGACCAGGGGCCATGCGCAGGCGCGATCTTCCTAAAGCATGGCCCGGATGCCACCTACTGGCTTTCCGTCACCACCGAGAACGGCCGGCGCATTAGCGCCGGCAACCTGGTCCTGTGGCGGGCGATCGAGATCCTGAAGTGCACCGGCACACGCATTCTCGATCTGGGCGGGATCGATACCGATCGCGCTCCGGGGATCGCGCGGTTCAAGCTCGGGCTTGGAGCGGAACCGCACAGCCTGGTCGGTACCTATGCCTAGGAGTCTGCCGACCGGACGTCCTAGGGCTTGGCGTCGATGCGCCGGATCTCCTCGAGGATCGAGAGTTCGGGAAGATCAGGTGGAACCTCACCGCCCTCGATGATCGGCTTGGCCGAAAGCGCCACATGCGAGGCTGCGGCTGCCTTCAAGGCCCGATCCGTCGCGTCTGCAGCGGCGACAGCGCCGGCAACGCGAAGCGCCAAGGAAACTTCCTGTCCCAAGGCTATCGCGTCGCCCAAGCTGGTCATGACCGTTCGCGCCTCAACCAGGCGGCGGACATAGGCTGATATCGCCTCCGGATCGGCCTTGCCGCGCGAGACGGTCAGATCCACGAAGGCGCTCATCGACGCCTCGATCGCGCCGATCTCAAGCGCCCGCAGGGCAAACAGCTCCTTGAGCCGGAAACGGTCATCTCCGAGGCCGGGCTCGTTGGAGAACTCGAGGAGCGACAAGACCAGCGGCAGCGGCATCGACGCCTGAGGCGGAGCGAAGGACTCGTTGACCCGTCGGGCGAGCCTGCCGAGCAGGTACGACCGAAGACGCTCGTCGGCAAACACGCGGGCGATCGCAGTGTGCCGCCGGAGCGCGGCCGCGACCACCTGGGGCGGCGCCTGATCGAGCGCCCGCGCCAGCATGGCCGCATCGAGGGTCGGGTCGCCGAAGCTGACGCGGCGGACCATGAGCTGCTCGACCACTGCACCGGCGCCGAAGATTGTTTCCACATCCGGCAGCCATCGATACCGGGCCAGGGCGACCGACAGGCCCGCGTTGACCAGCTTCTCCTCAAGCCGCTCGCGGTAGAGCCCCGCCAGGCTCGCCTCCCCTGCCAGGTTGAGCAGCAGGACATTTTCGACCTGCGTCTCCATCGAGGCATCATCCCCTTCGATGGGTCCGATCTCGCGCAGGGCATCGAGGCCGGCGCGAAAATCGCCCGTACGCAGGGCGACGGCCACCCGGCAACGCAGGAACATCTCGCGAAGGGCCTTGGGCAGGCCCGTTAGCTCGGCTCGACTCGGGCTGGCGGCCGCAGTTCTGACCGGGCCCTCCGCCTTGTCCGCGGCCAGGCACGCGTTGAGCGCGGATGTACCCGGCAACGCCGGCGACGAAGGCAGGAGGTCGGCAGCCCCCGTGGCGCGGCCGCGGCTGCGTCGGCCGATCTCCGTCGCGTGCGCCAGATATTGGACGACCGGAGCGCGACCATAGGGTGTCGCACGGAACTGTTCGGAAATCGCACGCGCCTCATCGAAGCGGCCCTGCTGGAGATGCTCGAGCCATTCGCGCATTTCCGAGGAGCGATCCGCGGGCATGTCGAGGCGAAGCCGGGCGTGACGCAGATGGCCGATGACTGCCTCGGAATCGAACATATCCTTGAGCGAGATGAGAGGTACCGGTTTCGGCGGATCGGCACAGCAGGGGGACAGCGAAAGCACGGCCCCTGCCGCGCGCACCAGTACCTCTTCCGGGCCCTGCTCCACCTCGATGGCGCCGGATGCGACCACGATCACTCCGCCGATGGAGGGAGCAACGATCATGCTCCCGATGCAACCTCCGGCAATGCGCAGCGGTTCGCGGCTCGGCAGCACGAGGACCGAGCGATCGCCGTCGAGCCTCTCGACCGCCGGAGTCATGCCGACATCCGCTCTGAGAAAGCCGACGGAATAGTCTGCTGCGACCTTGGGCGACGCCGCGGGAGTCGATGACGGACGGCCCGATCCCCTGGCGAGGTTGCCCTCGATGACGACCATCCGGCCGAGCCGTCGCGGCACGATCGTCGCACCCCCGACCCTGGGCACGACGACCGGGGCCTTGGGATCCACCACGGATGCGAAGCCGCGCCCGCCGACCTCGCCAACCACCATGCCGTCGAGAGGCATCGCCTGCACTTTGGCCAGCGTCTCGCGCGCCGCAGCGAGCCTTGACATGACCTCATCGTTCCCGGGCGCCTGGGAGCAGGTCTCGGCCGCCGCCTGGCCCTGGCCGATCGCGAGCACGAGCGTCATGGCCGCGCCGAGGCGTCGGAAACCCGCCCCGACTTTGGAACCGGAATTGGATCGACCTTCCATTGCAAGACGGAGGCGGCAGAAGGAAAAAGGCCGGCAGTCGACCCGCCCAGCCCGAACGACGGACCGATGCCGGCCAATCTTCTCGCCGATCTTGCCGCGCTCGCTCCAGGATTCTTCAAGGCGCTCGGGCTGGGCCTGTTCCTTCCGCTGCTCTCCGACAACATGGTGCGGATGCCCTGGCGCGTCGGGTTCGCTCTCTGGCTCGCCCTGCTCTATGCCCCTCTCGGCCCGAACCTCACGCCCGACCTCGACTGGTCCGCGATCATCGCCGGGTTCGCCGAAGGTGCGCTCATCGGCATGATCGGCCGGCTGATGCTGATGGTTTTCCAGGTCGCGGGATCCGTGATCTCCACGATGTCCGGGTTGCAGCAGGCGGTGATCTTCAATCCCGCCGAAGCCCAGCAGACCACATCCCTCGAGCTGGTACTCTACTTCATCTCGATAAAGCTGTTCATCGATCACGGGATAATGGCCCTGCTTCTCTCGTCGACCATGCCGCTCACGCAACTGACAGCGGGCGTGGGTTCGGACGCCACGTCCCTGATCGCCTCTCTGTTCGCGACGTCGCTGCGCAGCGCCATCGAGATCGCGGCGCCGTTCATCATCCTGAACATCGCCTTCACTATTGGGCTGGGTGCCGCCAACATGCTGCTGCCGACGCTTCTCCTGTTTATGATCGGGCAGCCCATTCAGATCATCGCGACCCTTCTTCTTCTGGCCGCCATTCTCGCCGACGGGGCTCTCAGCACCGCCATGCAGACCCTGTCCGCGCAATTCGGCCTGAAGACGATCGGGCCCTAGACCGACTTCGCCGCCCGATTTCACGACTACCTCGGCGCCTTCTTGCGCGCATGAGCGACCAAGTGCTCCTTTGTCGCCCGGATCTTGGAAGGCAGCTTATGAATTTCCGACGCAACGGTAATGGCTTCGGACTTCAGGCTATCGATCCGCTTCGCCGCATGCTTCTGACGCATCGTCACTATGTCCAATTGAGCTTGAATACGCATCGTCGTTGCGACGGCGACGATAGCACCGACCGCGAGCGGCAATCCGACCAGAAGGATTAGGAAGGGATCCTGCATGCCGACACTCCCGCCCTGGCGCCCCGCTGGCGCCGCGCCTTCACTTGAGGATCTGAATCTGAATCCGCCGATTTTCTGCAGCAAGCGGATCGGTGGCCACCCTGAGCTCGCGGTCGGCCACCGAAGACACCTTCGACATCCGAGCCGGATCGATGCCGGCGGCCACGAGCACTCTCCTGGCGGCATTGGCCCGGTCGGAGCCGAGTTCCCAGTTCGAGTAGGACCGCGCCTCCGCGTACTGGCGGCCGTCGGTATGGCCGACGATCATCAGTGACTCGCTCCGATCGCGGATGACTCCGGCGATCTTCTGGAGGATTTGCACGGTCTCGGGCAGCGGAACGCTTCGGCCGATCTCGAACATCGACGCCTTGGGCGTGTCGATGATCTCGATGGCGATGCCGGCGGGCGTCACCGTCACGCTGATGTTGTCCATGGTGACGCCGGAGGGCTTTTCCTTGCTGACAACCTCGCGAATCTGCACGGCAAGCTGATCCGCAAGCTGTTCGCGTGTCTCGCGCTCGCTCCGATCCTTGCGCGCCGGCTCGTTGGCTTCAGAACTGCCTTTCGATACCTCCGTGCCTACGGCCGCATCCGCGGCGTCCTCGCCCGACTGCGCGGGCGCATCGCCGCTCGCCTTGCCGCCGCTGCCCGCCCTGTTCGCCTCCGGAATGGGGATCAACACCGCGCTTCCCCTGGATTGGGCCTGCTGCGGCTGATCGACGGCAATGGTCAGGCCGAAGAAGATGTCGCCGGAGCCTGACGGGCTGGGCGAAACCGATTCCGGCGAAAAGTACTGGGCCAGGCCGGACTTCATTTCTTCCGAGGTGACGTTGAGGAGCCACATCAGCAGGAAGAACGCCATCATCGCGGTGACGAAGTCGGCATAGGCAAGCTTCCATACACCGCCATGGGCACCACCGTGCCCGGCCTTCTTGACCCGCTTGATGATCGGTTGGCCTTCCGGCTTCGCCATGGCTCGCCCCTACCCTCGCCCCAGCGACTAGGCCATCACGCGACGGGCAAGCTCGCGGATGTCTGCGGTGGCGTGGCACTGTGGCGCCACCGCGTATACCGGCATCTGGCGCCGGATCGCGAGGTCCACGGTGCGGTCGGCGCGGATGCCGCCGAGATATTCCGGCCGGAACTGCAGATACTTGTTGGTCACATCAGCGAAGTACTTCGCCAGATCGGCGCCATCGCGCGAGCTGCTCACGGCGTTGGTGACGATCGCGATCCGGCTGCGCATCTGATGCGACACGATCTTCACGAGCGCATAGGCATCCATCAGCGACGACGGATCTCCTCGCAGGACGACGAGGATCGTGTCGCATATCTCGAAGAAGTCCGACACGTTGACGTCGATGCCGGCGGCCAAGTCGATCAGGGTGTAGTTGTAGGATCGCCCTAAGGCGACGAGAGCGCTCTTGAGCTTGCGGCGCTCCTGCTCTGATGTGCTCGTCAGGGTCGCCGCAGCCGAGCGGCCGCCGATGATGTCGATGCCGACGTTGTCGACGTGCACGACGAGTTCGTCGATGGTGTTGCGACCGAGCAGGAAGTCGGCGATCGTCAACGGTGGATCGACGCCGAGCTGGAGGTCGACATTGGCGAGGCCCAGATCGGCATCGAAGATGAGTGTGCGGTTACCCGCATCGGCGAGCGCTGCAGCGAGGTTGACCGACACGAATGTCTTGCCAACGCCACCCTTGCCCGAGACGACGCCGATGATCCGCCGGCCGCTGACCGTCGACATTCCTGGACTAGGAAGATCGACCGGCCTGTTCACAGATGAGCGCTGCAATTGATGCTCCAGACGGTTGAACGATTTCTTCCGACAACGCCCGGCTGCGCAGGCAGCCGAGGATGGTGTAGTTTTCTTGAATGATTGGAGTCAGCAGCGACCCCAGCTTTCTCGACATGTCGCAGCGGGTCATGATTATGTTCTCGAGCGAAAGGCGCCTCGCCGTGACCAGCATGTCTGCCGTCTCGTCGGCATCGAGTCCCGCAGCGCAGACCAGCACCGTACCGCCGCCCACACGCTCGGCTTCGGCCAACAACTCGTCGATCTCGGTGAAACGCCACGGATTGAATCCCGGTGTATCGCACAGGATGATCGAACATTGGTCGAAGGCTTCCGGATCGATCTTCGACGCTGCGCCATCCAGGTCGACGAGCGGGGCGTTGTAGATCGAAGACAGCTTCGAGAGCTGGCTTCCCCCGCCCAGGCGGCCGACGTCGTAGTTCACGAGAGCTACCTTCTCGCCGGACGCCGTGAGCCACGCGGCGGCTTTGGCCAAGGTGGTCGTCTTGCCCGCACCCGGCGAGCCGATGAAAAGGACGAAGCGACTGCGGCGCGCGAACTCGAGAAAGGAGCCGACCCGCACCAGGTCGGCCAATCCACGGCCGATCACCTGCAGCGGGCCCTCGTCGTGACCGTTCCCGCTCATTCCCGCGACATGCCCGATGACGGTCGACGAGAAACCCGCTTTGCCCATGATGGACGCGGCTCGCGACCTGGTTTCCTGCGCCCGGCCACCGGGCTCGGCGCCGTTGGGCTTCGGGACCGATACGGTGAACAGGTAGCCTGTCGACCTGAGGTCGCGCTCGACTCTGAGGATGCTCACATCGGCCCCGAATCGCGCCTGAAGCAGCCTGTATCCCTCTTCCGTGGAGGGCGCCGAGAAAACGCGAACACCGATCATATCTTGGCCACCACGGCGACCTTGGCCGTATCATCGATCTCGCGCTGAGCAAGGACCGGAACAACGCGCCCTCGGCGGCGAAGCACCTCGGAGATGGCGGCCCTCAGACGATCCGGAACGACGAGGACGAAACCGGTACCGCCAAGGGTGAGCCGCCGTTCGGCCTCGCCGAGATCGGTCACGAGCTTACTCAGTTCCTTGACGTCTAAGGCCTTTGCCATCGGATCGCCGCCGCCGTCCAGGCGCCGCCCGGTCGGCGCGAAGACGATCGCCTGAAGCTGGCGGGTCTTGGCATCGACGTACTGGTAGGTGATGAGGCGACGAATGCTGAACCGGACATTCTCGATCAGCTCCGCCGTGTCCTTGGAACGGGGCGCCCATTCTGCTACCGCCTCGACGATCTCCGCGAGACTGCGGATCGACACGCGCTCCCTCAACAGGCCACGAAGAACCGATAGAAGCGTTGCCTGCGTGAACACCGACGGCATGACTGCCTGGAACAGCTTCTGCGACTCATCGGAGAAGCCTTCGAGAACCTCCTGCAATGAGGCATAGCTTAGCAGCGACGCCATGTGCAGGCGCATCAGCTCGCCGATATGAGTCGTTATGACGGTCTCCGCATTGACGACTGTATAGCCACGCGACTCCGCCGCCGATTGATCCATAGGTGAAATCCAGCGCGCCGGCATACCGAAGGCGGGCTCGGTGCAGTCCCGGCCCGGAATGTCTGGCGGTCCGTCGCCACCTCCCATCACCATCAACTCGCCTGGAAGGATCACGCCGAGTCCGACACGTCCCTCGTTGATCAGGACAGCATAGGAGTTGTCGTCGAGCTCCAAATTGTCCTGGACCCGTACCGGCGGAACCAAGACCCCGAACTCGCGCGCAAGCGAGCGTCGGAGCTTCTTGATGTTGTCGACGAAGGAGCCGGTACCGATGGCCTGCAACATCGGCAACAGCCCATAGCCGAGCTCGATCCTGATGACGTCGACCGCCAGCTCGTCCTTCACGTCGCGCTCGGCCGGTGCCGACTGGGGCGGCGCGGGGGCACCGAGCAGTGGCGTGCTTCCATCCGGAACCGACAACGGGCCGGCTCCCGCCGTCATCAGCGGGCGGCCTCTCAGCAGAAACGCGAAAAGGCCGAGACTGCCACCCGCCAAGGCGAAGAAGGGAACCATGGGAATTCCAGGCAGTACTCCGATAATCCCCAATGTCGACGCCGCAACGAGGAATACGCCCGGCTGCGATCCGAACTGGCGGGACACGAGCTTATCAGTCGCCTCGATCGAACCCGCCTTCGTGATCAGGAGGCCTGCCGCAGCCGACACGATGAGCGCAGGCAGCTGAGCGACGAGGCCGTCACCGATGGTCAGCAGGGTATACGTCTCTAAGGCCTGGGCGAAGCTCAGGCCCTTCTGCAGCGGCCCGATCAGGAGACCACCGACGATGTTGATGCCGATGATGATGAAACCAGCCACAGCATCGCCCTTGACGAACTTGGACGCGCCATCCATCGCCGCGAAGAAGTTGCTCTCCTCCTCGAGCTCCCGACGGCGGCGCTTGGCTCCCGCCTCGTCGAGAAGGCCGGCGGCGAGATCGGCATCGATCGCCATCTGTTTGCCCGGCAGGGAGTCCAAGGTGAACCGGGCGGCGACTTCCGCGATGCGGCCCGCGCCTTTGGTGATCACGATGAAGTTAATCACCATGAGCACCGAGAAGATGATCACGCCGATCACGACGTTTCCACTCATGACAAAGTGGCCGAAAGCCTCGATCACATGGCCGGCCGCAGAGGCTCCCTTGTGCCCCTCCGAAAGGATCAGTCGCGTCGATGCGACGTTGAGAGCGAGCCTGAAGATCGTCACGACCAGGAGGACGGTGGGAAACACGCTCAGCTCGACCGCCTTGCTGATGAACAAGGTCGTGACGAGGAGGACGATCGAGACCGCGATCGATAGCGAGAAGCAAAGGTCCAGAACCCTCGGAGACAGCGGCAACAGCAGCACGGCTAACGCCAGGAAGACCGCGCTGCTGAAGACGACCGGCCCCAGGTCTCGGCCGATGATCGAGTCTATGCGGAGTGCCTGCAGCATGACTAAGCTGCCGTCACGCAGGTGGACCGATAGCGGTCGAGCTTGTTGCGGAGCGTCTGGATGGAAATGCCGAGTATGTGAGCCGCTTGGGTACGATTGCCGAGGCACCGCTCAAGCGTCGCGACGATCAGCTCCTGCTCGACGGCTGCGATGGTCTGACCGATGAAAGACTCGATGCCGTTGCCCCCGACGCCTCTATCGGACTCCCCGGCGGCACCCGGTCGGACCTTGGTTGGCGGCATGGTTTCAGGCTCCGCCGCCGGATGATCGAGCTCGCGGACAGGAGCCACTTCCTTGGCCGGAGGTTCGTTGGCCAGCCCGAGCTGGAAGAATTCCTCGTAGAAATTCGGCTGCTCGTCGGTCAGCGCAATCGCCTCGGCCGGGATGTCGGCTGACGGCGTCAGCAGAGCCGCGCGATAGACGGTATTCTCCAATTCCCGGACGTTGCCGGGCCAGTGGTAGCCGGCCAGCTTGTCGAGAGCCGGTTCCGTGAGCCGACAGCGGCCGAACGGCGTGCTGCGGGCATACTTCTCGAGGAAGTAGTCTCCGAGAGTGGGGATATCGCCTTTTCGCTCGCGCAACGGCGGCAAGACGACGTTGATAACGTTCAGACGATAGAACAGATCCTCGCGGAAGCGGCCACCCTTGACCTCTTTCTCAAGATCTCGGTTCGTCGTCGCGATGATGCGGATATCGATATCGACCGGCCGTGTCGATCCCACCCGATCGACCTGGCGCTCCTGCAGGGCACGCAGGAGCTTGGCCTGGAGCCTCATGTCCATCTCGCCGATCTCGTCGAGGAGCAAAGTGCCGCCGTTTGCCTCCTCGAACTTTCCGATGCGGCGTGCCGTGGCACCGGTGAAAGCTCCCTTTTCGTGCCCGAACAGCTCGGACTCAAGAAGCTGATCGGGGATCGCAGCGCAGTTGATCGACACGAACGGCCCATTTCGCCGGCCGCTCAGCACATGCGTCTGCCGGGCCAGAACCTCCTTGCCGGTTCCGGTCTCGCCAAGGATGAGCAGCGGCACGTCGGATACAGCGACGCGCTTGACCAGAGCCATCACGCGTCGCATGCGGTCATCTGAGAAAAGGAACTGGACCCGCCCTGGCCAAAGCAGCTTCATGAGTTCGTCGAGCGCGGCTTCCTCGACTGGAATCGAGATGAATTCAGCGGCGCCTGACTCGATCGCGGATGCCCCTTGGGAACCGCCCCCCCTGCCGAACGCAACGAGGGTGGTGCGCATGCGGTTCTCTCGCAATGCGTTGGCGAGCTTGATCACCTCCTGACCGGACTCGACGAAGATGACGCGCGGCAGGCCGATCTCGGAGGCCTTGTTCAAGCACTCTTCGGTCGTCCGGCAGATCGCCAAGGTCGCGACTCTCGGTCTGATCTGCGAAACTAGATAGGCAGATTCGGACGAGGTCGAGCCCAGGATGATCGCGGTGCGCTCGGATGCCATGCTAGTGATCCGCGCCTAACTGTCCTGAACCTTGAGGACCTCGGTCATCGATACGCTGAGCCGATCGTCGCTCACGATCAGTTCGCCGCGCGCGATACGTCGATTGTTGACATAGATATCGATGGCGCTGCCGACCTTGCTGTCCAGTTCGATGATCGCGCCTCGCCCAAGCTTGAGCAGTTCACTCACCTGCAGGACCGAGCGGCCGATCACCGCCGTCACTTGCACGGGCACCCGCGAAAGCGAGGAGTCGGTCGTCAGCGTCAGCCCCTGAGGCGGTGGGCGCATTCCCTCAACCGGCGGTGCTGCCGCCTCCTCATTCTGGCGCTTGCCGATTTCGGCGAGGTCGGCGTCTTTGAGACTGCGCGGATCGCTCATTACTCAGCTTCCTTTTCGACCAGAGGGTAATCGGCTTCCGATGCCCTAAGTTTGACAGCCTCAAGGAGGCGGTCGGTCACGCCCGCCAGATCGATGCGGACCGAACCCGTTTCGTAAGTGATCGTCGCCGCTGCAGGAGGGGAGTTCGGTCGGCATAAGACGCGAACCTGAAGACTGCTCAGAACGGCCTCGAATTCGGGGACCCGCTCCGCGATGAAAGCGCGTTCGTCCTCGCTGAGGGTGACCGTAAGCGGGCGAGAAGCGGTTAGTACAGAAACCGCCTCGAGGATCTGGGAGGCAAGGCCGGCGGCCAGGAGGCGCCGCCCCTCGGCGCCCGCAATCACTTCAACGATTGACCGGACCGCAGAGTCCAGACGCTCGCGATCCGCGCTGGCCTGGCGGTTGAGCTGCCGCACGGCCTCGGTGACGAGTCGCTCCAGCTTCTCGTTCATCTCAGCTCGAAGTGCCGCAATTTCCGTGTCCTTGCGCGCCTCGGTCTCCGCGGCACCGACCGCGCGCCCCTCAAGCCTGGCCGCTGCCACCGCGTCGGCGATCTCCCTTTTATGAGCCCGCTCGCGCACCACCTCCTCCGCGACCGGCTTCTCCGGCGGCGGCCCAGAGGAGAACAGCGGAACGAATCGGCCCTTTGAAGGCTCGAGCAAGGGCATTGGGGCGACCACCTCCGGCCATGAACCTTTCGACCGGCTTGGGAGTAGCAAGCGCCCGGGAGCCCCCTCAATCGTCGATTGCTTCAACTCGGATCGAGACTAGCGTCCAAGTCGTTCAAATATCGCCACAACACACAAATGCTCGACCGGACGGGGCAGCCGGCCGGTCGCATCGATCCAATCCGGACCAGCATGGAGGGGCCGATAGCGAGCCCCCTCCGCCCGTAGGCCTCTCCCACCACTTCGACTAGAGCTTTTGGTACAGGCTCAACAACGACTGGGGCATCTTCTGAGCCTGGCTGATCATCGCCATGCCGGCCTCCTTGAGGACCTGCAGGCTGACGAACTTCGACATCTCGCTCGCGATATCGAGATCGATGATCGCACTCCGCGCCTGCTCGTTATTTTCGATGGCGATGCTCAAGGCGTCCGATACGAAGTTAATGCGGTTCATCTTGGCGCCGAGTTTGGCCCGGTTCGTCGACAGCCGCTCGATGGTTCGCTCGATCACGGAGTTCGACTGCTGGGCATTGTCCTTGCCGGTGAAGCCGACGACCCCATCAAGGACCGAATCGTTGAGCGAGAGGAACTCCAGGCCGAGCGCCCGCGAAGTGAGCGAGGTGATGTCGATCTGGAGGCGATCCGAGACCGACTGGCCGCTGCCGACCTGGAAGAAGTAGCTGACAAGGTTGTTCTGGCGCGAGGTGGCCGCGACCCGCTGGCCATCGGCCAGGTTACTGAGGATGTTCTTCTCGAGTTTGAACGCGACGGTGTCATTAACCGTCAAGGTCTGATTGCCGGTAGCCGCAAGCCTGACCTCGAAGTTAGCCGGGAACTGAGCGAACGTGGCCTCCTGGCCGGCGACGACCGCGAAGGTGTCAAAGGCCGTCGTGGCGCCGCCGGTGATCACGTTAGGGGCGGCGAGTGTCTTGACGGCCGAGATCGCGATCTTCGTCTCACCGCTAAAGAGTTCCGCTTTGAACTGGTTTGCGTCGGCCCCAGCAACGAACTTGACCGAGAAGTTGCCGACCCCTTTCAACGGAGATCCGGCGTAGGAGACGGCCAGGCCGGCGGAAGCTCCCGCAGCGGCAAAAGTCTTGGTGCCGGTAATCGCGAATGAGCTCGCATTGTTCAAGACGTCGGCGGTGGTGAAAGCGGCCGTCGTCGTCACGCGCAGACCCAGGCTACGAAAATCGAAGGTCTGGGAGCCGAAGGTTACACCATCAGCGGCAAGCTTCAGAGCCTGCGCTTCGGTCTGTGTAGGGTCGACCGAAGACGCCCGCAGCTTGTAGCCGCTCGTGGCGTCCCCCTCGATCTTGAACGTCACCTTCGCGGCCTGATCCGAGACTTTGCCGTCGTCATAGGTGTAGATTTCCTTGATAAACGGCAGGTTCGCGCCCGGATCGATCGACATCAATCCGCCGTCCGTCGTGCCGAGGACGACACTCTTCATCGCGGTTTGCGCGAGCGCAGCGGCGGGAAAGGACGCCTGAGGCTGAACCGTGATACCGAGCGCGGTGAAGTCCAAGGCCATGGTCGACTCGACCTTAAGCGTCTGGGTGATATTCCGCTGTTCATCGGTGAGCGTCACGAACTGCCCGGAAGCGCCCGCCGCCGTCGCCGAGAGCTTCAGCTTCTTTGCGTCGCCAGTGTTGAGATTCGGATCATAGACGGTGATCTTGGCGAAATACGGATCGTGCGCCGCATCGAGGGTAAAGGCCTTGGTCGGCGCGCCGCCGCCTGGCCCGCCAGTCAGGGTGTTGCCGGAGAAGCGCGTCGACTGGGCAATGCGGTTGGTTTCGGCCTTCAGCTCCTGGAATTCGATATCCAGCGAGGCGCGGTCGCGGCCATTCAAGTGTTCGGACGACGCCATCACCGCCAGCTGCTTCATACGGATGCAGATATCGGTCACCGACTGGTGCGCGCCGTCTGCCATCTGCAGCATCGCCATTCCCTGGGAGAGGTTCGTCTGAACCGACTGCAGGGCCGCTACCTCGCGGCGGAAGTTGTTGGAGATCGCCAGAGAGGCAGCGTCGTCGCTAGCGCGAACCACCCGGGAACCGGAGGTCAACTTGGTGATCGAACTGCTCAGGTTGCGATCGGTCGAGGCCGCGTAACGCGTCGCGATCGAGGCCGCGTAGTTAGAGATCAGATTGAGAGCCATGGCGAATTACTCCAGCACCTTGCTACCGTGTTTTTCTTGTCGATGTATGCTAGAGGCTCGACCTCAAGCGACAGCCAGCCGGGGGGCCGACTCCTCCGTAAGCCGAGACTGCTCGGCTCGCGCCAGCAGCGTGCGCCAAGACAGATGGACGGGCGTGACCAGGCGAAGGGCGTGGCCAATCTGGTCGGCGTCGTTGCGCGTGTTGGCAACCACGATCCGCCGCAGGATGTCGGCATAGAGCGAGGCCGTGCGGGTCGACCATTCGTCGGCGGACCCGGGCTCGATACCTTCGGCGAGATCGCCAATGGCTTCGGCGGCGGCGGTGAGAGCGTGGCAACGGGCCTCGATGTCGCCGGCCCGACAGTGGTCGATTGCCGTCTGCAGGGAGTCGGCAACGCGATCAAAGAGCATCACGACGATTTCTAGATCCTCGACCCGCGGAAGAACGAGGTTACGATCGGCAACAGGAATTCTGGACACGGGGACCTCCAAAAAAATCACACGGCCCCCCGTTTTCGCAACATCCGGGCCAAGACCGATCGTCGCCGTCTCAGACGCCCAAAGCTTCAATATCCATTTCGGATATATATCAGAGAAAATGGACCAACAGACCCACCCCACCCTCCCGGCATGAGCTAGGTTCTTTTTCAATAGAGACGGGTCGACTCCAGAAAGGACGGGAATGATTTCCGCTCTCGAGGTCGCTCTTCTGGTCATGGTTCTCGATCAACCTGCCGGCGTGCTGACTTGCGGAATGGAGAGCGAGTCGGCCAACGTGGTCCGGTGCAGCAACGGAACCTCCGCCATCGAGACGTCCGAACGGCGCATCAACTTCAATAAGGGGGTCACCGTCGAGAAGACCGCAAAGGGCGACCTGATTTTTTCGAACGGCATCACAGCGACGCGAACCGCCGTCGGGTGGATAAAGTTCTCGAATGGAACCATGGCCCGCACCAGCGATCGTCGGACATATTCGTTCGCCTCAGGGCATGTGTGCGAGACCATATCTATGACTCACGCGCGATGCCGGATGGTCCCCAAGTCTTGACATCCGGCAGGCCATTTCCCCGGGTGGCCCGTCTTTTGCGTTAAATCGGCGCGTCCCGTCGTCCTGCAAATTTTTTGCGGATCCCCGTCAATGATCGTCGCCGCCACCAACCCCAAGCTGCTGTCGAGCGTCGCCCGCGGAGCGCAGCGCACGGGCACCGATTTCAAGCATCTGCTAGCAACGGCGCAGATCGAGAGCGGCGGCGATCCCGCCGCGCGCGCCTTGACATCCAGCGCCGCCGGCCTCTTTCAGTTTACCGAGCAGACTTGGCTCCAGGCCGTGCAGCAGCATGGCGCCCGGCACGGTCTCGACCGCGCGGCGAGCTCCATTCAGAAGACGACCGGTGGCCGCTACACCGTTTCCCGGGACGATGCCCGTCGCGACATCCTGGCGCTGCGCCACGACGAGACGGTGTCCGCGGCCATGGCCGGAGAGCTCACCAGGGACAACCAGGCGGCCCTGACCGCCGAGCTGGGGCGGGCACCGAGCGGCGCCGAGCTCTATCTTGCGCACTTCCTCGGCGCCGCCGGCGCGAGCCGAATGCTGAAGGCAGCCGCGGAACCGAACCCCGTCCCCGCGGCGGCGGTTCTTCCGACGGCGGCGCGCGCCAATTCCAGCCTGTTCTATCGACAAGGTCAGGCGGTCACCGCCCAGAACCTGGTGGGAAGGATTCAGGGTCTCTATGAGCGCGTGTTGACGTCGGTCCAGCCGATATCGGCGCCCGCCCCCGTCGAGACCCGACCGGCAGCCTCCGTCTCGGTGGGCGCCGGCAACACCCTGAGGGAGCCCACCTCCCCGATCGCGGCATATCCCCAGGCCGGTGAGACGCGGGTTCTCTCGATGAACGCCCGCGCCCAGGAAGTCCTGATGCGGCGCTATATCGAGATCGCCGCCACTGCCAGGACCGCCTCCACCGCCGACCCGGCTCGCCGCCAGGATCGCGCGGACCTGCGCTCATAGAGTTGTCATCAGGAGAAGATGATGAAGATCGATGGTTTTCCAGTTCAGAGCCCCGGATTCGACGGTCGGCGCCCCAACGCCCCGATCAAGGCTCCGACCGCCGCCCCGGCGGCGGTCACGGCATCGCAGCTCGACGCTCTGATCGCCGCCGAGAACCGCCTCGCCGGGATCGACCTCGCCGGCGCCAGTGACAGGGATGCAATCCTCGATCGTATCCTCGGGGGCAGTGACCGCCCGGGTCGGCACGGGATCAGCTCTCTCTCGATCCAGGCGTAATGCGGTCGCTACGGGCTTTCAGTGGCCGAGAGCCGCGCGGTGTCGAAGAAGGATTGAGCTCGCCGCGCCGCCTGCTCATCGCCACGACGATGACTGGCGAGCAACGTCACCGACCTGCGGGCAAACAGATGATGCTCGATCTTAACGACGTAGGCTTGCCCATTCATGTTTCGCAAGCCGGTCACCAGGATGTAGGTCCGGTCGGCGCGGTCGCTGACGTGGTAGTCCTGTCCGAATATGCCCATCGCCCGCGTGTAGGCGAACATCGCCTGGATCGCCTCGTCGCGCGACGGCCGGAAGGGCTTGGGCTTCGCCGGAGCGAAGCAGCTGATCTGAAGAAGAAGTCCGCGCTGGATGTCGACCGACTCGCCACCCTGGAGACGCCCCCGGCGACCGAAGGGGTCCTCTCGTTCGACATCGAAGAGAACCGGGGTGCCGAAGAACTCCGCACCGCTCCCGCACGCCCCGCGCGCGGCGACCGGCGCCGAGGGTAGGGCCGCGATGAGCGCCAAGATCACGAAACCGAGCGCACCGCTCACGCTTCGCGCCATCTGGCTGGTTGCTGCCCTCGTCGCCGGAACGACGCCGATGGTCTCTGCCCTCGCCGCCTCGCCTGCGCCAAGCTTTCGCGCCGCCATCGTCGTCGAGTTGCCGCGCATGGTGGTGACCGGATTGGGAAAAGGCGGAGCGGCTGGCGAGTCGGTCACGTTCGTGCCCGTGCTCGAAACCGAAGAGAGCTCGACCGATGCTGCGCGCGCCATGATCCCGGCGTACAGAGACGTGATTCTGGTCACCACGATTGGCTATCTCGCCTTCGCGGCGAACCACGGGCGCCCCGTCGATCCGTACCGTCTGCAAAAGCTTCTCGCCGATCGCATCAGGGCCAGCGGGCTGCCGAAAGTCACCGCGGTGCTGCTGCAGTCCTTCGTCTTCAAGCCTGAGGCCCCGACAAACTGACGACGTCCTCTCGGAGATTGCGGACCTCTATCTCGATCTGATCGAGCTTCGCCTTGTCGGAGAGGTTCGACTTCAGGATCCTGCGGATCTCGGAAGCCGCGCGCCAAAACGCGGTCTCGATGGCGCGCCCGCTGTCGGCGCCGGCGGCCCCGCCCCCGCCCGTCACTTCGACCGCCGCTGAAAGAGATCTCGACGGGACAGCTCCTTTTCGGCGTCATCGAGACGGCGCCCGATATCGAACAGCTTTCGTGGCGGGGCATCCGTCCCGGAGACAATCGACAGAATATCGTCGCAGACCTTGATCACGGCTTCGGGGTTCACCCTGCCCTCCTCGCATTCTGGCTCCAGCCGTCAAATTAGGCTCGCTGGGTGAGCCAGTTGCGCATGACCGACACCGCCTCGTCCGGGTGCTTGTCGAAGATCTCGGTGATACGCTTGACGGCCGAGGCCTGGACTTGGCCCTCGATCTTTTCGATGTCAATCATATCGGCGAGAGCCGCGGAACGCTTGCTCTCGAGATCCTGCATCTCGCGTTCGATCTCGGCCTTCAGCTGAGACACGTCATCGAGCTCGACCGGAACCAGGGCGGTCGACCCCTCCGGCGCCTCGAGGGTCTCGGTGTCCTCCTCGGCCGGACGGAGCGCCCGCAGCACCGGGCGAACGGCGAACAGCGCGATGACCATGGCAACCAGAGCGAGAATGCCGATCTGGCTCAGGCGGAGGATCTCCTGCTTGCTGAGCAGCGGACCCGCGTCGATGAGCGACTTGGGATCGGGCGTGGCGAAGGGCAAGTTGACGATCTCGACCACGTCGCCGCGATCGGCGCTGAAGCCAACCAGCGAACGGACCAGGCGGGTCAGCTGCTGAAGCTCCTGATCGGAACGCGCTTCATAGGCTCCGGGTTGGGCACCGTCGCCGCCGACATACTTGCCGTCGACCAGCACCGCGACCGACAGGCGGGTCAGCGCCCCCGGCTCGATGGTCTCGCGGGTCTGGCTCTTGGAGACCTCGAAGTTGGTCGTCTCCTCCGTGCGGTTGGTCACGTCGCGCGACTGCCCCGCCGCCCCCGCCGGTTGCCCTTCCGGGAGGTTGTTGCGGACCGACACGTCGCGCCCTTGCCGCGTGTTCTCGCGGTTCGCGGCCTCCTCGACAGTCTGGATCGAGCGCTCGACCCGCCCCCTGGGGTCGAAGGTCTCGCTCGAACGACTTACCGAGGTCAGGTTGAACTCGGCGGTCACGTCGGCGCGCACCCGGCCGAGGCCGACATACTGCTCCAGCATCCGCTCGATGCCTTCGCGGGTACGACGCTCAAAATCCATCTTGCGCTCGAACACGCCCGCCGAGACCGACGACTGCGCGTCGCCGTCGCCGCGTGCCAAAAGATTACCTTTGGTGTCCATGATCGCGACCCGCGCCGCGGCCAAGTCGCGGACGGAGCCCGCAACGATCTGCTGGATCGCTTCGACCGACCGCTTGGAAACTGTGCGGTCGCCGGTGGCCTTGAGCACGATCGATGCCCGGGATTCCTGACCCGACTGGCTGAAGAGTTCACGCATTGGGATGACGAGGTGGACGCGGGCCGACTCGATGCCTTCGACCGCCGCGATCGTCCGCGCCAGCTCGCCCTCGAGGGCCCGGATGCGGTTGACCTGAAAGAGCGAGTTGGTGGTCGTCATCGAATCGACGCGATCCAGGAGCTCGTATCCGAGCGACCCCGGCGAGATCAGCTTGCTTTCCGCCGCCATCACCCGTAGGCGCGCGACGTTGGACTTGTCGACCAGGATCGTGCTGCCCCCGTCCTCCAGACGGTAGCGTTCGCCGCTGGCTTCCAGCTTTTTGACGATCGCGCCGCTGGTTTCAACCGGCAGCTTGGCGAAAAGCACGTCATAGTCGGGGGTTCCGACCATGACCGCGACGTAGATCAGGATCGCCAGGACGGAGGCAACCGCGCTCGCAAGCCCGAGGATCCGGGTCGGACCCAAGGTCCGGATGATGTCGACGGTACGCTGCGAGTAAGGCGTACCCAAGTCCGGCAGAGCCGACCCCATCGTGGGGCTGAGCGTCGTGGTCACGTGGCCTCTCGTTCATGGCGGGCAGAGCGAACCCCGCCTCCGTGCTCGTCGCCGATAACGGTATCGTCTAGCCTTCGAGGCTTGCAGCCTCGATTGGTCCAAAACAGCCTGATAACGACCGGACTTCAGTCGAATTTGGACTAATTCCGCATCAGACGCGTAGGTCGACCTGGCGTGCTCGCCTGAGCTCGTCCTGCTCGGGGTCATGGCTCGGCCGCGCCGGGTCGAGCCGGCGCGCCTTGGCCGGTTCCGGGATCGCCTTGGGCGAGATTGGCGGCGCGGCGAAGGCCTCGGGCGCTTGGCCGAGGCTGGCCGCGAAAGCGGCCGCGTCAGCGACCGGCCGCACCCCGGCGGCCGGCTTCGCCAGGACCGCATCGCCCGGATAGGGAAGAGCGGACGGGATCTTCATATGCCCGGCATCGCCGCGGCTCAGCCCCGGATCATAACGGCCATGCCGGCCGGCGTCGCCAGCCCCTTCTCCTCGAGTATTTTCTTAGCGGCTTCGAGGAATCCGGTGAGGTGGTCAATGACGCGGCTATAGGCATACACCGCTTGCACGGCCGTCTTGGGATCGAGCGGACCGCCCTGTCTGGCCGCGGTCCCGATCAGCACCATGCGGAGCACGGTGTAGCGAATGCAGAGCCCAACGAGCTGAGACCAGAGTTCCGGCCCGTCGAACGCCGGGAACCCGCTCGATTCGAACATCGCAAGGGCGATATTGCGCATCATCCACGGACGCTGGCGCATCCGCGCCGGAAACTCGTCGCGGGCCCGAACATACCCGGCCAGGCTCGCGGCCTCGTCCTCCGGATCGAAGCCCAGCCCTCGGAAGCTCTCGTTCAGGTGATCGACATAGGTCCGCACGACGCGGTCGGGGTTCCGCAAGCGGAGCCGGACGAAAGCCTGCAGGATGGAAAACGCGATAGAGGGGTCCGATCGCAGGCCCGAGAAGCCGCCCGCGAACTCCCGCGAGGCATAGACTGACACCCGCTCGGCGATCCAGGCGGCGTCCTGCGCGGACGATTGGCCCTCGTGGCGGCTGAGCGCCTGCGCGAACATGGCGACCGCGAATAGGCCGAGACTGGGATCGGCGGCATGCGCCTCGAGGAGCTGCCGAACACTCGTTCGGATTTCCGAAAAATATCGTGCCGCCACGGTCGACCGCCGACCATCGACCACGACAGTCGCCGGCAGGCGTACGGCCTCCGTATCGACGGTCACCTGCTTCAAGTCCAGCGCGGCCGGGTCAGAAATCACCAGCCGCGCCACCTCGGGGCAGCTCATGCTGGCGTGCTGAAGAATTTCCGGGTTCGGACCGGTGACTAGAACCTGGCGGCGCGGATAGGTCCGACAGATCTGCGGGAGGGCTTCTTCGCCTACGCGCACCTGAAGCCGGCAAAGACCGCACGAATCGAGTACCGGGCACTTGCCCGCGGCGTCGAGTTCGATATAGCCCAAGCCGGTCTCGCTACTCTGCGTGCGCGCCGGGCCATCCTTGATGGCGGAGGCCAGGATCTCCTTGAGCTCGGGATCCTCGATTTCGTATCGCAGATAGGCGACTTCTTGGACGCTAAGACTGATGTGCCAGTCCTTGCAGCAGGTGTCGATGCACTTGGACCCAGCGCAGGAGAAATCGCGTAGGTATTTCGGCCGCTTAACGGCTAAGACCCGCCTCTCCCCGTCATCTTTGCGCGCGTTCGTGGGGGGAGCCAAGACCAGTCAGCCTGCGGCTGCGCACGGCAATGCCGCGCCAGTCTTGCGTGAACAAGGGACGAGCAGGCGAGAACACCGAATCATAAGGCGACCCTAAACAGCGGCTTTTAGGCATTCGAGGCCAATCGGCGTCAATCTGGTGACAATACAGCTCCCCGCGCCTGCCGTGCCGTGAAAGGCAACGAGAGGCGGAGGGAGCTATATCTTTCGATCCAGA
>Ga0194121_10002337_pt1 | contig 30233 bp, 24 predicted proteins | sample TA2MahCa50mmetaG_FD_148609 | JGI IMG/M metagenome (GOLD analysis project Ga0194121, IMG submission 148609) | Freshwater microbial communities from Lake Tanganyika, Tanzania - TA2015020 Mahale Deep Cast 50m | ecosystem: Environmental > Aquatic > Freshwater > Lake | place: Tanzania: Lake...
GGCAATCGCCTTAATCCATCAAGTCATTGGCGAAAATCTGTGACCGCTGTTAACACGTCACGACAATAAGCATTTGTTAACCGTTCTAGGCAGGAATTGTTTCACTCCCTACCAATCCGAATCGGCGCGCCTACTTAGCGCAAAGTCACTCACTTCGCTGGGAACGCGAAGAAAGGTTTCCTGGTCCATTGTTATCCTCCGCCCGGTTCTTCACACTGCCCACGAAACGCAGGGCGCTCGAGCAGTGACGATGATCGCAATCTAAGCCACACGTGATAGCGGAGCAATGCATGGGCGTAGCTCAGTCCTCTGCATCTCTTCACTCTGATGTATGACTTTTTGCCACATCGTGATCACACCGCCAAAAATGTCGTAATCCTTCGCCAAGGCAGAACCTCAGAACATGATTGGAAGCGCGGCCGCCTTCGGTGCAGGCACGGCCCTCCTGTGGGGTGTGTCCGATGTATTTGCGCGTCTGGCCGGGCGTGCGACGGGCGTGCTGGTCACCACTTTCATGCTCATGGTGTTCGGCACCATCCTCATGGTGCTTTACGTCTGGGTTTCCGGCACATCGATCGATTGGGACACCTCCGGCTACTGGCTCATCGCGGCAACCGCGGTGGGTATGGCACTCGGCACGTTCATCACCTACGCCGCGTTGACGCGTGGGCCCGTCTCCCTGGCCTCGCCGGCGGTAGCGAGCTACCCGGCCATTTCCGTGCCCGTTTCGATCGCGTTCGGTGCGCGGCCGGATGTCCCGCACTGGATCGCAATGGCCGGCACCATGGCCGGGGTATGGCTGGTGGCCCGGGCCGTCAGAGGCCACGACAATGGCGAGCGCCCGGATTATGGCTGGGCCAATGTGCGCGTGACCCTGCTGCTCTCGGGCCTCGCCGCCGTGATCTTCGCGCTATCCTTGCTGGCGGCAGATCTTGCCACCGACCGTTATGGCTGGGCCCAGACCCTGATTGGCGGACGCATGATCGGGGTGGTGCTGCTGGGGATCTTCATAATTGTCGTTCTGGTCCGGGCACGCCGTCCCCCGAAGTTCGCAAATGTTCCCAGGCGCACCTGGCCCCTGCTCGTCCTGATCGGCATTCTCGATACCGCGGGCAATGCCGTGCTCTATGCCGGCCTGGCGCAACCCAATGGCGAATATGCGATCGTCGCGAGCGTGGCCTACACCGCCGTGACCACGGTGATCGCGCGGATATTCCTGCGCGAGCCGGTCGCGCTGATCCAGTGGCTCGGCATCGGGCTGATTATCGGCGGGGTCGGAGCGCTCGCGGCGACCGGTTGAAAGCCACCCGTTCAGCAAAGAGGTGACCCGTGCCTGACCTTCTGATCGAGCGCCGCGACGAGCTCGTGCTGCTGACCCTGAACCGCCCGAGCCAGCGCAACGTGCTGCACTACGAGCTCATGGCTGAGGTCGAGTCCGCCCTCGCCACCCTCAACCGCGACCCCACGGTGCGCGCGTTGGTGCTCACCGGTGCGGGACCAGACGCGTTTTCGGCGGGCATGGACATCAAGCTTGCCTCGACCTTCGACCCCACGCGGGCGCGTGAATGGATGGCGCGGATCAAGCAGTTGTTCACCGCGATCCGTGCCCTTGACAAACCAATTGTCGCCGCGGTCAACGGGGTTGCCGCCGGCCTCGGCTATCAGATGGCCCTCCTCTGCGATCTCCGCGTCGGCCACGCCGGCACGCGCATGGGCCAGACCGAGATCAATGTCGGCCTCGCCAGCGTGATCGGCGCCTACATCATGAACCTGACGCTCGGCCACTCACGCACCGTCGACCTCACCCTGACCGGCCGCCTGATGGACGGCACCGAGTGCGAGAAGGTCGGCATCCTCCACGCGCTGGTGCCAACCGATCAGCTGCTGCCCAAGGCGATCGAGATGGCGCGCGCGCTCGGCCAGAAGCCGCCGAACGCGATGCGGCTGACCAAGCAACGCCTGCGCGAGGTCACCCAGGCCGGGTTCGACGAGGTGTTTGAGGCCGGCGCGCGCCTGCAGGCTGAGGCCTATGCCAGCGGCGAGCCACAGGCGGTGATGGCCGCGTTCATGGCGAAAAAGAAGAGCGGCTAGCGGCTCAGCGCGCACACGAGCTCGAGCGCCCGGCGCGCGTCATCCAGCACCGGCACGCGCGCGGCCTTGAGGGCCTCGGCACCCCTGGGGTCACCCCCGGTCCAGACGACAATTAGAGGCTTCGCCAACGATGGAGCCAGCGCGGCCAGCATTGCGCCCATCTCCTGGCCCGTCAGCCAATTGAGCCCGACGAAGACCAGCACCACGTCGACATTCGGGTCCGCCGCCACCGAGCGTACATGGGTGCCGAGCGAGACCGGGTCGCTGAACGGCTGCAAGGTCATGTCGACCGGATTGCGCGGCGAGGCGAAATCCGGCAAATGCGCCCTGAGCGAGGCCTCGGTCTCGGGCGCGAGGCGCGGCACGAGCAGCCCGAGCGAGCGCGCCTGATCGGCACAGAGCGCGCCGATGCCGCCGGAGTTCGTGATGATACCGACGCGCGAACCCAGCCGTGTTGGGAATCCGCGGCTCAGCACCTCGACCACGTCGTAGAGCGTGTCGAGCGCGCCAACCTCGATCACGCCAATGCGACGAAAGAGCGTTTCGTACGCGCTCCACGAGCCGGTATCGGCGCCGGTATGGGCTTTGGCGGCATCGCTGGCCTCGACATGGCGTCCGATCTTGAGGATCACCACGGGCACGTGGCGCTGCTTCGCGATCTCCAGCGCCGCCTCGAGCCGAACGAGATCCACCCCCTCAAGATAACCCGCCACCACCGTCGTGCGTGGGTCGTTGGCGAGGTAGGCGATCGCGTCGGCGAAGTCGATGCCGGCCTCGTTGCCCGTGCTCAGCATGTAGCCGAGGCCAATGCCGCGCTTCACACAGGTCTCCGCGAGCAGCCCGCCGAACAGGCCGCTTTGCGTTACGAAGCCGACGCCGCCGACCGGCACGTCCTCGCGCCCTAGCCCTGAGGTGAAATAGGCCACCATCTGGTCGTGGAAATTAGCGACGCCCTGACAATTGGGCCCACACATGACGGCGCCGCTGCCGGCGATCGCCGCCTTGAGCCGCGCCTCGCGCGCCTCGCCTGCCTCGCCGGTCTCGCGGAAGCTGCTGGTATAGACGGTGAGCGCCGGAATGCCGGCCGCCACGCAGTCCCTGACGCTCTCGATCGCCGCCTCGGCCGGCAGCGCTATGATCGCCATGTCGGGCCGTTCCGGCAGCGCGGTCAGCGAGCCGAAGCAGCGCAGGCCCTGCACCTCTTCGTATTTCGGATTCACCGGGTAGAGGCGGCCCTGATAGCCATAGCGGCGGAGATAGCGGATCGGCCGGCCCCCGACCTTTTTCGGGTCGGGGGTGGCACCGATGATGGCGATCGACGCCGGCTTCAGCAGGGGCGTCAGATCCGCGAAACGTGGCGGCGCAGTCACCGAGGCTTGTAGGCGACCGCCTCGATTTCGATCAGGCCGTCGACCACAAGATCACACACCACGGTCGAGCGGGCCGGTGGGTTGCTCTTGAAGAACTCGCCATAAGCGAGGTTGTAGCCGGGGACGTTGGCTCGATCGGTGATGAAGGTGGTCACCTTCACCACGTCGGAGAGCGAGGCGCCGGCCTCCTTCAGAATCTTCTCGATGCGCCGGATGCAGGCGCGCGTCTGTTCCTCGATGGTCGGGCCGGCGAGCTTGCCATCGGCATTCCAGCCAAGCTGGCCCGACGTGTAGACGTAGTCGCCCGCCCGCCAGCCGGGCGAATAGGGCCAGCCGGGCCTCGGATCGCCCAGCACCTGCTTCGAGCCCTTCGCCGCCGCCTTCTTGGCCGGCGCGGCCTTCTTGGCGGCCACTTTCTTCGCCGCCTTCTTCTTCGCTGCAGCCATCGATCAGTCCCTCCCCTGTTTCCGAGACTAGAAGCTCACCTTGTCGCCGCCTTTGAGGTCGAGCAGCGCCCGCGCCTCCTTCGGCGTCGCGATCTCGAGCGAAAGGTTCTCGAGGATCGAGCGGATGCGGCGCACCTGATCGGCATTGGATTTGGCGAGCTCGCCCTTGCCGATGAACAGGCTGTCCTCGAGGCCGACACGCACATTGCCACCCATGATCGCGCCCATGGTGACGAAGGGCAGTTGATGCCGCCCGGCCGCCAGGATCGACCATTGATAGGCGTCGCCGAACAGCTTGTCGGCGATCCGGCGCATGTGCATCAGGTTCTCATGGTCGGCGCCGATGCCGCCCAGGATGCCGAAGATCGTCTGCACGAAGAGCGGCGGCTTGACCAGCTTGCGATCCAAAAAGTGCGCCAGCGTATAGAGATGGCCGACATCGTAGCACTCGAACTCGAAGCGCGTGCCATGCGCCTCGCCCAGCTCTTTGAGAACACGCTCGATATCTTTGAAGGTATTGCGGAAGATGAAGTCCCTGGTCATCTCCAGGTGCTGCCGCTCCCATTCGTGCTTGAACTCCTTGTAGCGCTCCAGCATGGGGTAGATGCCGAAGTTCATCGAGCCCATGTTGAGCGAGCACATCTCGGGGCTCGCCTTCATCGGCGCGGCCAGACGCTCCTCAAGGGTCATGCCATGGCCGCCGCCGGTCGTGATGTTGATGACCGCGTCCGACTGTTGCTTGATGCGCGGCAGGAACTGCATGAAGACGGCCGGGTCCGGGGTCGGGCGGCCGTTCTTGGGGTCGCGCGCGTGCAGATGAATGATCGCGGCGCCGGCCTCGGCCGCAGCGACCGAATCCTTCGCGATCTCGTCCGGCGTGAGCGGCAAATGCGGCGACATGGTCGGCGTGTGCACCGAGCCCGTGACCGCACAGGTGATGATGACCTTTTTCGCAGCAGCCATTCCTCGTTCTCCCTGAAACGCGTGACGTGGCGCTATTCCAAGCGGGTTTGCGCCGTTTCGTAAAGCCTTAGATCGCCTCCAGCGAATCTTCGGCGCACAAGCGATCGATGCGGCGCCGCTTGGCCTGGGCCTCGGTCACGCTGACCGCCTTGAACCGGTAGACCTCGTTCGGCTTCGACTGGCCGAGCTTCCAGAAGGCGGCCGAGATCACCGTATAGGGGTTGATGAAGCCGCCGAGGGTCAATGTGTCGTTCAACAGGATGATCGGGGTCTGCCCGCACAGGTTGATCGCGCCGATCGGGTAGCCATGATCGATGATGTTGGACGGGATCGAGCCGTGCTCGGGCGCCTTGTTGATCGCCTTGTCGGCGAAGGTCCATTCCGGCCCGTCGAGCCGAAAGCCGACCCGGTTGCTGCGCGGCGAGAGCTTCCAATCGCTGGTGAGAAATCGGGTCTGACCGGCCTCGTCGATCCAATCGTCATTGGGGCCGGGAACGACCTCGATGGTCCGGCGCTTCTCTAGGGTGATCGGTGGCCGGCGCTCTGGCAGTACGCGCCAGCCGGCGTGATCGGCCGTGGTGGCCGGACCGAGCGGCACCTGATCGCCCGCCTTGAGGGCGCTGCCGTCAAGCCCGCCGACTCCGGCCATGGAATAGGTCGAGCGCGAGCCCAGGAACGGCTCCGTCGCGATACCGCCATCGAAGGCGATGTAGGTGCGCGCGCCGAGCCGCACCGGGCCAAGTGCAATCGTCTGGTCCGCTCGAACGCGTACGCTTTGCCATAAGGGCAACGGGCCGCCATCCAGCGTCGCGCCCATGTCGGCGCCGGTGAGTGCGATCGTCGCGTCGCGCTCGAGCCGAAGGGTCGGCCCGATGAACTGGCATTCGAGCGCCGCTGCCCCAGCGGAATTGCCGACGAGCAAATTGGCCAGTCGAAATGACCAATGGTCAACCGGGCCGGACGGCGCGAAGCCATATCCAAAGCAGCCCTTCCGCCCGGGATAATCCTGCACGGTCGTCTCCAGGCCTGGCTTGATCACCGTGAACATGCGCCTCACGCCCCCTGCCCGCCCCCGCTCGCGCGCGCCACACGAAAAGATGAGCCGGGTTGATCGGGTTCCGCCCGGTCCGCCTCAGGCTCACCGGCGTACAATACACAGACCGCGACTCGCGAGACCAACCCAAGTTCGGTGGCGGTCGCCGAAAGGAAAGAAAAAGCGATGCGACAGATCGGCACAGACGGACGCTCGCTCGCGGCGGTCCTCGCGGCCGCCGGCGCCCTGATCGCGACGATCGCCCCGGCCCAGGCCGAGAAATTGACGGTCGAGACCGCGACACGCGCCGGAGGCCTGCTGCGCGACATCGGCGCGAGCTTCGAGGTGGTCAGCACGGCAGCATCCGGGATCATCATGGCCATTCCGACCGTGTGGCCTGAAATGATCAAGGCACGCGAGGCCATCTTCGCGCCGATCGAGGGTGCACGCTCCATCGGCGCGACCGGTGCCCTGATCGCGCTCTCCCTCGGCCTCTGCCTCGCGGCCGCCCTCCTGGTCCGCCTCGCGACCACGAGCCTGCGCCGCCACTGGGTATCAGACACGGTCGGCGCGCGCGGCGCCCTCGGCCTTTTCCTGCTCGACGCATTGGCCGCCCTCGCCTTTGCGGTCGCGGGCTTCGTGCTGGCGCGCGTCTGGTTTTCTCACGATGACCTGCACGACCGCTTCGCGCTTGCCTTCATCTGGGCGGCGGTGCGCTGGTGCCTTTCCATGCTGGCGGTCGTGGTGATTCTGCGTCCGCGCCATCCGAACCTTCGGCTGATTCGCGTGACCACGGCGGGCGCGGTTGAGCTGACGATCCTCGCCGGCGTGCTGCTCTTCATCGGGGTCATCGTCATTGAGCTGGCGCCGGTCTATCTTGCCGCCGGCCTGCCCATCCCAGCTGGCCAGTTCGTCGTCTTCGCAACGGGCGTGCTGATCGCTCTCGGTGGTATCATCGGCTCCTCGCGCCTCTACCAGCATCACAAGGTCGCGCGCGCGGCCGAGGATGCGCCACGAAGCACTGGGCCGGCGATCTGGCTCGGCATCGCCATCTTCTTTGTCGTGCTGCTCTGGGCGACCTGGAGCGGCGGCATCCTGTTCCTGGATTTCGCCATCTATCATTCGCTCGCCTGGTCGCTGGTGATCGCCGGCCTCACCTTTATCGTCGATCGGGTGATGGGATTGTCGGAGCGCGCGATCGCCGAGATTCCCGAAACCGATGATCGCCGTGCCGGCTTTCTCCTGCGTTGGCTGCCGGTGCTGCGCCGCGCGATCCGGGTCGGCGCAGCCTTTGCCATCATCGTGATCCTGGCCGAGGTCTGGCTCGTCTCGCAGCTCGACCTCGTGCCGGCTGAGCGCTGGACCGACGTGCGCCATTCCTTGATCACGGCGGCGGTGACGCTCTTTGTCGGCTATGTGGTGTGGACCATCGTGCACCGCTGGACCGAGCGGCGGATCGGGCTGCAGGGCGCGCTCGATCCCGACAGCGAGGAGGCGGCCGGCAAGCCGGCCTCGCGGCTCACCACGCTGCTGCCGCTGTTCCGTATCCTGCTCGGCATCAGCATCCTCGTGATGACCGTGCTGATCACGCTCTCGCAGCTCGGCGTCGATATTGGGCCGCTCGTCGCTGGCGCCGGCATTTTCGGCCTCGCGCTCAGCTTCGGCTCGCAGGCGCTCGTGAAGGACATCGTCTCCGGCATCTTCTTCATCGCGGACGATGCGTTCCGGGTCGGCGAATACATCGACACCGGCAAGCTCAAGGGCACGGTCGAGAAAATTTCGCTGCGCTCGCTGCGACTGCGCCATCAGAATGGGCAGATCCATACCGTGCCCTATGGCGAGCTCAGCGCCATCACCAATTTCAGCCGCGACTGGGCGACGATGAAGTTCAACATCCGGCTCGCGCGCGATACCGACCTCGAGAAGGTGCGCAAGACCATCAAGCAGGTCGGCCTCGCCATGATGGAGGAACCAGAGCTCAAGCCAGAGTTCCTGCAGCCGCTCAAGATGCAGGGCGTGGCGGACATCGCCGACACCGCGCTCGTCATCCGGTGCAAGTTCACCGTCCGGCCGGTCAAGCTGACCTGGGTACAGCGCGAGAGCCTAAAGCGGCTGCACAAGGCGTTCGCCGAGAAGGGCATCGCGTTCGCCTCGGGCACGGTGACGGTGCAAAGCGCCGGCGGCTCGGTCGAAGCCGCGGCCGCGGCGGCCGCGGCGACCGCCCTTCAGCGCGCGGCGCTGGATGCTCCGACCGCGCCGCAGCCCACCTGAGCGCAGACGGCACGTTTCCACCGCATGGCCTCATCCTTCGACAAGCTCAGGATGAGGCCATGGAGAAGGACTCCTCGCCCTGAGCCTGTCGAAGGGCGAGGCACAGCAACAATCCGCGCGAAGAACTAGAAACGTGCGAGTGGGTCCTGCTTTGCCGCCCAGGCGCGATAGGCGCCGACCGAGAAGCGCTGATACTCGGTGACATTGAACTGGTACGTCCCCTCCTTCACCCGTGCCTCGACGTCCAGATATTCATCGAGATCGACCGGCACGAACTTCACACGATCCGCTGCGCGCAGCAGCACGACGGAATCCTTGAAGATCGGCATGCGCTGGGTCGCCTCCCACATCGGCACGGGCGTGCGCCCGATCAGGTTGTAGCCGCCGGGCACACGCAGCGTGTGGACCGAAGTCGACATGCCGCCGGTGCAGATCGCGTTCGGCGGAGTCCAAAGGCGCGGCGGATCGTATTTCGGCGAGGTGAGCAGGCTGCGCGGATCGAGCGGACGCAGCAAGGGCAAACCCGGCAGGGAGCAGACCGAGATCACCCAATGCTCGGTGCCGGAATGGACGCGCACGAGTTGGCGCCGGTCCTTGAGACCGTTGAGGCGCACGACGAAATCGGGGTCGAACTCGCGCGGCTTGACCTTTTCGCAGTAGCTCTCGATCGCCTCCTTGGTCCAAGGGTCGAGATACATGGTCGGCAAATAGGCGAGCCGGCTCTCGAGCACGAGCGTATCAACCTGACCGAGCGCATTGCACAGCTTACGCAGCTCGACCAGCAGATCGTCGTGACTGATCAGGTCGGGGTCGTATTCGACGATCAGCGAGTTGTAGGACGGGTTGGTGTCCACGACACCTGTGGTGCGGTCCGCCGTGAGCGCCGCCTTCAAGCCAAGCGCCAGGAAATTGAGCTCGATCGCGGCGTCATCGCCAAACTGGACCAGGACGAAGCGATCGCCGCCCGGCCGGATCACGGGCTCGGCGAAGATCATTCCAGGCTGTCGAGCGTGCAGTGCCGATCGATCGAGCGGCGAAGCTCATGCGCTTCGGCAACACTGATCCTGGTGAAGCGGAAAATGTCGTTCGGCTTGGCCTGGGCGAGCTTCCAGAACGCGCCTGACGGCACGGTATAGGGGTTGATGAAGCCGCCGGTCGAGGGCGCATCGACCACCAGGATAATCGGCGTCTGGCCGCACAGGTTCACGGTCCCGACCGGGTAGCCATGGTCGAGGACGTTTGACGGGTGCTCGCCGTGCTCAGGCCGCTTGTTGGTCGCACGTTCGGTGAAGGTCCATTCCGGACCGTCCAAACGATAGCCCGTGCGATTGCTGCGCGCCTGAAGCTTCCAATCGACAGAGACGAAGCGCTCGTGCGCGGCCTCGTCGACCCAGTCATCATTCGGACCGGCCACCGCCTCGATCTGCCAGGTGCGTGAATCGCCGAGCGCCGGCCGAGCGTCGGGCTTTACCCGCCGGCCGGGTGTGCCCTTGCCCTTGCCGACCGGAATCGTCTGGCCGGCCTTGATCGCGTGGCCATCCAGCCCACCAATGCCAGCCATGTGGAAGGTCGAGCGCGAGCCCAACACCGGGGGCGTGTCGATGCCGCCCGCGACCGCGATATAGGCCCGCGCACCTTTGCGCGCCGGACCGAGCGCCAGAACCTGCCCCGCCTTGACCGCGTGACTGCGCCACATCTCAAGCACCCCGCCGTCGAGCGTCGGCGCCATGTCCGCGCCTGTGACGGCGATGACCGCATCGCGCTCGAAGCGCAAGGTCGGGCCCATGAACTGGCATTCGAGGCCGGCATCACCGGGCTGGTTGCCCACCAGGAGATTGGCGAGGCGGAACGACCAGGAGTCAAATGGGCCGGACGGTGGGAAGCCCTGCTCCCAAAAGCCGATGCGGCCGGGCCAATCCTGTACGCTGGTTTCGAGACCGGGCTTGACGACGGTGATCATGGGCCGACCTTAGGTCAACCCGGTGCAGCGAACAAGCTGCCCGCAGACTAGCCCGCGGCGGCCAAGGTGGTGGTGCGGTAGATGCGTCGCTCGGCCGGGAGTTGCAGTGTCACGGTCGTGCCCTGGCTAAGCGCGCTCTGAATCGTTGTCGTGCCGCCATGGAGCTCGATGAACTTGGGAGTGAGCGCGAGACCAAGGCCGACACCGCCCTGGCGCCGGGCATAGGCGTCCTCCACCTGCTCGAAGGGCTCCAGCACCCGGTTGATGTGTTCCGGCGCGATGCCGATGCCGGTATCGCTGATCGAGAGTCGCACCGCGCCGCTCGGTTCTTCGCTCAGGTCAAAGGTCACGGCGCCGCCCATCGGCGTGAACTTGATCGCGTTCGAGAGCACGTTAACTAGCGCCTGCTTGATGCGCAGTTCATCGACCCGCATGACGACCGGCTGGTCCGGCATCGCATGGCTCACTGTGATTCCCGCCGCACGCGACATCGGCAGATGCAGGGTGGCTGTCGCTGTCACCAGCTCGCGCAAATCGACCACGCTCTCCAGAAGCTCGACCTTGCCAGCCTCGATCTTTGCCAGATCGAGAATGCCATTGATGATCTGCAGCAGATGCGTGCCGCTGTCCTGAATGTCCTTCGCGTATTCGATATAGCGCGGGCTGCCGACAGGGCCGAACATCTGGGTCGAGATCATCTGCGAAAAGCCGATGATGGCGTTGAGCGGCGTTCTCAGCTCGTGGCTCATATTGGCCAGGAATTGCGATTTTGATGAGCTTGCACGCTCCGCCGCTTCCTTGGCTTCGCGATATTGCGCCGCGGTTCGCTGATGCTCGTTGGCCTCGCGCGCGAGCTGGCGCTGCGCTGAGAGGTAAATGCCGGCATAGGAGAGCGCCATGGCGGTGACGAAGATCAGGCAAAACGCGAGCGACACGAGATTGGTCGCCTCTCGCCATTCGGGTGGCAGGACATTCGGAATCGGTATGTCAAGGGCAAGCAGCACTCCGGCCAAGGCGACGCCGATCAGCTCGATTGCCGTCGCAATCAGAACGCCATCGCGGCCGAGGTAATAGGCACCGAGCGCCGGAATCGCGACCAGCCAGGGAAACAGGAACGATGTCGGCCCGCCATAGATGAACAGCGAGAGTGTCGCCATCACCGCCCAGAACGAGACGGAGAGTCTCCACGCCTCCCTCAGCTTCATGCCGAGCTTCAACAAAAATGGAAAGGCGAGCGGCACGAGAAAGATGGCTGCGATAACGAAGACCAATGGATGCCGCGCACCGAACGCGCCAATCACGATCGCGCTCAAGGCGAGAGCGGCCATCGGCGCCGTCAATTGCTGGAGAACGTAGACGCGCGCGCGCAGATACTGATCGGACGACGGATCAAGATCGCCGGGCACGAACCAGTCGAGCAAGCGCAGAAGCTTCCGCCCTGTGAGTACCGCCTGCATGGAATATGTCGTGACAGCGCTGATCCCGGCCCCGATGCCGTATATCGTGGTGTCGAAGGCTTAACGATTTGTTAAGGTCCGCCGGGCGAACAGGTCGTTCTAGAACCGTTCCTTGGGATCGACCGTCTTGAGCCAGGCGTGATAGCGCCTGATCGAGAATTTCTGAAAGTCCGACATCACGTGCTGGTAGGTGCCCTCGGCCACCTTGCGCTCGATGTAGTCATACTCCTCGCGGTCGATGGGCACGAAGCGCACGCGATCGCCCGGGTTGAACAGCGCCAGGCTTTGCTTGAAGGCCGGCAAAGTCTGCGTCGGCTCCCAGATCGGCGCGGGCGTCCGCGCGAAGATCTGGTAGCCGCCTGGCGTCTGGTCCGGGTAGATCGCGCACAGCCCGCCGCCAACGCCGATCGCCTGCTTGGGCGTCCAGGTGCGCGGCGGATTGTATTTGGGCGCGGTCAAGACGCAGCGTGGATCGAGCGGCATGTGCGAGGCGAGCCCCGGCCAGAAGCCGAGCGCCGCGACCCAATATTCGCAGCCCGAATGCAGCCGGATGAGCTGCTTGAAATCGGCGAGGCCGTTCACCCGCACCAGAAGCTCAGGGTCCCACTCCTTCTTGGTGATCTTGGCGCAGTAGTCGTCATAGCAGGCCCGCGTCCAGGGGTCGATGTAGAGCACCGGGAAATACCAGAGCCGGCTGTCGAGTTCCTGGCTTTCGAGCGAGCCAATCGAGCGGCGCAGCGCCCCCACTTCGCGCACCACGTCGTCATAGCTGATCTGATCGCCGTCATAGCTGATCATGATGGTCGAAAGCTCGGGCACGATCTCGACGATGCCCCTAATCTTGGCTGCCCGGATCAGCGCCGAGACCGAGTGGACCAGGAAGTTGCAGTCGAAGCTCATCTCGTCGCCAAGTTCCATCTCGATGAACTTGTCGCCGCCGGGCAGGAAACGAGGCTCTTGGTAGATCATGCGGGGCTCGGGGATGGGCGGTGAATGGACGGGACGACAGCGCCGATCGGCCCCGCAGGAGCCGGCCGAAGCCTAGCTCGGCACGCCCTATCGGGGCCGGAGTTGATTTGTTATACCAAGAGCACAAACTGTGATCACAGGCTAGAGCCTAGAACGAAGTTTTGTCGTCGCGCCCGAGCGCTGGATTCCTGAGGAGAGGACCGACCGTGTCGAACCTGAAGCCGCTGACCCTGGATACGCCCTGGTATCGAATCGAATCAACCGATGCGGATTGGAAGGCCGAAGACCCGGTCGTGCTCTCGCGCATGCTGGAGCAGCTGCTCATCATCCGCCAGTTCGAGGAGCGGATTCTCGATCTGTTCAAGGCTGGCTGCGTGCACGGCCCGGCGCATGCCAGCATCGGCCAGGAGGGCGGCGCGGTCGGCGCCATGTCGGTGCTTTCGAGCGGCGATAAGATCAACGCCACGCACCGCGCCCATCACCAGTTCCTCGCCAAGTTCATGGGCCACGTCACGCCCAAGGGCTATGACCCGCGCCGCGATGAGCTGCCGCCCGCGATGAACGATGTGGTCTATCGCTCGATGGCGGAGATCATGGGCCTCTCGCCCGGTTACTGTGGCGGTCGCGGCGGCTCCATGCATATGCGCTGGGACGAAGCCGGCGTTCTCGGCACCAACGCGATCGTGGGCGGCAACCCGCCCCAGGCCGCGGGCTATGCCCTGGCCGACAAGTTCCGCAAGACCGGCAACATCACCATCACCTTCTTCGGCGATGGCGCGACCGCGCAGGGCTCGGTCTATGAAGCGATGAACCTGGCGGCGCTCTACACTCTGCCGATCGTGTTTTTCATCGAGAACAACCTCTATGGCGTCTCGACCCATGTGAGCGAGACGACGCGCGAGACCCGACTTTCCACGCGCGGCCTCGGTCTCGGCATCCCTTCCGCCGAGGTTGACGGCATGGATGCGATGGCGGTGCGCAAGGCGCTGCAATGGGCGCGCGGGTTGTGTGAACAGAACAAGGGCCCGGCGGTAATCGAGGCCAAGACCTATCGCTACTTCCACCAGCACGGTCCGATGAAGGGCAGCGCCTTCGGCTATCGCGACAAGGACGAGGAGCAGGCATGGCACGATCGCGACCCGCTCAAGACCTTCCCCGACCGGCTCCAGGCGCTCGGCATCATCGACAAAGCCACGCTGACCAAGCTGCACGCCCGCGCCAAGGCTTCGGTCGACTTGGCGGCGAGCCGGCTCACCGAGAACGACCCCGGCACCAATTTGCTGCGCGTCGTGCCTTCGCTCTGGCCAAGCCCGGGCGAGGTCGACAAGGGCATCCGCGGCGACCTGTCGGAGCTCAAGGGCAAGCGCTTCATGGAGGTGTCCGACATCGATCCCAAGCGAGCGCGTGAGATCAAATTCATCGATGCGTTGCCCCTCGCCCAGCTCCATGCGATGGAACGCGACCCGAGCGTCATCATCCTCGGCGAAGACGTGCATCGCCTGAAGGGCGGCACCGTCGGCGCAACCAAGGGGATCAAGGAGACGTTTCCCGAGCGCCTGATCGGCACGCCAATCTGTGAGAACGGCTTCACCGGGCTCGCGCTCGGCGCCGCGAGCAATGGCATGCGGCCGGTGGTCGAGTTCATGTATGCCGATTTCGTGCTGGTCGCTGCGGATCAGCTGTTCAACCAAGTCGCGAAGGTGCGCCACATGTTCGGCGGCATCCACAAGGCGCCGGTCATCGTGCGGACACGCGTTGCCGGCGGCCACGGCTATGGCTCGCAGCACTCGATGGACCCGAGCGGCTTGTTTGCGCTCTATCCGGGCTGGCGCATTGTCGCGCCCACAACACCGTTCGACTATATCGGGCTGTTCAATTCCGCCGTGCAGTGCAACGACCCAGTCGTCTTCATCGAGTGCCAGACGCTCTATCAGACGCCGGGCCTGATCCCCGACGACGATCTCGATTTCTACGTGCCATTCGGCAAGGCACGCATCGCGCGGGCCGGCAAGGCCTGCACCATCGTGACCTGCGCCAACATGGTGCCGATCAGCGTGGAGGCGGCGGAGAAGGCCGGCATCGACGCCGAGGTCATCGATCTGCGCACGCTCGACCCCTTGAGCCTCGATTGGGATACGATCACCGCGAGCGTGAAGAAAACCAACCGCCTGCTCGTGGTCGAGCAGACCGCGCGCGGCCCCTCGCTCGGCGCGCGCATCGTGCAGGAGGCGCAGGAGAAGCTATTCGACTGGCTCGACCATGAGATCCTGCGCGTCTCGGGCTCGCAGGCCGCGCCCGTGGTCTCCAAGGCTATCGAAAAGGCTGCGCTGGCCGGCGTCGATGAGGTGGTCGCGGGCCTCGCCGCCCTGATGGACCGCAAGGCCGCCTGAACGAGCAAAGGAACACGAACGATGGCGCAGAATCCGAAGGCGCTGGTGACCGACCTGATCGTGCGCGCGCACCATACCGCGATCAGCGTGAAGGACTTCGAGCCGGCCAAGAGGTTCTATTGTGACGTGCTCGGCTTCGTCGTGGTCGGCGATATCGACCATCGGCACGATCCGGGCCTTGCGGAAGCCGTCGGCATGCCCGAAGGCGTCGATTGCCACTGGATGATGCTGGAGCGCGAGGGCTACCACATCGAGCTGTTCAAATGGTACACGCCGGTCGGTCAGCTCGGGCCGAATCGTCAGTGCGACCTCGGCTACACCCACGTCGCCTTCCAGGTAAAGAACGTCGAGGAAGCCTACAAGCGCGTCATTGCCGCCGGCTTCAAGACCAACGCCCCGCCGCTCTCGTTGCGCGGCGGCAAGGCCAAGGTGATCTATGTTCAGGCGCCGGAAGACTTCATCACCGAGCTCGTCGAGTATTCATGACCGACCCCGTCGTCGCGCTCAGCGCGTTCAGCACGATCCCGGATGGCGGGCTCGATGACAGCGAGCCGATGAATGGCCGTGTCTATGCGACGCTCAGGGCCCAGCTGATGTCGGGCGCTTTCGAGCCGGGCGAGGTCGTCAGCATCCGCTCGCTCGCCGAGAAACTCGGGACCTCGACCATGCCGGTGCGCGAGGCCCTTCATCGCCTGATTGGCGATCGGGCGCTCGAAACCCGAGCCAACCGCACGATCGCCGTGCCGCTCATTTCGCGCGCCGGCTTTCGGGCGATCGCCGAGGTTCGCGTCGCGCTCGAAGGCCTCGCCGCCGAGCGGGCGGCCAAGCACCTGTCGGAAGCCGAGATCGATCGGCTCGACGCCCTGACCCAGGGCATGGCGGAGGCGGCACGACTAAATGAGCCGCAGCGCTATCTGGCGCTCAACACCGACTTTCACCACTCGATCTATCGTGCGGCGCAGAACCCGGTGCTGCTCGACCTGATCGAAAAGCTTTGGGTTCAGGCGGGGCCGCAATTCAATTTCCTGTTTCACACGGTTGGCGTGCCCATGCGCACGATTGCGCCGCACGAGGCGATCATTGCCGCGCTTCGAGCCGGTGACGGTGCCGGTGCGCGCCAGTCCGTCCAGCGCGACATCAGCGAATCAATCCCCGATATCGTCGAAACACTGCCCGTCTGAACGCCCACCAACCGAACGCGGAGCACGCCATGTCCGCCTGGATCAATCAGACGCCCGATTCCTCTTCTTTGCCTCCGGTCGTTCGGGGTGAAGGCGTTTATCTCTACGACAAATCTGGCAAGCGCTATATCGACGGCTCGAGCGGCCCCGCCCTGTTCTCGTTGGGCCATAGCCACAGGGACGTGCTCGCCGCGGTGCATCGCCAGTTCGATGCGCTCGAATACGGCTTCACCATGGATTTCTCAACCGAGGTGGTCGAGGCACTGTCGGAGCGGCTGGTGCGCCACATGGGCGCGCACTTCGGTGGCGTGTTTTACGTTTCCAGCGGCTCGGAAGCGACCGAGACCTCGCTGAAAGCCGCGCTGCAATACCATGTCGCGAACAGCCAACCGAGCCGCACGCGCTTCATCTCGCGCCGCTTCTCCTGGCATGGGGCGACGCTCGGTGCGCTCTCGGTCTCAGGCAATATGGGGCGGCGGCGCTATTTCGCGCATGCCGTGCCCGAGAGTATCTTCGTTTCGCCCGCGCACGCCTATCGCCCGCCACTTGGCATCAAGCCCGAGGAGATTCCGGCCTTCGCCGCGCGCGAGCTCGAGCAGGCGATCCTGACCCACGGGGCTGAAAAGATCGCCGGCTTCATCTTCGAGCCCGTGGTCGGCGGTTCGCTCGGCGTGTCGCCGGCGCCGGCGGGCTATGCCAAGGCCATGCGCGCCGTGTGCGACAAGTACGGCGTGCTGATGATAGCAGACGAGGTGATGTGCGGCGTCGGGCGCTGCGGCGCGTGGCGCGCGCTGGCTCATGACGGCGTCTGGCCGGATATCATGCAGGTGGCGAAGGGCCTCTCCGGCGGCTACATGCCGCTCGGCGCGGTCCTGCTCTCGAAGCCGGTACTGGAGCGCATCAGGTCGGCCCACGGCAATCTCGAGACCTCGCGCACCTATTCCGGCCATAGCGCGGCCTGCGCGGCCGCGCTCGCGGTGCTCGATGTGCTCGAGCGCGACGGCCTGGTCGACAAGGTGGCGAAGGACGACGCTTATTTGAGGGCGCGGCTCGACGAGGCGCTCGGCCAGATCGCCGAGGTGGGCGATGTGCGCGGCCGCGGCTTCTTCTACGGCGTCGAATATGTGAAGGACCGCGAGACCAAGGAGCCCTTCCCGGCCGAGGCGCTGTTCAACCGCAAGCTCAAGGCGCGCTGCATCGAGAACGGGCTGCTGATCTATCCAGGCGGCGGCATCGCCGACGGACGGCGCGGCGACTACGCCATCGTGGCCCCGCCCTTCATCGCCACCCATGCCGAGATCGACGAGATCGCCGACAAGCTCGCGCGCGCCAGCAAGCAGGCGCTCGCCGACGTGCGTCAATGATCCAGAGCTGAAACGAGGACCGCCATGCCGCTGCCCGCCGCCATCGAGAAGGCTGACATAGAACCCGGCTTAATGCGCCTCGCGGGCAAGCGCGCGTTCGTCACCGGCGCCAATCGGGGCATCGGGCGGCAGGTGGCCGAGCGCATGGCGCGCGAGGGTGCGATTGTTTGCGTCCACGGCCGCACCGAAGCCAAGCTGAAGGATTGCCTCGCAGGCATCAAGGGCCGCGGGCTCGATGGCGTTCCGGTTGCCGCCGATCTTTCCAAGCCGGACGAGATCGAGCGTCTCTGTGGCGAGGTGCTGAAGAAGCTCGGCGGCATCGACATCGTGGTCAACAACGCCGGTGTCGCAACTTCGGTCAACGTCGTCGACATGTCGCTCGAAACCTGGGAGTGGACGCAGCAGACGAATTTGCGTGCGCCCTTCCTGATCACGAAGTATCTGCTGCCCACCATGATCAAGCAGAACCGCGGCGGCTCGCTCGTGTTCAATGCCTCGAGCGCGGCGAAGCAAGGCGATGCTGGCGCTTCCGCCTATAACGCGTCGAAGTCGGGCCTCGTGGGCTTCATGCGCTGCGTCGCGGCCGAGGTCGGCGTCTACGGCATCAACTCGAACGCGGTCTGCGCGGGCTGGATCGCGACCGAGATGGCGGTCGAGCTGCACGAGCAGGTCGCCGCCCGCACCGGGCAGGAGCTTGAGGCGTTCTATCAGCAGAACATGCGCAAGAACGTGATGCAGGCGCTGATTCCGCCGGACGACGTGGCGGAGCTCATGCTCTTTCTCGCGACGCCCGCCGCGCGTTACATCACCGGCCAGGCGATCAACATCTGCGCCGGCAAGACGATGGCGTGAGGCCACCCAGGTAACTTCACGACTATCCTGTTCGCCGTCCTCTGGCCGCGCGCCTTGCGCGCGGACCGGAGGACCCACGGGTCAGCGCGCGCGGAACAATGGATTCCCGGGTCGGCGCAGACGCCGCCCGAGAATGACGACGTGGTGTGGTGCGGCTGACTATCGAGCGGTCGCAGGCCCGGGTCACGACGACATGAAATCCATCCTGATCGTGCCCTCGCTCACTGATTCCGCGGCAGCTTGTCCGGGCTGGCCTCGACCTCGGCCATCGCCTTCTCCCAGGCGGCAACGCGCTCCGGCCCAGCAGGATGCGTGTCGAACATGGTCGAGCGCTCCTTGCCGGCATCGAGCCGGGCCAGCACCTTGAACACATTGCCGGCCTTATGGAGGTCGTAGTTCGAGCGCTTCAGCATGTACGCCGCCAGCAGGTCGGCCTCGCGCTCCTGATCCTTCGAGAAGGAGAGCTGGCCAACCATGGCGCCGGCGCCCATCGTTGTGCCGATGATCTGCTGGGTCTCGCCCGCGGAGCCTTCATGGTCCGTCGCGGCCAGCACCGCGCCGGCCAAAATTGCGCCGGCGATCGCCCCGATCGCCACGTTCTGCTGCGTTTCCTCCACGTGTTCGGCGATGTGGTGCCCCATCTCATGGGCGATGACCGCAGCCACCTCCTCCTCGCTGACGAGGCGCTCAAGGAGTCCGCGCGAGATATGAATCTCCCGCTTATCATTGGCATAGGCATTGACGTTGTCGTCATTGTCGAAGATCACCGGGAAATGGCAGTCCGTCACCTGGGCATGCGCACAGAGCGCCTGAGACGCGGGTGCCAAACGATTGGAAATACGGCGAAGAAGATCGTAGGTCTCGTCTGTGTTGCGGTTCACCAGCGGAATCGCGCTGGTGTCAGCGTTCACGCTATGCAGCGCCTTTGTAACATCGGCATCGCTCAGCTGCGGCAGCATGTATTGAGCGCCGGAGCAGCCTGCAAGCAGCACCGTCGCCAGCGCCGCGACCACGATCTTCTTCATCGACAATCTCCCTGGCGGGCGATTGTCAGGCGCGGCCGTTTCTGGAAACCCGGCTTCCGCCCCCTCGCCCCTTTGGTTCGCATGATCGCCGGGACTATGGAACAAAGCAAGATCGAATTGCGCGTGTTAGTTGCTTTTCAAATGACAGAGGCACGCATATGTAGCGCTCGGAGGCTATCGAATACGCAAGAATCCAAGTTTGTCGACCGTCACGCGCTGGCCAGGATGAACGATCGTGGTGGACGACGCCTCCTCGATGATCGCGGGGCCGTCGAGCGTGGCGCCCGCCGGCAGCTCATCGCGGGCGTAGACCGCGGCCTCGATGCGCCCGTCATCGCCGAGATCGACCTTGCGCGTGCCCTTGTGGGCGGACTTCAACGATCGACCCGCCTCGTCGAGCGGTGTCAGCGCCGGCGTCGCGATCGTCGCCATCGCAGTCAGACGGAAGTTCACGAACTCGACTGGCGTGTCATCGAGCTTGAACGAGAACGCGCGCTCATGCGCGGCATGGAAGTCCGCCAGAATGCCCTCGACGCTCGCGCCTTCGAGTGTCGGCATCGGCACCGTCACCCAATGCTCCTGGCCGAGATAGCGCAGATCGATGCCGAAGACATAGCGGTGGTCGGTCGGCTTCAGGCCCTCATCCGCGCGGAAATAGGCCTCGGCCTCCTTGACCAGCTCATCGAACAGCGAGCGGATGCGCCCGATCGTCATGTCGCCCGCGCGGGTCAGTGCGGTCTGCACGAAATCGCGGCGTGGCTCGGTGACCAGCATGCCCCAGGCCGAGAAATAGCCGGGATAGCGTGGCACGATGGTCGCGCGCACGCCAAGCTCGCGCCCGAGCGCGGCGCCATGCATCGGCCCGCCGCCACCGCCGACCACGAGCACAAAATCGCGCGGGTCGTGCCCGCGCTGGATCGAGACCAGCTTCAGCGCGTTGATCATGTCGGCATCGGCCACGCGGATCACCGCGACCGCCGCCTCCTCGACCGAGCAGCCGAGGCCGTCCGCGATCTTCTGCATCGCCTTCTGCGCAGCCACGCGGTCGAGCTTGATGCGCCCGCCGGCGAAGTAATCGGGGTCGAGCGCTCCGGTCAGGAACTTGGCGTCGGTCACGGTCGGCTCGGTGCCGCCGCGGCCATAGCAGGCGGGTCCGGGCTCCGCGCCCGCGCTCACCGGACCCACCTTCAGCGCGCCGGAACGATCGAACCAGGCGATCGAGCCGCCGCCCGTGCCGATTTCGACAATGTCGACCACCGGCACCTTGACCGGATAGCCCGGATTGGTGCGCGACCATTCGAGCTTGTATTCGGTCGTCACCTTGATATGGCCGTCCTCGATCAGCGAACACTTGGCTGTGGTGCCGCCGATATCGAGATAGATCACATTGGGCTCGCTGGTGAGGCGCGCGATCAGCGCCGCGGCATTGACACCGGCCGAGGGGCCGGATTCCACCAGCGTGATCGGGTGTTCCTTGGCCCAGGCGAAGCTCGTGGTGCCGCCGTTTGATTGCATCACCGCGAGCGAGCCATCGATGCCGCGTCCTCTGAGTGATCGTTCGAGCGTGTCGAAATAGCGCAGCACGATCGGCTGGACATAGGCGTTCAGCACTGCCGTGTTAGCGCGCTCGTACTCGCGCCACTCGCGCGTGATCTCGTGGCTCGCGGTCACCGGCACGCCGGGCAGGCGTTCACGCACATAGGCGGCGGCCTCCTGCTCGTGCGCCGGCGCGGCGTATGAATGCAGGAACTGAATCGCGACCGCCTCGACCTTCTCCGCCTTGCAACGCGCGATGATGGCGTCGAGATCGGCGAGCACGATGGGCTCGATGGTCGCGCCATTAGGCCCGATGCGCTCACGCACCTCGAAGCGCAAATAGCGCGGCACGAACGGCGTTGGCTTCTCGAAGCGGAGATTGTAGAGGTCGGGCCGATTGCCGCGCGCGATCTCGAGCACGTCGCGGAATCCCTTTGTCGTGATCAGCGCGGTCTTGACGCCCTTGCGCTCGGTGATCGCGTTGATCACCGTCGTGCCGCCGTGCACGAAATAGCTGATGCCGGCGGTCTTGATGCCGGCAAGGCCTATCGCATCCTCGATGCCACGTGTCAGGTCACGCGGCGTGGTGAGCGACTTCTCGACCACGAGCGCGCCGCTCGCGTCATCGAAAAAAGCGAGGTCGGTAAAGGTGCCGCCGATGTCGCAGGCCAGGCGCGCCATGATCTCAGCCCCCGGCCCGAAGCGCCGCAGTCGCGCGCTGATCGATGGCGCCATCGGCCGAGACGACGACGCGATAGGCCTGACGCGCCTGATCCGGCGTGAGATAGCCGTCGCGCACATCGGCCGCGACCTCCTCGATCGGCCGCGTCTTCGGATCACCGAAGCCGCCGCCGCCGCCGGTAACGACCGCCACGCGATCGCCCTTCCTCACCGCCTGGTAGGGCACGCGCGAAACGCGTTGGCGCGTGCCGTTGCTGCGCCATTCGAGATAATTGTTGGAGCCCTCGCCGCCGTTGTTTAGGCCCCAGGGCTTCTCGATCGAGCGCCCGATGCCGGTGTAGAAGAAGCCGTCATCGCCCAGCATCTCGAACTCGCGAATCGTGCCATAGCCGCCGCGATGGCGACCGGCGCCGGCTCCGCCCTCGGTGTTGAGCGCGTAGCGCCGAACCCGCAGCGGATATTTCGCCTCCATCAGCTCGACCGAATAATTGTAAGTGTCGCCATCGGTCGTGGCGATCAGCGCCGAGGTGCCGTCGCGCGCGTCGGTCGCGCCCCAGCCGCCGACCGCGGGCTCGATGTGCACGAACAACTCGCCGGTCGCGGGGTTGCGACCGCCGAGATACGTGCCGCACAGGCTCATATAACTGCCGGCGCTGAAGCGCTCGGGCGCCAAGGGCGCCAACGCCTTCCACACGAGCTCGGAGGCCTGTGCGGAGCCCTCATAGTACCAGCCGGTCGGGGCAGGTGGCCTTGCGGTGAACACCGTGCCCGGCGGGCAGGTGATCGTGACCGGACGAAACCAGCCGTCATTGGACGGTGCCTGGGGGTCGACCAGCGCCTTGAAGATCGTCTTGGCGGAGGAGAGCAGCGCGCCATAGGCGCAGTTGATCGGCCCAGGCCGCTGCGCCGACGAACCCGTGAAATCGAACGTGATCTGATCGCCTGCGATCGCCACCTCGACGCACACCTTGATGCGCTCGTCGGTGATGCCATCGCCGTCGATCCAATCCTCGGCGCGATAGCGCCCGTCGGGCAGCGCCTTCACCGCGGCGCGACTCAGCTTCTCGCTGCTCTCGAGAATGTGGCTGAAGGTGTCGTGTACGACATTCGCACCGTATTTCGCGAACACCTCCTTGAGGCGCATGTCGGCGATGCGCACCGCCGCCAGCTCGGCATTCAGATCGCCGAGCGCCATGGTCGGCAGACGTACATTGATGCGAATGAGTTCGACGATGTCCTGCTGCAGCTTGTCGTCGCGGCAAACCCGCACGCCGGGAAAGCGCACGCCCTCCTGATAGATCTCGCGCGCATCCGGCGAGATGCTGCCGGCGACCGAGCCGCCGACCTCGACCCAATGTGCCACCGCGATCGCATAGGCCTCGAGCCGCCCGCCGACGTAGATCGGCTTGATCAGCGCGATGTCGCAGGTATGCGTGCCGCCCTCGAACGGGTCGTTGGTCATGAACACGTCGCCATCCTTCATGGTGGCGCCGTGGCGCTTGCGGATCGAGGCGAGCTGCTCGCCGAACGTGCCGGTAAAGAGCGTGATGCCGTTGGTCTGCACGATCAGCTGGCCGTCGGCGTCGAGGATGCCGCAGGCGAAATCGAGCACCTCGTAGATCACCGGGCTCATGGACGCCCGCGCGAGCACGATGCCCATCTCATCGACCGTCGCGAGCAGCTTGCCGCGGATGATCTCGCGCGTGACCGCCTCGGCCGCGCCGGCGCCATTTTTCGCCATATCCCTGCTCCTACCCCCTCAGCGGGCGTTGCGCCCGATGTAGACCGGGGCGATCGGGCATGCAAGGCCGAAGCGCCGCTTGGAACCCGGGCCCACCCCGTCTAACCTGCCCGGTCTGTACAGCCTGGGGGGAAATCATGGTGAAGATCGCGTCGGTCAAGGCGAGCGCCCACTCCTGCCCGTTCGAGGGCCCGATCGTGCGCATGGGCCTCGGCGGCAACATCAAGCGCGATTTCGTGCTGGTTCGGGTGCGGGCCGATGACGGCACCGAGGGCATCGGCGAGGCCCATCACGGCCAGAACCTCACCGCCATGGCCGAGATCATCGAGAAGGGTCTCGGCTCGCTGATTGTCGGCGATGACCCGTTCGACAGTGAGGGCATCTGGGCGAAGCTCAGCCGCCAGCAGGTGGTGACCCACGGCCTCGGCGCCGGCAGCGTGATCGGCCTCTCCGGCATCGACAACGCGCTGTGGGATCTGAAAGGCAAGCTCCTTGGTCAACCGGTCTATCGCCTGCTTGGTGGTTCCAAGCGGCGCACGCGGGCCTATGCCGGCGGCCTCTCGCTCGGCTTCAAGGATCCTGGTGAACTCGAGAAGGAGGTCGCCCAGCTCATGAGCGAGGGCTACACCGCGATCAAGATGCGCGTCGGCGACACGGTGAAAAAGGATGCCGAGCGCGTCGGCCACATCCGCAAGATCTTCGGCGACACGCTCGACATCGCGGTCGATGCCGCGACCCGCTACACCCAGCTCGATCTGCCCGAGGTCATCAAATACTGCGAAGCCAACCGGGTCTATTGGCTCGAGGAGCCGTTCACGCCTGACAATCACATCGCCTATGCGGAGCTGAGAAAACGCACCGCGATCCCGATCGCCGCGGGCGAGAATCATTACACCCGCCAAGCGTTCCGCGACCTGTTCGAGGCCCGCGCGATCGTGATCTGTCAGGCCGATCCGACCAAGGCCGGCGGCCTCACCGAGCTTAAGAAGATCTCCGACATGGCCGCGGCCTGGCACCTGCATATGGCGCCGCACACCAGCCACAGCGTGCTGAGCGCCGCGGTCAACGCGCACCTTCTCTCGGTCATTCCGAACGCGCTGATCTACGAGGCCGACGTCGCCAAGGTGAATCCGTTCCGGACCGATCTTGCGACCGAGCCCTTCGGCGTGGTCAATGGCTATATCGAGCCCAAGGACGCGCCGGGCTTCGGGATCCAGGTGAATGAGACCGTGCTCAAGGCCTACCCCGCCGTCCCCGGTCCCTGCTACATCCCGGGGAAATAGGCGGCCTCACACTGCCGCGTAGCCGACGCTGGTGCCGCCACAAACATAGAGGGTCTGGCCGGTCACGAAGCCGGCGTCAGCGGTCATGAAATAGCTGACCGCGTGGGCGATGTCGGCCGGCTGGCCCAGCCGCTTCATCGGGATGCCGGCAATGGCGGCCTTCGTGCGCGGGCTGTCCGCCGGATTGGCCGCCGCATAGAGCTCCGTCGCGATCGGCCCCGGCGCGACCGTATTGACCGTGATGCCGTCGCGCGCCAATTCGAGCGCCCAGGAACGCCCCATGCCGATCAAAGCCGCCTTGCTCGCGCCATAGGCGGTGCGCAGTTCCTTGCCCAGAGCCGCGCGGCTCGCAATGCTCACGATGCGACCAAAGCGTGCCGCCCGCATGCCCGGCAGGCACGCCTTGGCGCACTGAATGGCCACCCGTACATTCAGCCGCATCACGGCATCAAAGTCCTCGAGCTTCGTATCATCGAGGAGCGCCGGCTTGACCACGCCGACATTATTGACAAGGCGCGTGATCGGCCCGCGTGTCAGTTCGGCGGCAAGCGCTGACGCGGTGGCGCTCTCGTCCGCCAGATCGACGACGACGTGGCGGCCGGGCGATGAGCTTGCCGGCGTCTCGCGATCGAAGATCAGCACGTCATAGCCGTCGCGCGCCGAACGTTCGGCGATTGCGCGCCCGATGCCACGCGCCCCACCGGTTACCAGAATGCGATTCATGCCGCTTCCTCTATCCATTGCCGCGCGTGACTTGCCCCAGCCCTCCCCAACGCCGCGAACCTTAATCCGACATCAACCATGTTTCCAAACCAGGGTTCAACAACCTGGGCCTGAAATTGCAGGCGCGGCGTCAGCTCGCTCGGTTGTTTCGTTCCTTCGGAGTATGTGCCATGCGCGCATTTGTGCGACGGCTTCATCCCTGGCAGGCCCTGCTCTACCTGCTTTTTGCGTTCGCGCTGTGGAATCTGGCTGCCGCACCGAAGGCCTTCGCGGAAACCGCGCGGATTCATGGCCAAGGGCGGCTCTTCGAAGTGAGTCGCGAGGGCGTGCCCGCCAACTACGTCTTCGGGACCATGCATATCAATGATCGCCGGGTGCTCAAATTGCCCGGGCCGATCGCCACGGCGCTGCGCAAGAGCCGAACGGTCTTCCTTGAGTCCGGAACCGAGACCATCGATCCGCGTGCCGCATTGAGCAGCATGATGTTCAGCGACGGCCGAACGCTGCGCGACGTCCTCAAGGGCAAGCTCTATACCGAGGTGATGCAGGCCGCCTTATCGACCGGCCTTCCCAGGGGTGTGATCGACCGGCTGAAACCGGGCGCCCTCCTTATGTTCGTGGGAGGCGCCAAGTCCTATCACCCGTGGAGCATCAGCCGACGCCCCGTGCTGGATGCGCTGCTCCTCGAATTCGCGATCAACCGCGAGATTCCCGTGCTCCAGCTGGATCGGGCGAGAGAGATCTTCGCCCTCTTCACCAAGCGTCTCTCGGAGGCGGACCAGGTCGCCCTGCTTCGCGACGCGTTCGATGACAATCGGCAGGAACGTCCCTTGGACGCCATGTTGGAAGCCTATCTGGAGGGTGACCTCGACACGCTTCATAGCTTTGGGTTGATCGGCAACGAGAAACTCAAGGACGTCGAGGAGAGGTTCGACCATGAGCTCCTCTCCGTGCGCAATCACCGCTGGATTCCACGCCTGAAGCCTCAGCTCGAGCGCGGCGGCGCATTTGTCGCGGTCGGCGCCGCGCACCTTTCGGGCGAGCACGGCATCCTCCGTCTGCTGGAGAACGAGGGCTTCACCGTCCGCCGCGTGCACTGACCATCGGCGGGCCCGGGCGCCCGGCCGATTGTCACGCGCGGGCCGCCAACCTTCGGCTATCATCGGCGTTGAGTCGGGCGGATCCATACGAATCGCGCCCCGATACGGCTTGGAGGCCGCCATGGTTGAGGCGTTGGGGCTGGTGGTCCGAGGCTTTGGGCGCTGGGCCGTCCTGGCCCTTGCGCTCGTACTTATCCTCTCGACCGGTGCGAACGCCGCCGATGCCCCGCGCGTGCACGGTCAGGGCCGGCTGTTCGAAATCTTGCGCGCGGGCGTCGCGCCGAGCCACGTGTTCGGTACGATGCACTCGAGTCACCCGAGCGTGCTCAAACTCTCGCCCGCCGTGACGAAAGCCTTGAAGGCGAGTCGTGCCCTGCTGGTCGAAGTCGTTCAGAACGAGGCGCTCGATTCGACTCTCGCCCGGGAAATGGTGCTGAACGATGGGCGCACCCTTCCCGATGTCATCGGGTCGGAGCTCATGGCGCAGGTGACCGAGGCCGCGAAGGACTACGGCTTGCCGCCCGAAAACCTCAAGATTCTAAGGCCTTGGGCCATCATGTTCATGTTCAGCGTGCCGAAGAGCGAGATGGAGCGCGAGCTTTCCGGCCAACGCGAGCTCGATGAGGCGCTCCAGAACTACGCCACCAAGCAGGGAAAGCTGGTGCTCGGGCTTGAGCAGGCGGAGGAGCTGACTCGCTTCCTCTCAGGACTGCCCGACGCTGACCAGGCCGCGATGCTGCGCATGACGCTGCTGCATCACGCCGATATCGAACAGGTCTTCAACGACATCCGCGAGGCCTATTTGAAGGGCAATCTCGATCGGTTGCATGCCATGTCGCAGGAGCTTGCGGCCGGCGAAGACACCCGCCTCAACGACCTGTTCGAGCGCGAGCTGATCGATGCGCGGAACGCGCGCATGGCCGAGCGAATGATGCCCGAGATTCGCCAAGGCGGCGCCTTTGTGGCGGTCGGCGCTCTCCATCTTTCGGGCGAGCGCGGCATTTTGAGGCTGCTCGAGGATGCGGGCTTCCGCGTACGGCGCGTCGAGTAGCGACGGCAACACCGCCTTTTTGACGCTCCACATCTAGGCGGCCGCCCGCGCTCGCCGCAGCAGGAATGACGCGAGCAGGGCCGCGACGAGCGCGATCACAGCGCAGATCGTCGCCGTCACGTTGAGCGACTGGGTGAAGGCCTCGCGCGCGGCCACGAGGATCGCGGCGCCCGCCTCACCCCCGACCTCGCCGGCAAGCCCAACCGCGTCGGCCAGCGATTCCCGCGCGACCTCGCCACCGGGTCCATCATTGCTCATGCCGGCACGGTAAACCGCATTCAGAATACTGCCGAGCACCGCGATACCGATCGCACCGCCGAACTCGAAACTTGTCTCGGAAATACCCGAGGCGGCGCCAGCCCGCTCGGGCGGCGCGCTGCCCATCACAAGATCGGTTGTCAGCGTGCCGACCGGGGCCATGCCGAGGCAGAACAGCAGGAAGCCCGTCATGAACAGCGCATGCTGATCGGCGGCGGACACCTGTGTCAGAAGCACGAAGCCGATCGCGGAAACGGTAAGGCTGCCCACGATGACATGGACCCGCGCGATCCACTTGAGCAGTTGCGGCGCCAGTATGGAGCCGGCACCAAAGACGAGGCCCGAGGGCGCGGTCCACAGGCCGGCCTCAAGGGGCCCGAGGCCAAGCACGAGCTGCAGGTACTGCGCGACGAACAGAAACGAGCCAAACGCGACGAAGATCGCCAGGATGTTGATGGCCAAGGCGCCACTGAAGGCACGCTGGCGAAATAGCGAGACATCGAACAGCGGATCCTCGAGCCGCAATTGCCGCCACACGAAGACCGCCCCGACCGCAAGCCCACCCGCAATTGCTGCGAGTTGTGGCCACCCAAGCCCCAGCTCGGCGATCCGCTTGATCCCGAAGATAACGGCCAACACCGCAACCAGCGACAGCCCGGCGCTCAACAGATCAAGGCGTCCGGCGTGCGGGTCACGGAACTCCGGCAACAAGATTGGCCCGAGCACGAGGATCAAGAGCATGACCGGGGCGTTGAGCAGGAACACCGATCCCCACCAGAAATGCTCGAGCATCAGACCCCCGAGGAGAGGCCCGACGGCGCCACCTGCCGAGAAGCTGGCGACCCAGAGGCCGATCGCGAATGATCGCTGTTTCGCATCGAGAAACATGTTGCGGATGAGGGAGAGCGTCGACGGCGCGAGCGTGGCGGCCGAGAGCCCAAGCAGCGCACGGGACGCGATCAGCATTTCCGCACTGACCGAGAATGCCGCCAGAATCGACACGGCGCCGAACGCCGCCGGCCCGATCAACAAGAGCCGCCGCCGCCCGACCCGATCGCCGAGCGTGCCCATCGTAATCAAGGCGCCCGCCAACAGGAAGCCGTAGATATCGACGATCCAGAGAAGCTGCGTCGCACTCGGATTGAGGTCCGCGACGAGGTGCGGCACCGCAAGAATGAGAACGGTGAGATCCATCGAGTACAGGAGGCACGGCAAGGCGATGACCGCGAGCCCGATCCACTCGCGCCGCCCCGCCTTCTGACCCACCGATGCCGCGTTCTCAACCATGAGCCGTCAATCCCATCGAAACACAAAAGAAACGGGGCCGGACCCTCGCGGGCCCGGCCCCTTTTTCGGAGACCTTTGCGCTGCGAGGCCTACTCCGCCGCCTGCCGCTCGCCCAATTTGGCATTGACCTGAGGCATGACCTCCTTGGCCAGCAGCGTCATCGACTTGCGGATCTTTGCCTTGTTGGTCCAGTCCTGCGCGGTCAGCATCAGCGTCCCGAACGCACCCACCTCCTCGCGGAACTCGAGGATCTTGCGCGCCACCGTCGAGGGGCTGCCGAAGATCGTGTATTCGTCGCGCATCGACTCATAGGTGAGCTTCGCCGGATCGTCACCCTTGCGCACGACGAACGGTGCCTTCATCTGTGCGCGCTCGAAGATCTTGAAGAGATACTCGAAATAGAAATCGTAGGACTCGTTCCGCTTCTTGACGAAGCTCTCTGCTTCCTTGTCGGTGTCCGCGACATAGATGTTGCGCGCGACCCGCCAGCGCGCCGGATCAGGCGTGCGCCCGTGCTTGCGCGCTTCGTCGGCATAGGCATCCCAGTGGGACTTGACCGACCAATTGCCGATGAAGTTCGCCGAGACCGGATCCCAATTGCGCGCGCCCGCAAGCTTCATCGAGCTCGAGAACGGGCTCATGGCCGAGACCGCGACCGTCGGATAGGGCTTCTGGAACGGCTTTGCCTGGTGACCCATGCCGATGTCGTCATAGACCCAGGTCTTGACCGAGGCCTTATAGAACTTGCCGCTGAACTCGAACGGCGGCTTGGCCTCCCAGATCTTGTGAATCATGTCCATCGCTTCGGTCATCATGGCCATGCGATCGGACTCAAGCGTGCCGAAGATCTCGAAGTCGGAGGGCAGGCCACCGGGCCCAACGCCCATGATGAACCGGCCCTTGCACAGATGGTCAAACATCGCCGCTTGGCCCGCGATCGTGACCGGGTTGTACTGCGGAAGACAGATCACGCCTGTGCCGAACGTGATGCGAGGCGCACGCGAGATGCAGGCCGAAAGAAACATGAGCGGGCTGGTCACCTGCTCGGCCCCAGAGGTGTAGTGCTCGCCGACCCAGGCCTCGTTGTAGCCGAGCTTGTCCGCCAGGACGATGGTGTCCACGTCCTCCATCAGCGTGGTGTGGTAGTCACGCTTGGGGTCGTGAATCGGCATCATGAACAGTGCAAGTCTCATGGGCGGCT